>VFSW01010363.1_pt1 | contig 13219 bp, 14 predicted proteins | sample 5358111 | NCBI WGS metagenome assembly VFSW01 (sample SAMN11554181, study PRJNA540505) | mine drainage metagenome | isolation source: sediment from site ElyBrook_90M | place: USA: Ely Copper Mine, Vershire, VT | collected 2017 | reverse complement strand
GGCGGGGGGGCGGCGGCGGCGCGCGGGTGGGGGCGGGGCGGGGGCGGGGGGGGGGGGGGGGGCCCGCGGGGGGGGGGGGGGGCCCCCCCCCGCGGACCTGGCGCCGTGCCCTACGAATCCGGCAGCAGATCGGGCGGCACGAGCCAGCGGAGGACGCCGGATCCCGGGACGAGCGGCCGGTTGGCGTCGATGCGCGCCGCGGCGCCCTTGGGGAGCGGAAGCGTCTCGGCGCCCGTGAGCTCGGCCGCCAGCGCGCTGAAGTCCGGGTCGTGCCCCACGATCAGCAGGCTGGCCGGATCACCCGCCGCCGACAGGATCCGCTCGAGATCGACCAGGTCGACTCCCGCGGCGAGCAACGGCTCGGCTCGTACGTGGACCCCCAGCGCGTCGCCGATGGGAGCGGCGGTCTGGGAGGCGCGGAGCCTCGGACTGGTCAGGATCGCCCGGGGACGCACGCCGGCGCGCTGCAGGAACGCGGCCAGCCTGGATACCTGTCCCTCGCCCTTGGCCGACAGCGGCCGCTTCTCGTCCGGGCCGTGCCAGGCCTCCGGATCTCCGGCGTGCCCATGCCGCACGAGGTACAGCTCCACGCTGCCGGGACTGCCGCGTCGCCGGTCGCCTTCGCCCATGTGGCTGCCGCTCCTGTCGAGTGGTTCGCCTGCGCATGGTACGCGGCGCGCAGTCTCCGTGCGACCCGGGCGGCGACCTGCCACGATAGGCGCCGGGGACACAGAGGAGGACGGGCCATGGCGAAACGCGGATCCGGCGACGATCGGCGAGGCGGGCGGAAGGCGCGGGAGAAGGCTGCGGGCGCGGCCGCCGCCGAGCGCGCCGGGGATCGCGCAACCGCCGGTCGCGGCAATGCCCCGAAGGCGGGGAGCAAAGCCGAGCGTGCGACCAGGGAGCTCGCGAAGATCGAGCGCCGCCTGGTCGAGGCGCAGGTGATCCTCGCGGAGGTCACGGCCCGCGCCGATGCGCTCGAGCAGCGGATGCGGACGTTGTCGGGACCCCCCGAGCCGGCCGCCGCCGGTCCGGAAGCGGATCCCGCCCCGCAGCAGGACGTTCCCGTGGCGCCGGCGAGGAACGAGTGGCCCGTCTCGGGCGCGGCTCGCGAGGGGCCGCCGGCCGACCGGCAGGACTGACCGGCATCCAACCGGCCCCGAGTGGGGCCCGGCGCCACCGCCCGACGGCAGGCGCCCGTCAGAGCTGCGCGACCGCCCGGCCGAGAGCCCGCCGGAACTCGATCGAGGTGACTCGGCGCCAGGTCGGACCGATCGTCCGGCGCAGGCGCGCCGTCTCGCGCTCGCGGTCCCCCAGGTACCGTCCCACGGCGTCAACCGAGGCCGGCGAGAGCGCGGCGGACCGCTCGACCAGGAACGAGCGTGCCAGCCCGGCGGCGACGTCGGCGTCGTGGAGCAGGCCGAGGTGGTCCTGGAGGGCGGTGACCCGCTCGATCAGCAGCGCGACGTCGGGACCCAGCGGCTCGCGGAAGAACTCGATCGCGTATCGCAGCCGCTTGCCCGCGATCCGCAGCTGGTGGATCGTGGCGAGGTCGGCCCAGCGCAGGACCGCGTCGTAGGCACGCACGCCCTCGTACGCGGTCCAGAGCCGGCTGGGCGCCGTGTCGCGGACGCGCCGCGGATCCGTCGGCCCGGCGGGGATCACGTCCCGGCCGACGTCCTCGACGAACGCCAGCTGCTCCTCGACGAACTTCCGGTAGGCGGCCGAGTCGAGGTAGCGGAGGAGCGCCGTGCGCGCACGATCGCGCTCGGCCCGCCACGCGTCCACCAGTGGCCGCAGCGCGTCGCGCGCCGCGGGATCGAGCCCGGCCGCATGAGCCTCCAGCAGGTCGATCAGCACGTCGAGATCGCGGACGCCCCCCAGGTTCCCGGCCAGCGTCCGCAGGCCGCCGACGGACCGTCGAACACGGCCACGGCGGAATCCGTCCCCGAAGACGCGCCAGGCCGCCCGCATGCGGCGCGTCGCGACCCGCATCTTGTGCAGGTCCTCGGGGTTCTCCCCGGAACGTGTCCCGGCCTCCGCCGCGAGCATGCGCGCGAGGTGGAAGCGGAGCACCTTGCGACCCGCCTCCGCGACGGGATCATCCGCCGCGACGCCGGGTGTCTTCCCGACCGAGAGCAGGAGCCGCTCGGCCGCCTCCGAGCCCGCCTGGCGGGCCGAGCCCGCGACCTGCCTGAAGCCGGGGCCGCGCCCTCGGCCAGGTCCCGGGCCGCCTCGAACTTGGAGCCGGAAGCCGGGCGGACCCCGCCGGTCGCCTCCAGCGCGGTGGCGAGGCGACCGAGGATCGCCTCGTCGCCCCGGCGCAGCTCCACCTCGATCCCCGAGTACGTGCCGAGCAGGTGGCCGCCGCGCAGCACCTCGACCTCGTCGACGCTGATCTCCACGGCCCCGTCCGCGTCGCTCACCTCGCGCACCCGGCGCCGCTGCCGGACCTGGAACCGTTCCTGCAGCGGCTCCTCGCCGATCATCCGGAGCAGCAGGTCGCGCGCATCGCTGGCCGGCCACGTGCGCGGATCGAGGCCCTCGCCGGCCGGCGCCTCGAGCTCCTCCCTGCGATGGACCGCGCCAACCGCCGGGGTCAGGGACTTGAGGCCGAGGATCCTGCGGTCGCCGCGTTCCCGGATCCGGGCCGCATACCCCGCATGCTCCACCGCCCGTCCCGGGGTGTCGACGTAGCGGTCGTCGACCAGCGCCTCGTGCCACTCGCCGCCGGCGAACCCCGCGGGCGCCGCCGCCTCGAGGAGCGGATCCAGCAGGGCCCGGTCCGTGACGTCGTACTTGAGCTCGATCTCGATGGGGGGCGGCGACGTCCCGGGTCCGGCGCCGCCCGACACGGGGGGAGGGATCGTGTCGCCGCTCACGCGATCTCCTGGGCGAGCCCGAGCGCCGCCGCCATCATCACCTCGAACGTGTCGGTGCCGGCCGGTTCGGCGACGAGCGACTCGACCCGGCGCCACGTTCCGTCGCTCCCCAGCTCCCAGGCGCGGCGATCGTCCCGCAGCATCACGTCGAGGATCTCGCGCAGCCGCTCGCGGAGGGGCGGATCGTCGACCGGCGTCACGGCCTCGACGCGACGATCCAGGTTGCGCTCCATCATGTCGGCCGAGCCGATCGAGAACTCCTCCTCGCCGCCGTTCCGGAAATACAGGATCCGGGAGTGTTCGAGGAAGCGACCCACGATCGAGCGGACGCGGATCGTCTCGCTGACCCCGGGCAGTCCGGGCCGGAGGGAGCAGATCCCCCGGACCAGCAGGTCGACCTGCACGCCGGCCTGGCTCGCCCGGTAGAGCGCCCGGATCACCGCCGGGTCGACGATCGCGTTCAGCTTCATCACGATCCGTCCTCCGCCACCGCTCGCCTGGCGTTCGATCTCCCGGTCGATGCGGGCGACGATCCCCTCGCGCAGCCCGAACGGCGCCACCAGCAGCCGGCGGAACAAGCGCTGGCGGGAGAGGCCGGTCAGGTAGTTGAACAGGTCGGTCACGTCGGCGCCCAGTTCCGAGCGGCAGCTCAGCAGCCCCAGGTCGACGTAGATGCGGGCGGTCTTGGTGTTGTAGTTCCCGGTCCCGATGTGGACGTAGCGGCGGAGGCCGCGCCCCTCGCGGCGGACGATCAGCATGGTCTTGGAATGCGTCTTGAGGCCCACCAGCCCGTACACCACGTGGGCGCCCGCCTGCTCCAGGGCACGGGCCCAGCCGATGTTGGCCTCCTCGTCGAAGCGTGCCTTGAGCTCGACGAGAACCACCACCTGCTTGCCACGCTCGGCGGCCCGGATCAGCGCCTGCACGATGGGGGAGTCGCCGCTGGTCCGGTACAGCGTCTGCTTGATCGCGAGCACGTCGGGATCGTCGGCGGCCTGCTCCACGAAGCGCTGCACGGTCCGCGCGAACGATTCGTACGGGTGGTGGACCAGGATGTCGCCGTCGCGGATCGCGGCGAAAACGTCGACGGGCTCGTCGGGGGCGGCCGGCGCCAGGCGGGGCGGCGTCACCGGGTTCCACGCGGGCAGCTGGAGGCTGGGGATGTCGAGATCCGCGATCTCGAACAGCGCGGTCAGGTCCAGCGTCCCGGCGACTTCGTAGACATCCTCCGGAGAGCACTGCAGGCCGCGCTCCAGGATCGCCCTCGTCTCCGCCGGCATCGAGCGCTCCACCTCCAGGCGGACCACCTCGCCGAAGCGCCGCCGGCGAAGCTCCTCCTGGATGGCGAGCAGCAGGTCGTCGGCCTCGTCCTCCTCGATCGCCAGGTCGGCGTTCCGCGTCACGCGGAACAGGTGGTGCTCGAGGATCTCCATGCCCGGAAAGAGGATGTCCAGGTTCTCGGCGATGACCTGCTCGAGCAGCATGTAGGTGCGAACCCCGACCTCCACCAGCCGGGGAAGCACGGGAGGGACCTTGATCCTCGCGAACCCGCGCTCGCCGGTCTCCGGGTTGCGGACGGTCACGGCCAGCGAGAGCGACAGGTTGCTGATGTACGGGAACGGGTGGCCCGGGTCCACCGCCAGCGGCGTCAGCACCGGGAAGATCTCGTCGATGAACCGCTGCCGGAGCTCCAGGTGGCGCTCCGGCCGCTCGTTCCAGCCCACGATCCGGATTCCGTGCCCGACCAGCTCGTGGCGCACCCGAGCCCACGTGTCGGACTGGTCGGCGACGAGCGGCAGCACCCTGGCGCGGATCGCGTGCAGGGTCTCGGCCGGGCTCAGCCCGTCGGGCGTGCGCTGCGCGCCGCCGGCGGCCATCTGCTGCTTGACCCCGGCGACGCGCACCTGGAAGAACTCGTCGAGGTTGCTCGAGAAGATCGCGAGAAAGCGGGCGCGCTCCAGGAGCGGGCTGCGCTCGTCGATCGCCTCGTGCAGGACCCGCGCATTGAAGTCGAGCCAGCTCAGCTCGCGGTTGGTGTACGGCATCGCGGGCGCGTGCCGCTCCCGCCGGCCGGCTCGCTGCGTGCCGGTCGCCTGACCGCCCTGGGGACGGACCGCGGTCATGGCGCGCTCAGGGTTCCGGCAGGTAGCGTCGGTCGCCGGTCGCGGGGTCGAACCAGACCCGGAGGCGCCTGCCGGTGGTCGGGTCCTCGAAGACCTCGTCGGTCCGCTCGTAGCGCCCGGTCCCGGCGCCCGCAGGGGGTCCGGCCGGCGGGCGCACGCTCCACGGCGGGCCCAACGGTGGGCTGGACCGGCCGGCCGACCCCTCCTCGGGGTGCGCCCGGTACCGCGTCTGCTCGTACAGCGCGATCAGGATCAGGATCGCGCTGGGGATCAGGAGCCATGAACCGCCCACCGGCTCGCCGGCCACCATGACCGCGAGCCCGAGCAGGAACCCGAGCCCGCCCGCGATCCCCAGCGCGCCGCGCAGCAGCTGCGAGAGATCGGTGCTGCCCATGGCTCGTCCCGACGGCCCGGCCCGCTCAGCGCGCCTGCTCGTACCCGGACTGGCCCGCCTCGATGACCACGGCCGTGCCGTAGGCGACGATCTCGGTCATGGTCTGGCCCATCTCGGAGCTGTCGAAGCGCATGGTCAGGATGGCGTTCGCGCCCATCGCGGTCGCGTTGGCCACCATGCGGTCGATCGCATGCTTGCGGGCATCCTCGAGGAGCTCGGTGTACTCCTTGATCTCGCCCCCGACGATCGACCGGAGCCCGGCGGCCACGTTGCCCGCGAGGCCGCGGCTGCGGACCACCACGCCGAAGCACTGGCCCTTGGTCTCCGCCACGCGGTAGCCGGCCACGAAATTGGTGGTACTGATGATCATGGCGATCGTCTCCTCAGCGTTCGACGGCTGTGCGCGCGGCCCGGCGCGCCTCGTCTTCGGGACAGGGGCAGTTCGCGCGGAGCTGCTCGTAGGTGTAGTACCCGGTGTGGTGGCCGTCCGCCCACGTCGGCGCGAGGGCGTAGGTGCCCACGAGCTGCACGTCCACCAGGCGGGTCTGGTCGGGCGTCAGCGTCGGCGACGAGTCGAGCCAGCCCGGCATGCCGGCCTCGCCGCGGCAGTAAGCGCACGGGCACAGCCAGCGCAGGGTCACGGTGTCGTAGACGGTGTGATGGCCGTCAGCCCAGTCGATCTCGAGGCGGCCGCCCTCGCGATCGACATTGATGCGGGAGGGAGCGAGGTACTCGTCGCCCGACGTGTAGCTGGAGGGCATGGCGGGATTGTAGTCGCGCTCGTGCGTCGCGCCGATCCAGTTCACGCACGCGCCTGAGCAACAAGTCCGGGGGCCCCGGCCCTGCCGGTCGAGCCCCTGTCGGCGGTCGCCTCCTCCCGTCGGCGATACACTCGCACGAACGCTCCCCGCGCCCCCGGTCGCCGACCGGCTGCTCACTTCATGGGAAGGTTTCATGCCCAGACTGCCGCTGCCCTCCGATCTCCATGACCTCCGCGTGCCGACCGACGTCCGACTGTCGCCGGACGGACGATGGGTTGCGTTCACGGTCAAGGCCGCCGGCCCGGGCAAGGACGATTACCGCGAGGCCGTGTGGCTCGCGCCGGCCGACGGCTCCGCACCGGCCCGCCAGGTCACGCTGGGCTCCCGCCATGACACGTACCCGCGGTGGAGCCCCGACGGCAGCCGGCTGGCGTTCCTGTCGGATCGCGAGGCGGTGCTGGAGGCCGGTGGCGGCGGGTCCCGGCCCGGCCGTGTCGCCTTCGGGCGCCGCCACGGCGACGTGCCGGGGGCGGGCGAGGACGACCTCGAGGACTCCGCGACGCAGGTGTGGATCCTGCCCGTGGCAGGTGGCGAGGCGGCCGAGCTGACGCGGCTGCCGCACGGTGTGCGGGACCTGGCATGGAGCCCGGACGGGTCGCGGCTGTGCGTGCGGAGCACCTCGGAGACGACGACCGCAGCGGCGCGGCGCCGGCGCGAGCCCGGCGACCCCCCGGAGTCGGATTACCGCTTCATCGACCGGCTGCAGTACCAGTACAACGGCGCAGGCTTCACCCACGATCGCTTCGCCCACCTGTGGCTGGTCGACGCCACGTCGGGCGATGCCCGCCGGCTGACGTCCGGGGCGTACAACGACGGTGCCTTCGACTGGAGCCCGGACGGCCGGCGGATCGTGTTCGAGTCGCGGCGGCATCGCGACCACGACCTGGACTGGCAGATGGAACTGTTCCTGCTCGACGTGGAGACCGGGCGCATCGCGCGGCTCACCGGGCGCCGCGGGCGCCGCGACTTCTCGGCCCCCGCCTGGAGCCCGGACGGCCGCTGGATCGCCGCGGTCGGGCATCGCTACCAGGGCCGCGGTCCCGCGCGCCGGGACGTCTGGCGGTTCCCGGCCGCGCCTGAGCAGGAGGGCGTGGACCTCACTGGTGCAACCGACCTGATGGTGGGCGCCAGCATGGGCAGCGACCTGTTCGGCGGTGGCGGCCCGACCCTTCACTGGAGCCCGGACGGCCGCTGGATCAGCTTCTCTGCGCCGATCGAGGGCAGCTACGAGCTCTGGCGGGTGGAGTCGGAGGCTCCGAGGGGAGTATCCGCGGGTCGCGGCCGCGCGGCCGGCGCCGCCCCGGCCGGCGCCGGCGCCGCGGGCGGCGCCGCGGCGGGCGGCGGCACGGCGGGGCGCGCCTCGGCGGCCCCGGGCGAGCGGCTGACGGCCGGTCGGCACTACCTCTCGCGGACCCACCAGGTGGCGCTGGACGGCGGGGCCGTCCGCGTCGCGGCGACCGTGGGCGACCCGACCCACCCGTTCGAGGTGGTGGTGGCCGACATTCCCGCCGACCTGCCCGCCCCGCTCACGGCGGCGTCCCTGCGACGCGTCAGTGACCTGATGGCCACGCGCTGGGCGGACGTGTCGCTGGTGGAGCCCGCGACGCGCTGGCACGAGGTGGACGGCCGCCGGATCCAGGGCTGGTTCTACCCGGCGCCTGTGCGCGACGACGGCCGGCCCGCGCCGCTGGTCGTCGAGATCCACGGCGGGCCGGCGACCCTGTACGGGTACTCGCTGTTCTGGGAATGGCAGTGCCTGGCAGGGGCAGGGATGAGCGTATACGCGTGCAATCCGCGCGGCTCGGAGGGCTACGGGCAGGACTTCGTGCGGGGCAACTTCCGCGACTGGGGCGACGGCCCGATGGCCGACGTGATGGCCGGGGTCGACTCGCTGGTGGCCGACGGGCTGGTTGACCCCGACCGCCTCGGCGTGACCGGCGGCTCGTACGGTGGGTACCTGACCAGCTGGATCGTGGGGCACACCGACCGCTTCAAGGCCGCGCTCACCGCGCGTTCGGTCAACGACATGACCTCGCAGATGCTGTCGGGCGACATCGGTGGCCCCATGTTCGGCCTCGAGGAGTACGGCGTGAACCCGTGGGAGGATCACGAGCTGTACTGGCGTGACAGCCCCATCGCGTATGCCGACCGGGTGCGCACGCCGCTGCTGATCCAGCACGCGGAGAAGGACCTTCGCGTGCCGATCACGCAGGCCGAGGAGTTCTTCGCGGTCCTGCGCGCGTTCCGGCGCCCGGTGCGGCTCATGCGGGTCCCCGATGAGTCGCACGAGCTGACCCGGAGCGGGACGCCGTTCCGTCGAGTCGAGAACATCGTGCAGGTGGTGGGCTGGTTCCGCCACTTCCTGGTGCAGGGACGCCGGGGCCTGCCGCCGCTGCCGCGGGAGAAGCGCGTCCGTCCCTGACCGCCGGGCTCCGGCCGTGACGGCCGGGCCACAGCCTGACGCCGAGGCGCCAAGGGTAGGTCCGGGTGGCTACCCGCGCGGGTGGGTCGCTCACGACCATCGGCCCGGAACGCCGGGCCCTGCGCCCCTGTGGCCGCGGGCGGGATGACCGTAGCGTCGGCACCGTCAAGCGTCCCACTCGGAGCCACCCATGTCCCGGCTGCGTCCCACCCGCTCCCTGTTTCTGCGCACCTTCAGTGGCCTCGCCGTCGCGGCGCTCGCCACGGGCTGTGCCGGCACGGCCGCCGGTCCGGCATGGACCGAATCGGCTGCTGGTCACGCTCTTCCCGGGCCGGTGACCGCCGTGTCGGCCGCGGCGGCCCGTTCGACGGCCGTGCTCCGCGCCGTGGCGCGCCCGGCTTCGACCGGTACGGCCGCCACCACGTCGGCCGGCATCCAGGCCGCGTCCGTCTCCATCGGCGCCGCGTCCGCCGCCACCGGAACCGCGCCCGCCAGCGGAGCCACCGGGACCGCCTCTGCCGCGGGCGCACCGCACGTCTACCTCACGATCGTCACCGGCGGGATGATCGGGAACAAGGACTACCCCGCGTTCATTCCGTCCTCCTTCGTGCTGCCCGCCTACTCCACCGTGGTGGTGACCGTCACCGACTTCGACAGCGCCACGCCGCTCCCGGCGGCGCTGCAGGTCTACGCCCACGCCCAGGGGATCGTCGGCGACACCTTCACGGTCACGCCCATCGACCCGAAGACCCCGAACGCAACGGTCGGGCCGACCACCACCCGCACCTCCCTGGATCCGGCCGACGTGGCACACACGCTGACGGCTCCGGGGCTCGGGCTGAACGTGCCGATCGCCGCGCTCTCCAGGGTGACATTCACGATCCGCACCGGGGCGCCCGGCACCTACACCTGGCACTGCATGGACCCCTGCGGCAGCGGTTCCACCGGCTGGGGCGGCGCGATGGCGGCGCAGAGCGGCTACATGGAGGGCACCATCACCGTCGCGTGACGGCGCCAGAACAGAGCGGCCCGGCGCCTCGCGACAGCTTCAGTCTTCGCGTCTGAGGCCGCTGGCCTCGCGGCTGCTTTGGACCGCAGCGTCGTGCCCACGGACACGACGCGCTCCACCGACGCTATTTGCTGCCAGACCGGCGCCAGCGCGGAGTGAACCGCTCTGGGTCTGATGGAGACCCGGACCACGGGCTGGCCGATGAGGGCGCCGACCGGTGGTACGCTGCCGGCGTCGGTGGCTTCACCCCGGTATCCGCAGCGAGGGCCAACTGATGTTCGGACTTGAGCCATGGCACATCGTGCTGCTGCTCGGGGTGATCCTGGTCGTGTTCGGCCCAAAGCGGTTACCTGAGATCGGCAAGAGTCTTGGTGCGTCGATCAGCGAGTTCCGCAAGGCCACCAGCGAGTTGCCAGCTTCGGTGAGAAGCGGCGCGGCGGCGCCCGATGCCGCCCCTCCGTCGGCAGACTCCGCGCCGCCCGCCGTCGCCCCGATAGCAACGCCGGCACCAGCCCCCCAGCCGGGCGAGGGCCCGAACGGCGCGGGCTGATACGACCGGTTCATGGGGTCGCGGTTGACTTGACCCACCCGGGCCGGCGGGCCCGCTGACCGCGACGAACCCGGGGGTCCCTTCCCCCGACCCTGAGCTCCTCCTACCTAGCCCAGCGCTCGGCCGCAAGCTGGATCGCGATGCCGGGAGCGCAGTGATCCATGGCTGCCGGCGTCCACGAGCGGAGCGACCGGCGTATCGAGCGCGCCGGACCGGGCGGTCGCTGGCAGGGAGAAGGCTGAGTCGGGCGCGGGCCGGATCGGCGCGCACCTCGCCGTGGGGCTCTGTCGTGAAGGCTACGCTGCTGACTTGTCGGGCCGGGTCGCTGAATCGGCCGGCGGACCTTGACGCACCTCGCTACCATGCATGCCAGTGAAATCGGTACCAGTCACCCCGCCCGCCGCGGACAAGCCAGCCACGATCAAAGACGTCGCGGCCCGGGCCGGAGTCTCGACTGCCACGGTGTCCCGTTACCTCAACGGCAACCGGGTGCGGCAGGCGCGACGCATCGCTGAGGCTGTCGACGCGCTTACCTTTCGGCCGAATCAGCTTGCCCGAAGCCTGAAGTCGGGCTCCACGCGAACCATCGGCGTGCTCGTGCCGGACATTTCGAATCCGTTCTTCGCGGATGTCGTAAAGGGCGTCGAGTCGGTCATGCGGGCTGATGAGTACAGCCTGCTCCTCTGCAACACCGACGAGAACATCGAGCGCGAAAGAACAATCATCAACCTGCTGCTGCAGAAGCAGGTCGACGGGATCCTCATGGCACCCGCGACGGAGTGGTCGGACGCGCCGCTCATGCTGCGTGCCCGCCGCGTCCCGGTCGTGCTCATCGATCGGCGGATCGAGGCCCAAGACTTCGACGTCGTGCTCGTGGACAACGTCAACGGATCGGCGCAGGCGGCGGAGTACCTGGTCTCGCTGGGACACGAGCGGATCGCGATGATTTCGGGACCGCTGGACACCACCCCGGGCAGGGAGCGGTACGAGGGGTTTGTTCAGGGTCTGCGGACCACCGGCCACGATCTCGACGAGCGTTACCTCGAGGTGGCGGACTTCCGCGAGGACGGCGGCTACCAGGCTGCCCTGCGCCTGCTAGCCGTGCGCCCCGCGCCCACCGGGCTGTTCGTCTCGAACAACCTGATGGCGATCGGTGCCCTCCGCGCCATGCACAACCTGGGCATCCGTATCCCCACGGAGATGTCGTTTCTGTGCTTCGACGATCTCGCGCTGGCCGAGCTCACCTCCCCGCCCCTGACGGTGATCTCGCGCCCAAGCACCGAGCAAGGCGTCCTCGCGATGCGCCTGTTGAAGTTCCGGATGGAGGACACCGCAGAGGCCGCACCCCGGAAGATCGTGCTCGAAACCCGGCTGACGGTGCGAGGGTCGTGCGCGGGACCGCCAGCTGAACAGTCCCTGACGGGCGGGGTGGCGCCGTCAGCGGCAGCACCAGCCCGCCGAATCGCAGGGTATCCCGACACAGGGCACGAACCGGCGGCGACCGGAAACCGTGACCCGATCGTGCCCGGAACGTCTGGAGGCACACCATGGTCAAGCTGATTGCCTTGCTGAAGCGGAAGCCGCACCTGACACTCGAGGAGTTCGAGCGACGCTGGCTTGAAGAGCACACGCTGATCTCAGCGCGGCTGCCGGGGCTGCTGGCCTACCGCATCAACATCTCTACCGCTCGCCAGCCTGCGGGCACGGAGCCAGAGCCGATTTACGACGGCACGGCCGAGATGTGGTGGGAGAGCATCGACGCTATGGAGGCTTCCTTCGAGAGTGCGATCGGGGTGGCCGCAGGCGCCGACGCCGACCAGTTCGCCGAGGTCAGGATCCACGTCTACACGGAGGAACATGTGGTCCTTCCGGGCCCGGTGGACGCGTCCTGAAGGACGGCCCGCGCACCCACGGACATGCACGCGAGGAGAGCAGTTCCCATGGCGAGCCAGGCGCGCATCTGCGTTGTCGGCAGCTGCATGATCGACCTGATCTCACGAGTCCCACGGCTGCCGACGCTCGGGGAGACGCTGATCGGGAGCTCCTTCCACATGGGATACGGAGGGAAGGGCGCGAACCAGGCTACGGCAGCGGCCAAACTCGGGGCCCGAGTGTCGATGGTGGCTAGGGTTGGCCACGATGTGTTCGGTGATGGGACCGTCGAGAATTTTCGCTCGCAGGGCATCGACACCCGGTTTGTGCTTGTGGATCGCGAGCGGTTCTCGGGCGTGGCGCCGATTTTCGTGGACGACCATGCCTCGAACGTGATTGTCATCGTTCCGGGAGCGAACTTCGGCCTCACGCCCGACGACGTCCGTGCCGCCCGCGGCGAGATCGGTGAGGCGGACATCCTCTGCTGCCAGCTCGAGGTCCCCGTGGAGACGACGCTCGAGGCGCTGCGCATCGCTCGCGACGTGGGCGTCACGACAATCCTGAACCCCGCTCCGGCCGCGTCGCTGCCGGACGAACTCCTGTCCATCTCCGACATCTGTGTCCCAAATGAGGTCGAGATCCAGATGCTCACGGGCCACTCCGCGGAGACGATCGAGGAGGCTGAGCGCGCGGGGCAGCTGCTTCGCGCGCGAGGGCCCCGCGACGTGATCGTCACGCTGGGAAGCCGTGGCTCGCTCATCGTCACCGCCGGAGGGAGCCACCACGTGCCAGCGGTACCGGTGGACGCGGTGGATCCGACGGGAGCGGGCGACGAGTTCATCGGCGCCCTGGCGGTGTTCCTGGCCGAAGGCCGCCCGATGGTAGAGGCGGTGCGCGCGGCCAGCGCAGCTGCGGCGTTATCGGTCACCCGCATCGGCACCCAGGTGTCGTTTCCGCCTCGAGAAGAACTCGATGCGTTTCTGGGGTCGCACGAGCCACAGGTCTGACGCCCCCGTCTTCAACAGTCGGCCGCGCTTGACGACCGGGATAGGATGGCCGAGTGAAATCGATATGGGTAATCGATCTCACAGCTGGACAGCGAGAGGAGTGACGGGTGTCCCGCGTCACGCTGAAACATCTCTCGAG
>VFSW01010362.1_pt1 | contig 13220 bp, 12 predicted proteins | sample 5358111 | NCBI WGS metagenome assembly VFSW01 (sample SAMN11554181, study PRJNA540505) | mine drainage metagenome | isolation source: sediment from site ElyBrook_90M | place: USA: Ely Copper Mine, Vershire, VT | collected 2017 | reverse complement strand
ATTTCATTTTTACCGATTTCAATCGCTCAGCTGAACGCATGAATAATGCAAGACGCGAGGATCTGATTGGCAGAAAACTTACAGAAGTTTTCCCAGGCTCCGAGAAAATGGGATTGATCGATGCTTTCCGCCGCGTCTGGCAAAGCGGCAAAGCTGAACATTTCCCGGTTTCCTTCTATGAAGACGAACGCATATCCGGCTGGTGGGATAACTATATCTATAAGATCGACAGCGGCGAGATCGTCGCCATTTTCGACGACGTGACTGAACGCAAGCATGCGGAGGAAGCATTACAGGAGAGTCAGGAGAAACTTCATACCATCGTCGATACTGCTCTGGACGCCATAGTACAGATGGATTCCGATGGCATCATCACCGGATGGAATATCCAGGCTGAAAAGATATTCGGCTGGTCCGGTATGGAAGCCATTGGACAAGTGCTGCACGAAACCATCATCCCGCTCCAATACCGTGAAGCGCATACTCATGGCCTGAAACGTTTTCTGGTTTCCGGCAAAGGGCAGGTCCTGAATTCGTGGATTGAGATTCAGGGCCTGCACCGTAGCGGACGCGAGTTTCCCATCGAGCTGGCAGTAGTCCCCTTCAAGGTCAAGGGAAAACATGAATTCCATGCCTTCATCCGCAACATCACAGAACGCAAGCAGGCCGAATTGCTGATCAAGATGCAGTCGGACGCACTTTACTCAAGCACCAACGGCGTGGCCATTGCCGATGCCGCCAATCCCGAGTTGCCGCTAGTCTACGTGAATCCCGCATTTGAAGAAATCACCGGCTACCCGGCCTCGGAACTGCTGGGCCGCAATTGTCGCTTCCTGCAGGGCCAGGACCGTGATCAGCCAGGGCTTGCCGAAATTCGCTCCTGCCTCAAAGAAGGCCGTGCAGGCAAGGCTATTCTGCGCAACTATCGGAAAGACGGCACCCTGTTCTGGAACAGGCTTAATATTTCACCAATACTCGATAAAGAAGGTAAGCTTACCCAGTTCCTCGGCATCGTCAACGACATCACCGAGCGCAAGCAAGCGGACGACCACTTGAGGCTGATTTCGGGCGTCTTTGATCATGCGGAAGAAGGCATCCTGATCACCGACAAACAGGGAACAATACTCGAAGCGAATCCGGCTTGTTCCCGCATAACCGGATACAGTCGCGAGGAAATATTGGGCAAGAATCCGCGCATACTGCATTCAGGCCGGCAGGATCAGGCATTTTATGACGCCATGTGGCGAAAAACCCTCGAAGATGGGCACTGGTCCGGCGAAATCTGGAACCGGCGCAAAAATGGCGAAATTTATCCTGAAAGGCTGACCCTGTCTGCCGTCAAAAACGAAGCAGGCGAAACCATCCGTTACATCGCGCTGTTTTCGGACATCTCCAGCCTCAAGAACCAGCAGCAGCAACTTGAGCGTCTGGCTCACCACGATGCGCTTACCGGACTGCCTAACCGCACGCTGCTCAACGACCGTTTCGAGATGGCGCTGGCCCAGACGAAGCGATCCGGAGGAAAGCTTGCCGCATGTTTCATGGATCTCGACGGCTTCAAGCCGGTCAACGACACTTTCGGCCATGAAGCGGGGGATCTCCTGCTTGTTGAAGTAGCGCAAAGGATGCTCGCAATATCCCGGGCCACTGACACCGTAGCCCGACTGGGGGGAGATGAATTCGTGCTGATCTTCCCGGACATTTTGGATGAAGCACAATGTCGTCAGATGTTGTCGCGGATCATGGATGCGATAACTCAGCCGTTCAATATCAATGGTCATGACATAAGGATATCGGCAAGCGTCGGGGTGGCTTTCTATCCGGATGACGATGCCGACGGGGACAATCTGCTGCGCCATGCCGATCAAGCCATGTATGTGGCCAAGCAGGCGGGACGCAATCAATTTCATTTTTTCGATGCGATCAACGACTGAGCCAGGTTGACGAAAACCGTATTCTGAATGTCAGCTTCGGAGAAGGTAGCGAAATCAGCTCGATTGCCATACTCTCAAGTCCGATCTCGCAGGCTCCTTCATATGCCGCGCATCAGCCACCACCAGGCAGTCAGCGTAACAAAGGAAATCACCAGACCCACCGCCACCATCAAAGTGGCAAAGGGCGGATCAAGGTCGTGTTCGGCAGCCAGTATCGCGGCGGTGATCATCGGCGGCATCGCCGATTCAAACAAAGTGATCTGTATCGCCTGACCGTGAGCGCCAAATAGCGGCACGTACAACAGGAACAACACCAGCGGCACCAGCACCAGTTTGAATCCAAGGCCAATGGCAAGTTTCGCGCCGTTGCCTTTCAGATGTCCCAGACGCAACTGGAATCCTACCGACAGCAGCGCAAGCGGCGCAAGCGTATCGCCCATGCGCTTTAAAATCACCGACAGCCAGTCAGGATATGAGACCGGGATCAACAGCAATGCGATCAGCAGCGCGATAAAAGGCGGAAAGCGCAACACGCGCATCGCCATTTCACCAAAGCCAGGACGTCCAGATGAATAAATGCCGGCGAAGGTGATGCCCAGCGTGGAGAGCACGAGGAACGAACCCAGCTGATCGACGATGATGCCGCTGGCAAGTCCCTGATGCCCATAGTAGGCCTCTATCATCGGCAGACCCAGATATGAAGTGTTGCCCAATCCTCCTGTCAGTATCAGCGCGCCTATGGTGGAACGCGGCCAGTTCATCCGGCGACCCACCATATTGAAGAACAAAGCCGACAATGCAAAGCAGATCCACCCCATCGCGGCCATCAGTCCGACATCGCCAGTCAATTTCAGGTCGTGCACATACAACAGCGTCAACGCGGGCAACGAGATATGGATGATGAAGCTGTTGAGCACGGCGGGCGTATTGACCGGCATGCGCTTGTAGCGGTGCAGCAGCACACCGGCGATGAAACAGAAGATGAGCAGAATGAGGTTGTTCATACACTTGCTGCGCGAAAAAATAATTTAGCCTGTGTTACGCATCCAGCAAAAGCTTTTAACAAAACCGTTCACCCTTCGACAGGTTCAGGGCGAACGTAAAAAATTCGTTCGTCCTGATGTATAGAAGGACGGATCATCATGCAATTTATTGCAGAATGTTCGCACTGATGAAAGCTTTTAACTTCGCGACATCCGCATCCATCACCACGACGCGCTGCGTCAACTCCTCGATGCCTTCAAGCACTTTGGGGCGTTCGGGTTTGCGGCCCAGCGCTTCGACGATGGTCTCCTCGAACTTGGCAGGGAGGGCTGTCTCAAGGCAGATCAGCGGCAAATTGGGGCGGCGTTGTTCCAGTCCCACTTTCAATCCATCGGCAGTGTGCGTATCTATCATCACGCCGTATTCTTCCCACAATTCGCGTATCGTCTTCAGACGATCAAGATGCGAACTCTTGCCGGATGCAAAGTTAAATTTAGAAAGTGCATGCCAGTATTCCGTGCCTTTGATGTCAAACGCGCCACCCGCATCCACTTGATTCCAGAACTCGCGCACCTTCGCCCCGTCGCGCCCGACCAGATCATACACAAAGCGCTCGAAGTTGGATGCCTTGGAAATATCCATGGACGGGCTGCTGGTCTGGTAGGTGTGATCCGTGCCGCGCGGACGGTACGCGCCCGTTCTGAAAAATTCGTCCAGCACATCGTTCTCATTTGTTGCCAGGATCAGCTGGCCGATCGGCAAGCCCATCATGCGGGCGATGTGTCCTGCGCAGATGTTGCCGAAGTTGCCCGAAGGCACGGAAAACGCAACCTGCTCGTCATTGGATTTTGTCGCAGCAAAATAGCCCTTGAAGTAATACACAATCTGCGCCGACACGCGGCCCCAGTTGATCGAATTGACCGTGCCGATCTTGTGGGCCGCCTTGAATGCATGATCGTTGGACACGGCCTTCACCATATCCTGCGCATCGTCGAACATGCCGTTGATCGCGATGTTGTAGATATTCGGGTCTTGCAGCGAATACATCTGCGCGCGCTGAAACGCGGACATCTTGCCGTTGGGGGACAACATGAACACGCGGATGCCGCTTTTTCCCCGCATCGCATATTCGGCAGCCGATCCGGTATCACCGGACGTCGCGCCCAATATGTTCAACTCTTCGTGTTGCTTGCCCAGCGCGTATTCGAACAGGTTGCCCAGAAGCTGCATCGCCATGTCCTTGAAAGCCAGCGTAGGTCCGTTGGAAAGTTCAAGCAGATGCACGCCAGGCACCAAAGTTCTTAACGGCGTAATTTGAGAAAAATCCGAATCGGCACGGCCAAAACTATAAACTTCTGCCGTGTAGGTTTTATCAATGATAGATTTAAGATCAGCCGCAGGAATATCCGTTGCAAATTTTGACAGCACGGCAAAGGCAAGTTCCGCATAGGAAAGATTGCGCCATGTATCGAGCTCTGCCCGCGTCACCTGCGGATATTCTTCAGGCAGATAAAGCCCGCCATCGGGCGCAAGACCTCCCAGCAGAATCTCGGTGAATGTTTTGGCGGGCGCATTGCCGCGTGTGGAAATATATTTCATTTCTTACTCACTTATTTCGTCAATCCAAAAAATGGAATCCAGTCAATCTGGCTCTAATCATGAAGGGTATTTGATACGCAGCTTGTGCTCGGTGAGCACCACAAAACAGCCACGCCATTTTTCAATCTCCATTGCTACAATTGCCACCTGCTCCAGCAAGGCTTGCGCACTGGGTTCACGCAAACGCACCAGCAAGATACCGAAATGCGAACCTGGAACAAATTTACGCGTATCGGAAAAATCCAGATCCTGCGTAATTAGAAAACGCTCTTGTACCTGTGCTGCTCCCCATACGTTCTGATCCGTTTGTCCCGTCATACCTTCATCGGTGACTGTATCGGTATCGTGACCGCAGGCCAGTAAAGCATTCTTGAGCCGCGCAGGCAAATTTTCATCCAGCTTGATTTTCATGCCAGCACTGGAATGGCCGGCATGGGTAAATCCTCCTCAGCAGACACGGCAGCAAAAGCCAGAACCGCCTTGACCGACTCGGCAGTCAACGAAGGAAAATCTGCAAGAATTTCTTCCACAGACATCCCTTCAGCCAGACTTGCCAATACCGTGCGCAAGGTGACCCGAGTACCCGCAATCACTAATTCTCCGCCGCAAATATCAGCGCTGCTGACAATGTATGGTCGATAATTAAATGGCATCTGGATTCTCCTTAGCGATTGGTTTCAGAATAGAAGTCGTATATATTAATTCGCACAAAACCTTAACATCACCGCGCCACTCTTTAAATATCTTCGTCCAGAAACAGCAGCACTACAGGTGTAATGGAACGCGCCTTGTGAGCGCTCAAAGGGCCTGCCGGTATAAAGACTCCAGAATCCTTCGGGTAACGCACCAACTTCCCCTGAAAGTCGATTTCAAGTTCACCCTGAATCACGAAACCCGCATGTCCCTTTTCACACCATTCAGGCTCGACGAATTCAGCCGTCAGCTCAAGCAATCGCAGCTGCTTGGCACCACCTTGAAAAACCTTGAACTCGCTCCATGAATTGAGCTCTGCCAGTCCAGCGCATCAAACAACACCCTATACTGTTCTGCTCCTTGTATCAATTACTTGCCCAACTCTTCCATACGCAGCCGGGTTACATTACCTATCACCACGGAAAGCGCCTCGATCTTCGCGATCGCCGCGTTGACGCATTTTTCGCGCGTCTGGTGAGTGAGCAGGATCAGGTCGGCCTGCGTCTCGCCTTCGCCCGGTTCCTTCTGGATCACCGCATCGATTGAAATCTGCTCGTCGGCCAGAATGCGCGTGATATCGGCCAGCACACCCGTCTTGTCTGCAACACGCAGGCGCAGGTAGTAGCTGGTGATCACTTCAGTTATTGGCAACATCGGCAGGTCAACCATCGCATCCGGCTGGAAGGCCAAGTGCGGCACGCGATTCTCGGGATCAGCCGTGTGCATGCGCGTGATGTCCACCAGGTCTGCTATCACTGAACTTGCAGTCGGTTCTGCCCCCGCACCCTTGCCATAATACAGCGTGGCGCCAACCGCATCGGCCTGCACCAGCACCGCGTTCATCGCGCCTTCCACATTGGCAATCAGACGCTTCTCAGGAATCAGCGTGGGATGTACGCGCAGCTCGACACCCTCGGATGTACGCTTGGTGATACCCAGCAGCTTGATGCGGTAACCCAGTTGCTCCGCGTATTTGATGTCCACCGCATCCAGTTTGGAGATACCTTCGATGTAGGCCTTGTCGAACTGCACGGGGATGCCGAAGGCAAGCGATGCCAGCAGCGTGATCTTGTGCGCGGCATCCACGCCCTCGATGTCGAAAGTCGGATCGGCTTCCGCATAACCCAGACGCTGCGCTTCCTTCAACACGGTGTCGAATGAAAGGCCCTTGTCGCGCATCTCGGACAGAATGAAATTGGTCGTGCCGTTGATGATGCCGGCTATCCACTCGATGCGATTCGCGGTCAAGCCCTCGCGCACCGCCTTGATGATGGGTATGCCGCCTGCCACCGCGGCCTCGAACCCTATCATCACGCCCTTGTCCTGCGCCGCCTTGAAGATTTCATTGCCGTGCGTTGCAAGCAGCGCCTTGTTGGCGGTGACTAAATGCTTGCCGTTTTTAATCGCCTGCAATACCAGTTCTTTGGCCACACCATATCCGCCGATCAACTCAATCACGATATCAACCTCGGGATCGTTCACCACCGAGAAAGCATCGTCGGTCACACGGCATGCGCCGCCGGTGATTTGCTTTGCCAGCTCGATATTCTTATCTGCAACGACCACGATGCGTATCGGACGTCCCGCACGCCGGGTGATTTCTTCGCTGTTGCGCTGCAACACGGTGAATGTACCGCCACCGACGGTGCCGATGCCAAGGAGTCCTACGTTGATTGGTTTCATAAAGTCAGTCGTTAGTCGTTAGTCGTTAGTTAGTAGGGTGCATTCCATGCACCATGGTGCGCAGAGCGCACCCTACGTTGTGCCGTGCTGCTTTCGGTAATGCTCCAGAAAGCGCGCGATGCGCCCGAACGCTTCGATCAGATCGTCCACGGTCGGCAAAAACACCAGGCGCAAATGATCCGGATGTATCCAGTTAAAGCCTGTGCCCTGCACTACCAGCACCTTTTCGGATTCCAGCAATTCCAGTATGAACTGCTGATCGTTCTGGATCGGATAGATATTAGGATCCAGGCGCGGAAACAGATACAGGCCTGCTTTGGGTTTGACGCAGGAGATGCCGGGTATGTCGGTCAGCAGTTTGTAGGCCAGATCGCGCTGCTTGCAAAGGCGCCCGGTGGGCAAGACCAGATCGTTGATACTCTGATAACCGCCAAGCGCCGTCTGAATCGCGAACTGGCCGGGCACGTTCGAGCAAAGCCGCATCGACGCCAATATCGTCAGCCCGTTGATGTAGTCCTGTGCATGCTTCTTCTCGCCCGACACCACCATCCATCCTGAACGGTAACCGCAGGCCCGGTAATTTTTTGACAGACCGTTCAGCGTGACGAACAGCACCTCGTCTGACAGCGAGGCGATCGAGGTATGTGTCGCGCCGTCATAAATCATCTTGTCGTAAATCTCGTCGGCAAAGATGATGAGATCGTTTTCCTTCGCGATCTGCACAATTTCTTTGAGGATGTCATCCGAATACAGCGCGCCTGTCGGATTGTTCGGGTTGATGATGACGATGGCGCGCGTGTTCTCGGTGATCTTGGCCCTCATGTCGGCAAGATCGGGATTCCATTCATTGGCCTCGTCGCAGAGATAATGGCGCGGCGTGCCGCCTGCAAGAGTTACCGCCGCCGTCCAGAGCGGATAGTCGGGAGCCGGCACCAGCACTTCGTCGCCGGTATTGAGCAGACCCTGCATCGCCATCACGATCAGCTCCGATGCGCCGTTGCCGATGTAAATATCGTCCAGCCCCACGCCCGCAATCTTCTTGGACTGGCAGTAATGCATGATCGCCTTGCGCGCGGCGAACATGCCTTTCGAGTCTGAATAGCCGGACGAGTTGGGCAGGTTCAGTATCACGTCCTGCTGGATTTCTTCCGGCGCTTCAAAACCGAAAGGCGCGAGATTGCCGATGTTCAGCTTGATGATGCGCTGCCCTTCTTCCTCCATCTGCTTGGCGCGTTCCATGACCGGCCCGCGTATGTCGTAACACACGTTGGCAAGCTTGGCGGACTTTAAAATTGGTTTCACTTGTCGTTTACTCGATAAAACGCGCGACTTGCGCGGAAGTGCGCAATTTTACCCGTGCAGCCCGCGCACAGCAAATCTGACGCGTGCAAACTCGCACAATGCTGAATTTTACGAAGGGCACAGCTTTAGTTTGACGCATCGCAATACTACCCTCTACACTTGGTGCCATATACTGACAGTCTGACTTGCGAGGTCATCATGAAACTGCATCTGGCCAATCTCGGCGACACCAAACTTTTCACCGGCTATGCGGACGATCATGTCATGATCAACAAAGAGCGCTTCGACACCAGCCTCGTGGTGTTGGCGGAAGAGGTGCGCACCGACTGGAATGCCCAGAATTTCGACGACTTGAGCGAAGCTCACTTCGAATACTTTCTGGCCCTGAAACCCGAGGTGGTGTTGCTGGGCACGGGCATGCAGCAGCGCTTTCCGCACCCGCGCCTTTATCGCGCGCTTACCGACGCCGGCATCGGCGTGGAATGCATGAACACCCCTGCGGCCTGCCGCACATACAACATACTGGTGGCGGAAGACCGCAAGGTGATCGCAGCAATATTGTTTTAAGATTGCGGCAAGTGGTGCGTAGCGAGTGGTCAGTGTGAACAGGTTTTCGCTCACCACTTGCCACTTACTACTATCTTTAAGGAACTCCATGAGCCAGAACCTGAACAGCGTCATCCGGCAAGTCGAAAGCGCCATCTTGGGCAAGCCACTGCAAATCCGACTCGCCCTTGTCTGCCTGATAGCGGGCGGGCATCTCTTGATCGAGGATGTTCCCGGTGTGGGAAAAACCACGCTGGCCCAGGTACTGGCACGCACGTTGGATTTGCAGTTCGGTCGCGTCCAGTTCACCAGCGACCTGCTTCCGGCGGATATTCTGGGCGTGTCGGTATTTGAGCGCGATACCAATCAATTCAAATTTCACCCTGGGCCAATATTCACACAAATGCTGCTGGCAGACGAAGTGAACCGCGCCACGCCCAAGGCACAGAGCGCATTGCTGGAAGCGATGGAAGAACACCAGGTCACCATCGAAGGCGTGACTCGCAAACTCCCCGCGCCCTTCTTCGTCATCGCCACGCAAAATCCGTCTCATCAGGTCGGCACCTATCCGCTGCCGGAATCGCAGCTCGACCGTTTCTTGATGCGCATTGAAATGGGCTATCCTGACACGCAAGCCGAACGCGGCCTGCTTTCCGGCGTCGACCGGCGCGAAATCATTGCCAAACTTACCCCGCAGATGGATGCGGCTGAGCTGCCGGAGTTACAGCAGCGCACGAAAGAGGTGTTCGTATCCGACGCATTGCTCGACTACGTGCAAGCCTTGCTGCGTCACACTCGCGAGTCGGAACACTATACGCACGGCTTGAGCCCGCGCGCGGGACTGGCCATGCTCTCAGCTGCACGCGCCTGGGCATTGATCGATGGCCGGAATGCAGTCATCCCGGAAGATGTGCAGACCATCCTGCCCGGCGTGGTCAGTCATCGCCTGCAGGCGACAGACGGATGCCAGATAGCGCAGGAGCTGATCGAAGCGGTCGCGATCCCCTGAGCGATGCTAGAATGCATACACCTTTGAAAGGATACAACATGAATGAAATCTTGTTTATAGTTGAAGAGGCGCCCGAAGGAGGACTGACAGCGCGCGCATTGGGTGAGTCAATTTTCACTGAGGCAGATGATGAGGCAAGTTTGCGTCAACAAGTACGCGATGCAGTGCATTGCCACTTTGAAGAAGGGAAAGCGCCGCGAATGATACGCCTGCACTTTACCCGCGAAGAACTTATCGCCGTATGAAACTCCCGCGAAATTTGTCCGGCGCGCAACTCATCAAGGCACTGGAACAATTTGACTATCAGGCAACACGACAAACCGGCAGCCACATACGTTTGACCTGCCAGCATCCCAAGACTCATCATCTCACCGTTCCAGCACACGACCCGTTAAAAATTGGCATACTCGCTGCAATTCTCGCTGACGTGGCAGCACAGCACTCCATGACGCGTGAGTCCCTGATTGCAAGGCTATTCGGAAAATAGCTGCAAATCGTGCTCGCCACACTCCAACAAAAATTTAACACCTGGTTATTCCGCCCGACCATCGAGCACGGCACGATCATACTCACGCAGCGCCGCATCTTCATTTTGCCCACCCGGCAAGGCCTGGCGCTGGCCTTCGTGCTGATCCTGATGCTGCTGGGTGACATCAACTACAACCTGAGCCTGGGTTATGTGCTGACATTTTTGCTGGCTATGATGGCGGTATTATCTATGCTGCATGCATTTCGCAATCTGGCACACCTTGAAATAAGCGCCGGTCGCGCGGCTCCCGTGTATTGCGGCGATGTCGCACGATTCCCGCTTTACTTCAAGAGCCGCCTGCCTCGCTACCAGCTTGTGCTGGGTAAAGCCCACAAAGTTTGTTTCGATGTGCCGGCACGGCAAACAACCGAGATATTTTTTCCGCTGCCAGCTCAAAAACGCGGCTGGCTTGAGCCGGGAAAAATAACGATATATACCGAATTTCCGCTCGGCCTGTTTCATGCCTGGTCATATCTTCATTTCGACGCGCGCTGCCTGGTCTATCCGAAACCGCTCATGGCCGCGCCGTTACCGGTAAGTGCGGATGGCACCCGCGGCATGGCAGGAGACGAGGACTTCGCCGGATTGCGCACTTATGTTCCGGGCGATGCTGAGGCGTGCATTGCATGGAAAGCCTATGCACGCGGGCAAGGCTTGCTGGTCAAACAGTTCTCAACGAGGGCGGGCGGCGAATTGTGGCTGGACATCAAGGATGCATCAGATGCCGACCTGGAAGGAAAGTTATCCCGCATGACGCGCTGGGTGTTGGATGCCGAGTCACAAGGATTGCGCTACGGACTGCGTCTGGCTGATGAAAACATTCCTGCCGGCAACGGTACTGCGCATCGCGAGCTATGCCTGCGCCGGATTGCCTTGTTCAGCTTGCCAAACGCCCCTCGCCCACTTGTGGGAGAGGGGCCGGGGAGAGGGGCATGAATAAATCGCTCATCTATGGCCTTGTGCTCGGCGTACTGATGGTGACAGCACCCCACACCATGCACCTGCCGCTATGGGTAAGCGCCTTGAGCACAATGCTATTGCTGTGGCGCAGCTATCTTGCCTATACGGGCCGACCGTTGCCGAAACGCTCCCTGCTGCTGGCAATCACCATCGCATCAATGATCGGCATCCTCATCGAATTTCACACCTTATTCGGACGCGAGGTCGGCATCACGCTGCTTGCGCTGTTGGCCTCGCTGAAATTGATGGAACTCAAAACAAATCGCGATGCGATGGCGCTGATCTATCTCTGCTGCTTCAGCCTCATTACCAATTTCTTTTATTCGCAGAGTCTCTTAACAGGACTCTATCTGCTCGTCACGCTGATGGTCGTCACGACAACATGGGTGCATCTTAATACGCCCGGCAGCGCGTTCAAACCACGCATGAAGATCGCCTCCGTATTGCTGCTGCAGGCCATTCCGCTGACCCTCATCCTGTTCGTTTTGTTCCCGCGCGTGCAAGGGCCGTTGTGGGGCTTGCCGCAGGATGCCTATGCCGCCAGCGGACTGGATGACAAAATGTCACCCGGCAGCCTCGCGCATCTCATCCTGTCGGATGCCGTTGCGTTTCGCGTCACATTTCAAAGCCATGCACCGCGCCGCGATCAGATGTACTGGCGCGGCCCGGTGTTGTGGGACTTCGACGGAAAAACATGGACGCCAGGCCACGCAACGCACAGCATCGCCCCTGAATTTTCAGATACCAGCCAAGCTGTTGAATACGCAGTGACGCTGGAGCCGCACAACAAGACCTGGCTGTTCGCGCTGGATGTACCCGATAAAATTTCGGTGCCTGCCAGGATCACCTACGACTTTCAGATGTTAAACCCGACACCCGTCAATACTCACCTGCGCTATCAGGTGCGTTCAGAGCTTAGCTATCACGCCAATTTGCAGGAATCCGCAACGCAGCTCAAGCGCGCATTGCAATTACCTCCCATGCTCAATCCGCGCTCGTTGCAGCTGGCAAGAAACTGGCGCGGGCAAAGCCATAACGATATGGAAATCATCCGCCTTGCGCTTAACTATTTCCATAATCAGAATTTTCGCTACACGCTGGATCCTCTGCCCGTTGAGAGCATAGACGACTTCCTGTTCAACACCCGTCAGGGGTTTTGCGAGCACTACGCATCGAGCTTCGTATTCCTGATGCGCGCAGCCGGCATACCTGCACGCGTGGTGACAGGATATCAGGGCGGCGAATACAACGACGTCGGCAACTACTATATCGTGCGCCAATCCGATGCTCACGCCTGGGCAGAAGTCTGGCTGGCGGGTGCCGGCTGGCAGCGCATAGACCCGACTGCGGCCATCGCACCCGAACGCGTGGAACGTGGCTTGTCCACCGTGCAGTCTGTCGCGTTGCCACTTTCCGGCCGGGTTGAATGGCTGCACGGTCTGCGCATGAACTGGGATGCCTTGTCCTACCAGTGGAATCAATGGGTCATCGGCTACAACAGCGAGCGTCAGTTCGCCTACCTCTCGCGCTTCGGCCTGGAATCGTTAAGGCAACAGACAACCTTTCTCATCGCGGCAATCGGACTGATGCTCACCGCGTTTGCACTGTTCATGCTGCGCCACCTGTTCAAACGCGAACAGGACAAGACCCAGTCCGCCTGGCTGAAGGTGTGCCGCAAACTGGCCAGAGCAGATTTGCCGCGCACACCTCACGAAGGCCCATCGGATTACGCAATGCGCGTTGCGAAGGCACGCCCCGATCTCGCAGAAACTATTCATGATCTTGCCACCCGCTACATCGCGCTGCGTTACGCATCATCGGAAAACGATAATACTCAATTCATCCAACTTGCCGCGGCATTTAAAGCCCGACGCGGTATAATCCGCGCCACACAAAAAAACTGTATTGATCATGCTCATCACCCGCCGCCTTGAATTCGATGCAGGACACCGCATCCCCAACCACAACAGCCAGTGCAAGC
>VFSW01010361.1_pt1 | contig 13221 bp, 11 predicted proteins | sample 5358111 | NCBI WGS metagenome assembly VFSW01 (sample SAMN11554181, study PRJNA540505) | mine drainage metagenome | isolation source: sediment from site ElyBrook_90M | place: USA: Ely Copper Mine, Vershire, VT | collected 2017 | reverse complement strand
AAACAGCTTCTTATGTTGGCCACTTCGGCGCGATAAAACTCGACGGGTAATCCCAAACCTGCTTCGCGGTGCCGCTTCAGACTCTCCACGGCCGCCGGGCCGGCAAGCATGTCCGCATCGGCCTCGGCGGCACTCCGCGTCGAACTATTTTCGCGCGAGAGCCTCCACACTTCAAACCGCGTCGGCAGGAGCGTACCAAACGCGTCGCGTATGGCCTCCCCAAATCCTTCGCGCTCAATTCGCGTTTTCAGGCTTCTTGCGAGCATCGGTGTCGCGCCGAACGTCAGAACTCGCGTAAGAAATCGCGCTTGAACCTATTCATAGCGGTACTCGTGGGTACGAAAGACGAACCAAAGCGGACCACATATGCCATAAAACAGAAGCAACCACTCAGTTCTCTCAAGAACAGCCGCTACGAATACCAGCGCGTAGATTCCCGGCGACTCAAACAGGATGCCGAAAAGTCCTAACAGCCGTCTCAGAGTTGATGCGCGTGGTGGCGGGGCCGTGTCGTGCGAATCTGGTTTCTTCCAGGCCGAAACACCTGCATAACTCGCAAATGTATACAGTGAACTCAAATTCGAAACGCTTACGCAGGCAAGAAAAGCCAAAATTAGATACTCAAGCCGCCCTGTGGAAGCAACGATGCGATACCCTACGCCGAGAAAAATGCCAGTCTTGATCAGGCAGTGCCCACTCAGGTCAAGGAAAAATCCGCGCTTCGACGTTCGACCCTGGAGACGCGCTACCTCACCATCCACATAATCCAAGATGTATGACAGTTGAAATATTGCCGCAGCTGTCACGCGAACCCAATATTGGGAGAATCCAAGGCCAACATCTCCCGCCAATCCGAGGAGAATCCAAACTACGGTGATTTGGTTGGGCGTGACGCTGAGCTTCGCCAGTGGAACACTCAGGTAAATAGACACTTTGCGGTACGGAATGTCCGTAATACTCGGACTAGAGCCAGCAGGTTGAGCGATCCCGCGAGCTTTTTTCAGTCCCGGAATAACGCCCTTGCTCTCCGCAGATCCGTTTTCGTATCGATCTCTGCCCATTTCTTACCCCTGATGTCCAATCCCTGAATTCCTGCTCCACCATTTATCAGTTGCTGGAAGGCGGCCTCATAGTACAGCCCCTTGGATCCTCGCTTTCCCAGCAATCTTGTTGCGATATCAAAGAGCCTTCTAGAGGACTTTCCGTCGAAAATAGCCATCCCAATTGACTCGCCCAGACTTGTTCCTCTCGCGGTTATCCGCTTGCCGATAAATTGTACCTGTCCCTGTCTGGTCCCCACCACGCACACTGCTTCGGAATCAATCCTTCTCGAGCCATCGCAAGCAAGACAGTTTCCGCTCGTGACACTCAACAGCCTCTCTATGACCTGTGGCGCAAATACGAGATCCCCGTCGAGAAGCAAGAACGGCTTGCCCCGAACGACTGCGCGACTGAGCCAGAGCGAATAAAGTGTGTTCGTGCGATAGTAAAAAGGATTGTGCATGAAGGCAGCGAGCATCGTCGGAAATTCCTGCCTGACAAATTGCTGAATCTTTGCTGACCGATAACCAGTCACCAAAATAATGCGGCGAATCCCCTCCCGTTTGAGTATCTCCAAGGTCCGCCCTAAGATTCGCTGGCCACCTACATGTACCAGGCATTTCGGAAGCGCTGCAGTAAAGGGCCGAAGGCGCTCGCCGCGTCCCGCCACCAGCACGACAGCATACAGGTCTCGCGTCCTCACTGGATTACCTGCTTGAGCGCCTTCAGAAACTCTTGCGCTTGGTGCGGGGAGATCTCGCCAATGTTCGCAACTTGAAAGACCCGGTGCCGGAGGATCCCTTTTCCTGGATAGGTGACGAAGCCCAGCCGTTTCAACCGTTCGTGAAATTCGTCCGCTTCGAAACCGGCGGGCAACTCGACGGTAGTAAGTACAGGCGACATATATTCTTCAGGAATGAAGAATCTGAAACCCAATTCGGCCATTCCCTTACGAAGCATCGCGGCGAGAGAACGATAACGTTCAAATGTGGCCTCGATACCTTGTTCCAGGATTGCGTCGAGCGACGCCTCAAGCGCGAAAAAAAGATTCACGGCGGGAGTATTTGGAGTCTGAAATTTCCGCTCATTAAAAATGAAATGTTTGTAGAGATCCAGATAAAAAGAATGCGCTCGGGTTGTCTTAAGTGCATCGAAGGCAGCGCGTTTCCCACAAACAAAAGAAAGCCCTGGGACGCTCGCGATTGCCTTATTTGCGCTCCCTGTGCAAAACGTGATGCCGCTGTCTTCAATATCAATCGGCACTGCTCCTACGCTACTCACTGCGTCCACAAACAATTCGACCCTCAAGCGCTTCGTCAGAGCCGCGACTTCGCTCAGTGGATTCAGCATACCCGTGCTCGTTTCATGGTGGACCATGCATACAACGTCGGTCTTTTCGCGTTTAAGGTGTTGTTCAATCTGGTCAATTGGGAACGGTTGTCCCCACCGCAGCTTTATTGTTTTCGGCGCAAGATCAAGAAATTCAGCCAATTCAGTCCATCGTTCTCCAAACTCTCCATTGGAAACTACCAGAATCCTCTTGCCCGCAGCGATCGAACCGAGCACAGATTCATTGGCCGCGCTGCCGGAGCCAGTAATAACCACCGTGGTGTAATGATGGAAGTTTTGAACACCAAATATTTTCGCTAATTTCATCCTTACTCGATTCAGTAACTCGGAAAACTCTAGCTCGCGATGCCCAATCTCGGAACTAGCTAATGCTTCCTTTACTTTGTCCGACACGAGAACCGGCCCAGGGCAGAACAGATACTGAGGCAGTGACCGGCGGCTGGCGCGGTAACTTCGCAGTTCACCGGGCGAACCGAATACTCGCAGCGCTTCCTCGTAATCTGTCAGGAAATCGATTTCTTCCCATTTCAGTCCCGAAATATCCAAAGCGCGAATGCCACAATCACGATCGCACAAAATACTAAATGCTTCTTCATAGAATGAAGTCGCGTCACCCTGATCCAAAATCTTACGGGCCAGCCGGAAGAGCTCTGTTGCTACTGTGCCCGAGAACTTCGAGATGCCAAGAAATTCGGCGGACGGCTTCGATAAATTCTTTCCAATCCCAGATACAATTTTGTTCGGTCCGAATCGTACCTTCATTTCTTCTTGTCCCATCAATCGTGCGGTATCCACAGCCAGCACTGCTTCACCCTCTTCTCGCAAAAAACGGACGAGAATTTCTTCCTCACAAATAATGTCACCATCAACCAGCAAAACCAGCTTATGAGCACAGTCAGCGCCCGCGAGCGCCAATGAGTAAAGTGTGTTCGTCTCCGAGTACCGCTCATTTTCCACTAAGCGAACACTCGCACCTGATTGCCGCTGGAAGCGAGATGTTAACTCCATCACCTTGTCTTTTTTATATCCGACAACAACCACGAAGTTGGAAACTCCCAGTTGGTGAAGCTGCCGCAATAGGCGTTCAAGAATCGGCTCGCCGCCCACCGATAGCAAAGCCTTCGGGCGGTCTTTCGTCAGTGGGAAGAGGGAGCGTCCTTCCCCGGCAGCCAAAATTATTGCACAGGGCGCACCGTATGCAGCTTTCTTCATGCCGTTCCTTTCCGCTCTAAATTTGATGTCTCTGATTTCAATTCATCCGATTGCAGGCACGACGCGCAGGCTTCTCCCGCAACGATAGACATGTTCATGCTCTATGAAATAACTGAACTTATCTTCTGCGGCATAAAGAATCGCGTCAAAACCCGAATCTCGCCGATCGTGTAACCCGCCAGAAAAAAGTAAACCGCAACGATTCCCAGGAAAATGCCAAAGCAAGCCAGAAGAGGCAACGATTGAATCATGCGTGATGTCAGTAACGGCAAACTGACCAATACCAGTATTGCAGGGAGATAGGTTCGAAGAAACCGAAAGTGAAACGTGGCCGCTCGCCGGGCAAAGTACAGGCCCACGCAATGGTAAAATACCTCGCACATCCCCCAGGTAAGCACTGCGCCTAGCAGTTGGTAACGGTGCCAAAGCGGAAAAAACAAGAGAACGAACAATCCGATGCGCAGTAGCTTGGAAACGGTGTCGTAGTCTGGACGCCCGCATGCGCTGAGTACTGTCGCTGTAATGGAATTCACTGCCTGGACAACCGCAAACGGTGCACCAATCCACAGCAAGTGTTCCAAGCCCTCATACTTGCTCCCCAGGAGGAGAATCGCGGGATGCGCGAAGAACACCAGCAGCCCGGCCATGCACAACGACGCCGGAACAACAATTCGAATACAAATTTCGACCAATTCACGAGAGGACGACAGATCGTGCCGCGCCAGTGTGTTCGTCAGCGAAGGAAGCAGGCTATCGAGAAAAAACGAAGTGACCTTGGAGATCGGAAGCAGCAACGCCATCAGTGCGACGTACTTTCCCAACAGAACCAGGCCGCCTAGATACAAAAGCAGAAGATAGTCCAGACGGCTAGTGAAAAAGCCGAGCATGCTATTCCCTTGTAAGCTCAACGTGTAGCGCCAAAAACCCACCGGAAGAAGAAAGTGAAAATGCGACCAGCTGAATTCAGGATTGAGACGCAGGAAGCGGCGCATCGCGCTGTACGCCACCACCAGAACCAGGCCCAGATACGCTCCCCAAATGACGGCTGTATAGTGTTTCGCCAACACCGGGCGCGCAGCTGCAAACAGCAAAACATAAATCACGAACGAGCCAATCGTCACGATTCGGTCCAGCGCTTGCGCCCATTTCAGCTGGAGCATTCCTTTCAAGGCGGCAAGCGATGCCGAATAGACGATGTAGATCGGGGAAAGATACAAAAGGAAAATCCAGAACGCTCCTGTGTGTCCCTCTCCGAAAAGATAGCGCAAGCCTCCAGGCCATAACGTGGCGGCCACGAGCCACGGTACCAGCGCAACGCAATTCACCGCAAAATAGGAGAGGAAGAAGGAAATCCGCCCGTTGGCATTCAATTCCGGAATGAATTTGATCAAAACAGCATTGCCGCCGATAAAAAAGAAAACGGAAACCGCCGCGATGTATATCTGCAACAGGCCGAAAGTTCCAATCACCTCGGGCGCAACACGCGCCAGAATTACGCTGGTACCGAAACTGAATGGTACCGACAACGCAGAAAGCCAGAACGTCCAGCGCATTCCGGAAACGATCGACCGGCGCATCTCTGGAGACGCGCTGGACAAAAGCCCGGGTGGTGCAATGGTCGGCTCCGCCATAAGAGTATTTCGCCCTGTGGGAATCGGCCGGTCTTCCTTCAATCCATCCTCATGATTGGCAAACTGAACAGTCCTTTATTTTTCGTTTTGCGTAGCCATTTCAAGAGCCTGGACACATAACGAATCTAGACCAGCGGCCGCTCGCGGTGCTTTTTCAATCTCAGCAACAGTCCCGGACGTCCGGCAGCGATCTGGTCCAGCCGGTGCCAGCCCGTTTGTGATATCCGCGAGCGTTGTAATTTCCGCAGTCCCGTGACGCCGTCGCGTACACCGCTGAAAAATTTACCTGGGTGCCCAGCGCGAAAGCTGAAGAATGCCATCATTCCCCACTGGTAAGCGAGATATTGCCAGCGGCGCAGCCCTGAATAATCCTTGAACGCAATCCACAAATAGTTTCGGGTATAAAAATAGAAATTCCGGCCGCTCGAACGCGTTTCATTCGACATGGCGTGCCGGACACGGACTTCCGGATGATAGGCAATTTTCATTCCCGCGTCGATCATTCGCAGAGCCAGATCCCATCCTTCGCAGCCAATCCAAAAAGGCTCGTAATAGCCGCCCATCTTCTGGAAATCCGTCCGCCGAAATGCCGAAGCCCCCTCCGGAATGAAGCAGGTCTCAAATTCAGAGTCCGAAAAATCCCAGTAACTTCGCGGGTGACACCAGTCCCGCAAGTGAACGCTACCCGTATCACCTTCCAGCACTTTGAACACGATACAACTCGCCTCAGGCGAGCTCTGGAAAGCGTTGCGAATCTTCTGCAGCTCGAAGGGTGAATCGAAACAAACGTCATTGTCGATCGTTGCGACGATTTCGCCGCGCGCCGCAGCCACGCCGCGATTGCGTCCTGCGCAGCCGATATTTTCCGGCAGGCCGACCAGACGAACCTCCGGGAATTCCCGCGCCATGAAATCCGCGAGATCGTCTCCTGAACCATTATCGACGACGATCACTTCGCGCGAGGCGTATGACTGCTCGCGCACCGATTCCAGCGCGCGAATCAGGTTTGACCGCCGGCGGTAATTCAAAATCACGACGCTGATCAAGGTATTGTCCATCTCACGCCCAATGCGTCCTCAGAAAAATATGCCAGCTATCGAGCACGTCGCCTCGCAGGCGCCACCACAACCGAGTCTCCGCTTCATTCGCGGCAAACGTGACCGGCAGCAAAGACTGGCTGATCCCAAGCGATTGCTCGTCGACTCTTCCTGAGAGCACCGCGGGCACCTGAAAATAGAGATCGGCGGCGACACCATAAAGCAAGTAACGCGGGCTGCCTTTCAGCAGCAGCCTGCTTAGGCGATTCACAAATTTTCTTTCCTTTCGCACATTTGACATCGTCACCAATTTCGCCCAGCCGCGCAGCTTTTCGGCGATGGGCTGTTTTCGGAGGACCGCGAGTTGCAGTTCGTGACGCGGAGGTTGCGGACCTTGACCGCTGCGCGCGAATTTCGCAGCTTCCCAGCACCAAATTTTTTCGACCAGGGGCGTTAAATGAATCAGGGCTCGCCGCAGATCATCGCGGAATGCTTCCGTGTCATCCGAATGCAGCCGCACTCTCAAGGGAGGCTCGGCTCCATTCGGATCGAGTTTGAACGCCGTGCAAGCAGCGACTTCCTTCGCCAAGCCCGGCAGAAATTCGACCGCCGGGCCTGCCGACAGGCCCGATGCCCAGCGGGTCAGAGCGGCGGAGCGGCCCGCGTAGGTATCTTCGTATTTTCCTGCGAAAACGAGCAGTGTCGTGCACAAATCGATGTGACATTTAACAAGCTGATAGTACAAACGAAGCAGTTCATCGCGATCGCTGCTGGTGATTCGGTCCACCCAATAAAGCTGCTCCACAATACGATTGTTCAGCATGCGCCAGGCGTCCCATTGCGGAATCGACTCCACCGGGAATCTGGGAGCAGTTGCCAGAACAGAAGAATCACCCCAAACGGTACGGCCGCGCGAAAGAAGCTCATATCCAAAAATTTGCGGTGAAAGTTTATGAAAATATTCCGGATATGTGGCGCGGAACTCGAGATCGCAATACATCCCACGGGAGAAGAATTCCGTCCGCAGTTGCACCGCCTGTTCATCCAGGAATTTCTGCAACGCGCCACGGTCCGCGCCTGGCGAAAAAATCACCATGTACTCCATGTCGCCCAGCACCCGAAGATGCTCTCCAGTCATCAGTACGGAACCCTCTTCCCGCGCGAAGCTGCCCGTAAGCACGATTGCCTCTGGCCGCACTGAAAGCCGGCTTGCCAGCGATTCACAAACCTCTTGAATCATCGATTCGGTTCTTGTCTTTAACACGGTTCCACTCTGCCTTCCGGACTAGTTGGGGAAAACATCGATATCAGGCTGGAATAGCGACGGGTTCCTCTTGCGTTTTTACCATTCTCGCCCGGGCGCGCGATCGGGCAAGTTGCTCGAGCGGAATCGAAAGAAAAACGACTATCCAAAACAATTTGAGATACTCAGCAGACAGAAAAAAATCGCCGACCGCGCAACCCACGATTCCGCATTGCAGCCCTGCTGCCATGGGATACAGAAACTCATCGCCCGCGCGCAACGTGATCTTTTTGGTTTTCCCAAGGCTCCGAAACGTCTCCCATAACAACCACAGAAACAGAATTAGCGCCGGTATGCCAAGCTCCGCCGCAAATTCCAGATAGGAATTGTGCCCAATCTGGTGGAAATTTGGGTCGCCAGAGTAAAACCCCAGCATGGGCTTGAATAGGCCCAAGCCAATCCCCGTAAGAGGTTTGGCTTTCACCATGTTCAGGCCTGCGAGCCAAGCCTTTTCCCGTGTTTGGGACCCTATCTCGTCTGCGGAAGTCGGGTGCAATAGCCGTTTCAGCGGGCTCCGAGGAACCACAGCCATGGGTATCGCAAGCAGAACGAATAGCAGGACGAAGTTGCGCATTCGATTGCGGGAATCCCATACAAGATAGCCGACGCCGGCGATGAGGCCCAGCAACCCCCCTCGCGAAGAGGCCAGCGCCACTGCTGCAGATACCAGAATGAACATGCCAATCACCGACAGCCGGAAGAATTGTTCGCGCAATCCGCGAAGCCAGAAGTAGGCCACGGGAAGAATGAGCAGCGCCGCCAATGTGTAGTAGTTTGGATCCCCCACCACCGCGCCCGGACGCAGATCTTGGTACAACCCGTGATATTTTTGAAATTCCCGCAGCATGTACAGCGCGCCAAATGCCACCCCTGCCAGAGCTGAGATCAGCGACCACCAAATTTTCTTTGGTGTGTCCACCACCGTAACAGTGACAAAAAAAAGCACTAAAAACGAGAAGTAACTTAAAGCCGGATCGGAAGCCCAATCCCGCATCGATCCCGCCAGCGCGTACGAAATCAGCCCCCAAGCGCAAAGCACCAGAAATAGACGGGCGCGCACGGTGCCCAAATATCTCGGCGCTTTTTTCTGTGAGAACAAATAGAAAATAGCGTACAGCGCGCACAGTAATCCGATTCCTTTGACCAGAGTCAAGGATCCAAAGCCTCGGTCAAAAAAGGGGTGGTGATAAAATGGTGAAGTGAACATCAGCAGGTAAAACAGAATCATAAGACCGCCGCGGCCCCTTCCGTTTTTTGCGTCCGCTTGTCCTCGAGTAAGCTTTGATAAAGCGCGGCAGTATCCCGTATTTGCTGCTCCAGCGAGAACACTTCGCGCGCCCGTCGTTGTGCCGCCTCGCCCAGCAACCGCTGCTGTTCGGAGTCACCGAGCAGGCGAATCAAAACCTCCGCCAAGGGTTTCGCCTGCGCGGGAGGCACAAGCAATCCGGTTTCTCCATCCACGATGACTTCACAGGTCCCATCAACCGCAGTCGCCACTACCGGCTTCGCCATCGCCGCCGCCTCAATCGGTACCAGAGGCATTCCCTCGTACAAAGAAGGAAGGGCAACAATGTCCGTCAGGTCCATCCAGTTCATCCAATCCCGGCGGTAGCCCAGGAAGTGCACGGATGAATCCAATCCCAAGGAACGTACCATCCCTTCCAATTCATTGCGCAACGAACCCTCTCCCACGAATAGCACCTTGACAGCCGGTATCTGCGCAAGAACTGCCGGAAGGGCTTCGAGAAGATACTGGTGGCCTTTCTGCTCTTCCAGTCGGCCAAAGACACCCACGACAGGATCATCCGGCCCAATCCCCAGTTCGCGACGAAGGCTCTGTCTTCGCGTCGAGTCTGGTGTGAATCCGTTTAAGTGCCGCCCGTTTCGAACCACAAAGACCTTCTCCGGATCGAGGTGCTTTTCCTTCAGCAGAAATTCGCGCGTCGATTCCGAAACGGCTATCGTCGCGTCCGACCATCCTGTAATTCTCCGATCAAGCCAGTACCGCCGACTAAGCCACGCCTGCCGCCATGCTTCGCGCCCGTGGCACGTGTGGATAACAACCGGGACGCCCGCGAGCCGCGCCAGGGGCACGGCAATTGCCGCTGCCCGTATCATGTGAGCGTGCACAACGTCGATTTTCTCGCTTCGCAAATAGGTAACGAAGCGGCGCACGGAATCCAATTGCCACGGGGCGTTCAATTGCAGCGCAAGAGCCGAAGCGTCTCCAACCTTCCAGTCATCGCCGAACGCTTCCAGCAAAGCCTGGGGACACACTAGATAATTTCGGAACTGCTCGCGGTCGAGCCCGCGGACAAGCTCCAAAGCCACTTCCTCTGCCCCGGAACGCACTCCGGATACAAGAAACTGCAGCGCCCGAATCCGGTTATCTTTCGGCATGCACTCCATCCCGCAGCGTTTCCGCGCATTCGGCCATCACTTGGTGCACATCTACCAACGTCTGAATCTCTCTTTCTGGCTTTGCATTGCTCAAAAAAACAGCGGACGAATACGGATCATCCGGATGAAATCCGTGCATTCCCTCGGGCGCGGTCTTGCCGAAGAAGCTCGGCTCAATCAGAACACCGGGATTCATTAGGAAAACGGTTTTACCTTGTCGATGATCCGGAAAATCGATTCCTAAATCCCTCTTTTCCTTTTCACTCAGGATATGTCCGCAATCCAAATCTGCGAGCCGCGCCGTGATTTGTTTTTCCGCCCGTTCGTTGAAGAACCAGAAGCGCGCCATTGTCGAGTCGTAAAGAGCGAGGTAGTCGCGCGGCATCGCCAGGTCGAGCTCGCGTATCTGGCCAACCAGGTCATATCCCGAGCGCTTCGGAGTCATGCCGTGATCGGAAAGAACGTAAAACACCACTTCCTCGTCCGCCCTCCGCGCCGTTTCGTAAACCTCGCCCAGCCATTTCTCGTAGCGGCTCAGCTGGTGCTCCACTCCCTCCGCGTCCTGGCAAGCGTTGTGCAAATAAGCATCCAGCTCGGAAAGATAGAGGAAGTAAAAATCATACTTGCCTTCGTTCATGTCTTGCTGCGCCGTTTGAACGATTTCCTCGTCCGAAAACTGATGGTAGGAATAGGTCCGGTAGCGCACGCCCAGCTCCTCCAGCCGGTCAAACAAGGACGAAGGAACACCGCCGGGGCGGTAGATATCCTTTTTCTCACAGATGTCGAAGTACGGGAGCAGTTCAACGGGAACTCCGTAAAGCTGAAAATATCCGCCGAACCGACTCATCCGCTGGGAGATAAATCGAATCCCTCGCCGCATCACCCGGTGATTCAAAATCGACGACGGCAAGAAACGAAACCAGCGAACCCATCGGAAAGGTGACCGCTCGGGATCGTAATAGAAAAGATTCCAGTGGCCGGACTCCCTCGGCAGTTTTCCGCTCAATAGCGTCGGGATCGCCCCCGAACTGAATCCCAAAACCGTTCTTACTTCTCTGCGATACGTCAAAATATCAGGCAGGAGTGGACGGTCTTTAATGTACGTCCACCCCAGCGCATCAATCAGCGTGAAAACAGCAATCATTTACTTCGCTCCGTTACCGTTAACTCGCTTTTGAGCAATTCCAAGAACGGCAGCTCCGTGAGCAGGTTCGTTGTAGAGGTCCATATAGGCTAGAGTTTTCAGTAAAGGATAAACACCGGCAAAGACGATCGGATTCGGATGGTTGTCGCCGATGGAGAAGAACAAGTCGAACGACAGCGTGCCCCATCGGCCATACGTATATCGGATTTCAATCGGGTCCGCGCCAGCCTCTTCGAACAGGCTCTTCAAACCATCTGTCGAATACCCGTCTCTTACGTGCCCGTATTCCGATGGCTCGAAACCGACGCGCTGTTCCCGCCAGGCAACAGACCGGAGATGCCGCGGCTGCGGAACGGAAGGAGATGTCACTAGCAGATACCCGCCTGGTTTCAGTGCCTGCGTCAGATTTAAAAATGCCGCCTGATCGTCGGGAATATGCTCCATCACATCCGAGCAAATCACCACGTCGAATTCGTTCCGAAAGGGCAAATGGCATATATCCGCGCGAAGGTAAGACACGTTTTGTGCGTTTACTCGGCGACGGATTGATTCCGCCATCTCGATACGATCTCCCTCCAATTCCAAACCAACCAAGCTCCATCGGGGATGCCTTTCGGCTAGATAGGTCAATAGATCTCCGCGGCTGCATCCGGCGTCCAGGAGCTTCACAGGCCTGCCATTCAAGGGCAGATTCCCTATCGAACGCAGGACATGCTGGAGCCGGATCCAGCCGGGAACATGAGGTTCGCCTAACAGCGTGTAAGCTGCTCGTTTCTTCCAGTCTTTCTCGACATATTTCTTGCCTTCACCTAATCGCATGGCTGGGTCTTTCCTTCGGGGGCCACGTCTCGCGGCGAAACAAATTTGCCGCTTGAGCTCGTTGCCTCCAGGGCGGGGGATTTAAAAAATTGCGACTCCGCCGCAAGTGGGCGGGGAAGACCGTGAGAATCCACATACTCGGCAAACGTGCCGCACGAAAATTCCCCCAGGATGCGGCGCACTTTCCTCACGGTGCTGTCTAAATTGACATACGACTTGAATCGACGATACGCGTTCATCTGCAGTCGCGGATGTTGCGGATCGATTTCCCGCGGATGAATGTAAAAAATCACCGGACGCCCGGCCGATTCGATTCGCGCCGCCATCTGCGAAATCACCCGATACGGAAACAGCCGCAGATATCCCCCGCCGGAAAAGCACATGCGCTTGCCCAGAACGTTGACCACGGAAATCGGGAATTCGGCAATCTCCCCCGTATTTGCCACGGTCGTGTACGGTCCTAGTGGCGATGCTTCCCAACCTCCATGTCCCCGCTTTGCTGGAAATATGGACGAGTCGTACACATAGCCGGCAGCAATCAACTGGTCGAAAAACCACGGTGCAGCTTCGGTTGTCGAAAATCCGGCCGCCCGGTATCCGCGTACCGCCGCCCCGCTCAAGTCTTCCAGAAGCTTCCGCGACATCAGCGCATCTTTGCGAAACTCTTCGGGCGTCATTTGAAATACCAAACGGTGCGCAAACCCGTGCGACGCGATTTCGTGGCCTCGTTGAACCGCTTCACGTACCAGTTGAGGATATCGCTCGGCGATCCATCCCAGGAAAAAACAGGTGACCTTCGAGCTGCTCTCGTCGAAAATATCCAGCAATGTTAGGAAGTTTCTCTCCACGCAACTAGGAAGGTCCTGCCATGCGCCCATGGTCGGCGCCGACGGTACGTCGAGGATGTGGTACCAATCCTCCACGTCGACCGTGAAAATATTCTGCACCGGCTGGCTGGGCTTTTTTTGCATTTCCGATGCTTCCAAAATCCCTAAGGGATCGCTCGAACAATTCTGGGTCCCAAGAAATTTGCCACGCCCAACGGCAGGCGCTTCCACGCCGCTATCGCCAACCGGAAGCGCGGGTTGTCGGGCCGCAATTGAGGCGCCGGCTTCCCTTGCTGCGTCCAGTAATTCCACGGCAACGAAATCTCTTCGCACGGCCACTGCGCTTTGAACCGCTGTGTCCCGCTGCCCGGAGTGCAACGGCCCAGGTCCACACAACGAAACCCGTTCTGGCTAGCCCACTCCAGCGCCTTCCTATAGAGATGCACGGTGGAATTTT
>VFSW01010360.1_pt1 | contig 13222 bp, 12 predicted proteins | sample 5358111 | NCBI WGS metagenome assembly VFSW01 (sample SAMN11554181, study PRJNA540505) | mine drainage metagenome | isolation source: sediment from site ElyBrook_90M | place: USA: Ely Copper Mine, Vershire, VT | collected 2017 | reverse complement strand
GGGCCCCTCCGATGCGGCGGCCTGCCGCGGCGGCTACGCCGCCGCGGAGCAGCGCCGAGGTGCCCACCGCGGCCGCGGCCGCGGTGCCGAGCATCATCGTGCGCCGGTCGACGCCGTCGAGTTGCACGCGGGTCACGAGTGGCGCGCGGCTGCCGAGCAGCACCGGGCACACGGCCGCGTCACAGGGCAGGTTCTGGCGCGCGTCGCACTTGCCCTTGTGGAAGTGGCCACAGATCGCCTGCACGGTGGCGAACTCGATCGCCACCACCTCGGGCAGGTTCAGGTGCTGTTCGCGGGCGACGCGATTGGCGATCAGCGCATCGAATGACAGTCGGGTACCGCTGCCCGCGATGACGAACGGCAGCCACGCGAACGTGAAGACGATGTCGGCGCCGGTGTAGAAGGGTGACGCGTGGAAGCTCACCGTGAGGAACAGGCTGAACGAGAGCACCGCGCCGCCGACCGCGGCGATACGCGTCCAGAGACCGAGCAACGCACCCAGGCCGATCGCCAATTCCGACAGCGCGATGATGATCCCGAGCGGTGTGGCGAAGCGCAGCAGGTGCTCGGTCAGCAGGTGGATGGGGCTCACCCGCGCCGAGGCGATCAGTTGGGCTTGGATCGAGCTGGGGCTCTGCGCGTTGAAGAAGTTGGGATTGGCCAGCTTTTGCAGTCCCGCGAAGACGAAGGTACCCCCGAGAAAGAAGCGCAGCGGCAGCAGGGCCCACTCGCTCAGCGTCCAGGCCCGCACGGGCGCGTTGAGTGGAAGGCGGCGTTCGCGCTGGCGCACGTGGCGTACCGGGCGGGTGGGGATACTGGACATCCCACCATGGTGCCACAGGCCCCCGCGCCCACGATTTCGACATTGTTGCTCTTACGCAATTCTTATGGGCCCCCATCCACCACAATGGAATGGTGCAGACCGCCACGATCGTCTCGTTCATCCTCGACAAGATCCAGCACCTCCCGGGTGGCCTGGTCTTCGCCCTCGTCGGTCTCCTGGTCTTCGGGGAGGCCGCCCTGTTCATCGGCTTCGTGCTGCCCGGCGAGACGGCGGTCATCGTCGCGGGCGTCGTCGCCAGTCAGGGTCACATCAACATCGACATCCTCTGCGTGCTGGTCGTGGTCGCGGCGATCGTGGGGGACTCGGTGGGGTACGCCGTCGGGCACCGGTACGGTGAGCGGCTGTTGACCCTGCCGGTCATCCGCCACCGACGGGTCGCGCTCGAACGCGCCCTCGAGGGGCTGCGCCGCCGTGGACCCATCTACGTCTTCATCGGTCGATTCACCGCCTTCTTGCGCGCGGTGATGCCGGGACTCGCGGGCATGAGTCGGATGCACTACCGACGGTTCCTCGTCGCCAACGCCCTGGGCGGCATCATCTGGGGCGTCGGCTTCACCCTGCTCGGCTACTTCGCTGGCGGCGCGCTCACCAAGATCGAGAAGTACGCCAGTTGGGCCGGGATCGGCATCCTCGTGCTCCTGATCGCCGTGGTCGTCATACTGCACTTCCGGCGCAAGCGTCGCGAGGCGCACGACGACGCCGCCTGGCTCGCCGCGCACCCCGGTGACGAATCAGCGAAGGGCTTCGAGTAACTCGCTCGACGCCGTGACGTGCAGGCCGGTGGGCCCGCGTTCGATCAATCCTCGCGCGCTCGCACTCGGACCGTGCCCGGCCAGGAGCGATCGGGCGTAGAGGCGCGTCACCGAACCCGTCGCGTCACGCCACGCGCTCACGCGCGCCGGGGTCGCCTCGAGCGAGAAGGTGCTCGAACTGGTGACCAGTAACGGCGCCACCAGCGCATCGTGCGCGAGGGCGTGGTCGATGACACCGATCTGCGCCCGCGCGAAGGCGGCGTCCTCGGACGCGTTGGCCCGCCACGGCGGCGCCGTGTCGAGCACGTACCCGCCGTTCACCAATCTCGTGCGGTCGGTGAAGGCCACCAGGCCCGTGATTCCGGGCAGATAGGTGACCAGGCGTCGGGCGTGCTCGAGCACGTGGGGCACCACCCAGGGCAGCAACCACGCCTCGAGTCCGAGCCACGAGGGCCACGCGGCGTCCACGAGGGCCACGTCCACCTCGAGTCCGAGCCCGCTCGCGTGTCGCACCACCTGGCCGTAGCGTTCGAGGGCCGACTCGTCGAGCCGGCCGCGGCGCGGTTCGACGCGTGCCCACTCCACGGTGAGCCGGACGCCGGCGAGGCCCATCGCGGCCACCAGGTCGAGCGCCCGCTCGTAGTCGTCCCAGAGCCCCGCTGCGTCGCCGGGACCCTCGTGCCGTCCGAGCGCGATGGTCGGCGAGAAACAGGTGGCCGGTTCGAAGGGTCGGTCGAATCCGCCCTCGACGGCGTAGCCCTCGATGGTCACCAGCGGACGGGCACGGTTCTCCACCGCGTCAGTTTCGCACGCCCCACGCGAGTCCAACTCAACTAGCGTTTCGCTCAGTACCCCCCGGGGTGGACCGAAGGAGAACTATGGCCGACGAAATACTGCGTGAACGCCGTGGACACATCGAAGTGTTGACGATCAATCGCCCCGAAGCCCGCAACGCCATCAACCGCGCGACCGCCGTCGCGCTCAGCGCGGCGCTCGACGACTGCGAGACCGACGACGACGTGTGGGTCGTCGTCCTGACGGGCGCGGGTGACAAGGCCTTCTCCGCCGGCATGGACCTGAAGGCCTTCGCCACCGGCGAGTTCCCCATCACCGACAAGGGCTTCGGGGGCATCACCGAACGCACCTTCCCCAAGCCCCTCATCGCCGCGGCCAACGGCTCCGCCCTGGCCGGCGGTTTCGAGATCATGATCAGCTGCGACATGGTGGTCGCGGCCGACCACGCCAAGTTCGGCATCCCCGAAGCCCAACGGGGACTCATCGCCGGTGGTGGTGGACTGATCCGCCTCCCCAAGCTGGTGCCCCTCGCCGTCGCCTTCGAGATGGCCCTCACCGCCGACCCCATCGACGCCCAGCGGGCCTACGAGTTGGGACTGGTGAACCGCGTGGTCCCCGGCGAGCAGGTGCTCGACGTCGCGATCGCGCTCGCCGAGCGCATCGCGAAGAACGCCCCGCTCGCGGTGCGCACGTCGAAGGACGTGATGAAGAAGGCCCGCGAGTTGACCGAGCGCGAGTCCTGGGCGCTCAACACCGAGGCCTTCGGGTTGATCGGACGCAGCGCCGACGCCCTGGAGGGTGCCGTCGCCTTCGCCGAGAAGCGCGAGCCCCAGTGGCAGGGTAAGTAGTGAGCAACCTCGCGGCGGCGGCCGGGCCACAACTCGCCGACACCCTCTCCATCGTCCGACTCACCCTGCACGTCCTCGCGGCGACCGTGTGGGTCGGCGGTCAGTTCGTGATGTTGGGACTCCTGCCGACCCTGCGCCAACTAGGTGGTGACGCACCGCGTCGCGCCGCCGCCGCGTTCGGTCGTCTCAGCTGGCCGGCCTACTGGCTCCTCGTGGCAACCGGCGTGTGGAACTACCTCGCCCTCGACCACCACGCCGCCACCAGTGCCTGGAACGGTGCCTTCGGCGTGAAGATGCTGTGCGTCGTCATCGCCGGGGTCGGGGCCTATCTGCACACCAAAGCCACCAGTGCCAAGGCCCGTGGGATGTGGGCGGGTATCGGGACCCTGGGTTCGATCGCTGCGCTCGTGCTCGGCGTCGCCCTGGCCGGTTGACCGACGTACGGAGCGCCGATCGGCGAGATGACATTGCGTCCGAGCCTTCACCGAGCCACCGCGCGAGTGCGGATCGCGCGCTCAATGAAGGTGGTAGACGAGCGCGGACACGCCGGCCGCGCTGAGCACCACGACCGGGAAGGGCGCCCGGGCGAGTAACGCCGCGAGGGCCGCCGCGACGCCGGCGACCCGGTGGTCGATCACCACGTGGGTCTTCACCACGAAGGCCTGGGCCACGACCAGCGCGCTCAACAACGAGATCGGCACCAGCGCGTTGATGCGCTGGAACCTTGGATTCGCGAGCCAGCGCTCGGGCACGAGGTACCCGAGCCATTTGATCGCGAAGCTCAAGATGCTCGTCGCGATGAGCACGACCCACATGGCGGACCCACTCATCGGTGACGCCACCCCAGCGCAACGGCGACCACGGTCGAGGTCACGATGGGCAGGCCCGCGGGCAACCACGAGGTGATCAGCAGGACGAACACCATGGACGCAACGGCGGCGAAGCGCAGGAAGTTGTTCTCGAGTCGGGGCCACAGCAGCCCGAGGAACGCCGCGGGCACCGCGGCGTCGAGCCCGAACGACGCGGGGTCGCCGAGCGCCTTGGCCCCGAGGGCGCCGAGCAGGGTGAAGATGTTCCAGAAGATGAACACGCCCGTGCCGGTCAGCCAGAAGCCGGCCCGCATGGCCGCGGTGCCACGGGGTGCCTGGGACAGCGCGACGCCGGTCGACTCGTCAATCGTGATGTGGGCCGCCCCGAGGCGCGCCAGACCGCGCACCCGCAGCAGCGGGGCCAGTTGGATGCCGTAGAGGGTGTTGCGCGTGGCGAGCATCGACGCGGCGACGACGGCGCTGGCGGCGGCGCCCCCCGAGGCCACGACCGCAACGGCCGCGAACTGACTGGCGCCGGTGAAGGTCAACAGGGAGAACAGGCAGGTCTGGAGCACCGAAAAGCCGGCTGCCACCCCGGCGGCCCCGAAGGCCACCCCGTAGGCGCCGACCGTGAGCGAGACGCTGAGCGAGTCGCGCAGGGTCGGTCGGGGCACGTTGGGCATCCGCCTATTCTGGCCCGACTCGGTCGGTCTCATTTCCCACGCCACCCCGGTCGCCGGTCGATGGCACTACGCTGGTCGCTAGACACGTCAAAGGAGAAGGCAGTGTTCTTAGGCGAAATTTTTGGAATCGATGGGGTCATTGTTCTCGCGGTCGTGGCCGTACTCTTGTTCGGCGGCGCCGCCATTCCGAAGTTCGCCCGCAACCTCGGCTCGGCCAAGACGGAGTTCGAAAAGGGACTGAAGGAAGCGAAGCGTTCGGACGAGTCCGGCACCGACGCCAAGCCGACCGAGACCAAGCCGACCGAGACCGACAAGTAGTCCGAACCTCTCTCGCGATCGATGCCCGGGAGGGTACGCGGCGAGACGTTTGATCAGGGCGGAATTCCTCCAATGCCAGTAGGGATAAGGACTTTCCCAATTTTGGCGACGAGACATACCGCGGAAAGCGAGTAAGGTCTCGACGTGGAATCACCCTCCCTGCCCCCACAGGGTGCATCGACTCGTTCCCGTGGTTGGCGCCGCGCGCGACGGGCCGCTGCACTCCCCATTGCCGCCCTCGCCCTGTCTGGTTGCACCGTGCCTAATTTCGGTGTCACCAAGGGTGTCACCACCAATTCCAGCTCGGTGTACCACCTCTGGCAAGGCTTTTCGGTCGGAGCCGCCATCATCGGCGCCTTCGTCCTGGCCTTGATCGCCTACGCCGTCGTGCGTTACCGGCGCAAGGGCGACGTCATCCCGGCCCAGACCCAGTACCACCTCCCATTGGAGATGATCTACACCATCGTGCCGATCCTCATCGTCTTCGCCCTGTTCGGGGCCACCCTGGTGGTCGAGAACAAGGTCGTCGCCAACCCCAAGACCAGCGTCGTGGTGGACGTGAACGCCTTCCAGTGGGGTTGGAAGTTCGCCTATCCAGGCAGCTCGGCCGTCGTCGTGGGCCAGACCACCCAGGACCCCGTGATGGAGATCCCGGTCAACACCGACGTACACATCAACCTCACGTCGACCGACGTCATCCACGGCTTCTACGTCAAGGAGTTCAACTTCTCGCGGTACGCCCTGCCCGGCGTGGTGAACCAGTTCACCATCCGTGCCGTCAACACCGGCACCTTCTTCGGCCAGTGCACCCAACTCTGCGGGCTGTACCACTCGCTCATGTTCTTCAAGGTGAAGGTCGTCACCATGGACCAGTACACCGCGTGGCTCAACAGCTTCCAGAACACGGCAGCCGCGCAGGTCGCCCAGACCGCCACCCAGCAGCAGACCTCTTCGCACGTCCAATCCAAGATCACCGCTAGTTCGGGAGCCAACTAACAATGACCGACGTACTGCACCCGCCGCTCGAACTCGCCGGTGAGGATCACGGCCACGGCCACGACGAGCACCACGGCCCCACGGGCATCCTCAAGTGGCTGACCACGACCGACCACAAGATCATCGGCCTCTCGTACACCGTGACCGCGGTGGTCATGCTGGTGATCGGTGGTCTCTTCGCCGAGATCATCCGCGGCCAGTTGGCCTCGCCGAACGGCTCCCTGGTGTCACTCGCGCAGTACAACGAGCTGTTCACGATGCACGGCTCGGTCATGATCTACCTGTTCGCCGGCCCCTTCGCCTTCGGCGCGCTCGCGAACATCATCGTGCCGATCCAGATCGGGGCGCCCGACATGGCCTACCCCCGTTTGAACGCGCTGTCGTACTGGCTCTACCTCACGGGCTCGATCACCATGCTCCTCGGCTTCTTCACCGCCGGCGGCGCCGCCAACTTCGGGTGGGTCGCCTACGCACCGCTGTCGAACTCGATCAACACCCCCGGCGCCGGCGCCGACCTCTGGATCGGCGGCCTGCTGCTGACCGGATTCTCGGCGATCTTCACCGGCGTCAACCTGACCGCGACGATCTTCTACCTGCGCGCCCCGGGCATGACGATGTTCCGCATGCCGATCTTCACGTGGAACATGCTGGTCACCGCGATCCTCATCCTCCTGGCCTTCCCGGTCCTGACCGCGGGACTGATCATGCTCTACGCGGACCGCCACTTCGGGACCCATATCTATTCCGTCGCCGGAGGCGGGGTGCCCGTGCTGTGGCAGCACATCTTCTGGTTCTGGGGACACCCCGAGGTGTACATCCTCGCCCTGCCCTTCTTCGGCATGGTGACCGAGATCATCCCGGTCTTCTCGCGTAAGCCGGTCTTCGGCTACAAGGGCATGGTCTTCGCCACGCTCTCGATCGCCGCGCTCTCGCTCGGCGTGTGGGCGCACCACATGTTCACCACCGGTGTGGTGCTGCTGCCCTTCTTCTCGATCATGAGTCTGCTGATCGCGGTGCCGACCGGCATCAAGATCTTCAACTGGATCGGCACGATGTGGCGAGGGGAGATCTGGTTCTCCACGGCCATGTTGATGGCCATCGGCTTCGTGGTCACCTTCTTGATCGGCGGTCTCACCGGCATCTACCTCGCCAGTCCCCCGCTCGACTTCTTCACCCACGACACCTACTTCGTGGTGGCCCACTTCCACTCGGTCGTGATGGCCCTGGTGCTCGGCGGCATGGCCGGCCTCTACTACTGGGGCCCGAAGATCACCGGGTACCTGCTCAACGAGACCATTGGCAAGATCCAGTTCTGGTTCCTCTTCATCGGCACCCAGGTCTTCACCATCCCGCTGTACATCCTCGGCCTGCAGGGCATGCCCCGGCGCATGGCCGTCTACCCCCACGACCCGCAGTGGCAGACGTTGAACGACTGGAGCAGCTTCGGCGCGGTCCTGATCGGCCTCTCGACGCTGCTGTTCGTGGTCAACATCGCGGTCAGCTGGAAGAAGCACCCGGCCGGTGACAATCCGTGGGACGCCCACACACTCGAGTGGTTCACCACCTCGCCGCCGCCGCACCACAACTTCTACCGTCTGCCCCAGATCCGCTCCGAGCGTCCGACCTGGGACTACAACCACCCCGAACACCGCGCACTCGCCCACGGCAAGCACGCCGACGAGGACAAGGGCCACGCATGAAGGTAGAAGCAAAGATCCTCTTGGGCCTCGGTCTCTTCTTCGGCCTCATGTGCGCCGTCTACTGGAACTGGAGCCTGGAGAACGCGGGCGGTGTGATGATGTTCGCGGCGATGCTCCTCGGCTTCCTGCCCGGCAGCTACTACTACTGGTGGAGCCGCCGCATGAAGGCCCGTCCCGAGGACGACCCCAACGCGACTCAGGAGGGCGGTGCCGGCGTCGTCGGCGCCTTCCCCGGCACGTCGATCTGGCCCTTCACCCTCGGCATGGGCGCCTTCTTGGTGGTCCTCGCCCTCGTCTTTGGCATCTGGTTCCTCGTCCCGGGCCTCGGTCTCGTGGTGTGGGCCATGCTCGGTGGCACAGCCGAAGGTCGCCGCGGCGGCCACGTCTGATGAGTTGGAAGGCGGCCCACATTGTGGGACGCCTTCCAACGAGAGAATGCACATCATCCGGCTAATCGGACTTCCGTCACGGTATCTCCGCCACCGAATGGCCTTCGTCAGATAATTTCCTCATGCGCCGTGCCGGTGTGGATGTCGGATTATGGTTCGTTGATTCATCGCATTACCGGGGGGGATGGCGTGAGCAATTTGGACAGCCGTTCCGACGCGTGGCGGCGTCTCCTCCACGTCCTGCCCAACGAGATCGTCATCGTCGACGAGCACGGCATCATTCGGCACGTGAGCGAATCACTCGAGGTACTGACCGGCTATTCGCGAGATGAATTGCTTGGTGAGCCAGTCGAACGCCTAGTGCCGCCCACAGCCCGTGATGGGCATGAGGCGAACCGATTCAAGTCCTCACACGGGCCGCACACACGACCGATGGACGTCGATAGGAGCTACTTTCTACGGTGCCGAGATGGGCGGGAGCTGGACGTCGCTATCGCGCTATCGCCGATTACCTTGGAGGACGCGCCCTGGGTGATCGCCACGATCCACCAGCGGTTCGATCACACGGCTCAGCAACGCCAGGCCTTCGAAAGTGCCTCGAACCAAATGGTCGTGCAACTCGAATTCGCTGCAATTCTGGCCGAAAGTGAAGAGCGGTTCCGCCACGCGTTCGAGGACAACATGACCCCGATGGTCTTCAGCGATCTCAATGACCGGATAGTGAGCGTCAACGACGCCTTCGCCCAACTGATCGGGCGTAGCAGAGATGAACTGATCGGACTCGACTCATCGGTCTTTACCCACCCCGACGATCTCGAGATCACTCCGAGCGTTCGTCGGAGCATGCACAGGGGCATCACCGATGAGTTGCGTTACACCAAGCGATACCAGCACGCGGACGGTCGGCTGATCACGGTCGAAGTGTCAAGGTCCGTTGCCCGCGACGTCAGCGGCGAGACGATCTACCACGTCATCTTCGTGCGCGATATCACCCAGCAGGAGCGACGAGCGCGAGTACTGGAACTCCGTTCCGAGGTGAACCGATTCATCGCCACGGCCACCAACACTGAGAAGTACCTCCAACAACTCTGCGAGGTCATTGTGGAGAAGGGTGGCTACGCCCTCGCGTGGGTGGGAGTGCCGAGCCGTGACCAAGAGGGTGGCGTCGACGTGCTCTGCGCCGCCGGAGCCACGAACTATCTTCACGACGGCACGGGACCGCCTTGGTGGGGGTCGGCCGATAGTGGACTGGGACCGACCGGAACCGCACTGCGTACGGGGATGAGTCAAACGGTGGGGAATCTCAGCGTTGACGGTCCGTTCGAACCATGGCGTGATCGTGCAGCCATGTTCGGATTCGGCTCGTCGATCGCCATCGCCAATCTGCTCGACGAACAACCGGCGGTGCTCACTATCTACGACCACCACGTGTTTGCGTTCGACCCGACCACTATCGGTGGATTCGAAGAGATCGTCCAAGACGCCCGCTTCGCCGCCGCCCAAGTGAGGTCGAGGGATCGGTTGCACGCGGCCTTGGAGGAGGCCACTGTCACCAATGCCGCTCTCATTGAGACTGAACAGCGATTCCGTCTGGCGTTCGAGGACAACATGGCGCCGATGATCTTCACCAATCTCGACAATCAGGTCATCGCCGCCAACGACGCCTTCTGTCAATTGATTGGATACGCCCGTGAGGAGATTCTGGGACGCACTACGTCGCACTACACCCATCCAGACGATGTCGAGGTCTCGGGAGATCCTCAGCGCCGCCTGGTATCGGGCGAAGTAGACAAGGTCAGTTTCGTCAAGCGCTACGTAAGTAAAGATGGCCGACTCATCGTCATCAACTCCCTTAAGTCTGCGGCCCGGGGACCCGGTGGAGAGATTCTCTACTTCGTTAGCTCCCAGCGCGACATCACCGAGGAGCGCGCACTGACCGAGCAACTCTCCCACCAAGCGCTCCACGACCCGCTCACCGGGCTTGCCAATCGGGCGCTCTTCGATGATCGGCTCGCGCAGGCGACCGCGAGGGTTCAGCGCCACGGCGGATTCGGCGCGGTGTTGCTGTTGGACCTGGACGACTTCAAAGGGGTCAACGATACCTACGGGCACCTCGTCGGCGATCAGTTATTGGTGGGCGTGGCGCACCGACTCGAACGCGTCACCCGTTCGTCGGACACCCTCTGCCGATTCGGGGGTGACGAATTCCTCTACCTCGCCGAAGGGATGACCTCCCCGGAGCAAGCCGACGACGTCGCCCGACGACTCCTCAACACCCTCGCTGAACCCTTCACGTTCAGCGACACGGTCCTCGAACAACGTGCCAGCATCGGCGTCGTGGTCTGTGACGGGACGGCCCCAGATTTCAATGAATGCGTCCGCGAGGCCGATGTCGCGCTCTACGAAGCCAAACGCCTCCGCCGGGGTCGCCACCTCGTCTTCCACCCGGATATGCAGAAACAGGCGATCCGGCGCTTCTCCCTCATTCAGGAATTGCGACTCGCGCTCCAGGCGGGAGATCTCGCCATGCACTACCAGCCAATCGTCGATTTGGTGACCCATGAAGTGGTGGGATTCGAGTCGCTGATGCGCTGGCGACACGCGTCGCAGGGTTGGATTCCGCCCACCGTGTTCATCCCACTCGCCGAACAAAGCGAGCTCATCCTGGAACTTGGTGCCCTCGCCCTTCGAGAGGCCCTCGGCGCGGCAGCGACGTGGCGTCGCGCCGACGACCAGGGGCCGGCGCCATTCGTCACGGTCAACCTTTCGGCGCATCAGTTCCACGACCCGGGTCTCATCACCATGGTCGAGGCGGCACTCATCGCCAGCCAATTCCCACCGGAGCGTCTCGTCATCGAGATCACCGAGAGCGTCGCGCTGCTCGATGCGGCCGAGACAATGAATACGGTCGCCAGCCTCAATCAGCTCGGCATCGACATCGCGCTGGACGACTTTGGTACGGGATACTCTTCCCTCTCCTACCTCGCGCTCTGGCAGCCCCGCATCATCAAAATCGACCGTTCTTTCGTCAGTCCCGTCGTGGAGAGCGACTTGAACAGCACATTGCTCGAAGCGATCATCTCCCTCGGGCTGAAGCTCAAGACGACCGTGCTGGCCGAAGGCATCGAAACCCGGGCCCAGCTCGAGCTACTGAGTGGACTCGAGTGCCGATTGGGCCAGGGCTATTTGTTCTCGCCGGCGGTGCCGGCGCCGGAGGTATCGGGTCTGTTAACCCGAGGAGCGGGCGACTGGTGGGCGGACGAGCCCTCCACGTGATCTCGAGATCACACCACTGAGTCCATCGACCGGAGCTCCATGTGATCGTGCTCGCACCCGGCAACGAGCCCCTGATTCACAACGACTCCAGCCGTGGGTTCCATTTACCGAGAACGCTGGGCCATCGAATCCTTTTCGAAAGAGGACTTTGAACCCTCGCTCAGGACCAAAGCCTCTAGCGATGCTGCCTAGTATTGGCAGAGCACCTAATTTTCGCTGTTGGTAGCAAGGAGACGATGTGAGCGTCGAAGAGAGTAAGACGAAGGTAGTCCTAGGTGGCACGCGCGGTGGTCCGAATGTGGCGACCCTGCGCACTGATCGCTGGTGGGTCCAGCCCGTCGTCACCGTCTCGGTTTTGACCGCGTTCGTCATCTACTCGACCTGGTCCGCGTTCCAGAACCGGTACTACTACGTCGGCGCCAACGTCCACCGCGACCTGATCAGTCCCTTCTATTCGCCGTGCGTCGCCAGCGACTGCGTCCCCGGGTCCAAGGCCGGCTTCTGGCTGAGCGGCTGGACCCTCTCGCCGGCGCTGTTGATCCTCATCTTCCCGTTGGGCTTCCGCCTCTCCTGCTACTACTACCGGCGCAGCTACTACCGCGCGTTCTGGTGGTCGCCACCGGCCTGCGCGGTCGCCGACGCCCACACCGACTACTCCGGTGAGACCCGCTTCCCCCTGATCATGAACAACTTGCACCGCTACTTCTTCTACGCGGGCCTCGTCTTCAATACCCTGCTCACCTACGACGCCATCCGCGCCTTCCGCCAGCCGGGACTCGGCTTCGGCGTCACGGTCGGCACACTGGTGTTGCTGACCAACGCCGTGCTGTTGTGGTCCTACTCGCTCAGTTGCCACTCCTGTCGCCATCTCTGCGGCGGTGGCACCAAGAGCTTCAAGGCCCACCCGATCCGTTACCGCTTCTGGAAGATCGTCAGCCCCCTCAACGCCCATCACATGAACTTCGCCTGGGCCTCGCTCGTCTTCGTCGCCCTGACCGACGTCTACGTGCGACTGGTCGCCTCGGGCGCCCTCACCGACTACAAACTCTTCTAACCCGAAGGAATCCCCGTGACCAACTCTCCCTACGAACACCACGACTACGACGTACTGATCATCGGCGCCGGTGGCGCCGGCCTGCGCGCCGCCATCGAGGCCAAGCAGCGCGGCCTCCGGGTCGGCATCATCACCAAGTCCCTCCTCGGCAAGGCGCACACCGTCATGGCCGAGGGTGGCATGGCCGCCGCCATGGGCAACGTCTACGAAGAGGACAACTGGATGGTGCACTTCCGCGACACCATGCGCGGTGGCAAGTACCTCAACAACTACCGCATGGCCGAACTGCACGCGAAGGAGTCCCCCGACCGCGTGTGGGAACTCGAGCAGTGGGGCGCCCTCTTCGACCGCACCAAGGACGGCAAGATCCTCCAGCGTGACTTCGGCGGCCACCGCTACGCGCGCCTCGCCCACGTGGGCGACCGCACCGGACTCGAGCTCATCCGCACGCTCCAGCAGAAGGTCGTGTCCATGGGCACCGACGTCTTCATGGAGTGCAAGGTCCTCAAGCTCGTGCACGACGACGAGGGACGGATCGCCGGGTGCGTCGCGTACTGGCGCCCGAACGGCGAGTTCGTCACCTTCTCCGCCAAGGCCGTCATCCTCGCCACCGGCGGCGTCGGCAAGTCCTGGAAGTTCACCTCGAACTCGTGGGAGGGCACCGGCGACGGCCACGCCATGGCCCTGTGGGCCGGCGCCAAGTTGATCGACATGGAGTGCATCCAGTTCCACCCCACCGGCATGGTCTGGCCGCTCAG
>VFSW01010359.1_pt1 | contig 13222 bp, 24 predicted proteins | sample 5358111 | NCBI WGS metagenome assembly VFSW01 (sample SAMN11554181, study PRJNA540505) | mine drainage metagenome | isolation source: sediment from site ElyBrook_90M | place: USA: Ely Copper Mine, Vershire, VT | collected 2017 | reverse complement strand
TCGCCCAACCGCCATAGTTCCCGGCCATGTGCTGTGGCTGATCGGCTCCATATTGCGCGACAACGGCGGCCAGTATCGGATTGACCAATGCCGATTGCATCATCTTGGCAAGCATGCGCTTAGGCAGCAGAGAGGAAAGCCAACTCATAGTGATGCCCCCTTTATCACCATGTCTCGTAAAGGAGATTGCAGAAACTTATAGTCCACATAGCGTTCCACTTGCTCTTCAGGTGGTTTGGTTACCAGCCACGCATGAAGAAATGCTATTTCTCCCTGCTTTTCTGCAATACGCTTCAAAGCGCGATGTTGTGAGCGTACCTGTGTATGCATTGCCGCCTGTCTGGCTTTGCGCATGCGTCGGTTCACCATTAGTCACCTCCACCATGCGATTCCATCCATGCAAACGGGTCAACCTCTACCGTTGCTTTGGCTTGCTCGGCTTTTTCGGCTTCCTCAATGGCAATTTGTTCTGCGTCGAGAATAGACTCAATGGCGCGATTGTCGTCTACTTTGTTGGTGGTGTCGTCTGGATTCCAGATGCCGGGTGCGATCGCACTGCAAACCACAATGGCACCCATTGCCTTTGTATCGGCCTGGTCGTCCTTTGGCGCACGTGGGAAACGGTATATTTCGCGTTCGTACTCGAATAGCCAGGGTGCATCTTTACGGCTGTACATTTTGCCGTTCGCATCCCAGACGGAAGCAGTTGAGGATTTGGCGACTTTATCGGCAGTCGTCTTGAATGGCTGACAGGGGATGCCACGTGCGACAGCAATCTGAATAAGGCCCAGCTGGAAGGCGACGGATTCGACCGCCCAGAACGAGAAACCGTACTTTTGTTGCCAGAGAACAATCTGTTCTTCCTGCTCTGGCAGCGTGAAATGGTCTCTTACGAGATCGAACAACAGCACATCGCGCCAGGGCGTCACGGCATAGGCGGCCATGACAAAAAAGTCGGCTGATTGCTTTTCTGAGATAGCCGGGTCAACGGTACAGAACTTCCAACAGTCGCTCATCAGCACGGTTTTCGGCCCGCGTGGCGTTTCCAGAATGTAGGATTGTGTTGGTTCGTCAATCGTGAAGTAGCGGGCATTGTTGATGTTGTAGACGCTGCCGCCCGGCGGGACAGGAGATTGCTGATACTGCGCGGCATAGCCAGTCAGGCCGAGGTCACGCTTCAGGCCGTCGAGAGTCGCGGCGCTGAAGCGTTCCGGCCAGAGAAGTTCCCCTTCTGTTGCGCGCGGATCACGCCAGCCAATGGACGTGAAACAGGTGCGCGTGGGTTCATACTCAGCCGGCAAATTGAGATGCTCGTAATCAGGTCGCTCTTTCAGGATGTATCCGCAGACATCCGCGTCATGGATACGTTGCCCAACAACGACCGAGCGACCTGTTTCCTGGTTATTCTGCCGATTCGTCCAGACCTCGCGGAACCACGTCACGGCATTCTCGCGGTCGGCGTCTCGGTGCGCTTCGGTCGCATTGTGAAGGTCGTCTATAATCAAAAAATCGCCACCGTTGCCAGTCGTCCCAGAACCAACACTAACCGCTTTCTGAAAGCCACGGCGCGTATTCTCAAACATCATCTTCTGATTGTTGTCGGCAGCCAGTTCAATCGCCGCGTCTCTCACCTGTAATTCTTTGCCGTAGCGTTCCACAAACCACGGATCCTCGAGGATCCTTCGCACTTTGAGGTTGTCACGAATACTGAGAGAGAGTGCATACGACGCCGCTAAGATTTGCGCCTGTGGGTCTTGTGTCCACAACCATGCACGCCAGATAACCAGTTCAGTGCTTTTTGTGTGCCTGGGGGGAATGTTGATTACCAGCTTGCGAATATCACCACGTGCTACGGCTTCCAAATGCTCATCTAAAGCGTCCTGACACCAACCGTCCACATAGTCAGCTGGTTCGATGATATGCCAGACAGCACGCTTGAACCGTTTGAGCGAACGCCGACACTCCTCTGCATCTACTGCTAAGAGGATGTGGTCGGCCTGGCTTTTTCGGTTGTCATGCACGGTCTGGACTGGCATTTAGTCAGTTACCTCTTTGCCGCAACAAGGACATACCTTGCGGATTTCAGCATCGGCAATGATATCAATGGGAGGCCGATACACCGTAAGGCGGGCTGTAATCGGGCCTGAACTTGCATCGAATCCGAGGTCAACGCGCCCAACGTGCGTCAATTCTTTACCAGTCTCGACATCTATAATTTTTGTCTGGTAACTGATACCAGTTTCGTTGAGGATCCGTACTTTCATGCGCTCACCTGCTCTTGTTGTGCCTTGCACTCTTCGTGTTCATCGCAAAAATCGTCAACTTTTCGGCGCATCTGTGGCGTGGTGTAATCCACCTCAATTGAGGTATGGCAGTGCGTACAGAGAAGCAGAGGATTAAGCCCAAGCCGCTCTTTGATCGTGATGTGTGCAATCGCGGTCCGCTGTTCAGGTTCATGCACGTAGCGAATCGCTTTGTTCTCCAGCATATGCATGGGACGCAATTTTGTTGTCATGACACCCTCACTTTCTCTGCAATGCGGTACTCGTTCAGGTTGATGGTTTTGGCTTTTGTCGTGCCATCGTGAAAGCGAAAAAAGAAGGACATGAGATAGCCAGGCGCAAATAAACGAAAACCGCTATCAGACACACCGGCGGGAACAGGCGGACAATCAATCTCGTAAGCCTCTATGTCGTCAAGCGTGCGACCGAGGTCACTGGTGAGCCAGTGCTGGACATCGCGGACGTAGGGAACGCTGGCAAACTGCTCAAAAAAGGCGGGAATATTCAGCGATTCATCGGTTGTATCAGTCTGTATCACTGCTCACGCTCCTTCATGGTTTGTGCCACACTCTTCAGCAGTTCCAATTGCTCCGCACTCAGGTTGCGCGTATCAATGATGAGTCCTTCGACCTGAATAGGGCCATTGTCTTTGCCTGTATGCTCTAAGCGTTCTTTGTATTTTTCTGGCATACGCGCCTTGAGGAGTGTTGTCAGCAAGCTATCGGAGTACTTGCGTTCAATCAGTGGTTTGCCTCGGAGCATGATTTGCTTGCCCTCGTGGTCAAGTTTGGGAGTGCCGTCTTTGTTGAGAACAGGAATCTCTTCATAGACCATGCGTCCCATGCTGACAACAAACGATGGAACGCCTTGCACAGCGCGGTCATAGGCGGCTGATTCAAGGGCTTCATTGGCGTCCTGTTCAACATCAGGAAGTTGCGTTTTGAACGCTGCGTCTTTATCGCGCCAGGCATAGTAGGTCTGGCGACTGATACCGGCGGCTTTGCAAGCAACCTTGACAATTCCGACACGGCTATACGCGGTGAGAAACTTGCGCTGTTTCGAGAGTCGTTGCGCGGGTGTCAACGGCTTATATCGCGCATTGGATGAGTCAAGGCTGTCTAGGTCGAGTTCTGCCATGTATCAGTTCCCAAACAACAAAAACGGGCGTCTCAAGCCTCATAAAGAGACTTGAGACGCCCGAACGAGATTTTTGTTACCGGCTTGACGGCGTCAAAGATGGAAGATGAGCTTCAAGTGGTTACTCTACCCCGGCCTGTCAGATGATACAGAAGCTGCTCACCAGTCCAGTTGTAGCGGCTATTGCACAGTTGCCGCCAGCCCTCATCGCCTGTACTGCGAAACGAATTCCACTGCTTGAAGCTCTTGCCTACATTCCCGAAAGTCTGTAGCCGGTTCTACTTCCTGAACCGGTCATTTTTAATGTAATGGGTATAAAGCCTGCTTACGTGGAATTGAACCACGGTCTGTGAGCTAGTCCTTACGCGCCCTCACCGCTCTACCGTTAGTTTCAATTCCAGAACGGACTTAGGGCTACTCGCTGGTATAATCACGGTACTTCATCGTCATGTCGGTTTCAATCGGTTTGTCCTTCCCACGGAACGGAGCGAACAAATCGAAATACCCGCCATTTTCGGCAATGGCTTTGCCAATCAGTTTATCAAGCTTGTAGAGCCACGTGTGCGACATGTGTGTGATAATAATGGCCTTTGTCCTATCGGTATCCTGACTGACACTCATAGCACATCCTCCGAAAACCTCTACTGATGAAATTATACCGGCAACTGAACAAAAAAGCAAGAGATGGGCGGGCTGATGCTTGCGATGCCATTGCGCCGGGGTCATGAGGGATTCCCGCTTGCACCCCACCGGCGCGGCTGCATATCTTTACATGTTGCAGAGAGTATACCACAAACCAGCAAGCAAGAATGGAACGAATATCCTATTGCTGATTATGCGCTTCCATCGAAACAATCGGATGCATGCCAATCATGAATATCTCCGATTGGTAGGTAAGAACTCCCCAGCCACCGATTCCGCGAACGATGGAGCCAGTATAACCCTCAGTGCCATAGCCAAATCTGATAGAAAATTCAGCACATCTGCTATCTGGGTCTTTCTGAACGATATCCCACGTGCTGATATCATCTAGCGACCGGCTTAGCGTATCCGTCACAAATCTGATAAGCGCGGCGACGAGCGGATCATCTTGTTTGTCGATAATCTTGCGGTGTGGTAGTGCGCTCATAGCGTTTCCTGTTCCCTATCTTGCGGGTCGCTGTCCGACTCAAAGTCATAGCGTTTGATAAGCGACACGAGCTTTGTTTGCTTCTCTTCTGGCAAATGTCGCAAAGCAAACATCACCATGTTTTCTACCTGCTCAGTGGTAAGTGAAAACATCTTGGAGCCGCATTCTGTGAACTCGTTATCAAAGACCTGCAACGCAAAGTAATATGCATCTTCTGCATCACAAATAATGGTCACATCCTTCGTGATGATATCCCAGTTCATTGACATTTACGCTATCCTCTCGACTGTATCCTTGACAATCTCATACACCTCACGCTCATTAAGCGCACGTGCGCGGCCTTGTATCAAGTCGTGCGTGATGATAATGTCGCTGTCACCGTCTTCTCTGGCAACATAGAAACCGTGCTTGTTAACCAGTTCTGTCAGTTCTATGCGTTCGTCTTCGGTGAGTGCATGACTTTTCAGTTCTTCTATCGGTGGATTGCTGCCAATGTGATCGAGCATTCGCAATGATGCTTGCACCTGTTCAGCGATACGTGATTGTGGTTGCACTGGAAAGCCGTTCGTGAATGCGCGGTGAATGCGGTTCTGACGCCGTGTGAGTTCCGTCATTCCGCACAGCATATCTTGCATCACACGCTCTTGTTCCACGCTCTCAAGGTCCAGGCATGGCAAGAGCCGGTAGAGCGATTGGAGATAGGCCGTGGCTAAGCGGTCGGTTTCGGTGAGTTTTTTTGTAGATTCAGTGGTCATGAAGTTAGGGTGCATCGGCTATCACCTCGCTGTTTTGCGGTACCTGGCACCTGCCAGGCGGATTGATTCGTTTGCCAGTTGGAGTGGTAAATGTCATGGATTCCCAACTGACAAACGAAGGACGTTGACTGTACTCAGTTAAGCGGTAGGATAAGCCACACCTACGACAAAAGAGCAGCGTAATGCCGTTAAAGCCTTGTTTGATATCAACGTCATGTGGTTCCATCGGTATCCCCTTGCGTCCCCCTTCCGGTGCTATAATTGGAACGGTTGAGTAGCGAACGATTAACAGCTAGTACTTTTTGTTGTGTTTGTCCGGTTTTAGTGTTTCCTCCAACCGGTTGTACGCATACCTTGCGTACCACTCATGCCACGGCGGTGGTAGCCGCAAAACCATTGCTGCCAGGGTGCGTAGTAGTGCCAGGCAAAGCGGCGGCAGTGGTCACTATCCTCGATCATACGGTCTATTTCTTCGTCAAAGACGAACTCGCAGCGATGAAAAAACATGGCTGTTCTCCCTGTTGTCTTCTGTCAATCTTCACTGCGCCTCCAGTAGCGCGGCCATAGGCCAATGTAGCGGCGTAACTGGCGACGCTTACGCAGTCGCATAGCACGTGTGATACGAGGATAACGTTTCATCTTGGTTCCCTTTCTCTCTGCTGTATAAGCCATGCTACCGCTTTCAGCCAGATAGAGAGCAGCACGGAGAGCGCAGCGTAGTCGAGCGTTGGCTCCAGTTTCACGACTTAAATCCCTTGCTATTCTTGCGCAACTTCTCAATATTGATCGCCTCGGTTATCGCGGTGTGGACACCAGTTCCCTGTCTCAGTTTCGCGTTGTAGGTATCCATCGGGCGCATATTGAGCTTGTACAGTCCATCGGTCACTGGTGATCGGTCAGGCACAGCGACCGGCTCTGGTGCAACTGGCAACGCTGGCACCGGCGGAATCAGCGACGCACTACAGATGTGACAAAAGTTGGCTTGCTCGAAAATGACTGGCGTAGCACAGTGCGGACAGCGTTTCTTTGTCCAGTATTGCGCCTGTTCGTGTGTTGCCAGAAAGCGGCGAAAGTATGGGTACAACAGTCGCTCAAGCAACGATTGTTTGTGGGCGCTCATATGACCTCCCTGTCACGATGTGAGTACATCGCTATTCTCATAGATGTTGCCGATGACTTCCATGTTGGCATACTCTTCCCTGTCGCTTTCGCTCCAATGGAGATATGCTTCTAATGCCATCGTGTGGCCCGTAGAGCAGAATCGCTCATCTTCCAGTATCCAGCCTAGTTGATTGCCAAGATTTTCACGTTTTCCGTCACACCACTTGACTTCCCAGAGGCCGCTACCATATTCAGACCACTGGACAATATCACCTTCGTAAATCTCGTTGCCATGCTTATCCGTGAGGCCGGTGAACGCTCTCAGTTCCGCATTCTCGCCAATGACAAGCATTCTGGCATAACCTTCAGGTGTCCTCAATGTAATGGTTACTGTACGAGCAGACCCGTCATCCCCAAAACTCAGATGAGGCACAGCAATCATTTGTTTCTTGTCTTTATCCCACGCCTGATACTTTGGTACTCTCATCGGTAATACCTCATACTTAGCTTGAGGTCGGTCTGTATAGCGCACTCTGGGTCATACAGTTGGCCTGTGTAGAGTGATATCGGTAATCGTGACCGTTGCGCTTTCAACAGTGCCTCATCATCCGTTATACGCTCATCACACTCTTGATACGGATCATCGTCTATGAGCGGCGTATAGCTCGATGAGCGTGCTACCTCTACTGGCAGCTTATCGAGATAATAGCGTCCAAAAATGTTCCGATACACCGCTAAGCCCAGCTCTTCCAGCTTTGCCGCTACCTCATCCAATGAAGGCATATCCGCGCCTATCACCGTAAAGAGCGGTCTCCCCTGGCTATCAGTCAATTTGCAAAGAACGTCAAACGTCAACTCAACAGGCGTATGGCCGCGCTGTGCTGACGCCTCATGCAAAATGGCGCTTGCCTGTGCCAGTGCCGGGAATTGCTCAATCTCCGTTTCAATGCTTTTCATAAGCGCAAGGAGTGCCGTGTTATGTCTGCCAATGAAATCGGGTTCAGTCTGCGCGATCTGGACAAAGAAACTGATGGACGCACGCCAGAAATCCGCAAACCATCGCGCTATCGCGTGCAACGGCGTGCGATTGACATAGTAGGCCCAATCATCCTCAACCGTGCGTATAGCCTTGTGTGTCTGGTATATCAGGCGCGGGTCAACCGATGTATCACGCGGTGGACGTGCCGGTGGTGTTGGCGGTGTTCCCATCACTTCCCTCTTTTCAGCACGATCACCGTGCCAATGGTACACATCACTGGAATAACGATACACCAGAATATGACCTCTTGCATCTCACTTCCCTCTCTGTGTGCTTGACGTTGCAGGTTGCAGACATTCCAACGCTTTTTCAAAGTCCATCGTAACCGTGCCGTCTCGAAATGGTAGCTCTACTTCACGTGTCCTGATATTGATGGACTTGATAGCTGTCAGCGAACCGTAGCAATCAAGTTGCGTTGCCATGAAATACCAGTCGTGAAGTTGCGTCGGTACATCGGTAATGACATATTCCATCTTGTTACTCTCCTAACAATTCCTTAGTACGATGTAACAATTTGTCTATCGTGGCATCGGCATGGATAATCACAGCATTGCCAGTGCGACCGTCGCCTTCGCGCACGAACTGGCGGTAATCGCGGAGCAATTGTTCTAGTTTGGCGAGACGCTCATGCTCACTGGCAACGGAGGCAATGAGTTCTCTTCGCAGGTGTTCAAAGTTCATGTGTCTCTCCTTGTATCGAAGAAAAATGCTTCGATTCAGCTAAGGCGCTCAACGCAAATTCCTTCGAATACTCATTCCACCATTTCACAGTTTTATCATGGTACTTCCCTGTTTCTCTGATATACCGGATTTCGTAGTATGACCCCATGTCGTAGGCTAAATCTTCCGGCCATACGCCCCACTCAAGTCTATAGAGAACAAGTTGGCGTGTTCTATCGGCAGTACCAGTTCTTCCAACGCGCTTCTTAGCAGAGGTTCTTTCTTCCAGTGGAACATACATGTTCAGCAGTTCAACACCTTCCGAAATGTAGTATCGAATCCAGTGATTTTCACGTTGCCTTGCTTTAGCGTAGGACTCGACAACTTCCAGTGTCTGCATAATCGGCAGTAAGTACACCTGTTGTAATTCTCGTATCCGGCTATTCTTCTGAATGTTTGTCTCATTCAGCGAGATATGTTCCCTGAAACGCTGGTAGAGGTCATCTGTAATGCCGACATAAAACGGCAAGTGATCGCGGGGATCGACGAGGGCATAGACCACATGAGGGCTGTCGGGGTTGTCGTCAAGGACATAGTATGATAAGGTATTCATCGTAGCGAGTCTCCTTAACACCGGTCTCGTTATACGTTCTGGAAGTATTCCCGTACTTCCAGAACACAACAAATTTCTATCCCCATTATACCACATTCGTCAACCCTCGCGCCGCTTCCAGAGCGGTTTCACTGGACTTTTCATCAGAGTGTTTTTCTTCCGAACCGGAGGATTTTTCCTCTATCGGAAGTTCCAGATAATAACCGCTATCAACTTCCGATAGAACAAGCAAGCCAACTTCAAGGCACTTATTTACGGCCCGCCAGCGATGATGAATCGTCCAGAGAGACCGATCCACATTCTGCTCGTTGACCTCTACCAGTGGACTGATAAACGCATCAAAACTAGCTGCCGGTGCGCTTCTTACGTTGAGACTTTGCCCCTTGAATGGGAATGACGTTTTTAGCACGTCTGGCAGGGCCAGATACGTTGCTGACGATTGATACCCCGCGTTGTTCAAGCAGTTCCTTCCTCTCTGGCAATCGTTCATGATGCCGATAATCGTAACGCTGTCTATCGCTGACATAAATCGGAAGTTCCCCGGTCATCAGATAGAAGTCAAGAATTTCATCTATCTGGCTTTCCGTATGTATCCGACCTCCCTCACCCTCGTAGCGCACCTTCCGTTTTTTTGCAGTATCAGAAGCTTTTTCTTCCGGTTTTGGAGGAATAACCTTCCATTCGGAGGAATAATCTTCTGGTTTCACGGTTTCGGCAGCTTTTTCCTCTGGCTTGCCTTCCGGTAGAGCGGTGATGGACTGAACCTCCGGTTTTTCTTGTGGAACTTCCACATGCTGTTTCGGAGGTTCCGTTACAATCACTGTTCTCTCTCGAGTGATTTCCGGTATTCGAACAATCACGGTCTGTACTGGCTGGACAACTCGAATGGGTTGCACTACGGTAACAATCGGGTCATTAGAACGTCTGTTTTCAGGCGGTTGCTCCTGTGATACCGCCGGGGTAGGGGATACCACAGGAGTTGGCATACGCGGCGCTACTAGCGGTTCGCGTGATTGCCGTTCTGGCTCAGATGATTGCCTGACGGGTTGCTCTGAGCGGATTGAAAAGTCGGGTAACTGGTTGCTGGCTCACTCTCACCGAGCAGCTTGCCAGTGTACGCCGCGCCGATTTGTTGCGATTGCTGCTGACGTTGCGCTTTTTGCTGTTTTGCGCGTTCTTTTTCCTCTTGCTTGCGGGCCTTTTCCTCGGCTTTCGTCTCTTTTGCCTGGACCTTTTCGTCTTTGCGGTCAAACTCCTCTTGCATGACTTCATCCACCGTCGAGAGGTCGCCAGTATAAAAGCGGCGTTTCTGCTCAACCGTCATTTTGCCAACATAGCTGGAGGCATTGTCCACAATCGAGCGTCCGGCCTCTTCTCTCGCCCGCAAGATGGAGGTCGCAAATGGCCGATTCGCCATTGCGTGAATCACCTTACCCAGGCTAAAGGCAATGCCGAGCGTAAACCCGCCAATAGCCAGTGTCACCAGCCCGCCAGCAAGCGAACTGGTATTCCAGGCACGATAGAACACGCTGGCGAGTTCAGACCCTATCACGCCAACCATGACAGCATGGAGGTAGCCTGTGTAGCGCGTATGGCCGGTCATGTTGCCATAGGCGGTAATGTCCTCATACGCATATTCTGCGTAAATGAACGCCCAGATCGCGCCCACAAATACCAGAGATGCGTAGCCAATAGCAAAAATCTGTTGCATCAGAGGCATATCCGCAAAAATGATGCCGCCTAAGAACAGTCCGAGGTAGTACGCGCCTGCCGCGAACAGGCCGTGAATAGCAATAGCAAACGCTATTGCGGTGAATTTGCCAATACTGGCATTGTGGAAAATCTTCACTGCTATTGCTCCTCTCTGGAATAGCGCAAACACGGCAAACCTTTGTCAAGCCGTCTCAGGTTCAGCCTGTGAATGGCTGTAATCCTGAGAAGAGCAAACGGGAGTGTGATAGCCCACCAGGATATTTCTACCGCAAACCGGATGTTGTAGGGAATTGACTCTACAGCATCAATCATCCAGAGAATTGCAAACACTACTCGTTTCATCTCAAAAACCTTTCGTCTCGAACTAAAAACTACTACGCAACGCTTTACAGTTCCGAGACGGCAGGGGTTATGCTACACTGTAGGTAGCCCGCCCTGTCGCCTTTCGTCTCAGGGATTGGGTCAGCTTGCTATCGGTGCCATCACACCGATAGCAGGCGCTTCTAAGCTCCTTTCATTTTCGTGCGATAGTGCCGATTGGCACGATTGACTTGATAGACAGTCACAGTTGTCCTATCGCAATGTTCTGCATAGGCTTCAGCTATACCGCGAATAACGTCAGACTCCGCTTGAGAGGTCATGAGACGGATTTCATTCAATCGCTCTTGTGCTGTCTTTGTTAGCTTCATCATTCCTCCTGCCTGCTTCTGCTACCCGAACAAACGGCCAAAAAAGCCTTTCGGTTGCTCTTTAGCCACGTGAGTAGCCGTTGGTCAGCATTGATCCAACTGATTGCCAGCGCCCGACCGGCATCATCGTCGGCAAAGTTTGCCTGGCTGCCCGTTTGCCACGAATGCAATTCGATACGCCCGTCGCTCTGCTTACATTCAACCTTCAATGGCAACGCCAATGCAGCGATAGTTTCGTATGTTGGCACGGTCATTCTTGCACCTCGATTCTAGCAACACCGCAATACTGTCCGTAGTCGGCGGTGGGGATAATCTGCCAGTCAATGACCCGTCTCACAGTGCCATCGGTAAATTTACTACCAACAAGGCAGTTAAGCCAACAAGTAATGTAGGCGAGTGAATCGGCCTTGTGTAAGGTAAATACCTCTTTCATTCTTGCACCCGCGCTTTCCGTTCCGCATTCTTCCAGCATCGCGCCACAATCGCCTCGGCCTCGCGCACATGCAACGGCTTATACGGCTTGACTGGCGTGGCTGCAATCCTCATGCCGATAGCCATTATGGTGAGCGAAAAAACAAGCCAGAGAATGACGAGCGCGTGAACAAAGCTGATATGCATCTTCATGCTCCTACCACAATTCTTTCCGGTAATCTTTACCAATCATCTCTTCGGCAATTTGCCTGATGGATAGCCGGGAGACGCACGCTCCGCCAATATAGGTTGCCAGTTCGCTGAGTTTGTTGGTGCTAATCGCGGTTGGTCGTCCGGCTGTAGTACGACTATCCAAAATCTTGAAGTAGCACTCCTCACGAAACTCTGACGGCTTGGCCTTGTCTATATCGTCTAGCACCAGGAGCGGCGCGGATATCGCGGCCCGAATGAGACCGCTATAGTCCTGTTTCTGTGCAATGTGAAAATTGATTGCCAAGAACAGGTTAGGCGCAGTGGTAAAGCGGCACAGTATGCCACGTCTCATCAAGTCCTGGCATAAGGCCGCGAGTAGGTGCGTCTTACCTGTGCCAAACTCGCCATGCAGCACCAGCGATCCGCGCAATGTATCGGCAAAATCACGCACCGCGTCGAGCGCGTGTGTTTGGCGCGTACCGTCAAAATTGGCAAACGTGCGACTGGAAAGGACGCGCACTTCATCGGCATCCATCGTATAGCCTGAGTGCCAATCATAGGTCGCAGCAATGGCAGCCTGACGTTGTTGCGATGCCTGACGCTGCTCATAGTCGGCGCGTGCCTGACGCTGACAGTCACACGTACCAGTGACATAGCGTCCAACGCTTTTGAGCAATGTGGGCGCAACCGGGCCGCAGATCTCACAGATGCGTGTGGCCTCCTCCGCAGTGGCATAGCCAAATGTGCTGGTTGATCGTGCCAAATTACCGACTGACTGCATAACTTGCCTCCTGTTGTGCCTGTGTTGCTGCTCGTTTGGCGCGAATAGCCGCCGCCTCTTCGGCTAACCGTGCGCGATTACGTGTGTTGCGCTCTTCGTCTATCGTGTAGCCAGGCGGCTTTGTTTCTACCGTTGCCGTCGCCGTTGGCTTGCGTCCGTAGTCGCGACACACCGCCGCGATGCTCATATTGTCGCGCCAGAGGAAGCCGTCTTTGCTACGTGGTCGCTTGAATAATTCGCGGTAATGGCTCTTCAGCTTTTCCACGGTCGGGCGAGGCGTGATTGCTAGAAACTGGATAATGGCCTCACGGGCCACTTTGGAGCGGTCATAGCCAAACTCCGGATCGCTATAGCACTCACGCGCCACAAGGTCAAACGTCTCGAATACCGCGACAATGCGCGTTTCCAGTTCGCTTGCTTCGGCTTGCTGTTCAGCAGTCAAGACGACTTTCGGCTTTCGTGGTTTGCGTACCTGTTTCGTAGGAGCATTATTTTCTTGTTTTTCAAGTGCTGACGTGGGTGGCGCAATTGCGTTAGCAGATTGCGCATTACTCTCTCGTTTCTTCGTATTCTTCTTAGTAGATTCTTTAAGATTCTTGTCTCTGCGCAAAACACGGCTTGACACCGCTTCCGATGCGACTTTACGACCTCTTTTTAGATTAGAAATATTTCTTATCCGGATAAGAAATATTTCTAATC
>VFSW01010358.1_pt1 | contig 13223 bp, 17 predicted proteins | sample 5358111 | NCBI WGS metagenome assembly VFSW01 (sample SAMN11554181, study PRJNA540505) | mine drainage metagenome | isolation source: sediment from site ElyBrook_90M | place: USA: Ely Copper Mine, Vershire, VT | collected 2017 | reverse complement strand
GTGGTGCTTAGGTGGGCCAGCCCCCAGAAAAACCTTCCGTTTTCTAACGCCACCGGATGTTTGACGCTTTCTATCAACCCTGACCGTCGTGGATTTAGAAGAGCCGGCAGCGGCGGCAAACGCAGCGGGATTCAGTGCGGTGAGCACGGCAGCGGGATTCCTATCAATGACAGTGAGCAACGTACGAGCCGGCGCTTCTGGGGTCCTGCGCCCTCCCTCCCAGTGCTTGATGGCATCAAGGCTGAACCCAAACGTGTCAGAGAATCTGGCTTGGGTCATGCCAAGTCGATTGCGGATCGCTTTCACGTCAACTTCCTGGGGCACATGCGCCTTGAATCCTTCTTGCTTCCCAGCAAGGAAAGCTTCAACGTCGTTCAGGCCATCCATCATCTGCTCGAATTGCGTTTTCATGCTATCTCCCGTAGGTCTCGAAAATACTATCGGCCCGTTTCTTTAGCGTGTTGCGCTCTGCCATCGACAGGTTTTCTTTCTCATTCTTCGGAAAAACCGCGACAAGAAAAACCGGAAATCTTTCGTTGCGCCGGATATACACAACCCGCGCCCCGCCACTTTTCCCCATTCCTTTGCGTGCCACCCGGGCCTTTCGAAATCCGCCAGTTCCGCGGATCAGGTCTCCACATTCCGGGTCAGCTGCAACGAGTGCCACGATGTCCGCACGCTCCTCCTCGCTAAAGAGCCTGTTGGCAATGGCGAGGTAAGTCGGCGTTTCGACAACCGTCTGCACAATCCTCTTGTACTCCATTGGACACCATCAGATCAAGTACAATTGTATGCCATTGGACACCACTGATTTAGGGCGAGTGGAATCCCGCGGGCTCTTTCCCATCGCTTTCAAACCCTCATGATCCGATAAAGTATTTAGTTCTCAAAGACTTGGGTGGAATTGAGCTTGAAATTGAACCCAAAAATCCAGTTAACTCATTGATTCATAAATACCTTACGGCTAAGTCATTATTCCTCAAAGACCTGGCGCCTCTCGCGCGCTAAGTCTCTGATTCTTAAAGACCGCTAGAGGAGGGGTCCAAGCCTGAGCCGACACCGAACCGCCAGCATCGAATACTATGTATCCAGTCAAATCAGGCAAATCATATGAATAACGTCTTCAAAACCACTCTTCTTCTCACCGCCATGACGCTGCTGCTTATGCTTGCTGGCCGCGCTTTCGGAGGCCAGAACGGCATGCTGATCGCGCTCGCCTTCGCGGCGGTCATGAACTTTGTCTCTTATTTCTTCTCGGATAAGATCGCGCTCGCCGCCTATCGCGCACAGCCCATCACCCGCGAAGACCTTCCTCGCGTCTACAACATCGTCGAGCGCCTCGCGCAAAAGGTCGGATTGCCCACGCCCAAGGTCTACCTCATCCCGACCGATTCGCCGAACGCTTTCGCCACCGGACGCAATCCGAATCATGCTTCGGTCGCCGTAACGCAGGGTATTCTCGGCCTGCTCAATGACGAGGAACTCGAAGGCGTCATCGCCCACGAACTCGGACACGTGCGCAATCGCGACATCCTGATCAGTTCGATCGCCGCGACTCTCGCAGGCGCGATCACGTATCTTGCCCACATCGCCCAATGGGGAATGATTTTCGGCGGCTACGGACGCGACCGCAACGATCGCAACGGCGGAGGAATCGCGGCCATCGCCATGATCTTTCTGGCGCCGTTTGCGGCCATGCTGATTCAGTTGGCCGTCTCGCGCAACCGCGAATATGGAGCCGATGACACTGGAGCTCACTGGACCGGCAATCCTTACGCTTTAGCCAGCGCCTTGGCGAAGATTGAGGCTTATTCCAAACAGCGTCCGCTGATCGCCAGTCCGTCGACGGCGCATCTATTCATCATCCAGCCGCTTCTAGGGGGATTCAGCTTCGGCAACCTGTTCTCGACCCATCCGCCAACCGCAAAAAGAATCGAGCGCCTGACGGGACGCCCCGCAGAGTTCTATCAGCAGCAGTAAAGTCTTTCGCGGCTGCGCGGACAGGAGTGTCCGCGCCACACCGGCCACTGGACGGGGCGAAGCCCCGTCACAACACGGTCCCTAGCTTTGGCGCTTTAAGGCTCGTTCCAGGGTTTGGTCCAGCGCGGCTTTGGCTTTTTCGTATTCGGCGGGAGTGATCTTGCCTTGTTTGCGCTCGACTTCCAGTTGGAACATTTCTTCTTTCAGAGCTTCCAACAGCATGGATGATTTTGGGGCTGGGGCGCTGGGCGCTGGCGCGGGTACGGAGCGCGCGGGGTTGGCAACGTTGACGGCTTTGGGAGCGGAAGCTGATCCAGTGGATGGCGCGGTCTGTCGTTTGGTGACCATCCATCCGCCTAGTGCCAGCAGCAGCGCGAATGCGGCGAGGATGGGCCAGCGATATTTCTGCAGGGCGTCGGGAGAATCGATGGGAGCGCCCAGTCCACCGCCGGGACGATTGTCGCGTCCGGGCTGGTTCTCCTGTTGGGCGGCTCCGGAAGCGGTCTGTTGGGGCGACTCGTTGATGGTTCCGGTGCCTTGCACGGTAAAGCCGAGAGGCTGGCCGGGTTTTGCCTGTTGCGCGACCTCGACGATGGTGTCGCCCTGGCTGGGATCCTGCATGGATTGAAAGCTGGGCGGATTCTCGGCCTTGAACTGCATGGTCTTCGGCAGAACGACGACGAGATGCTCGGCGGGATAGAGCGGCTTGGGATCGATCTTGATCTCGCCGGTGTAGGGCAGGGTGAACTCGATCTGGAATTGCGTTTCTCCCGGGCGCAGCGGGAAAGCGATGGCGTAGCGATTCTTCTCGGCCTGGGGTACGGCTTCGGCGGCGATGGGCTGGCCGTTGGGGGCGCGAGCCTGCGACTGCTCAATCTTTGCACCCGGCGGCAGGAAGAATTCGAAGTTGTGATCGTTCATCTGCGTCTTGGCTGGAGTCGAAGAATTGCCGACGACGAACAGGCGAACGCCCTGGAGCGATCCGCTGTCGGCCTGGAGGCGGAGGACGTCGGCGGTCACGCTCAGGCCGGTGACCTTGGTCGCCACGTCATAGACGTTGAGATCGACCGAACTGACTCCGGGAGGGGCCATCTGGTGGTAAGTGACTCCCTGATGGATGGCGCGGATGAGGTGCGGCCCTCCGGGGCCATCTTTCAGCGTGAAGCTGAATTTGCCGGCGGAGTCGGCTTTGGTTTTGTCGGCGACGTCCATGCCATTGGAGAGGTTGATGAGGATGACCTGGTCTCCGGCAGCGGGCTTGTTGGTGGTGCCGTTGGTGACGGTGCCGGAGATGGTCTGGGCGACGGCATGGGCTATGCATAGCGCGATGATCGCGGCTAGTGGGGCGGACTTTGCTAGTTTGGTCAAAAGAGCTCCTTAATATCGCCGCGAATCTTCTTGCAAGCGGGGCACCAACTAAGAAATCAGCGATTCATAAGCTTTGTGATCGCCAATCCAGAACCATAAATATCCATCGTCCCGTTTGATGGCAAGGGCGCGATGATTCAACGTGACGCGGGCAGACCATATTTCATGGCCGTGGCGCTCTCCCACCTTCTTGAATTGTAATGAAGGATGCTGCGGGTTGGCTTTGAGCAATAAAAATTGTTTGTCCGCACGGCCGCGCACTTCATGCGAAAGGGCATGGTATTGCTGCCAAAACTCTGTGGCGGCGCGATGTTGCATGGAGTGCTAAAGCGGCTGGGTGCGGCCGTTGTTCTCGTCGTCCAAAGCGCGGTGGATGGCCGTGTCGAGGCGTACGGCCGCAAGATCAGAATGGACGCGGGCGACAAGCGGCGGAGGGGAGTGTTGGTCGAGCCACGCGTACAACTCCTCGATTTCGCGCGGGGTGAGCGCTCCGATGGCGCGTTCGATCTCTTGGATGGTGTTTAGGCTCATGGCGTATTTTCGACTATTTTACCTAGGGCGAGGGGAAATCACCAGAATTTAGCAGCGTACCCGCTGGTCAATTATGACAGTTGAGGCTTGGATCGCCTTTGTCGTTGCGGCCGATTTGGCATGATGCAAAGCCAGCTTTCGCAAATGCCTTTTGCGCCTCAGTTGTTCTACCGGCCTTATCCTGGGCGACTCCCAACATTTCATATCCCAATTTCACACTGGACGGATCATCCGAGCTGGCCGCGATCAATCGCTGGGCAGCTGACGCCATTTTTTCATACTGCTTCGAATCAAACAGGGCCCACAGTAGCAGTTCATATCCCGATTTCACATTCGACGGATCCCCGCTGCTAACCTCGATCATTCGCTCGGCGGAAATGGCCGCCTTTTCATACTGCTTCGAGCCAGTCAAAGCGAACACTAGATTTTGATAGACGATTGGAGCAACCGAGGAGTCTGCCGTCGCTTTCTCGAACTCTTCTTGGGCGTGGGGATAGTCTTTCTGAGCTAGATAAACCAACCCAAGGGAGTTGTGCGAAGTTCCGTCCGGGTTAATCTCGATGTTGTGTTTGCATGCATCGATAGCCAGGTTCATTTCGTCCGTCAACTGATAAGCCTCGCAGAGTTTCGACCAGACTCTAGGATTATCCGGGTCAATTGCCGCCGCTTGTTTGAGCAGTTGAACATTTCCCTTGAAGTCCTCTTGCGCAAACTTTCCGAGCGCCTTCTGGATAAGGTCATCAGCTTGCTGTCGTTTCGTAGATTGGCAAGACGTAGCCATTGGCAAAATGCAGAATGCGCCGCACACAAGCGATAGAAGAAGGGATCGACGGATTAGCATGACGTCGGAATCGTACTCCCAAGCCAATTGCTGAACAATAGTTGCACTTGGAACGACTACACCACCTGCCCCGCCGCCTGCTCCAGCCTGGCGATCTCGGCCATGATGGCAGCGGCTTCTTCTTCGAGCGAGGTGCGCATGGACTGGTAATCGGTTTCGGGGACCTTACCGGCTTTGTGTTCGAAATTAAGGTCGCGCAGATTCTCGTAGACGGCTTCCTTGCGCTCGCGGAGATAGCCGAGGCGCGTTTTTTCTTCTCCGGCAAAAACTTCTCCTGGGAAAAGGAAGACGTAGTAGAGCGCGGCCAGCGTCATGACGGCGTATAAGAAGAGGATCATAGGGCGCAGCCTCCCTCAGGGGCTAAAGCCCCATTTGATTCGAAGCGACTAACGCGGCCCGGAAGGGCCGCTCTTACACCATTGCTCATACATCCACAAATCTTCATAGGTCAGTCTCCTGGCGGGCACGCTCGCGCAGTTCGTCGAGTTCGCTGCCCGGGTGAATTACGATGCCGTCGGCCAGGGCTGGTGCGGGACGGTTCTTCCACGAGCGCACGATGTTAACGGCGAAGGCTATCCCCAGGGCCAAGACTACGAAGGGCATGATCCAAGCTACGCGGTTGAAGCCGGTGGCGGTGGGGGCGGCGATCACGGTGGGGCCGTAATCCTGCACGAAGCCTTGCAGGATGAGGTCGTCGTTGTCGCCTTTATCGAGCGCGGCCAGGAGTTGGTTGCGCATCTTGTCGGAGGACTGGCAGCCGACGTGGTTGCATTCGAGCAGGACCTGTCCGCATCCGCAGGTGCACATCATGCGGTGGCCGAGGTCTTTGAAGCGGGCGTCGGTGTCGCTGGCGCCGAGGAAGAGGAAGACGGCGGCGATGAGGATGAGGGCGTGGAGTACGCGCCGCGCCGGGGCTAAAGCCCCCAATTTAACTCGACTAACGCGGCCCTGAAGGGCCGCTCTTCCACGGTGCTGCAAACCTTCTTGGTATTACAAATCTTCATGGCGTTCCAAATCATCTTGGTGTTGCAAGCCTTCGCTGAGTTGCGGAGGTTCGTGCTGCGAATTTTCCCGGTGATCGTTTTCGCGGATTGTCATGTCAATCACCTGCTCCTACCTGCGCCGGGGTTGGCGCGGGCACCGTGGCTGGCACTCGGACCGTGGCGGCATTGGGCACTAGAGCCATGATGGTGCCGAAGACCATGATGATGAGGCCGATCCAGATCCAGGGAACGAGCGGATTCAGGTGGGCTTTGATGATGGGGCGTCCGGTGGTGTCGTTCTTGCCTTCATACACGAGATAGACGTCGGTGACCAGGAATAGATCTTCACGGAAGCTGGGATAGATGCGGGGCAGAGTCTGCGGCTGTCCGCTGGCTTTGTAGAATCGGCGCTCGGGATACATGGTGGTGATCTGCTTGCCGCCGCGGAAGACGTTGATGATGGCCCACTCGTTGCCGTAGTTGGGATTGTCGTCCTGGGTGTAGGACTGGCAGACCAGGGTGTAGGGTCCGATGTTGATCTTGTCGCCAAAGCCCATTTCTTTTTCAACTTCTTTATTGAAGGGCGTTCCTAAGATTCCGATGACGACTAGCGCTACGCCGAAGTGGACGATATAGCCGCCGTAACGGCGCGTGTTGCGGTGATAGAGCTGGATCATGGCGGAGAGCAGGTTCTGCTGGCTCTTGCCCGCGATGACGCGGCCTCCGCGGAGGAATTCCGAAATGACGGTGAAGATCACCAGGGCCGAAAGGACTGCGGCCATGGTGGCGTAGAAGTAGGACGGATCCTCCCAGGGGCGGACGCCGAAAAGGATCATCATGCCGCCGACGGCGACCGAGCCAATGGCGGGGAATAGGAAATTCCGCTTCAGGCTCTCCAGCGAAGTCTTACGCCAGGCCAGGAGCGGCCCGACGGCGGTCAGCAGCATGAGCAACAGGGCGACCGGGACGGCGACTCGATTGAAGAATGGTGGGCCGACGGTGACTTTGTGTCCTTGAACGTATTCGGAAATGATGGGGAAGAATGTTCCCCAGAGGATGGTGAAGCAGACGACGAGCAACAGAAGATTATTGAACAGGAAGCTGGATTCGCGGGAAACGAGCGATTCGAGTTTGTGCTCGGTCTTGAGGTGATCGCGGTTGGCGATCAGGAAGAAGGTGCAGACCGCGAGCGTCAATCCGATGAAGACCAGGAACCAGGTACCGATCGAGGACTGTGCGAAGGCGTGGACGGAACTGATGACGCCCGAACGCGTCAGGAATGTGCCGAGCATGGAGAGCAGGAAGGTGGCGAAGACGAGTGCCATGTTCCAGACCTTCAGCATGCCGCGTTTTTCCTGCATCATGACGGAATGCAGAAACGCCGTGCCGGTGAGCCAGGGCATGAGCGAGGCGTTTTCGACTGGGTCCCAGCCCCAGTAGCCGCCCCATCCGAGGACGGCGTAGGCCCAGTGCGCGCCGAGGAAGACGCCGATGGTGAGGAAGCACCAGGTCACCATGGTCCAGCGGCGGGTGATCTGAATCCATTTTTCGCCGGGATACCTCATGATGAGCGCGCCCAAGGCGAAGGCGAAGGGCACGGTGAAGCCGACGTATCCGAGATAGAGCATGGGCGGGTGAATGACCATCTCGGGATACTGGAGAAGCGGATTGAGGCCGTTGCCATCGGGCGGAATGCCGCCCTCGATCAGCGAGAACGGTTTGGCAGCGATGTTGAGGATGAGCAAGAAGAAGACCTGGACGGATGCCATGATCACCGAGGCGTAGGCGAAGAGGCGCTGGTCGGTCTTGTAGCGCAGGCGGAGGACGAATCCGTAGCCGGCAAGGAGCAGTGACCAGAAAAGGAGAGAGCCTTCCTGACCGGACCAGAGCACGGCGAACTTATAAGCGGCGGGCAGATCGCGGTTGCTGTGCTGCTGGATGTAGGCGATGGAAAAGTCGTCGTTAAAGGCGGCGGCCACCAGAACAGCGCTGGCGAGCAGGACCGCGATGAAAGCGGCGACTCCGGCGCGGCGGGCGGTTTCTCCCAAGGCTGCGGCGGAGGGATGCTTGCTGAACACCAGAGCCAAAAGGCCGACAACGAAACAATAGCCACTCAGGCCGAGCGCCAACAGGAGCGCAAAGCTGCCGATTTGAGACATCGCTAGAACCCCACTGTTCTGATTACGCTATTTTTTCAGAGAAGTGAAGGGTATGCAATCCGGCGGCCTCTCCGGAAGTACAAGGTTATCTCAGGAATACGGACGAAACTGGGTCGATCAGGGACAGGGGGTGGGTCGATGTGAAGCGGGATGCTTGTTCCACGCACGGTAAGAACGCGGGGTGGCGCCCCGCCACCCCGCAGCTACTTGCCCAGCGGGTATCCCTTTTCGCGCCACTCCCGGAGTCAGCCGTCCATGGAAATGACGTTGGTATAACCCATCTTTTGCAGGTTATCGGCGGCCATGGCGGAGCGGAAGCCTCCGCCACAGTAAAGGACGAGCTCGGTATTCAGGTCGGGGTAAGCGCCTTCGATGTCACGCTCGATGATGCCCTTGCCGAGATGGACGGCGCCGGGGAGGTGGTCGGCGTCGAATTCGCGATCTTCGCGGACGTCGACAAGAACGAATTTGTCGCTGCGGTCGAGCCGGGCTTTGACAGCGTCAACGGTGGTTTCGCGAACGCGCTGCTTGGCGTCGTTGACGATCTTGAGGAAGCGCTGGGGGTGCTGATGAGCCATGGAGCCTCCGGGGAAATATTAGCAGGTCTGCAGAGAGCTCTCAGCTGTCCGCTGTCAGCTCTCGGCTCTCAGGAAAATCGTACGGGGCGAGCCGAGATGTTGGAGCCAGGCCTGACACCTAAAACCTGAGACCTGACACCTTTTCTTATGCAAAGATAGAGGACGCTCTATGACGCTCATCCTACGGCAGTCTCGCATTCACTCCATTGGTTGCTACACCACGCGGCCCATTCGCAAGGGAACGTTGATCATCGAATATGTGGGCGAGTACCTCAGCTACGAACAGGCCGACGATCTTTACGACGATTTTGAAAATACATATCTATTCGGTCTGGACGGCGGCAAACTGATCATCGACGGCTTCGGTGTGGCCGCGTTCGTCAATCACTCGTGCAAGCCGAACTGTGAGACCGATCAGATCGCGGGGAAGATGTGGATCATCGCGCTGCGCGATATCGAAGCGGGAGAGGAATTAACTTACGATTACAACCTGTTTGACGGAGAAGAGGATGCCCCTTGCCGGTGTGGAGCGTCGCGGTGCCGGGGCAGTTTGTACTCGTCTTCGCATTTGCGCAAGATTGCGAAGAAACGCGCCAAAGCGGCGGCTGCGGCTTCCATTGCTTCGTAGCGATGGACGATATTTCCCGATACAATCAACGTCGTTCTCTTATCTGCTGCGGATCGCCGCTTGATTTGTGTGCTTGCTCTGGAGTCAACCCTTGAATCGTGCATCCGACGGACTGGAAAACATCGTCGCCAAGGCGCTGCACCGCGCGCCGGCCGCGGAGAGTGCGATGCTGGCGTGGCCGGTTGCGTGTGGCAGCGCGGTCGCCGGTCGCACGCGGGCGCTGAGTTTTTCCGACGGCATTCTGCGGGTGGAAGTCGCCGATGCGGGGTGGAGGCGGGAACTCGCGAGCCTGGCGCCGCGCTATGTGGCCGTGATCAATCGGTATTCCGCGGCTGCGGTGAAGCGGATTGAGTTTGTGGTAAGGCCGTGAGGAGACACTGGCTGCCTGCGAAGAGCTTGAACCACAGAGGGCACAGAGGTGGACGGAGGAAGTTTCGAGGGCGCGGCTAGCGCTTATCTTGGGAGTTACCCGCATGAAAGTTACCGACAAAGATGTTGCTTATGTGGCCGATCTGGCCAACCTGGAGTTGACCGAAGAAGAGCGCGTGCACATGCTGCGCGATCTGAACTCCGTTCTGGAATACGTCGATCGGCTCAGCGAACTCGACACCGACAAGGTTGCGCCGATGGCGCAGGTGTCCGACCGCTACGGCGTGGACGAGTCGCAGCAGGGAAGCGAGCGGTTTGCGTATGCGATTCGCGAGGATGTGAAAGAAGGCCTGCGTCCGTCGCTGCCGCATGAGGTGGCAGTGAAGAATGCTCCGGATACGGATGGTACGTTTTTTGAAGTGCCGAAGGTGATTGAGAGATAGATGAATCCCGGCTCGACGATTGACGACGTGCGGAGCGCTATTGCGGAGAAGAAGACATCCGCGACGGAGTTGGCGCTGGGATTCTATACGCGCATTCGGAAAGAAGATGGCGAGATTGGCGCGTTTCTGACTCTTTGCGAGGAGCGGGCGCTGACGCAGGCCGGGCGGATCGACGCGATGGCTGCGGAAGGAAAGCATTTGCCGCCGCTGGCGGGCGTTCCGAGGGCGATCAAGGACGTGATGGTCACGTCCGGTGTAAGGACTACCGCTGGTTCGAAAATTCTGGAAAACTTTATTCCTCCGTATGACTGCACGGCGGTCACTCGGCTGGAAACGGCGGGAGCGGTGATTCTGGGCAAGCTCAACTGCGACGAGTTTGCCATGGGGTCGTCCACGGAGAACTCGGCGTACGGCGCGGTGCACAATCCGCGGGACAAGAGTCGCGTGCCGGGCGGATCGTCGGGAGGATCAGCGGCGGCGGTGGCAGCGGGAATGGCGGTAGCTACTTTGGGATCCGACACGGGCGGATCGATCCGGCAACCGGCTTCGTTTTGCGGTGTGGTAGGATTGAAGCCGACTTATGGGCGCGTGTCGCGCTATGGGCTGATTGCGTTTGCTTCGTCGCTTGATCACATTGGGCCGTTTGCAAACAGGGTGAAAGATGCTGCGCTGGTGTTGCGGACGATTGCAGGGCGCGATCCGATGGATTCGACTTCGGAGGAGGTTCCGGTTCCTGACTATGTCGCGGAACTGGAGAAGCCGGTTCGCGGGCTGAAGGTTGGCGTGGCGAAGGAATATTTCGGATCAGGCCTCGAGGAGGAAGTGCGGGCGGCGGTCGAGGCGGCGATCGAGAAACTGGCGGAGTTGGGATGCGAAGTCGTTCCGGTTTCGCTGCCGCATACCGAGTATGCGATTCCGGCTTATTACATTGTGGCAACCGCGGAGGCTTCGTCGAATCTGGCGCGCTTTGATGGTGTGCGCTATGGGTTCCGGGCGAAGGCCAGCAATCTTTCGCAGATGTATCGCTTGAGCCGCGACGGCGGATTCGGCATGGAAGTGAAGCGGCGCATCATGCTGGGTACGTATGCGCTGAGCGCGGGTTACTACGATGCTTACTATTTGAAAGCGCAGAAAGTACGGACGCTTTTGACGCACGATTTCGATGAGGCGTTTAAGAAAGTAGATGTGATCGCCGCGCCGACGGCTCCGACTCCGGCGTTTCGGCTGGGCGAGAAAGTGAACGATCCGCTGGCGATGTATCTCGCCGATATCTATACGGTGACGGCGAACCTGGCGGGAATTCCGGGGATTTCGGTACCGTGCGGCGAGAATCACGAGGGGCTGCCGATTGGGCTGCAGCTGTTTGGGCGGTGGTTTGATGAGGGGACGGTGCTGAGAGTCGCGGCGGCGTATGAGCAGGCAAGAAAGCCCGCCTAGTGCGGTTGACATTCTCCACCTGTCGGCTAGGATACAAAAAGCTGGAACACCGCGAGACAGGAGCCGGGATGAACATCGAAATCCGCGATCGAGCCCTTGAGGCGAGGATTCAGAAGCAGCTACAGGCGACCGGGTCCGGCAGCGTCGAGGAAGTTCTGCTCCGCTTGCTTGAGACCCAGGAGGAACAGGATCGCTGGCTCCTGGAAAACCGGGAAGGGAACAACGCAAAGATCCGGCGCGGGATCGAGCAACTCGACCGAGGGGAAGGAATTCCTGAAGACCAACTTGACGCTTATCTTGCTAAGCTGAAGGCCAAGCCTGAATGAGCGGGCGCTATGTCCTCGCACCCGAGGCCGCTCTCGATCTTGTTCAAATCTGGCGCTATCTCAAGAAGGAAAGCAGTGTTGCCGTCGCGGATCGAGTGGAGTCCGTCATCCGCGACAGAATAGCTTTCCTGGCAGCAACGCCGGGCGCGGGACACTGGAACAAGAATTTGACGGATGAGCGGGTAAAGTTCTTTCCGGTCTATTCCTACCTCATCGTCTACCGGCCTGGTACGAAGCCCTTGCTAGTTGTGTCCATTCTTCACGGCCGTCGGAACGTGGAACGGATTCTCAAAGGGCGTTTATAGGGATTGCGCCCCACTGTAGAATTCCTGTCATGCGGCTCCCAAAACTTTCTCTAGCTGTTACCGCAATCGTTTGTTTTCTGTTAGGAACCTTCGTTTGCATCATTGGGCCGCGATTATCGCGCGCGCTTTTCTTTCCAAGTTCTGAACACCGGACTGAACGGTGGCGAGTCACATCCCCCGACGGACAGTTCGATGCGGTGATGGTCCTCGCAGACTATGACGGAGGAATAGGGGGCTTAGACTCGCGCTTGTATGTTGTGCGGAAGGGCAAGGTCGTGTCTGCCGACTTCAACCCAATCTTCTCAGCGAGCAAGCTTTACCGTGAGAAGCTTGTTTGGAAACAAGCTCATCTGATCGAGATTCAATACGACATCGCCGCAATCGAGCGCTTCAGAAATGTTTGGTGCTCTGCTGAAATCGAGAATGTAGGCTCTTACGGAGAGCGCGACTACTGTTTGGAAGTTAAACTGGCCCCAACATTGGATTTTTCCGACCTAACCCCTGAAGGTGGCTTCCGTCAGATCCCCTAAGAATAACTACAGAACTTTGTAATACCGCTCGCCCGCGCAGGCTCGGCATAACACTTTGCCATCGCGATCTACTTCGCGGCGGAAGTTGATGCCTTCTCCACATTCGGCGCAGGTTATGCGGTCTCCTTTGTAGCCGGGGAACTCTTCTGGGGGGAGTTCGACCTTTACCCACTGGGTTGAGAACAGTTCATCGTCTTTCATTTCGCGGTAGGAGAGCATCTGCTGCTGATTTTTGTTTTCGATTTCGGGGTGGAGTTCGCGGGCTAGTTTTTTGGATGATTCTTTGGCCGCGACGCGGACGGCTTTGCCCGTTTCCAGGTCCACGAAGGTGGCAGCCATTTTTCCCCAGTCGCGAAATTTGAGGGCGCGTTTGCCGAGGCGGCATCCGGTTACGACTGAGATGGCGTCGGTTGCGCAGCGGTCGATTTCTACGAAGGTGACTAGGCGCTTGCGGTCTTTTCCGCGAGGGTCTTCGATGCCGAGTTTGGCCAGGCCTAGCATGGCCAGGCGGACGCCCAGGATTTGTCCGGCGCAGAGATGGCCGTGGGCGATTTCGGCTTCGCGGATTAGGGCGTCGAGGGAAAGCATTTTGTAATTTTGTAATCGGGTAATTTGAGCATCGCAGCGCCCAGGTTAACGCCCAAAAGACGGGCGTGAACCTGGGGCACCAAAAAGTCACAGGTTCTAATTTGCGAAATTATCAGAATGCTTTACTTTCTTCTCCAGCGCACACCCTCTTTTGTGT
>VFSW01010356.1_pt1 | contig 13223 bp, 17 predicted proteins | sample 5358111 | NCBI WGS metagenome assembly VFSW01 (sample SAMN11554181, study PRJNA540505) | mine drainage metagenome | isolation source: sediment from site ElyBrook_90M | place: USA: Ely Copper Mine, Vershire, VT | collected 2017 | reverse complement strand
TTACATTGAACCGCTTTGAGGCTAATTTGCCAAATTGAGTCCGATCTAGTGCGGAAGAGGGGTTTTATTTTGAACCTCTTCTCACTTTGTTAACTCATTTTACCAGATTTATGGAAGCCTATCAAGCTGCGGAGGATAAAGATGAAGAAAAATAACTCTTTATCATCCTCTGAACTATTTGATGAAACAACTTTTTATCAAACGTTTACCAAAGACCTATCTACATGCAAAAGGGAAGTCATCATTGAAAGCCCATATATTACGACAAAACGGATGAAAATGTTTGATCGCATATTTAAAAAACTTTTAGCTCGGGAAACAAAAATATACATAATAACCAGAGACCCAAAAGAGCATGAGAAGAGTATGGAAATACAATCTGAAGACGCAATTAGATGGTGTGAAACCGCAGGAATTCAAGTTTTACTGTGCGCGTGCAACCATCATCGAAAACTCGCTATTTTAGATAGACAAATTTTGTGGGAAGGAAGCCTTAATATCCTTTCTCAAACAAATAGTCGAGAAATTATGAGACGGATAGAAGGAGAGGATACCGCTATAGAAATGTTTAATTTCCTAAAATTTGCTAAATTCTTCTAGTTTTGCCTTTCTTGGACTCTTTCTGGTACAATCTGCGTAAATATGAAGGCAAAGAGTATTCTTGAAGAGCTTGAATCTTTTTCTTGGAAAGACGTAAATCAACTTATTAAACTTGGGGAATTAAAATTTGCTAAAAGACCATTTAGTAAAGAAACCTACGAATTTGTTGCCAAAGAAAAAAACTATACTACAGTTGTACAAATAGCTTTCATTAGTTTACAAAAACATGATCCTGAAAATGCGAACCTAGAATATGCTGCTAAACTAGCAGATGCGATGCAAGAACTAGCACGAAAAATTATAAAAGATAAAAATAACAAAAACAAATAGCTTAGTGAAGTTTTAGCTTCAGATTGAGAACATCAAGCACTTTATTGAGCTTTTTAAAAGAGATGTTCTCTTCACCCCGTTCTACAGAAGCATAATAATTTGCATTTAACTCAGCTTTTTGAGCTACTTCTTCTTGAGTTAATTTTTTCTTTTCTCGAGCTTCTTTCAACTTTTGCCCTAGTTCTTCGTTAGACATTCCCATCGGATATATAGTATAGCACGTTTTATTCTAGCAATCATTTCTTACATTTGTTATATTTGAGGTATAAAACTTATGGATAACAACACTCAAAACACAGATATACAAAAGGTGGAAGAAAATTATAAGAAGGGGGATATCATAGATCAAAAAACAACCGAACAGACATTGGCAGAAGAATTACATAAAGGAAAGTATGGGAAATATGTTCGATTTACCTTAGCGGCTCTTTCCAGTATCCCATGGATAGGTAGCTTTATGGGCGCTGTTGCAGGATTAGGTGCAGAATTCAGCCAGGATAAAACAAATGATTTATTGAAGCTATGGCTTCAGGAGCACGAAGGAAAGATAAAAGGATTAGGGACAACGCTGCAGGAAATATTTACTAGATTGGATAATTTTGGGGACGAGGTACAAAAACGCATAGAATCTCCAGAGTATTTGGCACTTGTACGAAGTGCTTTTCGCAGTTGGGACAATGCAGATACTGAAGAAAAAAGACAAATGGCGAAAAGGCTTATTATGAATGCTGGAGCAAGTACTCTTTGTACTGACGACTTAGTTCGGCTATTTATTAAATGGATTGATGATTACCATGAGTCTCATTTTTTAGTAATAAAACATATTTACCAACATCCAGGAATTACGCGTGGTCAAATTTGGGATAATAATAACGAAACAAGACCTCGCGAAGACTCTGCTGAAGCAGATCTTTTTCGCTATCTTATACGAGATTTAAGCGTCGGTGGAGTTATACGACAACACAAGGAAGTTGATGGATATGGAAGATTTATGAAAACACAACATCATGTAAGCAAAGGCTTAGGAAACATAACAATGGAATCCGCATTCGAAGATACAAAGCCTTATGTACTTACAGCCTTAGGTGAACAATTTGTGCACTATGTATTAAATGAAGTTGCTCCTCAGATTGAAAGCTAACTTTTTTTTGAGGAAAATTCTTGCATTGATTCTTGTTCTTCTACAGTTTCTAGGTATAGTAAATCTAAATCTTTGAATACTTCTGAATCCAATTTCCCTTCTTTTGACATAGCATACCACAACATATCTTTTGCTTTTTCCACTGGAAATTTTTTTGAGAGAATAAGAAGTGTTCTTTTTAGACTTTCTACATCTTTGTTTTCTTTAATTTCTCTTGCTTCTGCGCAAAGAGCTAAATAGTTTTTATAACCATCTTCTAGCCATGATTCATATTTTTTTATGTATGTTGTATCTTTTTCTTGAAGTTTATATAAAACACGATCAGGAAGTTCTTCTGAAAGAAAAGCATACTCTATCATTTTTATTGTATCTGAAATTCCAAACATATGAATCAGTTCATTAACGATATCACTGACAATATTCGCAAAAGAGTAATCCTTAAACAAATAAGTAAAATAGCTTAACGCTTGATAGAGCAAAAGATTTTCTGCTTCGTTTTTTTGCTGTAATTTTGTCCAAGCATGTTTTTCTTTTTCTTCATCTTGTTCTTTCCAATACTCATCAACTTCATCATTTATGTATTTTTCTCCATTTAAATAATCGACCAAAGTTACGTAATAAGACTGCCTTCTTTTGGAAAAAACAATATCTATAATCTCTTTTGAGCCTTCAAGACCATAAGGATGATGACCACTTGATTCTCGACCTTTTAATAAAACTTCCAAACCTTCACGCTTATAGTAGATTTTTCTCCCTAATTTAGTATTCCAATACCTTACTAAATCATGAAGTTCTGGATCATCTTTTTTCATTCTCTTATTAACAATAATCCCACATAAATATTTAAATCTTTGATTAAAATCAAAGATTTTGGTACTTATTTCCATCGCCTCTTTAATTTCTGGGACTGTGAATGTTTTGAGAAAATTTTTTATACTGACCTTTTGCATAGCTGATAAAGCATTTTGTTTTGCTGTAAGTTTAAACCAATAATTAGAAATTGTAGTTACCGCTCGGTTTGTAATGGTTTCTATATCTTTTTGGTATTTATAAAATTCTTTTAACTGCTCTTTCTTCTCCTTGAGTAATTGAGCATCATGTTGCATTTCAGGACTAAGTTCGTGAAGCATCCTATTACTTTTCCCTCTATTGCATTCAAAACAAGAAGTTACCAAATTTTCAATTGCATCAGTGCCTCCTTTGGATCGGGGAATTATATGGTCAACTTCTAAAACAGTTTCTCCTGGTCTTTTTCCGCAGTAACGACAGGTAAATTGATCTTTTTTAAATACCTCAAAACGTATCTTAAGTTTCATATATTCAAGCTGATTATACCAGGCTTATGGATCTCCTTGTAAAAAAGTTCTCGGATTTACGGGTATTCCATACACTCTTGTTTCGAAATGAACATGGGGCCCTGTTGCCCAACCAGTTTCACCCTCATGCCCGATAACTTGTCCTAAATGCACTTTTTCTCCAACATACACGAATATTTTGTCTAAATGTCCATAAAGAGAGGTAACATTGTTCCCATGGTCAATAATAATATGTTTACCATAGCCCCAAAATATCTCTCCTGCATAGATTACCGTTCCATCCATAAAAGGAGTAACAGGATCACCAATTTGTCCTTGAGGATTAGCTATATCAATTCCTGTGTGCAAGGGTTGATACGGAAGGTCTATTGCTCCAAACTCAAGCGTTACAACTCCATGCACTGGCCACTCCCTTTCAGAAGATACCTCAGTAACTACTGATCCATCAGCAGGATTATGAATCTCAACTTTGTTAGTTTGTGTGTTATGTGTGGCCAGTTTATCCGAAACAATATCAATTCCGGCATTAGTTAAAAGGATAACTGCAAAAATAGGGAGGAGGAGTATAAGAACAATGGTCAAGATAACAAATTTTAATTCGCGTCGAAAAGACCAAATGCTACCAAACATGAAAAAATTCATAACGGTTATAGGTAAATCTCTTTTGGATCAGTAGTAAGTAGAGGATGTTCTTTTTCTGATGCAACAACCTTGACAGCTACATGATTTTGATCGGCAATTAATAATGCTTCTCCACGGTCACATGTTAAAAGGAAATGCTGTTCATATTCACTGAGATTAAATTCGGTTGCAACTTTCTTAATTGTTGTAGTATCCTGCTTCATTAAAACTCTAAGAGCCGATTGTGAGGCAATGGCACGACCATAATCCTGGGTCAAAAAATCATTTGCCTGTTGAGAGATAATGGTAACGCCCAGGTAATATTTTCTTGCCCTTCTTGTGAGCCCTGCAACGAACCTAGCGCTCTCTTCGTGTTGTAAAAGCATCCAACCCTCATCAATGATTAAAATGCGTTTCTGAGGGCTTTCTTTGACCTGTGCTGAAACAAAATTAGCAACAACCATCATCATAATTTGTCTGAGAGATTCATTGAGGTCTTTGATATCAAATACAACGAGCCTGTTATCCAACTTAATATTGGTTGGAGAGTCAAACACAGCAGAAAGTGAGCCTTTAATAAATTTCTCAAGTTTATTGCAAAGCGTTTTCTGCTTCATTTGTTTAAGGGTTTTATAAAAATCTTTGAGTAGTGGATATGCTTTTTCTTTTTGTTTTCTGCCTCTTGAATCTCGTTTCTTTTTTGGCGTGTATGTTGGATTGAGTAACCAACCAAATTGCTTGTAGGTTTGTAGTATTGCTTTATCAACTGCTGCTTTCTCATCAGCATTCAACCCTCCAACCATTAAGGAAATAATTTCTGTTAAGTCCTGCGTATGTTCTGCAAGTTCATCGCCGTTTTTGACCGTAGTTGCGAAATCAAACGGGTTAATTTTCTCTTTGGATTTTGCTGAAAGTTTTATATATGTTCCATTCACCGATTGCGTAAGTTGTTTATATTCCCGCTCTGGATCAATGACAATCACTTTTGTTCCTTGCATCAGTTGTCTCAAGATTTCAACTTTTGCTGTGTAGCTTTTCCCACTTCCCGATTGAGCAAAAACAATAGAATTGGCATTATTTAAAGAAAACCTATCAACAATAACCAGTGAATTGTTTGATTTATTAATACCATACAAAATTCCTGACTCTTGTACTAATTCAGAGGAAACAAAAGGGAAGGTAAGCGCAGCGCTTGAGCTATCAAGATTGCGTTTTTGCGCAAGTAAATTTTCTCCGCGAGGAAGACTTGACTGAAGTCCTTCTAGCTGTTGAAATGTTGCATTCTTAATGTAAAATAGCCTCGTTGACATGACAGTCTCCAAAAGCGTGGTAACTTTATTTAATTCTGCCAAACTATTTGCAGTAATTGCCATATATATGGAAACTTGAAACAGTTTTTCTTGTCCCCGTTGGATTTTGTCTTTTAGTTCCATTGCAGATTCTAATGGATCAGTAATTTCAGAACCAATAACTTTACCAGCTTTCAACATTGTTCGTTTAGTTGATTCAAGCTCAGTAATTTTTCTATTTAGCTTAGGCAGTGCATGAATGGGATCAACTTGTTCAATGTGATATGAGATATCAATATTATGATTAAAGTTAATAAGCATGTTCAACCAACCCGTAGAGCCTACATATGGGTATCCAGACACAAAGAGTGTACGGACATATTTATCTCCCATCTGAAGATATGTTGTGTTTTCCTCAAGCCCTGAGTAAGAGATTAAATCTACTTGATCTTGTTCTCCAAAATTATACTGAAAAGACCGTTTAACAACGTCGCGGCGCAACGTTGTTCGATTTTTTAACTCTTTTTTATTTAGGTTAAACATATGCTTGTTGAAAGATTGCTTTGACTGTCTCTGCTTTCAATTCTTGTGTCTTCACTTGACTTGGATTGTAAAAGCTATAGAAAAGATTAAGAACTTCCAAACTATCCAACGTTCGTACTTTCATGCCAAGTTTTTCCATACCTCGCATAACAATATCCCGACTAACATATAATTGTTCTTTAATAAGTTGGAAATCTTTATTTGAGCCTGTGTGGTGATAGGGAATAACAACATAAAATTTCCTTGAAAGAATTTTATTTCCTGATACAAGTTCTTCAATAAACTCACAATAATTATCAATCTGTTCTTTGTAGACTTTTTCTTTCTCTGTTACCTTACTTTTACTAATCTGCTCAACGTAGTGGTCAATATCTACTTCCCGAACACGAATAAGGATTTGAATTGGTGTTGAAAGGGAATTAAGGAAATTCTGAAAACTATCAATTAAGACATCTTGCTCTACTTCGCTTTTCAATTCAAAATTTACTGATGATGTTTCAACGATAAGTCGATATTCATTATTAGGAAGCACAAGAATATCATCTTTGACTTCCTTTATTTGCATTTGACGTCTACTGGAAACTTTACTTTTGGATTTGTGCAACAGCCACATACAATCCTCCTTTCTTGTCCGGTTTAAGGCTAAATGTATAGTTCGGGTTGTGAATAAATTTCTCAAGCTCCTTAAGATCTTTGATATTAAATTTCTTGGCTGCAATAGCAATTTCTTTTTTTACTGCAACAGGCTTTTGTTGTATTACCTTTTCTACAACTTCTATATCACGTAGATATGTATCATTTTTGTTAAACAGATAATATTGTGGCCTAAGGTTATATTGCAGAATTACAACCAACCAATTAATTACCACTTTCCCCTTAATTCTTAAAGAAAGAATCAAACAAGCTACCAGCACAAAAAGAATCAGAGGAATTTTATACCAAGCAAGATGGGTAGTTGGAGGGAGAACTCCGAAAATAAGTGTTGTCCAAAGAACTGGTATAAGTAAAATAAAAATTTGTGAAAGTGTTAAGCTTCCAACAATCCTATCTTCAACGGTTGTTATTTGTGCTGGAATAACAGTTGTTCTCATGCCATTACTCTCTTTCTAGCAAGTTTTACGGCACCACTTGCTGCTTCAGATCTAGTTGCCGATGAACTGTTGCTGCTACTAATAACATTTATAATCTGTCCACCTAACTGCCTAAATGATCTGAGCCCTGAGCTATAAAAAACCATTTGATACATCATGCCGGGGATCTTCAAAAGTGTAAAGAAAAGACCAATGGCAACGGCTATTGCTAAAAGCGAATTCTGGTTATTTGCTGGAATAGCCAAAAATGATGCTGCCAGTTGAATCACTATTACATGAACAAAGATAACAAAAACAGTGACAATATATGTTTTGACTGCAATTTCTGCAAAGTCTGAAAACTTTGGCAATACCCAAAGAAGAAAGATTAACGGAGCAAGGACTCCTGCTAAGGCAATAAAAATAAGCCTACCGATATACATAAAGAGAAGGACAATTGCCAAGATAAGAAACAAGATGAGAAACAGTAAGGTAATAAGTGAAAATGTTTGTCCGCTCGATAAAGTAGGAAGCGTAATTGCATTCACAATCCATGCTTGCGCAATCCCGCCAGTTGAATCTATAACTGCTTTGACCAATGCATTGCATGTAGTAATTACATAATCTGCTAGAAACAGTGAGACATTTGCCCCCAAAAAAGCAAAACCAATTTTGGGAAGAAGTGTCCTAATTTCAACTTGCTCAAACCCAAGACTTTCGGCACTCATCACGTGCAGTCCTAAAAGTGCCACAACAACAATAAAAAGACTATCTGTGATGCCAACAATTACTAACCAGAAATTAAATACGACAGAATTTGAAAGCAAACTTGGTGTTGTTGTGAGATAAGTAATAATTCCATCAATAATTGGCTTTGTTGCACTTTGAACAATATTTTGGAGTACTCCTGAAATTGCATCAATAAGAACTTGTGTAAGCCCATCATTTGGCTTAACTGTTTCAATTGGGGAAAGTGGAATAGCTGCGGTATTAGTATTAGATACTGTCCCTGCTAAGGCAGCCGTGAGTGTTGAGACAATAACATGTGCCCCAAGTACCAAGAGCAATCCAATAATGGAATTTTTAATTGTCTTTTTTGCATTTTCCAAAGACTGAGGATTACCAGCAGAAGTAATATAGAGATATCCTCCTTTCACAAGGAAAAATACTGCAAGAGCTGATGCAATAACCGTTATAAGCTGCAGGGTGTTATTGGTGTAATCGGTAATAATGCTACTTGTTGCTGCAAAAGCCACTGAAGGAATTATTAAGTACGCAAAAACAACCGACAATATGGCGACAATACGTTTCATATATTTTCAAGAAACTTATTTTATTGGGCTGCCCCAAAAGCACTGGTTGCCAACTGGGTAATAATATTCATTAAGACAAACGCTGCAAGAACAATGGTTAATCCAATTCCTGAATAGAGAATTGTATGTTTTGCCTTATCAAGAGATTCTGGATTACCTGTTGATGTAATGTAGCGAAATCCTCCAAAAACAAAAAATCCTACAGCAACAATTCCAGCGAGAGTAATAAATACTTGAATAACACTTTTGATGAATGTCTCAATCTGAGAAACGCCACCTGTTGTTGCGGTTTGTGCAAAAACGGGAGTAGCCATAACAAGCATGGATAAAGCAACTGATGAGAAAATAGCTAATTTCTTCACAATAACACCTCCTTTCACACAAAAAAGCCGCCAAGGTAGGCAGCTCTTTTTTCTTTAAGTATTCAAATATATAACACTGCAAGATAGTAATTGTCAATAGCGTGATTTGATAAGTTATTTCTAGTAAGTATAGTTTCCTAATGAAAGAATTATGTTCTCTTGACAGAAACTTTTTTTGGACGTAATATATCCTCTATGGGAGGATATCCTTATTGAGGATACTATCGTATGGCATATAGACCAAAAGATACACAGGAAAGAATTCTACATCGGCTTAAAATAGCAAAAGGTCACTTAGAGAAAGTGATGAAAATGATTGAGGATGACACCTATTGCATTGATGTTCTTCAGCAACTCCAAGCAGTAGAGAACCAATTAAAAGGGACTGGAAATGTTTTATTAGAAAATCATTTAAAAGGTTGTGTTGCTGATGCAATTAGTAAAGGGAAAAAAGATGAAGCAATTACAGAAATCATGACTGTTTTTCAAAAACAAAAATAGTTGTGACGAAAACCCTTGACAAACAGGCGGATTATCTACTACAGTTTGTAGTAATAGATATATGGATAAAATTATCGTTGCTCTTACAAGTATTGGCGGAATAGCTTTTGTCTATTGGTTTTTTCTTATGAAAAAAGAGGAAGAAGCTGTAGTAGTAAACGCTAGTAGTATAGACATCACTGTTAAAGGTGGATATTCACCTAATGTCATTTCTATTCCCAAAGGGAAGAAAACAGTTCTTAATTTTATCCGTAAAGATTCCTCAAGTTGTCTGGAAGAAGTTGTCCTTGGAGATTTTCGTATACGGAGAACTTTACCTCTCAACAAAAAAATAGCTGTTGCTGTTACCCCTGAAAAAACTGGTGAGTTTGACTACGCATGTGGAATGAACATGTTTCATGGGAAAATCATTGTAACCTAATATGACAACAGAAAATAAAGTATTTTTAGGCGTAGGCTTGGCAACACTTCTTATTATTGTTGGCGGAGTGTTTTTTGCAAGTCAGCAAAGTAACAATCAAAACCAAAATTCGATCTCTGCACAAACTTCTACAAAGCCTCTCATGGGACAGGCTATTCCTATTCAAGGGCAAACACATATTCAGCGAGGAGAGAAGCATCTTGCATACAATTCTAACCCTCCTACCTCAGGATGGCATTATGGTGATGGAGTTGGTGGTGCGGGAATTCATGACACAGAAGTACCAGATGAACTTCTTGTCCATAGTTTGGAGCATGGTGCAGTTATTCTTTCCTATAATGCCTCCCTTTCAGCAAATGATGTTGAAAAATTAAAAGAAATCTTTCGACAAACAACAGGTAAAGGTGTCATGGTTCCTCGAAAAAATTTAGATACATCTATTGCCTTAACTTCATGGGGAAGACTTCTCAAGTTGCAAACGATTGATGAAAAAACAATTAAAGCGTTCTTTGCAACAAATAGCAATAGAGGTCCTGAGCAGACTCCAATGTTTTAATATCTATGGCAACTATTAAAAAGACATTTTCATTAAAAGGCATGCATTGTGCTTCTTGTGTACGAGTTACAGAGAGAGCACTTAAAAAAGTTCCTGGAGTAGAAGAAGCGGTAGTTAACTTAGCAACAGAAAAAGCTACCGTTTCATATAATGCAAAATCATGTACTCCTCAACAGCTTGCTGATTCTATTGCAAAAACAGGATATACATTGGAACTCGAAGAAAAAAGTGAAAATGTAGAGGCAATTGAGAAAAAGAAAGAGTTGCAAACATTAAAAAATAAAGTGATTATCAGTCTTTCGCTGGGAGCATTTATCCTTTGGGGAAGCTTCCCTGGTCTTATGAACACTTCTCCAGTTTTTCTGCATAACCCATGGATTCTTCTTTTGCTTGCTACACCAGTCCAATTTTGGGCTGGGCTTGATTTTTATAGAGCTACAATTCCTGCGTTAAAGCATAGAACCGCTAACATGGACACGCTTGTTGCACTAGGAACAACCGTTGCCTATTTTTATTCTGCATTCGTAACGATTTTTCCACAAATAATTATGAGACTTGGTCTTGATCCAATGCCCTATTTTGACGTTGCAACAATTGTTATCGGTCTTATCCTGTTAGGACGTTTTTTTGAAGCGAAAGCAAAACTGGGCACATCGGATGCAATTAAGAAACTTTTGGGATTGCAGGCAAAAACAGCACGGGTAATACGAGACGGAAAAGACATTGACATACCCATACAGCAAGTTCAGGTAGGGGATACTATTCGTGTCAGGCCAGGAGAAAAAATACCTGTTGATGGAATTATTCTTGATGGAGAGTCTTCAATTGACGAATCAATGATAACCGGGGAAAGCATGCCAGTTGATAAGGTACAGGGAGATACTGTGGTTGGAGCAACAATGAATAAGTCCGGAACATTTACGTATAAAGCAATAAAAGTGGGTTCAGCAACGATGCTTGCGCAAATTATACAACTTGTTCAGGAAGCCCAAGGCTCTAAGGCACCAATTCAGCGCATTGCCGATCTTATATCTTCGTATTTTGTGCCAGTTGTTATTATGCTGGCAATTGCCACTTTTGCTGTTTGGTATATATTTGGAATTCACCAAGCCTTCGTATTTGCTCTTTTGAATACCGTTGCAGTTCTTATTATTGCCTGCCCTTGTGCAATGGGGCTTGCGACACCTACTGCAATAATGGTTGGTACCGGAAAAGGAGCAGAGCATGGAATTCTTATTAAAGATGCTGAGAGCTTGGAAATTGCTAATAAAATTAATACCGTTGTTTTTGATAAAACAGGAACTTTAACGAATGGAAAACCTGAAGTAACAGATATTATCCCTGTTGGCAGGTTGCATGAGGAGAGCATTTTGCAATTTGCTGCTTCGTTAGAAAAAGGCTCGGAGCACTCTCTAGCAGATGCAATAGTAAAAGAAGCAGAGAAACGAAAAATGAAATTAGGTACTGTTGCCAAATTTCATGCTGTTGCGGGACATGGTATAGAAGGAGTTGTTGAGGGAAAGCAGCTATATTTGGGAAATAGAAAACTACTGGAAAGAGAATATATCTCTATTACTGCGTTTAATACACAAATAGCTAAGCTTGAACATGAAGGAAAAACCGTTATGATGCTTGCACAGGAAGGGAAATTAGTTGGGCTCATTGCCGTTGCTGATACAGTCAAAAAATCAGCAAAAGATGCAGTACAAAAATTGCAAAACATGGGCATAGAAGTTGCCATGATTACCGGTGATAATCATAGAACAGCAGCGGCTATTGCCCGTAAGATAGGTATCACGAGAGTCCTAGCTGAAGTTCTTCCAGATCAAAAAGAAGCTGAGGTACGTAAGATTCAAAAAGAAGGCAAAAAGGTGGCAATGATTGGAGATGGCATCAATGATGCTCCTGCCCTCGCAGCAGCAGACGTAGGTATTGCAATGGGGACGGGTACTGATGTTGCTATTGAAGCAGCAGATATCACATTAATTAATAAAGACTTGCACTCAGTTGCAGATGCGGTAACTCTCTCTAAGAGAACTATGAGGACGATCAAAACAAATCTAGTCTGGGCTTTTGGCTATAATATTATTTTAATCCCTGTAGCAATGGGTGTTTTATATCCTTTCTTTCACATCCTTTTAAATCCGATTTTTGCATCAGCTGCAATGGCAATGTCTAGTATCTCGGTTGTTTCTAACTCTCTCCTTCTTAAAAAAGTGAAATTATAAATGTTTGAAGCACATACCGAATAATACTGATATTTATGAGGGAATGGGTTTAATGAGAGAAGGTGACATCCATATGATAAAACCAAGAATTTTAGCAAATGCAGTAACAACAGTCTGGATGATCGCTTATACACTTTGTGCTTTGTTCGTCGTTTTATTGCCAGATTTATCATTTTCTATCACGCAAACGTGGTTTCATTTTCTCAACGTAGGCTCTGTGCATGCAGCCGCAACACAAATTAGTTTTGGCTCAGTCATTATCGGAGTATTAGCTTTAGGAGCAACAATCTGGATTTTGACCTATTGTTCAGCAGCATTGTATAACAAATGGGCAAAGTAGCATGGAAATATTTAGTGAGAAAGAAAAATTCTTTGAACCTGTCCGAGGGAGCATTGCAATATTGATAGTCAAACTTTTGATGATACTGGTATTATTTGATGGAATATATTCACTGATTTTCTATCTCTTAACCTTGGGTATCTCTTTACCATTTGATCTGCATCATCATATATCTGAATTATTATTTGGCTTGCAACTAATAAAAAATATTTTGCAAATGGTACTTTTGTTACATGTCGTGTTAGCTTGGGCAAACAATCTTTATTTTTTTACTGATAGACATATTCTGAAAAGAACTGGCACACTACATGTGAATGAAGAAATGTATCACTATGATAATATTCGCTCTATCACGATTAATCAATCATGGCTTGGAAAACTATTCCATTATGGGGATATAATTCTTAAAACAAGTGCATCAGGAGGATATCAGGATGATATAGTATTAACAGGAATTGAAGACCCACAAAAATATCAGTCAATGTTGAGAAAGTTATTTTAATCTGTATGATATTTTATATATGAAAATAAAAAGACCAGTTATACTTTTTATTCCCTTTATTGCCGTAGTACTTTTAAGTACCACTATGCT
>VFSW01010355.1_pt1 | contig 13225 bp, 11 predicted proteins | sample 5358111 | NCBI WGS metagenome assembly VFSW01 (sample SAMN11554181, study PRJNA540505) | mine drainage metagenome | isolation source: sediment from site ElyBrook_90M | place: USA: Ely Copper Mine, Vershire, VT | collected 2017 | reverse complement strand
CGTGCCAATGTTTACGTGCGGCTTTGACCGGTCAAACTTTTCCTTGCCCATGACTATCTCCGTGATTCTCTGGTTCTAAATTCAAACTGCTGAAACTAAACTAACTGCTGGCTACAGGACCAAGGCGACTACTTGTCTTCCTTACCCTGAACCTTGGCAATAATCTCTTCCGATACGGAACGGGGTGCTTCTTCGTACTGCTTGAACTGCATCGAGTAGTTGGCGCGGCCCTGAGTTGCACCACGCATGTGGGTGGCATAACCGAACATGGTGGAGAGCGGCACGCTGGCACGAATCGCCTGGGTGTTGCCTACCATCTCCATGCCTTCGATACGGCCACGACGGGAGTTGAGGTCGCCAATGATGGTTCCCATGTAATCTTCCGGCACGGTCACTTCGACCGACATGATGGGCTCCAGCAGAACTGGCTTGGCCTTGCGGGCTGCCTCTTTGAACGCCATCGATCCGGCAATTTTGAAGGCCATTTCGTTGGAGTCGACATCGTGATAGCTGCCGTCGTAGAGCGAGACCTTGATGTCTACCATCTCGTATCCAGCGAGGATGCCGCGCTGCATAGCGTCCTGAATGCCCTGATCGATCGGCTTGACGTACTCCTTGGGAATCGCGCCACCCTTGGTATCGTTAGTGAACTCGTAACCCTTGCCGGGCTCGTTCGGCTCGATACGGATCTTGCAGTGACCGTAGTTACCCGAACCACCGGTCTGACGGATGTACTTACCTTCCGCTTCGGAGTTGGAACGGATGGTCTCGCGGTAGTTGACCTGCGGCTTACCGACGTTGGCCTCTACCTTGTACTCGCGCATCATGCGGTCGACGATGATTTCGAGGTGAAGCTCGCCCATACCCGCGATGATGGTCTGACCCGAATCAATGTCCGTGCGGACGTTGAAGGTGGGATCTTCCTGCGCGAGCTTGGCGAGTGCCATGCCCATCTTCTCCTGGTCAGCCTTGGTCTTGGGTTCAACGGCAACCTCGATAACTGGCTTGGGGAAGTCGATGGATTCGAGCACGACGGGAGCCTTGTCGGTGCAGATGGTATCGCCCGTGATGAGGTTCTTGAGACCGACTGCGGCGCAGATATCGCCCGCGAGGATCTCGGTGATCTCTTCACGCTTGTTGGCGTGCATCTTGAGCAGACGTCCGATGCGCTCGGTCTTGCCGGTGCGCGGATTGAGTACCGAGTCGCCGGTCTTGAGCTGACCCGAGTAGACGCGGATGAAGATGAGTTGGCCGACGAAGGGGTCGGTCATGATCTTGAAGCCAAGCGCGGAGAAGGGCTCGTTGTCATCTGCCTTGCGGACGATCTTCTCTTCCATGTTGTCCGGGTTGGAACCGACCATGGGAGGAATATCGAGCGGGCTGGGCAGGTAGTCGACGACTGCATCGAGCAGAGTCTGAACGCCTTTGTTCTTGAAGGAGGAACCGCAGAGCACCGGGAAGATGTTCATGGCGATGGTGGCCTTGCGGATACCAGCCTTGAGCTGCTCGATGGTGGGCTCCTGACCTTCGAGGAAGAGATTGAGAATCTCGTCGTCGCTGTCAGCAACGGCTTCGATGAGGGCATGACGCGCGGTCTTGGCGGTCTCGAGCAGGTCGGCTGGAATCTCTTCCACCGAGTACTCAGCGCCCATGGTCTCATCGTGCCAGAGGATGGCCTTCATGGTGACGAGGTCGATTACACCGAGGAATTTTGCTTCTGCGCCGATCTGAATGTTGATGGGAACGGCGCGTGCACCGAGACGGTCCACGATGGTGCTGGTGGCGTAGACTGCGTCCGCGCCGGCCTTGTCCATCTTGTTGATGAAGCAGATGCGGGGAACCTTGTACTTGTCGGCCTGGCGCCAGACGGTCTCGGACTGGGGCTGCACACCGGCTACTGCGTCGAAGCAGGCGACTGCACCGTCGAGGACGCGGAGCGAACGCTCCACTTCGGCGGTGAAGTCGACGTGACCGGGGGTGTCGATGATGTTGATGCGGATGTTCTTCCAGGTGCAGGTGGTGGCGGCGGAGGTGATGGTGATGCCGCGCTCCTGCTCCTGCTCCATCCAGTCCATGGTCGCAGTGCCCTCATGCACCTCTCCGATACGGTGCGTGATGCCCGTATAGAACAGGATGCGCTCGGTCGTCGTTGTCTTGCCGGCGTCGATGTGCGCCATGATTCCGATGTTTCGGCAACGATTTAGAGGTGTAGTGCGTGCCACGGTATATCTCTCACTCTGCAGGCGGGGCCTGCGGTCAAATTACAAGATCGAACGACTCAGCAAAGCGAAACAACCTTTGCCAGGAAAGGACAATTACCAGCGATAGTGGGCGAAGGCCTTGTTGGCTTCGGCCATACGGTGTACATCTTCCTTCTTCTTCATGGCAGCGCCACGGCCGTTGGCTGCATCCAGCAGCTCGGCGGTGAGCTTGTCTACCATGCCCTTTTCGCCACGGGCGCGACCGTAGGTCACGAGCCAGCGAATGGCGAGCGAGGTGCGACGCTCGGGAAGGACTTCGATCGGCACCTGATAGTTGGCACCACCGACGCGGCGGGACTTGACTTCGAGCAACGGCTTGCAGTTCTCGATGGCCTTCTTGAAGAGCTTGAGGGCTTCGTCGCCACCCTTCTGCTCCAGATTGGTCATGGCCGTGTAGAAGATGCCCTGAGCGGTGGACTTCTTGCCGCCCCACATCATGGAGTTGACGAACTTCGTGACCAGGGTCGAGTTATAAACCGGGTCTGGAGCAACTTCACGCTTAGCGATGTAACCTTTTCTCGGCATTGCTTTCTCTTCTCTTCTTCCTTCAGGGCCGTCGACTTCTCAAGACCTGAACCTGAAACTTTTGGGGCGTTACGCCGGCGGATGCCGGGCGGGACGCGGTTTACTTGGCAGCCTGCTTCGGACGCTTGGCGCCGTACTTGGAGCGGCTCTGCTTGCGGTTGGCGACGCCGACGGAGTCGAGCGTGCCGCGAACGACGTGGTAACGCACGCCCGGGAGATCCTTCACACGGCCGCCGCGGATGAGCACGATGGAGTGCTCCTGCAGGTTGTGGCCGATGCCTGGGATGTAGGTCGTGACTTCGATTCCGTTGGTGAGACGTACACGAGCGACCTTACGAAGAGCCGAGTTCGGCTTCTTGGGGGTCTGCGTGTAAACGCGCGTGCAGACGCCACGACGCTGTGGGGAACCCTGCAGCGCGGGGCTGGCGGTCTTGTAACGGGTGGGCGTGCGGCCCTGCTTGACAAGCTGATGGAACGTAGGCACTGGAGCTCCTTGCTGATACGTGCGAAACCGTACTACTAAATTTTTCAGTCGTGATGAAGGAGCGAACCGTCGTCTTTCGCGCGGCGTACACGCGAAAATGTTGAGAACGCTGAAGCGTCTCTGACGAAGTTCTTCCTGCTTCACGTCTGCAGAACAGATAACCAGACGAAAACAGTCGACGGTGGTCGAGCGTTTTTCCTTAGGCAACAGGAATAGCCGACTCCGTTTCGCTGTCCCGGCCCACATAGCCCATCCAAGGTGGAGGGTGTCGCAGGCACGATGCGATAGGCCGCAGACTACAGTCCTCACGAAAACATGATGAAGACACTGCGGTGAAACTCTTGTATCCAGTGTAGCGCAAACAGATGAACTCTGCTTGGGCGGGCGGTACTGACCCCTGCTACTGCCTCCGGTCCTGAATCAGGTACATGGCGGCACGATCCGGATACTCGCGGAACCTTTTTACAGTATCAAGGTATTGTGGCTGCGTCAACTTTTTGTGGCCGAACGAGGCAGGACTTTTCGTGTTTGCACCATGGGTGGGGCATTCGCTGGAGATGAAATTGCCATGCTAGGCTTTCGACATGACTTTTGCCCGAATTCGCTCTGTTGGTTCTGTCGCCCTACTCTCTATAACTGTAGTGGTTCTAACTCTGGCCGGCTGTGTGACGGTACTGGCGGAGGGTTCCGCTGGCCATGATCCGCGGATTGGCGCTGTGCTGGAGGCACTGGGTAAGACACGGACGCCGTCGCAGGCGGCTATCTCCCCGGATGGAACGTATGTTGCGTGGACGCTGGCGACCAAGGCTGGCGGAGAGTTGCACCTGACGGGGCTGGCGCCGGAGGGTTCGGCACAGGATGGTGCGTGGGAGCGGGTGATTTCGCCGGACACGATTGGCAATGTGACGAATGGCAAGGCTGGGGTGTGCTCTGCGGGATCGCCGGTATGGTCTCCGGATGGGAAACGGCTGGCGTTTGTGTCGGACTGCGAGGCGAAGGGTTCGGGCTGGGCGGCGAGTGAGCAGGGCGAGATTTTTGTGTGGACGCTGGCGGGCAACGGGCTGAAGCAGGTGACGCAGGTGAAGGGCAGCATAGAGGAGATGGCGTGGTCTCCGGATGGGAAGTCGATTGGTTTTTTGTATGTATAGAATGCGACGCGCAGCGCGGGGGCGTTGGCGGCGATGAAGCCGTGGGCGGGCGTGATTGGCGAGGATGGCGTGGAGGTGCAGCGGGTGGGGGTGACGGACGTTGCGAGTGGCTCGTTTGCGCAGGTGACTCCGGCGGGACTGCATGTGTATGAGTTTGACTGGGCTCCTGACTCTAGCCGGTTGACGTATGTGGCGGCGAATCCTCCGGGCGAGAACAACTGGTGGGTGGCACAGATTTATGTGCAGACGATTCAGCGGCCGGGGATGCAGACGCTGCAGGCCGCAGCGCCGGGGACGTATGAGCCCAAGTCGATTCTGGATACGACGAAGCTGGCGGGCGAGTTGCACGGGTTGCAGGTGGCGGTGCCGCGCTGGTCTCCGGATGGAACGAAGGTGGCGTTTATTGGTGGGCTGATGAGCGATCAGGGTTCGACCGGCGGTGATGTGTATGTGATGCCGGCTGCGGGCGGGCAGCCACGGAATATTACTTCGGGACGCGCGGCTTCGGTGGCGTATCTCGCTTGGTATAGCGACGACCAGATCGGAGTTGCGGAGCATGTAGGAGGCAGCAGCCACCTGGCGTTGCTGGACGAGGCTACGGGTAGCGAGGTGCCGGTGGATGGGGCGGAGATGACCTTTCCGGAGTCGATTGGCGCGGGCGGGATGGCGATGAAGATCTCGCTGGCGAAGACGGGCAATGGCGAGGTGGCGTTTATCCGCAGCTCGTTTGAGCGGGCTCCGGAGGTTTGGGCGGGGCCATTGACCAATCTGCGGCAGATTACGCATTTGAATGATGGGCTGAAGCCTTCGTGGGGCAAGACGGAGAATATCGAGTGGGTCAATGACGGGTTCAAAGTGCAGGGCTGGCTGCTGTATCCGGCGAACTACGATGCGACGAAGAAGTATCCGCTGATCGTGAGTGTGCATGGCGGGCCATCGAGCGCGGTGACTCCGCGGTGGCCTGGCGTGGGCTATGGTGGGGTGCCGTTTTCGGCGCTGGGCTACTTTGTGTTTATGCCGAACCCGCGCGGGAGCTATGGGCAGGGAGAGAAGTTTACGCAGGCGAACATCAAAGACTTCGGCTATGGGGATTTGCGGGATATTTTGACGGGGATGGATGTGCTGGAGAAGCGGCTGCCGATCGACAAGAACCGAGAGGGGCTGACGGGCTGGAGCTATGGCGGATTTATGACGATGTTCGGGGTGACGCAGACGACGCGGTTCAAGGCGGCGGTGGCGGGTGCGGGGATCAGCGACTGGAAGAGCTACTACGGGGAGAACTCGATTGACCAGTGGATGGTGCCGTTCTTTGGGAAGACGGTGTATGACGATCCGGCGGTGTATGCGAAGAGTTCGGCGATTGAGTACATCAAAAATGTGAAGACACCGACGCTGGTGGTGGTGGGGGATCGCGATGGCGAGTGCCCGGCGCCACAGAGTTTTGAGTTCTGGCATGCGCTGCGGGCGGAGGGCGTGAAGACGCAGTTGGTGGTGTATCCGAACGAGGGACATGCGTTTCGCAGCCTGGAGCATCGGCGGGATGTGCTGGAGCGGGCACTGAGCTGGTTTGAGGTGGAGATGCCGCAGAGCAAGCAATAAGCAGGAAACGAGGTGGCGGGAGAGCGCTTTTGCCATCTGGATTGACGAGAGCTGCGTGTTAACAAAACTGCGGGCATTTGCTTCCGCAGTGCGCAGCTTTTACACTAGGGAATCAGCTAAACAGCGGTTTGTATGTGACCGTTCAGCTTGAGTTTGGGTTGGACGGGGAGGTTCAATGCGTCGGTTTGTCACTTTAGTAGTTCTACTTCTTTTCACGCTTCCTTTTGGTATGTCGATCGCTGGTTGCGGCAAGAAGGCTTCGGCCGCTTTTTGTGTTGCTGGCGACTCGGGTCCGGTTGTGGGTCAACTGACAACGGTCACGCTGCAACCCAAGCTGTACGGCATCTCTTTGAACTTTGCTGAGATCGGGCAGGTGAGTTCGCCGACGACGGCGGATTGCAAGGGAAGCTCGGTTTCAGTGACGGGGTACACGTACGCGACGACAGACCTGACGGTTGCGGACGTAAACCCGACGACCGGGCGGCTGTGTGGTGGTACGTGGAACCGTAACTCGGGCGGCGGCATTGCGGACTTTACGACCTGCAACCCTACGAACAAGAGTGGAACGGCATACATTACGGCAACAGCACAGGGTGTGACCAGCAATCCATTGCCGGTGTATATCCATCCGGTGGTGACGAGCGTGGTGCTGGGCAGTCCATCGACGGACTGTATCAATGATCCTGCGACGAACTGCAGCACGGCCTCGGCGAATTACTCGCCTGCGAGCTGCACGGTGAATCCTGCGAACGGCTGCTGCACGGTGGCACCTCCGCTGGTGGCGACTGCGTTTGCGGCCAATTCGTGCTTGTCGCAAGGACAGACGGGCGTGCTGGCGGCTCGGGTGTATGCGGGCTCAGGCAACAATGTGACGAACATCAGCTGCCAGGCGGGCCACTTGAATTACACGCCGCAGAACACGTCGGTCGTGACGATCGATCAAAACGGCGTGGCGACCGCAGTTGCTCCTGGATCGACGATTATCAATTCGAATCTATCGAATGCGGGCAGCTCGGCTGGGTTCTTCTCCACGTGTCCGCCGGCTTCGATTTCGCTGACGATTCCGAACTCCACGAACAACACCAGCGTGGTGGTGAATGAGAACAACATTCAGCCGATTACGGCGACGGTGCTAGACACCAATGGCAAGACCCTGACGGGGTTGAAGCTGGAGTATTTGTCGACGACTCCGACGACGCTGCCCTCGGGTGGTGCTGCTTCAGTGACTCCGAGCTTTTCCGGCGCGGGCGTGGTGACAGCGATATGCCTGCCTCCGAGCTGCAATCCTGCTCCGTTCAACCAGATTGGTCTGTTCGGGAACGGCAAGCAGATTATCTCCAACCCGATTGAAGTGACGACGCCGGGCACCAGTACGACGGTGCTGTACATGGCGAGCACGCAGTCGTTGTACCTGGTTCCGCTGGACTTCAACACGCCAGTACTGGGGACGCCGGTACGGCTGCCGTATGTGCCGACGTCGATGGTGATCAGCAATGACGGCTCGACGATTTACCTGGGGAGCGCGACAGAGTTGATGGTCTTCAACGCACTGACGAATGCGCTGTCGCGGCAGGACCAGTCGGTACAGGGGAATGTGCTGGCGGTTTCGCCGGACAATACGACCCTGGTCATTGCCGATCCGATTCGTCAACTGGTGTATTTGTATTCCGCCGCGGGCGGCATACAGACGCAGTATGGCGGCGTTGCGACGCGGGCACAGTTCACGCCGGATAGCCAGACGGTGTACATCACGGCGGGCAACCAGCTTCTGGTTCACTCGACGTTTACGGGCTGGACGAGCATCTCTGGATCGACGCTGCCTGCGCTGGCTACTCCGGTAACGGATGTGGCGGTGACGGTACCGAGCACGGGAGCCTTCTTTGCGGGAGCGACGACGACTGCGCGCGCGGATTGCCCGTTGACGACCGTGACCAATACCAACGGGGTGCAGACGACGACCAACGTGTTCTATCCGGATGCCGGAGTGGTGGGTCCGCCCAGCGATCGGGTGGCTGCGACCAACGACGGGAAGCACGTTCTGGGAGCGACGGTGACGCCGACAGCTACTTTGACGGACCTGAATGTGGGAGTTCCGGTTGGAGCTTGCCCTGCGAATGGTGGTTTGACATTTACGGCAACACCGATTTTGACATCGGTACTGCCGGGCGTGACGGCGACCAGCATCACGGGCGTACTGACGTCGTCTGACTCGAGCACAGCGTTCGTGACCTACACCGGTACGGGTGGCGTAGTGCCGCAGTACAACCCGGCGGTGAGTGGTGCGGGAACGTTGAGCAACGTGACACTTTCGGGCAGCGCGGTTGCGCCGGTGATCGGCGTTTTCAGCTCCGATAACACGACGTTCTACGTTGGGACGACGGGCGATAACCAGGTACACATCCTGACGAAGGGTGCGACGGGGTTTGTCGATACGACGACGCCGATCGCTCCGAAGCTGCCGGATGCGAATGGCAACATTGTGGTTCCGAACCTGCTGGTTCAGCGTCCACGCAAGCTGACATAACGCTGGTGGCGTAATAAAGGCCCTCTCTGCGGAGAGGGCCTTTGTGTTTGTGGATCGGTGCGGAGGAGGCTAGAGGGCGAGACGTTTTTTGAGTAGCTCGCGAGCGATGGCATCGAGGACACCATTGAGGAAGTGGATGGACTCGGGAGCGGCGTAGCGACGAGCGACCTCGAGCGACTCGTTGATGATGATGGGGCCGGGCGTTTTCGGGTAGCCGAGCATTTCTGCGATAGCGGTGCGGAGGAGGTTGCGATCGACGACCGGCATGCGCTCGATGCGCCAGTTCTGGGAGTGCTGCTCGATGATGGCGTCGATCTCTACGCTGCGGGTGGTGGCGATGCGGAAGAGGTCCTCGGCAAAGCCTCGGGTCTCGGCGTCGACATCGTCGCGGGAGGGCCAGAAGAGTTTGCTGACCTGTTCGGGTGACTGTTTGCCGAGATCTCCCTGGAAGAGCATCTGCATGGTGAGTTCTCGTGATTTGCGGCGTGTACCCATTATTTGTCCTGCTGGCTTTCTTTTGGGGCTAATTTGCGGTGGATGGATACCATTTCGATGGCAGCGATGGCGGCTTCGAAGCCTTTGTTGCCTGCTTTGAGGCCGGCGCGGTCGAGTGCCTGTTCGAGGGTTTCGCAGGTGAGAACACCGAAGGCGTGGGGCACACCAGTCTCCTGCTGAGACTGGCCGATACCGCGGGCGACCTCGTTGTAGATGGCTTCGTAGTGGGCGGTCTCTCCACGGAGGAGGCAGCCGAGGGTGATGATGGCGTCGACCTTGCCGGATTCTGCGATGGCGCGGGCGGCGGAGGGAATCTCCCAGGCGCCGGGGACGCGGATGATCTGGATGTCTTGCTTGCTGGCTCCGCTGCGGTGGAGTGCGTCGAGCGAACCCTGGAGGAGACGGTCGGTGATGACGGTGTTCCAGCGGGTGGTGATGACGGCAAAGGACATACCAGCAGCCGAGAGATCGCCCTCGATGGCGATGGGCTGGTTGTGGAGCGGGTTTTCCGACTGCCAGAAGCCTAACGTGAGGTCTTCGCCGAGTTTGACGGTGAAGAGACGGGAGTTCCAGTGGGTGAGTTCGGGCGCGGTGAGGCGGGCGGCGATCTCTTCGGAACGATAGCTGAGGAGCATCCACTGATGGATGGCAGCGTGGATGTGATCCAGTTGGGTGGTTTCGATGAGTAGCGGCGGGACGGCAGGGGGAAGTCCGGTGACGATTTCGAGATTGCCGATGGGTGCGAGAAAGGCTGCGCCGCGACCGGTGGCGTCTTGCCAGCCCTTGCCGGGCTCGAAGCCGAGGGCGCTGAACAGTCCAGCGAGTTGATCGAAGTCGCTGGCGGAGGGGATGGCGTGAACGAAGGTGATTCCCTTAATCATAGTTTTCCGTGTAGCTTCATCTTCGATTGTATCGTCTGGAGTTGCATGAGAGGGCGGGAGGCTGGGATGACTTACGAGACGTTGTTGTGCGAGGTGAATGAGGCAGTAGCGACGGTGACGCTGAACCGGCCGAAAGTGCTGCATGCTCTGAATAGTCAGGTGTTCGACGAGTTGGAGGCGGTGTTTACCGAGTTGGCCGCGGATGCCGCGGTGCGGGTGATTCTGCTGACTGGAGCTGGGGAGAAGGCGTTTGCCGCGGGCGCGGATATCAACGAGATTGCAGCGACGGATGTGGTCTCCGGCGAGGCCAAGGCGCGGCGGGGGCAGGGGGTTTTGCGGTTGATAGAGACCTGCGGGAAGCCAGTGATCGCGTGCGTGAACGGATTTGCCCTGGGCGGCGGTTGCGAGTTGGCGATGGCGTGTACGCTGCGGATTGCGAGCGTTACGGCGAGGCTGGGGCAGCCGGAGGTGAAGCTGGGACTGGTGCCGGGATATGGCGGGACACAGCGACTGCCACGGCTGGTGGGGCAACCTGCGGCACTGAAGCTGCTGCTGACGGGAGAGATGATTGGCGCGGAGGAGGCGCTGCGGATTGGGCTGGTGGATGAGGTGGTAGCGGCGGAGCGGCTGATGGCGCGGGGGATGGAGATGGCACGGACGATGGTGGCGATGGCTCCACTGGCGGTGGCAGGATGCCTGGAGGCGGTACGGCGTGGGAGCGAAGTGGGATTAGAGGAGGCGCTGGGGGTGGAGGCGGAGATCTTCGGACGGTTGTGCGGGAGCGAGGACAAGGCGGAAGGGACGCGGGCGTTTCTGGAGAAGCGAGCGGCGGTTTGGGCGGGCCGGTGAGGATTGGTATGCTGAAGGAGGGTATGACACAGTTGACACATGATCTTGGTGAAGTTCGCTTGAGCCGGAGTTTGTTCCCTTCCCTTTGCGTTGCGTTGGTGCTGGTGGGAGGGTTGAGCGGCTGCACGCGCAGTACTGCTCCTGCGGCGATGCAGTCGGGGAGCAATGCGGCGGCGCAGCAGCAGGCGCTGGAGGAGACTCGGCAGCAGTTGGAGTTGATTCCTCCGCCATCGAAGATTCGGTACATGGCGGTGCGGAGTTTGTCGTCGTGGGAGAACCCTTACCTGACGGTGCAGGACGGTATGGTGACGCTGCATGTGCTGATGGCCGATGCCAATACCAGTGGGCTGGGTGAAGGTGGGATGCTACGGCCGATGGGAGCGCGGCGGCAGGACCTGAATGTGCGGTTGAGCGAGTTGACCGCAGCGTTGAACGCGATTCCGGCGACGGCGTGGCCGTATGGCCGGGTGATTGCGGTGGAGGAGGCTCATGAGATTCCAGCGAGTGCCCGGCCGCAGGTGCGCCGCAGCATGGAGGCCGTGATGAAGACGCTGAGCGATGTTGGCGTGGTGGTGTATGAGTGGAATGAAGGCGCGGCTGGGGCGAAGTAAGCCGGTGAGGTTGCGCTAGTATTCAGGAATCCTGTTGCAACATACTTTGGCTTGCTGAGCGGACAACGACCTTGCATACAACGGCACTTGTAGTCTTCTGCTTTTTCTTTGCGCTGGTGACACTGGCGGGATTCTGGGCGGCGCGGTGGCGGAGGCCAGCGGCGGGGATGGCTTCGCTGGAGGAGTGGGGGCTGGCCGGGCGCAGCTTTGGGACCTGGGTGACGTGGTTTCTGATTGGCGGCGACCTGTACACGGCGTACACGGTGATTGCGGTTCCGGCGGCGCTGTATGGTGCCGGAGCTATGGGCTTTTTTGCGGTGCCGTACGCGATTATTGCTTATCCATACATGATGCTGGTGCTGCCTCGACTGTGGACAGTATGTCACCGTCATGGTTACATAACGTTTGCCGACTTTGTGAGCGGGCGGTATGGGAACCGGTGGCTGACGGTGGCGATTGCGCTGACGGGCGTGCTGGCGCTGATGCCGTATATTGCGCTGCAACTGGTGGGGATGCGGGTGGTGATCGGCGCGCTGGGCGTGCATGGGGAGTGGCCGCTGGCGGCGGCGTTTGTGATTCTGGCGGCGTACACGTATTCGAGTGGGCTGCGGGCGCCGGCGGTGATTGCGATCGTGAAAGACGTGATGCTGTATGTGATGGTGCTGGCCGCGTTGATTATTCTGCCATGGAAGCTGGGTGGCTATGCGCATGTGTTTGCGGTGGCGAATCAAGCGCTGGGGGCGCACTCGCCAGCGGCGACGATCTATCTGCGGCAGGGACAGTTTCTAGGGTATTCGACGCTGGCGCTGGGGAGCGCGGTGGCGTTGATGCTGTATCCGCATACGGCGACTGCAGTGCTGAGCGCGCAGAGTGCGAAGGTGGTGCGGCGGAATGCTGCGCTGCTGCCAGCGTATAGCTTTCTGCTGGGGCTGATTGCGCTGCTGGGGTATGTTGCGCTGGCTGCGGGCGTGGTGACGAAGGATACGAGTTCGGCGGTGCCGCTGCTGTTTTTGAAGATGTTTCCGGAGTGGTTTGCGGGGTTCTGTCTGGCGGCGGTGGCGGTGGGAGCGCTGGTACCGGCGGCAATCATGTCGATTGCAGCATCGAACCTGTTTACGCGCAATCTGTATGGAGAGTTTATGCGTCGGAAGATGCTGCCTGCGGAGGAGTCGGGGATGGCGAAGGTGGTGAGCCTGGTGGTGAAGTTTGGGGCACTGCTGTTTGTGCTGCGGCTGCCGGCACCGTATGCGATCGAGATGCAGTTGCTGGGGGGGATTTGGATTGCGCAGTTGTTTCCGGCGGTGGTGGTGGGAGTGTTTACGCGTTGGCTGAACCCGTGGGCGCTGCTGGCTGGATGGGCTGCGGGGATGGCGAGTGGCACTGGAATGGCGTGGGCAATGGGGTTGAAGAGCTCGGTGTATCCGCTGCATGTGTTTGGGGGGGTGTACCCGATGTATGCGGCGGTGCCGGCGCTGGTGCTGAATCTGGTTGTATCGGTGGTGCTGACGGTGGTGTTTCGTATGGCAAAGATGGATGCGGGGACGGATAGTACGGACCTGTCGGCTTATGTGGGGTAGTGCGGGATGGTTGACACCCCGGAAGCTGGGGGAAGCATCTTAGGAACAAGAAACAGGGAACGAGAAGCAAAGACTGGGAGGAGCTACGGATGGACGAGATGAAGGGTGCGGAGCATGGGGTGGAGGGTGGAGGCGAGATGACGAAGTCGCTGGTGAATGGGATGCTGGCGGGACTGATTTGCGGGCTGGTGGCGACGGCGGCGAAGTCGGTGGTGGAGAAGATTTATCCGCCACATGCCGCGGGTACTGCAGAGCCGGAGACGGTGCTGGC
>VFSW01010354.1_pt1 | contig 13226 bp, 12 predicted proteins | sample 5358111 | NCBI WGS metagenome assembly VFSW01 (sample SAMN11554181, study PRJNA540505) | mine drainage metagenome | isolation source: sediment from site ElyBrook_90M | place: USA: Ely Copper Mine, Vershire, VT | collected 2017 | reverse complement strand
GTGCGCAATAGCGTGCTCTTTCCCGACATGTTCGACCCGCTCACCAGCAACACGCGCGTTTTCGCGTTCAGCCGCACAGAATTCCGTACGCAACGCACCGCGGCGATCAGCGGATGCCCCAGTTCTTCTCCCACAAAATGCGCGTCCGCGTTTTCCGCCTCCGCGATTTTAGGAAACGGATCATCGGGATGCTCATACGCATATGCCGCGAGCGACAGCAGCGCCTCCATCTCACCCACCACGTCAATCCAGACGCGCACGCGCCGTTCCCATCGCCGCCGCCACGCTTCCGCGACGAAACCCAGTTGCAACGAGTAGAGAACCGGCAATTCGATCAACTTCATGAAATAGCTGTCGCGCGCGTCAATCCACGTGACCATGTGCGCCAGTCGTCGTATCGCGTGCGAAGCGCGTTCGGCGCCGCTGACTTTCAGCTCCCCCTGCAAATGCCGCAGCCGCGAAGAAGAAAACGGCTCTTCCTCGATGCGTGTCAAAATCTCCGCGAAGAGCGTCAAGCCGTCTTCATTGCACTGGAACCCTTTCATCGCCGCATCGGCTTGTTTTTTGAGTCGCGCGTACACGCCCAAGTTCACGAGTAGCGCGATCAGGAACGGAAGGACTTCGCCCGTTAGCGCCCACGCCACAATCGTTGCAACACACGCAATCGCCAGCGCCGCGACGAGGCCTCGTACAAACGACCTTGTCGGCTCTGCCGCGCCCTCGGCCCACGCCGCCAGCCCCGCCGGATTCAGTTCGGCACGCAGACCTTCCCCTTTCAACGCCACATCCTCGCGCAAGTCGATTTTGTCGCGCAGTTCCGCAATGAGTTCATGCCTCTCGTGAATTGCCGCCACAGCCGATGGCGCCAGCAGCCACCGCGCCAGCCATTCTTCGCCCATCGCGGTTCGCGCGGAACAAAGCAACTGAAATAATCCTCCAGTTCCAAACAAATCGAGATCCTCGGCGTAGATGTGTTTCGCATCGCGGAAGCGATCGCCTGCCTCGCCTGTTCCAGCCCAGCGATCGTCGATCCGCGACAACCCGCGCTCGTAGAACGCCGCCGCTCGCTCCGCCCGCGTGCGCGCTCGAATCACAAGCTCATGCCACACGGCCAGCGCACCGTAAGCCGCCAGAGGAAGAATCATCCAGTAGCTCGACACAGTATTTTTTATGAGGGAAAACCAAGCGAGGACAAGTCCTGCGACGATGACCAACAGCTTGAAGTTCCCGACGCGGAGATGCACTCGCTCGCGTTCGGCGCGAACCTTCAGCCGCGCTTCGCGACGCTGTGTATATTCATTCGCCGGCGAGTTCAGTCGTGTCTCCTACGTCAAACCGTACTAGTTTACATCGCGATGCGGCTCATCTGCGCGAGGAAGCGGGCGCTGATGTTCAATCGAAAAGGGTGCGAAGCCGCCGCAGCCGATAATGTTATACTGTGCGCCAGCCTGTTTCACCTGACCGCGGAGAGGTGGCCGAGAGGCTGAAGGCGGCGGTTTGCTAAACCGTTGTAGGGACAAAATCCCTACCGGGGGTTCGAATCCCCCCCTCTCCGCCAGCATAAAAACAACCCGAAAAATACTGCCGCTAGTACGTACGACTGTTTTCTCCGCATTTGATCCCAACGGACGCGATCTGCCAGCGTGTGAAAACCCCGAAAGGCAGGCGGTATCGCGCATTGCCGACAGGCCGGGGCCGCCGCTCCGCCGACAGCGCCACGCCACCGTTTTACGTTCGCTTTACGCTAAACGGTAAACAGCAATGGAGTGACCCCTGCCAATCCTTGCCGGAAGCGAAGAAGGCTGCCGAGGAACTACCCGACGTAATCGAGGCGCGGTCGAAGGGCCTGAGCCTGCATGGACTGGCCGAAACCCGAAACGCGAACCGCGAACCGCGAACCGCGAACCGCGTCCCCGTCAAGATGGCTATCGAACAGTACCTCGCGCAAAAGGCAGGCGTTTTCGCAAGACGTGTGCTACGCGGTGGCACGAGAGCGGGATTCCGGTGCGCACAATCCAGGCGTGGTGGGCCACAAGAATCTTGAGACGACCATGATTTATTTGGGTGTGGCCGACCTGAGTGACCCTAGAATCCGAAGCCAGATCGATGCAGCTTTCGGCGATTGAACGGCCGGTGTACGGTCTGCCTCCATGAAATCCACCGCGTCCGATTAACTGCATAACGTTCTTGGTCTTAACTTCTTGCTTAGTTGGAACCGCCCTTAATGCTGCACGACGCGTCGGTGACCTTCGTGGGCGCGACGTTTAGCTCTTGCAGGTGGTTTTTGGCCAGCACCGCGTTGAAGTCGGCGATCTGTTGCTGCATCGCCTTCCAGGCGGCCACGGTGCTGTTGTAGTCGCGACAGTCGCTCTCCCAAGTGGTGATTTGCGTGGGGGTGGGCGCCATGTCGAGGCCCACCTGCATCATGCTGACCATGGTGTTGTAGTCGTCGTTCAGTGTGAGGAAGGATTGCAGCGCGCCGGGCGCGGGAGCCGGACGACGGAAGAAGAAGCCGCCTCCGGCAGGCATCTCGCCGCCGATCTTGGTCAGGCTGGCATCGAGCGCCTTGGCCTGCGAAGCGACATCGCCGGGCAGGCTGTTCTTCATCAGAGAGGCAAGCTGCACCCTGAGGCTCTCCACTTCGTCGTGGCCTTCGTAACTCTGCTGCATGCCGTGATACGCGAGCATCGTGAGCTGGTTCTGGGCGCGTAGGTCAGCCATAAGCTTAGGGCTCTGGCCGACGCGCGGGTCGTTCATTATGGTGGCGTGGCGCGTATAGACTTGGCCGTCCACCGTAAGCTTGAGCGTATAAACCCCCGGAATCACCTGCGGCCCGTGCGGACCAGAAGTGGTGGCGCCGGCCACCATGTTCATCTGGTTTTCTAGGTCGTGCCGGAAGGCGGGCGGATCGTCATAGAGGAGGTCCCAGTTGACGCGGTTCAGACCGACTTCGGTGGTGAGGGCACGAGACTCGGGCGAGGCCAGCCAGTAACGGGGATAAGCTTGGCCCTCGATGGGCGGCGGCAAAGTACTGGACATCGTGCGCACCAGATTGCCGTGCGAGTCGAAAACCTGGAGCTGGATCGGCCCGTCGGGCTTGTGGCTGAGGTAATAGTCCACGATCACTCCATAAGGCGGATTGGGCGCATGGGGTACTTCGATTGAAGTGGGCTGGTCCCAGTTGCTGTTGATGCGGGCGCGAATCCCGTCCTCGGGCTTGAAGAGATAGGTGGAGAAGGAGCTGATGGCGTTGGCGGCGATCTGGCGCAGGGGTGTGATGTCGTCGAGAATCCAGAAGCCGCGGCCGTAAGTTCCAATGACGAGGTCGTTCATGTGGTAATCGGTGTGAATGACGATGTCGCGGATCGAAGTGCTGGGCAGGTTCTGGCGCAGTGGCTGCCAGTGATCGCCATTATCGAAACTGACGTAGACGGTCGTCTCAGTGCCGACGAAAAGCAGGCCGGGCTGCTGCGGATCGGCGCGCAGAATATTGACCCAGCTTCCGGTGCGCTCATCGCGGGGCAGGCCATTGACGATGCTAGACCAAGTCTTGCCGCCGTCGGTGGTGCGCCATATCAGCGGCACGTCGACGTCTTCACTCGCAGGAATGGTAGGGGCACCGGGGCCGCGCTGGCCGCCGATGCGGCCCGTGATATAGGCAGTATTCACGTCATCGCCGGCTTCGATGGTGTTGAGGTTGGCATGGGGCGGCACGTCGGTGATGTTGCTGACGTTGCTCCAGCGCTTGCCGCCATCGAGGGTGTTATAGATTTGGCTGTTGCTGCTCACCGTCCAGACCACGCCCCGCTTGACCTTTGAGATAGAGAAGTCGTTGATGGATGGTCCAGGGGGCACGAATCGCCCGCCGCTCTCCTGTGCCGGTTGTGGCGTCGGCTTTGGCTGCCCCGGTGCCGGCTGCGGCTGCTGCTGGGGCGGTTTCGGCGGCGGCAAGGGCGTGCCGCAGGCCACCTCGGGTGCACCCTTGACCGTTGTCAGGTCGGGGCTGAATGCCTTCCAGGAATGGGCGCCGTCGCGCGAGACCAGCAGACATTGGTAGGCGACGTAGAGGGCGTTGGAATCGAAGGCCGTATCGAACTCCTTCTGAAAGTCGCGACTGCCGCGGTACTTGATCGCATCGGCACCGAAGTTAGGCGCGACGTTCTGCCATTGTCCGGTCGACATATCAATTTTGATGAGGTCGCTGCCGCCTCCTCCGCCTGGGCCATAGCCGACGCCATAGATGATGTGGGCGTTCTGGGGATCGGGCGTGAGAATGCCGAATTCGGATGAGGGCAGCGGACTCCAGTCGGTGAAGTTGACCTGGCCCCAGGTGCCGCGGCTGCTGATCATCACCGCGCCGGTATCCTGCTGTGAGGCCATGATCCAGTAGGGATACTGGCTGTCGGTGGCGACATGGTAGACCTGCGAGATCGGCTCGGTGTACCAGAGGCTCCAAGTGTCACCGCCGTCGAGAGTGACGCTCGCGCCCTGGTCGGCGCCGATCACCATGCGTTTGCCGTTGGCGGGATCGATCCAAACCTCGTGGTAATCCTCTCCGCCAGGCGCGCCCTTAAAAGCGTGGAAGGTGACCCCTCCGTCGGTCGAGCGGTACATAGCCGTGCTGACGGTGTAAACGATGTCAGGGTTCTGCGAGTCCACGAAGACGCCGCAGCTATAGGCACCCTGCCCGTTGCTGATGCGAGTGTCCTTGCCCGCCATGTGCTGCCAGGTGGCGCCGCCATCGTCGGAACGGAACAGTCCCGAGCCCTTTTCGACATTGTTGCCAATGATATAGATGCGCCGACCATTGGTGTGCATGGAGATCGCCACACTAACGCGGCCCGGCAAAGACGGAATCTTGATCTGTGGCCATGTCTGGCCCGCGTCGGTGGATTTGAAGACCAGCGGCGGCTTGGTCTTGGGCTGAGGCCAGGGACCGCGGAAGAAACCACCTCCCGTGCCCTGCGTATCGGCCAGCATGACGCTAGGGTCGTCGTATGCGTACTCCACTTCGCGGGTACCATCGTAGTCGGCGGGCTTGAGGACATTGGTCCAAGTCTGGCCGCCATCCGTGGAACGGTAGATACCGCCACCATGGTGGGCGGCATCGCCGAGGGCGGAGACGATCACCAGGTCAGGATTGGCGGGATCGACTAGTATGCGGTCGATCTTCACGGTCTCATCCAAGCCGATGTGCTGCCAAGTTCTGCCGGCATCGGTGGACTTCCACATGCCGTTGCCGAGGCTGCCGCCGATTGGATCGCCGGCGCCGGCATAAACGATATCAGGATTGGAGGGAGCGACCTGGACGGCGCCAATGCTGTCCACGCTCTTCACCCCATCGAAGATGGGAAACCAGGTGACACCGGCGCTGGTGGTTTTCCAGATGCCCCCTTGGGGCGTGCCCACGTAGAACACACCAGGCTGGCCGATAACGCCGGTGACGGAGGAGATGCGGCCTCCGTGAAACGGCCCGTCGTTACGCCACTTGAGGCCGGCATAGAGGTCGGGACTGACCTGCGCCGCCGCACCCAAGGAAAATACCAGCACACTGACGAAAGCCAGCACCCAATAGCGAACCCACGAAATTCGCGTCATCATGATGTACGTACCCTCCCAAGAATCCGCACGCGCTAAGCGGGAAAGTATACTGCAAGAGCCTCGCAAGTTAGCGCTCGATGTGTGCTACTGTTCGTGCTGCTGATTCGCGGATGAATTCGAGGTTTTGCTACTTTCACGGCTCTGATTTGGGCACCGCGAGATTCTGCGATCACAATGAGTTACGATAATTTATTTTCAGTGATTTGAGAGGAGTAGCGAAGCAAACGCACGCAAACACGTACAAAGCGTCATTGCTATGGGGCAGTCCCTCCCCCTCTCCGCCAGGATTTTTCGTCCGTTGTGTAACTTATCAGCGCTTCGAGGGGTCTTCATCGCAATCGAAGAGTGCCAGGGGGAACAAAAGCATACGAACTGAAGATGCAGACAAACCCAGGAAGCTATCTACCTAAAATTTCGCTGGAGACAATCCCAGGGCACACCCCACCAAACACCCGTTCATGGCCCGCATCCCCGAACTGCAAAAGCACCCCGCAGCGAACACGTCCGGTGGATTGCAATTCAAGGTAGGCGAAAAGGGCGGGGTCAGCGTTTACGGGCTCGGCCGCTTTCCCGTGACACTTTATTATGAACAGTGGGTGCGCCTGCTCAACTCAGCCGATGATCTCCGCGCTTTTCTCGAAGAAAACAAAAACAGGCTGAAATTGAGAAATCCAAGTTAACCAGACGCCCCACCGCCCACTGCAATTATTTTACTTCTCGCACGACTCGCTGACCATCTTCAGGCGCGTCACCGTCAAGTGGCCGTGTTCCGAGTTGTCTTTCTTCAGGTCGGCATCGGCAGCTGCGTCTTTCGCGTCTTCTTTCATATTGTGAACCATCGCGTGCGCCACCACGCCAGTAACCGTCACTGTGTGGCCTACATGTTTCGCAAGAGCGACGCGGCTGCTGTGAATTTCCCACGTGCTTCCGTTTTCGCCGGTAAGAGTGAACTACTTGGCACTGTCGCCCTGCGACAGGCAACCTGTGATCGTTCGTACATCTGACTTCGACTTTTGTGCGTTGTTATTGCCGCGGGCGAACCCTGCCGAAGCAGTCAACCCTGCGAGTGCGATGCAAAGTACAAGTTGGTTCAGTTTCATTTCTCCTCCTCAGGAGCAACTCAAATTTGATAGTCCCGCGAAACGGTTCCCGAGCTACTTGGCAGCCGGTTTCCGCAAGAACCCAGCTATCAGGGAGACCAGGAACAAAATCAGGAACAGGTAAAACAACAACTTCGCGATCCCTGCCGCTGCCACCATAAGGCCCGCGAAACCCAGAATCCCGGCAATGATCGCGACTACCAGAAAAACAATCGCCCAGCGCAGCATTTGCTGTTTCCGGCTATCGCCGTGCCTTCGAACGCGCACGCTTGCGCGATTTGGCCGCTGGACGCGATGAGTGCTTTTTACGGGGCGTTGCACGGCTCTTGCGCGCCCGCTTTGGCTTTGTTCGGCTCGCGATTCTTCCGGCAACGTTTCCTAACGTAGCTCCCACAGTTCGCGCCACGTCGAACAGCACTCCTTCTTCCTTTTGTGCACCACCGTGCGTGGAACCGTCCGTCATTTCATCCTCCGTAACCTTTAATTCCGCTTCAAGCAAGGGCGCTTTGCGCCCGCGCTCACAACCGGCCAGCCAAGAAAAGAACCACGATAATTATGAGGACGAGCCCCAGCCCTCCGCTCGGGTAGTAGCCCCACGACCTGCTATGCGGCCAAGCCTGGAGGCTGCCTACCAGCGCAATGATCAGGATGATGGCCAAAATGAAAAGCATATCTGTGTTCCTCCTCGTCTCATCAAATCACTTCTGAGGCACCGGTCCGAAACGTTTTCGCTTTCCGGTGCAATGTCGGGGGCCCACTTCAGCTACCAGGCAAGTAGTTCCACTCAGTTCTGGCTTCTATAATGCGGCGGCTCCGTGCGACGGTTCTCGGGCCGATCACACGATGTCCCGAAGACGATACGCTGGGTGCGACGAGGGGTCTATCGGTGAAAAGCCCTATACTGCGAAGTCAGGGCCTGTATCATTCAGCGGATCGTGCAGGCACATCGGAAACCCTGTCACCCGCGATTGGCATACCTTGCTTCTCTGAACACCCCGGCAGCAGAAGGTACATGGCGGGACACGAGTTCGTCATGACGGCCGTCCCAGATCCGCCAGATGTTCAATTCTGCGCATTGCGGCCTGCACGCAAAATCCTCTATAATTCAGACGTAAACGGTAATGTTTCAGGAGCCTTGCGAAAAAAATTCACATCGGGTCGAAGAGCCCAGCCCATTCGGGGCTCCCGTTCACGCACAAAGAAGAACAAAATGGCCGACGTTGCCGAGCGACTCAAAAAAAAGCTTTTGGAAGAAATCGCGCTGCTCGATCATGAGCTGCACACTGACTTGCCCAAAGAGCTCATGAAGGCGCGCGCGCACGGCGATCTCAAAGAGAACGCCGAATATAAGTACGCCAAGGAGCGCCAATCGTTTGTTTCAGCCAGGCTCGGTCAGTTGCACGCGCGCATGGCGGAGATTTCGATGCTCAATCTGGAGAACCTTCCGCGCGACCGTGCCGCATACGGTTCCACGGTCCGCTTGCTCGACATCAGAAAATCGCTGGAAATGGAGTACAAGCTCGTTACTGCCGAGGAAGCAGACGCCGCCAAGGGACTGATTTCCACTTCTTCACCCATTGGTCGCGCGCTTCTCGGCAAAAAAGCCGGCGACGAGGTTCAGGTTCAAACCCCGGCAGGCGTCAAGGAATTTGAGGTCGTGCATCTCTTGACGATCCATGATGATGTATAAGTGTATATAGGAGAACCTTAAGGACGCGTGAGCGCCGCCAACATGCGCATCGAAACTCTCGGCCGGCCCTTTCGTTGGTTGCTCGACCGGGCAGCAGCCATTCTGGATAAAGCCCGCGTTCCCGCAAGTTTGTTGACGCTGGCCGGCTTCGCGTGCTGCCTTGTCTCTGGAGTTTTTTTCGGCGTCGGCCGCTTCACGACGGCCGGGCTTGTGATGATTCCAGCCGCATTGTGCGATTTGCTGGCGCGGCCTCTCGCTCATCGCCAGCCGCGCGTCGATTTCTTCAGCTCGTTCCTCAAGTCTGTACTCCACCGTTACGCCGATCTCGCAATATTTCTAGGACTGCTGGTCTACTACGCCACCGTGAATCGTTTCCTGTACGCGCTTGTCACCGGCTTCGCAATGGCTGGAGCCGTGATGGTCAGCTATTCACAAGCCCGCGCAGAGTCTCTTATCGAACGCTGCCGCGTCGGTTTTTGGGAACGCCCGGAGCGCCTTGGGCTGATGATTCTCGGAGCGATTGTGAATCGTGTGCCCATAGCGCTGTTTATTCTTGCCATCGGCCCGAACCTCACCGTGATTCATCGCATCTGGCACACGTGGAATCAAACCGAAGGACAGCGCCGCGCGGCTGAACGGGAACTCGGAAACGCGCCACTCCCCGCCATTTCGCAACCGCAGCAGACCGCGCTGTCTTTTGCCGCATCACAGCTTGAATCCCATGCTGAACAACATGGCGAGTCTCATGCCGACAACCGATTGCGCGACCTGCTCTCTCGCGCTGCAAAGCGGGGCGCATGAAAATACACGGCCCGCTGGCACTCGTCGGCATTCTTGTGGTCCTTGCGGGATTTCACCTGCTCTGGCAATCACGTCGCGAGATTTTCTTCTGGCTCGAGACCTATTTGAAGATTTTCCGCGCTGCGCTGAATCAGCCGCGGCATGAATTTCAAGCGCCCAAGCTTTCGCGGTTCGGCGTTGGCCGCGAGCATGTTTTGCGTTTGCTCCTTGGTTTGAGCCTTATGATTGTGGTCGGTCCGGTACTCATTTTCCTGGGCCTCGCGTTCTGACGTGAATTCCCCGAAATTCTCCCTCATTGTTCATGGCGGCGCGTGGGACATTCCTGCCGCCGCCGTTCCCGATTGCCGCGCGGGCATTCGTCACGCTCTCGAAGCCGGCCGCGAAATCCTCGCGCGCGGCGGCGCGGCCATGGACGCGGTCGAAGCCGCCATCATTGTGCTCGAAGACGACGTAACATTCGACGCGGGTATCGGCGCGCATCTGAATCGCGACGGTCGCGTCCAACTCGATGCCATCATCATGGACGGCACGAGCCTCAAGGCCGGCGCTGTTGCTGCCGTCGAACGCGTCAAGAATCCCATCTGCCTCGCGCGCAGGATTCTCGAATCGAGCGAGCATATGATGCTCGCTGGCGCAGGCGCGGAGTTATTCGCGCAGGAAAACGGCATCGCTCTGTGCGATCCTTCTGAGTTGGTCATTGATCGCGAGCGCAAGGCTTGGCAACGCTGCCGGGAAGGGAATCACTCCTCTGAATTTCACTTCGACCACAAACACGGCACGGTCGGTGCTGTTGCTCGCGACTCGCATGGGCAAATCGTCGCGGCAACCTCTACCGGCGGCACATGCTGCAAATTCCCAGGACGCGTGGGCGATTCGCCGCTTATCGGGTGCGGTTGTTACGCTGATGCGGAAGCGGGCGGCATCTCCTGCACCGGTCACGGCGAAGCGATTATGAAAATCGTCATGGCAAAAACAGCGGCGGACATGCTCCGTAATGGCTCCGCGCCAGAGGCCGCAGCCAATGAGTGCATTCAGTTGCTTGCGCGCCGCACGCACGCCACAGGCGGCCTCATTCTTCTCGACCGCGCCGGGCGGCCAGCCGCCGCGTTCAACACGCCCAGCATGGCTCACGGCTACCTGCAACCGGATGGCAACGTCTTTATCTCCCCCTGAGGGCTGGCACTTTTCTTAACATCTAACCGCTTGCCTTCGAAACCGAACAGGAGTAAATAGAAAGGTATAAGTTGAACTTCTGTCTTCTTAGGCCCGCGCGGCCCGGTCTTCTCCGGGTTCTACCACGCGCGGGCTTTCCTTTTTTCTGCTGGCTGACTATCGCTTAACTGCGACGCGGAATTTTGTCTGGGGCTGCGCAAAAAAAACCGCCGGGCCGAAGGAGAAGACGGCCCGGCGTGAAGGCAAACCAATAAGCAGGTTCTTAAGACTATGCCGCGTGGTTCGCGAAGCGGCGTCGCAGCCCAAATCCAAAAGCCAGCAAACCAGTTCCCAAAAGAGCTAGCGTTCCCGGTTCCGGCGTTGGCGCGGTCAGCGAATCGAGAGTTATATTACTTCCGCAGGGCGGCGGATTGAGGCTGGCGCCGCAGGGTGAAACTAAAACCAGAAATTGGTCATTGGCATTCAAGCTGATTGTCGAAGAGAAAACTTGCGCGCTTGTTGATCCGTCGTTGCCTACCCATGCTTGGGTGTTCGTCAGCGTAAAGCTGCTGTTTAGGAATGGATCGGAGCCATATCCAAGAATCGCGTAAGCTTCTCCCGGCTGGACGCTCCCGAAACTCAGCGTCATCGACGTCGCGCCCAGATTAAAAAGGCTGCTGACGTCCAGGCCGATGACGTAGTCGGCCTTCGTACCGTCGAATCCGATTTCGTTTTCTCCGCTCCCTTGACCTGCAAGGCCCAGGCCTGTTTCATTTGGGCCATCGCTCTTCGCGAAAAGATTCGTCGCGCTGCAATTGGAGAGCGTCGCGGAAGTCGTGGAGTCGGTGGCTGAACATACGTAGCCGTTCGCTGTAATTGTGGCCCCGTTCGATGTATAGCTCTGTGACGTGCCGAGAGCTGTGTCAGGTCCGCCAAAGTTGAAATTGAAACTCGCGCCGCTCGCGAAGACAGGCGCTGCCCCAAGAAACAGCATCGCCAAGACCCATGCTGTAAACCTTATCTTCATTTTCCTAGGTTCCCCTTGAAACATACCAAATGTCGCAATGTGTTAGCAGCACTTGGACGGCCAAAGATTGCGGACAGGAGAATGCGGTAACTATTTATGAATCATCTGCTTATGGCAGATTAAGTCAGAGGACTGCACGATTCGGTGTGCAAATGTATTCAGTTTTTGATACAGACTTTTCGCGCCACGCCGCCCGAGCGTCGTAACCGCGGAAATCGTGCCTATCCCTCAAATCCCGTGAATCCACGAGGAAAAAGCGCCGGACCGAAGGAGAGGACGGCCCGGCGCCAAGCCAAAGTAGCCACAGGCGAATCTAAAACTAAACCGAGTGCGAGGCAAACCGCCGACGCAGCCCGAAACCGAACGCGAGCAAACCAGTTCCCAAAAGAGCCAGTGTTCCCGGTTCTGGCGTCGGTGAAGCAGCGAGCGAACTCAGCAAGACATCGTTCGAGTACGCGCTGACTCCTAGGTAAGGATCCTTGCTGTTCAGGTTGACCGTGAACGGGGTTTCGTCGAGCTGTCCATTCGTTATGACGAGCGAGCCCGATGATCCCAAAGTGCTGCCTTCCCAAATGTCATATCCTTCGCCAGACTGCACACTGCCGATTTGCAGTGTCACGGAAGTGGCGCCCGCGTTAATCAGGTTCGTCAGGTCGAGCTGGACCATCTGGTTCGTCCCAATTTCGAAATCGCTGGAGCCTGTCAATCCCAGTCCGTTTTCGTCGCCGCCCGAGGTCTTACCGTAGAGATCGTTTCTGGAGCAGTTCGTAAGGGCCACGGTGATTCCGCCAGAACATGCGGAGAATCCGTATGCCGTGATTGTCACGCTGTTCGACGTATACGTCTGCGAAACACCGAGTGCTCCGGCGGGCGTTGCAAAATTGAAGTTCACGCCGCTCGCGAATGCTGGGGCAGCCGCGAAAAACAGCGCTCCTAGAATGATCGTTGCAAACCTTGCCTTCATGACTAAAAGCCTCCCTGGATGGTCGTCCTACCCAGCGTGGCATCTTGCATGTACTGGGCCAAACTGCCTATTTACACTCCTCCCTCAAGTCGCTCATAAACAACGAGTTACCATTGCGCTCATTTAGATATCTACTGAAAATGTGAAAAATTCTTCCCTCGCCGAGCCATTCCGTTTCCCCGGCAAGAAATACAATCCGTCGCAATTACTGTTGGGCTTCCGAGTAAGTCAATGTCCCATTGCAGACTCTGCCGCGGGCGCTTGCAGCGGTTCACCGTTGAAGACGCGATGAGCCATGTGCTAGCATCCGGCTTTCCGCAGGAGGCGAAACGGTTTCTCCGATGCGCCTCGGACGCGTTTGCGCTCGCCGCTGTCCTCTCGGTCGTCCGGCCGCCGCTACAAAACTGCAATCTGATCGAGATTCTGCGCACGCCGCTTGCCTGAAACTGTTCCGCGCAATTCCATCTTCACAGCCGTCCAGTCTCATAAATCTGGCTCTAAGGGTTGAAAACATTCCGTCCCTCGCCATCAGGCTCGGGATCTTCGAGGTGAATCATGAAAGTCTATAACACGGAGAAAATTAGAAACGTGGGCATTGTAGGCCACGGCGACACGGGGAAAACGCAGCTCGTGTCGTCGATGCTGTTCACTGCGGGCATGACGCCGCGTCTCGGCAAAGTCACCGACGGTTCCACCGTCACCGACTGGGACGAGGAAGAAATCGCGCGAAAAATTTCCATCCATACCGGCCTTGCTTATGCCGAGTGGGGCGCCGCTGAAAAAACCAAAATCAATTTCCTCGACACGCCTGGCTATTCCACTTTTATCAACGACACGAAAGCATCGCTCATCGCCGCCGATGCCGCTCTGATTCTGGTTGACGCCGCCACG
>VFSW01010353.1_pt1 | contig 13226 bp, 12 predicted proteins | sample 5358111 | NCBI WGS metagenome assembly VFSW01 (sample SAMN11554181, study PRJNA540505) | mine drainage metagenome | isolation source: sediment from site ElyBrook_90M | place: USA: Ely Copper Mine, Vershire, VT | collected 2017 | reverse complement strand
CGACCAATTTCTCAAACAGGTGGAGGGCAGCGCACGATGAGCAACTACCTCGCGATCGCCACGGTCACCGCCGCTCTCCAACAACTGCTGATGACTCCGGTGGGAAACGCCGTGGTCGGAGCCAAGGTGGGCTTCAGCCGCCCCGATGCAAGCAGTGCAACCACACCCTTGGTCAACGTCTTCCTTTACCAGATCACGCCCAACGCGGCCCTCAGGAACGCCGACCTTCCCATGCGGCGCTCCGATGGCACGCTCGCACAACGCCCCACCGCCGCCTACGATCTCCACTACATCTTCACGTTCCACGGGGACGACACCAAGCTCGAACCACAGCGACTACTGGGTGCCGTAGCCACTGCGCTCCACGCACAGCCGCTGCTTTCCGCAGACAACATCAACAACGCAGCGTCTACCTTTGGTTTCCTCGCTGGCTCCGGGCTCGACAGTCAGATTGAGCGTGTGCGCTTCACCCCCACCGGACTCTCGCTCGAAGAGTTCTCCAAGCTCTGGTCCGTCTTCTTCCAGGTCGAGTACAGCCTCTCCGCTGCCTACCAGGCCTCTCTCGTCCTCATGGAATCCGATGACACACCCGCTCCTGCTCCTCCAGTTCTTCAGCGCAATCTTTACGTCGTGCCGTTTGAGTCCCCTTACGTCAGCCAAGTCACCTCCCAGGACACCAAACCCATCACCTCCGCGTCCACCATCCTCATCCAGGGCACGCATCTCAGAAGCCCCAACACCTTCATCGTGATCGAGGACCAGGAGCTGCCCCCCAACACTTCTTCCGACACACAACTCAGCGTGGCCCTGACCACCGCTCTTCATACCGGAGTCAAGAGCGTGCAGGTTCTTCAGAAGCTCGACATGGGCACGCCCGCCGCCACGCACAGCGGCTTCAAGTCGAACGTCGCCTCCTTCGTGCTGTGCCCCGCCGTCTCCAGCGCCACCGCTGCCGCCGTTTCCGGGGGCACCGACGTCACCGTCAACCTTGTCCCCAACATCGGCATCGGCCAGCGCGCCGTGCTTCTGCTCAACAGTATTCCGCCAACTCCGCCCATGGCTTATGCCTCCACCAGCGTTGTCTCCACTGCCGACGCCCCCTCGATCGTCATCAACATCGCCAACGTCCCCACAGGCACCTACCTCGTCCGCGTGCAGGTCGATGGCGCCGAAAGTCAGCTGACGTTCAACGCCGTCACACACGTCCTTGAAGGTCCTACGGTGACCATGCCATGAGCGCTCCCACCATAACCGAAGAAACGAGCGAAGACGCCCTCCGCGCCAAAGAGACCACTGGCAACGCGTCCAGCACCCACTCGAACGTTACTTGGTTTGAGGCGAACCAGCGCTACCTCGTCGCTACTTTCTCAGCACTCCGCATTCATCTCAAAGACAGGTTGGACGGCGGCGTGAATTCCTCCGCGCAGATTGATGACAATCTTCTCGATCCTGCCGTCTGGAACTTTTCGCAGCCACCCGCTCTCGAACAACTGTGCTCCGTCTTCGAGCTCTCCGCCTTTGAGCGGGGCATCATAATTCTTGCCGCTGGCGCAGAGATGGACTCCCAGCTTGCCGCACACTACGCTTCGCTCGACGCCAGCCGCAGGCCCTTACCCACTCTTCAGCTCGCCCTTACCGTCTTGCCCGAAGCCCATTGGAGCGCACTTTCACCCTCGCGGGCATTGCGCCGCTGGCAACTCATCGATCTGTTCGCCGCCGACACCCTCGTCACTTCCGCCTTCCGTCCCAATGAGCGCATCCTGCACTTCCTCGCCGGCCTCTCCGGCATCGACGAACGCCTCCATCACCTCATACACCCTGTACCGACGCCGGAGACGCTGCCATCTTCTTATGCAGACGTCGCCAGCCAGGTAGCGGCTGTCTGGACCGACGCCTCGCGCCAAGCTACCGCAGCCTCCATATCGCAGCAACTGCCACTCATCGAGCTGTGCGGCGCCGAGCCCGACACCAACCGCGCCATCGCAGCCCACGCAGCCGCAACCCTCAACCTTCGCCTCCATGTGCTCTCGCCTCGCAGTCTTTTGCAGACTTCGAGCGCCGAGGCGAGCCTTTTTCTGCGCCTCTGGGAGCGCGAAGCTATTCTCAGCGAATCTGTCCTGCTGCTTGAATTGGACGACCTGCCAACTAGCGACACAGCTTCGGTGACGATCGCGCAGCTACTCGAATCGCTTCGCGCACCGCTCATCCTATCGACGCGACAGCCACAACCCACGCTCAGCCGACCGCGCGTAATCTTTTTCACCTCCAGCCCCACACGCGCGGAGCAAGCCGAGCTCTGGCGAACATCGTTGCAACCACCGAACGCCGCGGCCAACAAGCCCCTGATCGACACGCTGGTCAGCCAGTTCAGTCTTTCGCCCGTAGCCATTCGTTCGGCGGCACAGCATTCCAATAAAACCCAACCAGAACAAATCCTCGCGTCCGTTCTCTGGGACGCGTGTCGCATCGAAGCGCGTCCACGCCTTGAGGGCCTCGCTCAACGCATCGAGCCGGCAGCCACCTGGGACGACCTTGTGCTGCCCGAAAAGGCACGCGGGCAGATGAGGCAAATTTCCCTGCACGTTCGCCATCGCACACGCGTCTACGAAAGCTGGGGCTTCGCAGACCGCAGCTCGCGCGGCCTCGGCATCAGCGTCCTCTTCGCCGGTCCCAGCGGCACCGGTAAGACCACCGCTGCGGAAGTGCTCGCTCACGAGCTCCGCCTTGACCTGTTCCGCATCGACCTCAGCCAGATCATCAGCAAATACATTGGCGAGACAGAGAAGAATCTTTGCCGCGTCTTCGATGCCGCTGACCAGGGTGCCGCCGTTCTGCTCTTCGACGAAGCCGACGCTCTCTTCGGTAAGCGCACCGAGGTCAAAGACAGTCACGATCGCTATGCGAATTGCGAGGTGAGCTACCTGCTCCAGCGCATGGAAGCCTATCGAGGCCTCGCCATCCTCACCACGAATCGCAAGTCCTCGCTGGACCAGGCTTTTCTCCGCCGCCTGCGCTTCGTCGTCGAGTTCCCGTTCCCCGAAGCCGCGCAGCGTGCAGAAATCTGGCGCCGTATCTTTCCTTCGCTCACGCCCGTTGACGGACTCAACGTTGAACACCTCGCGTGTCTCCGCGTCTCCGGCGGCAATATCCACAACATCGCCATGGGCGCCGCATTCCTCGCCGCCGACGCCGACGAGCCGGTCCGCATGGAACACCTGCTCGCCGCCGCCCGCGCCGAGTTCGCCAAGCTCGAAATCCCACTCAACGATTCGGAGGTTGCCCGATGGACGTGATGGATCCAAATACACCCACACGACGCGGCAGCATCGATCTTCGCATCGACGAACTCATTCTGCATGGCTTCGCCGCCAGGGATCGCCATCGCATCGCCGCCGCTTTGGAGCACGAGCTCTCGCGACTGATTGCACAAGGCGAACTGGCGCATCCGCGGTCCAACTCAATTCAACTCGACCGCATCGACGCCGGCACCTTTCACCTCGACCCCGCCACGGGACCCAACCACATCGGCCGGATGGTAGCCCAACGCGTCTACGGTCAGCTCTCATCGAGCGTGAGCGCAACTCCTGCAGGAATTGGAGGACGCCACCATGCCTAGCATCTCTCCCCGGTTGCAAAACGGTGCCATCCTCACCTTCGATGCGAATACCGGAGTCAAGCTTGCCACCATCATGCTGCAGTACAACCCTGACTCGCTCACGCGGTCGCTCAAGCCGCAAACCGTAGGCGATGAGCCCGACCGCACCGAGATCCTGCGTCTCAAGGGGCCACCCATCGAGACGTTGAAGTGCGATCTGGAAATCGATGCCACCGATCAACTCGCTGCCGCCGACCCAACCGCCACCAGCCTGGGAGTTCAACCCCAACTGGCTTTGCTCGAGCTGCTCCTCTATCCCTCGAGCTCCGTGCTCAACTTCAACGAAGTCCTCTCGCTGCTTGGCACCATCGAGATCCTCCCCATGGAGACCCCGCTCACCGTGTTCGCCTGGAGCAAGAGTCGCGTGACCCCCGTGCGTATCACCGACCTCTCCATCACCGAGGAGGCCTTCGACGTAAATCTCAACCCCATTCGCGCCAAGGTCTCGCTCGGGATGCGTGTTCTCAGTGTGAACGACGTCGGCTTCCTGTCTCCCGCCGGCGCGATGTACATGATCTACCAGACCACCAAGGAAGCCCTTGCACAAAGAGCCTGACCAAACGGAGCCACAATGGATTCTGCACTCTCCACTCTTATTCGATCCGCTGCCAGCACCGGCGCACCCACCAACCAGAGCAGCCGGTATTACGGCACTGCGATCAACACCTACACGCAGCCCGACGGCACGGCTGTGGTCTACCTGGCGCGCCGCATTCTCCCCCAGCCCACGGTGTACGTCTCCGTGCAGAACTACGCCGTCGTCGAAAACGACCGCATCGACAACCTCTCTGCGCGCTTCCTGGGCGATCCTCTGCTCTTCTGGATGATCTGCGATGCCAATACCGCGACCGACCCCGACGAGCTCACCTTACAGAAGGGGCGCTCGATCCTGATCCCAATCGCCTCTGCCGTGCCCGCAGGTGCTCGCAATGGGTAGCCCGCTCTATCTCACACTGCTGGCTGGACCGGTCGAGGCCCTGCCTGTGCCCAAGCCTGTCATCGACGCCCTCGTCTCCGTCGAGGTAACCGAGTCCGCGACCGGCCGCAGCGGCTTTCAAATCACCTTCACACTTGGCACCAACTCCATCCTGCAGACCTTGTTCCTGCTCGCCGCGGATGCTCCGATCCCTGTTCTCCGCGTCGTCCTCGTCGCAACATTTGGAGGTCTGCCCCAGGTCATCGTGGATGGCATCATCGAGCATCAGGAAGTCGTCCCCGACGCCATGACAGGATCTTCCAAGCTTGTGGTCAGCGGGCAGGACCTGTCCTCGCTCATGGATCTCATCGACCTTACCGGTCTCCTCTACCCGGGCATGAGTCCCGATATCCAGGTGCTGACCATCCTCGGACGTTATGCCGCCTTCGGGATTGTTCCCGAGGTCACACCGATCCTCATCCCGCAGGTACCCGTACCGACCGACGAAATCCCCGTCCAGGACGGAACCGACCTCGACTATGTGAAGCAGCTCGCGCGCGAGGCCGGATACGTCTTCTACGTGTCGCCCGGTCCACTTCCAGGAATGAGCCAGGCCTACTGGGGGCCGCAGCTGAGGTTCGGCATTCCGCAGCCCGCGCTCAACGTGAACATGGATTCCTGGACCAACGTCGAGAGCCTGAACTTTCGCTATCAACCTCGCAATCCGGTCACCCCTACCTTTTTCATTCAGGACTCCACCACGCACCTTCCTATTCCGATTCTGGTTCCGTCGGTCACTCCGTTCAATCCTCCGCTGGGCTTGGTGATCCCAACGCCGCAAACCCTCGAGCCTCTTCCCGACGCAGCCAATCTCTCCCCTGGAGCGGCCCTGATGCGTGGCATCGCCCGTGCCGTGGAAACCGCTGATGTGGTCACTGGAACCGGCACTCTCGATGTGCTTCGCTATGGCCAGATACTCCGCGCTCGCAGCCTCGTTGGCGTGCGTGGTGCTGGCCCTGCATTCGATGGCATGCATTTCGTCGACAGCACAACCCACAAGCTCAAACCCGGCGAGTACAAACAGAGCTTTGTACTCAAACGCAATGCCCTGATCTCAAATGTGCCCGTAGTCCCCAATCTGCCGTTCTAAGGAGGTCTGTCGAAAGAAGCATGATCCCGCAGGCGGTGCACGGAAGTGCCACTGGACCGGCTCTATGCATTGGGCCTCAGCCCGGCACCAAATCTATCAAGGACCCAAAATGCGAAGGTATTACGGAAAATATCGTGGCATTGTTCTCGACAACGTCGATCCGCTCAATCAAGGGCGCATCCTGGCGCAGGTGCCCGCACTTTCCAACGTCGTTCCGTCCTCCTGGGCGCTGCCCTGTCTACCGTTTGCAGGCACGCTTTCGGGCTTCTTCGTGGTACCTGCGATCGACAGCGCCGTCTGGGTCGAGTTCGAAGGTGGTGACATTCGCAAGCCCCTCTGGACCGGCGGCTTCTGGGCGGAGAGTCAGATTCCACCTCTCGCGCTTGCAGCTCCTCCCGCATTGCAACAACTCGTCATCCAGACGACGGCGGGCAACACCCTCCTCGTCAGCGACGTCCCCGGCCCGTCCGGCGGCATCCTGCTCCAGACATCAGCCGGCGCTTTCATCTCCGTCTCCGACACCGGAATCATCATCGACAACGGCCAGGGCGCAACCATCGCCATGACCGGGCCCGCCGTCACTGTCAACCAGGGCGCAATGGAGGTCATCTGACATGCCGGGCTTTCTCATACAACAAGGCGCAACCGTCCTGTGCATGCACGGCGGCCAGGCAACGCCCGTCGCTCCCAATCCCCGCGTCACGCTCGACGGGATGCCGTCCTCCGTCATCTCCACTCCTTGGATGGTCGCTGGCTGTCCCGGCATTCCGGCTGCTTTCATTCCTCCCTGCGTCACCGCTCAGTGGATCGTCGGCACCACGCGGGTCACCTCCAACGGCCAGCCGCTTGTGATCATGAGCGGCGTGGCTATCGCTGTTCCTCCGGGAACACCACTGCTTCCTCTCGTCGCCCAAACCCGGGTGATCGCAACCTGAGTCGCGCTATGAACATCGCCTACCCATATCGCTTCGACGCAACCGGACACACAGCGCAGACCGACGTGCTGACGCACATCCGCGACATGATCGAACAGATCCTTTTCACCTCACCCGGCGAACGCGTTAATCGGCCCACCTTCGGCAGCGGCACGGCGCAGCTCGTCTTCTCTCCCAACAGCGACGTGCTGGCCGGTGCGCAGCAACAGGCTATTCAGGCGGGCCTCCAGCAGTGGCTCTCTGACATGATCCGCGTCCAGTCGGTCGACGTCACCGCAATCGACTCAACCCTCACCGTCACCGTCGTCTACGTCGTCCTCCAGACGCAGCAACAGCAGACGCAGGAGTTCGTCTATGGAGGTGCGCAGGCATGATCTACTTCTGCTCCGACAAGAACCGCCGCGCCCTCGTCCTCGCCACGCCAGCGCTCAACGGCATCGACTTCCTCGAAGTCATCGGCCCGAGCGGCTGCGGCGCGCAACTCGCGCTCACACTGCTCAAGGATGCCCGCGCCCTCAACCTCACCCCTGACAACCTCGTCATCACCGGCGGCGCTCCCGTCCAGGTCGTTTCCATCTCCGCCGCCACAAACGACGACCCCTTTGTCCTCACCCTCAATCTCTCTGGCCCCGGCGATTTCTCTCCTTACCAACTGGCCGTAGTGGCCGGCGAGGGCATCGCAGATCCTCCTGACGGCTTCGACCCGCAACTCTCCACCGTCAGCTTCTCCTTCAAAGCCGGCTGCCCCACGCCCGCCGATTGCTTGCCCGACAATTGCTGTCCCACACCCATCCGCTCGGCTCCGGACATCAACTATCTCGCCAAGGACTACGGTAGCTTTCGGCAGATCATGCTCGACCGCCTCGCAGTGCTTGTGCCCAACTGGACCGAGACCCACGCCGCTGACCTCGGCGTCGCGATGGTCGAGACCCTCGCCTATGCCGCCGACCACCTCAGCTATCAGCAGGATGCGGTCAGCACCGAAGCCTACATTGGGACCGCTCGCAGCCGGATCTCGCTCCGTCGCCACGCCAAACTTGTCGACTACATTGTGGGCGAAGGGTGCAACGCGCGTGTCTTCGTGGCCCTCACGCTCGCCCTTGGTCTCGACAATATCTTCGTTCCCGCCGGCACCACCTTCTACGTCCAGCAGCCCGGCGTTCCAGTTTCCGTGCGATGGATCGACGTCCTCGCTCAACGACTCTCCTCCAGCCCAAACCCGATCTTTTCCTGCATGGAAGACCGAACCCTCTTCGGCGAACAGAACAGCATGAATTTCTACACTTGGGGCGACGCTGCGTGCTGCCTCCCTCCGGGCGCCACCGAGGCCACTCTCCTCGGATACAAGAACACCTTGCAACCCGGCGACGTCCTCCTCTTCGAAGAAGTCCTCGGACCCGCCACCGGGAACCCGGCCGACGCCAACGCCGCCAACCGCTGCGCCGTCCTTCTCTCCGCGGTCTCCACCACCGACTACAAGGGCCGCCCCCTCATCGATCCACTCACCGGTGACGCCATCACCCGCATCACCTGGTCCGCCGGCGACGCCCTGCTCTTCCCCGTTTGCATCTCCTCCGTCACCGATAGCGACCATGGCTCGGTCCCCGTCTACGGCGTCACGGTCGCGCGCGGCAATATCGTCCCCGCGGACCACGGCATTACCGTGACCGCCGAAGTTCTGCGCCGGGTTCCTCCCGCACCCCCCGCGCCACCCAAAGCAAGCGGCTGCAGTTGTGCCTCGACAATACCCGTGCCTCTTCCAATTCCGCGCTTTCACCCCCAACTGGCCCAGGGTCCACTCACCTTCAGTCCAGACTTCCCCGGCTTCAGCCCAGTCGCCAATGGCCTGACGTCGGCGGCTGCCTTCCTCGCTCCGGACCCGAAAGCCGCGAAGCCGCAGATCTCTCTGAACAGCAGCGACTCTGTCACCTGGACACCGCTCAAGGACCTTCTTTCGAGCACCGACAGCGACCCTGTATTTGCCGTTGAAGTCGAGCGCGACGGCACCGCCTTCCTTCGCTTCGGCGACAATCAATACGGCCAGGCGCCCGACTCTGGCCTCACGTTTACCGCTACCTATCGCGTCGGCAATAGCTCCGCCGGAAACATCGGTCGCGACACCCTGGGCCACCTCATCATCGGCCCGAGCTTCCCCTCTCCGCCCGGCACGATCGTCTCCGTCCGCAACCCCCTCGGCGCGGCGGGTGGCGTCGACGCGGAGAGCATGAACCACATCGTCCAATACGCCCCCTTCAGCTACGAGACACAGCTCCGTTGCGTCACCGAGACCGACTACGGCAACGCCGCCTCCCAGCTCCCCGGCATTCACGAAGCCCGTGGCACGCTTCGCTGGACCGGTAGCTGGTACACCGCCTTCGTCTCCGTCGACCCGGTTGCCACGATCACCACAGCACTCGTCCAGGAGACCACGTCCAGCCTCAATCTCCTGCGCATGATGGGCACCGACCTCGCCGTCGAAGGCGCAAAACTTGTCGGCCTGCGCATCGAGATGGAGATCTGTGTCGACCCCGACCACTTCCAGGGCGATGTCTTCGAAGCGCTCATGCACGTCTTCGTCAGCGGCGATCGCTGCAACGGTCAGACCGGACTGCTCAATGCTGCCAACTTCACCTTCGGCGAGACCGTCTACGCCAGTCCGCTCATCGCAGCCGCACAGTCTGTTGAAGGAGTGCTCGCCGCCACACTGACCGTCTTCGCACGCATGGACGCGCCTATTGGCGCACCCGATGGTGTCGCTACCGGCTATCTCACCATGGGCCGCCTTGAAATCCCGCGCTGCGACAACGACCCCAATCACCTCGACCTTGGCCTCTTCGTGCTCCACATGGATGGTGGCAAATGAGCAACGCCTGTAGCCTACCCGAAGACGTCCTCTGCGGCTGCTGCGACGCCCTCACGCAGGAGACGCCGCAGGCCATCACGAACCGCCCTGCGCTCTCAGCAATTTCCTATCGCACCGGCTCTTACTCCACCTTCCTCGGCAGTATGCTTGCGGCACTCTCCGACCCTGATCTGCCCGCGCTCTCCGCCCTTCGCACCCGCGACGGCTCCGACTTCACCATCGCCTTGCTCGACTCCTGGGCCATCAGCCTCGACATCATCACCTTTTACCAGGAGCGTCTCGCCAATGAGGCCTTCCTCCGCACCGCAGTCGACCAGCGCTCAGTCTTTGAACTCGCCCGCCTTCTCGGCTATGTCCCGTCCCCCGGTGTCGCCGCCTCCTCCGTGCTTGCGTTCACGCTGTCCTCCGCCGCCGGCTCCCCTGACAATGTAACGATTCCCGCTGGCACCCGTGTCCAAAGCATTCCCGGCCCCGGCCAGATGCCCCAGGTCTTCGAAACCTCCTCCGACCTCACCGCGGTCATCGGTCTGAATGCTCTCGCCGCGCAAACCCACCTTCCCTGGCAGCTCAATACCGGCGACACCTCCACCTGGCTCGCCGGCTCCGCGAACAACATCAACATCGGCGATGCCGTTCTCTTCATCGCCACCTCTACCTCAGGCAGCCCCATCGCAGCCGGGCCTGCCGACCTTCGATTCGTCTCCGCCGTCCATATCGATTCCGCCTCCGGCAACACGCAGATCTGGTGGAACGCAGGCATCTCGAACGCCGCCCCAACCTCCACCAATAACATCGCAATCTACCTTTTCCGCAAAAAGGCCGCGCTCTTCGGCGCCGCCGCCATCAACCCCTTTCTTCTGCCCAGCGACACACTCGCTAACATCCCCGGTGACCCCAACAACACCGTCGCGACGATCTCCTCGGCGAAGGCGAAAGCTGTCACCGGGACCGGCGTCACCCTTCCATCACTGATTCTGTACTTCAAGCCGACCGACTGGGACTTCATCTATGACGGCAACGGCTCCCTCTATCTCGACTCCGCTATCGCTGGCCTTCTAAGCGGTCAGCCCGGTCAGCCTCAGTGGCTTGCCCTCACCAACTCAGGAGTGACCGCCCTCTTTTCAATCACAGATGTCTCGGAAGCCAATCCCAACCGCTATGCCCTCAGCGCGAAGACCTCCCTGCTAAAGCTCTCTCCCACCTTCATCGCTCTCGCCGGCTCTCCGGGCTCCACGATCGACGATGCACTCAGTAATTTCATCGCCGGCACCCGTGGTACCACCGCGTACGTCAGCAGCAGCCTCCTCACTCCAGCTATGCTCCCCGTCACACAGTGGACCGGCCCAACGACATTTACCCTCGCGCCCGGCATGATTGGCCCCGTCCAGGGTGGCTCGGTAGCGGTCGTCGGCGGCCAAAGCATCACCGCTCACCAACCCATCGGCATCTCGGGCAAGCGAGTGCGCCTGCAGGTCAGCTCCGGTAGCCTCGCCATCTTCGCCCCCGCCAACTCCTCAGGCGTCCTACCCGTCTCGGACAGCCAGGTCTTCCTCGTCAATGCCTTTCCACCCGCGACCGACTCCACCGGTCTCCTCGTCTGGTCCGTCAATGCGCTCTCCGGTATCTCCGGCACACTCTTCCTCGCTGCCGGCAACTTGCAACTTCTTCCCTCCGACAAAGCCGACCCGCTGGCCAGCGAAGCCGCACTCGTCGATGTGGTCTCCGTCGACGGCGACATCACCACGCTCAGCCTTCACACCGCTCTCTCCGGCATCTACGACGCCACCACGGTCACCGTCAACGCCAACGCCGTGGAGGCAACCCATGGTGAAACTGTGCAGGAGCTTCTCGGCAACGGCGACGGAACCAACAACGCCCTTCAGTTCACGCTCAAGCAATCGCCCCTCACCTATGTCACCGCTGCCACCGGCAACGGCACGCAATCCACACTGCAGGTCTGGATCAACGGTCTCCAGTGGCATGAAGTCGCCAACCTCCTCACCGCCAGCCCCGCCGATCGAGTCTTCACCAGCCGCGTCAGCCCTGCTCTCAGTCGTATCGTCCAATTCGGGGACGGCACCGACGGCTCCCGCACCCCCACTGGCCAGATGAACATCCGCGCCGTCTACCGCAAGGGCATTGGCAGCTCGGGCATGGTCAACGCCAATAAACTCTCCCAGCCGCTTGACCGTCCCCAGGGCCTCAAGTAGGTCACCAAACCCAGCCACGCCTCCGGCGCCGCAGCACCCGCCACCGCAGCGGACGCTCGCCAAAGCCCACCTCTGCCCACGCTCCCCCTCGGCCGCATCGTCTCACTCGAGGACTATCAAAACTTCGCCCTCAACTTTGCCGGCATCGCAAAGTCACTCGCCACCTGGACTTGGTTCGGCACCCGTCGCGGAGTCCTTCTTACCGTCGCCGGAGCCAACGGCGCGGTCCTCAAAGACGACGATCCGGTCATCCTGAAGTTCGTCGCTGCCATTCAGTCCGTCGGCAATCCCTATATCCCGCTTAAGGTTGTTTCCTTTGTCCCTGTCCTCTTCCAAATCGGCGCGTCGGTCAAGATCGACACGTACAACTACGACTCGGGTCAAGTTCTGCTTCAGGTCTGGTCCAACCTCCAGGCGGCCTTCGCGTTCACGCAGCGTCTGCTCGCCCGGAACGTGGTTGCGAGTGACATCGTCGAGATTATCCAGAACACCCCCGGCGTCATCGCCACACAGCTCGTCTCGCTCACTCCCAGAGGCGAGGCCTCGTCCAGCCCACCGCCTCCTATCCTCTGCGCCTCCGGCCCACTCCCACCGCAGGGAGCTCAAATGCTCCTCCTCGACCCAGCCTCCCAAGGCATGATCGGAGCCTGGTCATGAGCCTCAACGCCGAACAACTGTTCGCTCTTCTACCTGCGGTCTACCGTAACCGCGACGGGGACATCGGTGACCCTCTCCAGTCGCTCTACGCCGTGGTGGCACAGCAGCTCGGCATCGTTGAAGACAACATTCAACAACTCTACGACGACCAGTTCATCGAGACCTGCGAGCCCTGGGTCATTCCCTACATCGGCGACCTCATTGGCTACAACTCAATCTATGAACTCGCGGCCACCTCCGACAGCCGCGCAGAAGTCGCCAACACCATTGGCTATCGCCGCCGAAAAGGAACCCTGCTCGCACTCGAACAGGTCGTCGCCGACGTATCCGGCCGCACCACGGTTGCGGTCGAAGAGTTCCGCCGCCTGGTCACCACCGAGAGCATGCGGCTGGTCCGCCCGCACCACGCTTCCACTCTCAGCCTCCGCCGTGCGTCTGCACTCGACCGCCTCAACACGGCCTTCGATCCCACCAGTCGCACCATCGACGTACGCCGCATCGCACCGCGTTTCAGAGTTGCGCAGAATCCGGACCCAACTCCGCTCGACATCAGCCTCCATGGTCCGGGTCGCTCCAATATCCCTGACATCGCCATTCATCTGTGGCGCCTCAAGAGCCGTCCCGTGACTGATGCTCCCGCCTTTCCTCTCAGCGCCGGGCGCTTCATGTTCAGCCCCCTCGGCGCTAACCTGCCGCTGTTCTCCCAGCCCCCCGTTCGAGCCTCGTTTAGCGGTCTCACCACCCGCATCGATGTCACTGAACCCATCGACTACATCGAATTCGACAGCAGCCTTCGCCATCCTGACGCTCCCCAGTTCTACGGTCCCTCCGCCAGCATTC
>VFSW01010352.1_pt1 | contig 13227 bp, 13 predicted proteins | sample 5358111 | NCBI WGS metagenome assembly VFSW01 (sample SAMN11554181, study PRJNA540505) | mine drainage metagenome | isolation source: sediment from site ElyBrook_90M | place: USA: Ely Copper Mine, Vershire, VT | collected 2017 | reverse complement strand
CTCTTCTATAATCCGTTTCATATGCTGTCGATCGCGTTCCTCTATGGCTCCGCCGTGTTGTTCGCGATGCATGGCGCGACCATCCTGGCGGTCAGCCGGTTCGGCGGTGAGCGCGAAGTGGAACAAATCACCGATCGAGGCACCGCGGCGGAGCGAGCCGCTCTGTTCTGGCGCTGGCCGATGGGGTTCAACGCCCCGTTCGAGTCGCTGCACCGGTGGGGCGGGTGGTTCGCGGTGCTGTGCCCTCTGGTTGGAGGCATCGGCATTCTGCTCACCGGAACCGTGGTCGATAACTGGTATTTATGGGGCGTGAAGCACGGCATCGCGCCGATGTATCCCCACGTGTTTCCGAACGTCGTGGATCCGGCCACGCTTTCAGCCGCGGGAGCAGCAAAATGAGCTTCGCCCTTCGCCTCACACTCGGGGGCATCGCGGTGGCCGTGGCCGCGGTTGTCCTGTCTCAGACCGAGCGGCCGCCGATGGACAGCGTCCAGAGGGGGTACCGCGGGACAGGGATGGTCGAGATCTACAATCCACGCATCGTCGCGGACGAACTTGCCGGTAATAAGATACCGGCATCGCTGCCGCCGTTCGGCGCCGGCGGGCCGAAGGCCGGTTCGGTCTATAAGAACGTGAAGGTGCTAAACGACGTCGGGGTGGGCGAGTTCACCCGGCTGATGGCTTCGATCACGACCTGGGTGGCGCCGGCACAGGGATGTGCCTACTGCCACGATACGAAAAACATGGCGTCGGACGCGCTCTACACGAAGGTCGTCGCGCGCCGGATGATCCAGATGGTGCAGCACATCAATACTGGCTGGAAGACTCACGTCGCCGAAACCGGGGTGACCTGCTACACGTGTCACCGCGGCCAGCCCGTGCCGGCGAATGTCTGGTTCAACAATCCCGGTCCCATCCAGGCCGGCGGGTTTGCCCAGATGCAGGCCGGCAAGAACCACCCGACGTCCGTCGCCGGAGGCACCTCGCTACCGTACGATCCGTTCACGCCGTTCCTGGAACAGGACAAGGACATCCGCGTGGTGTCGCAAACCGCGCTGCCTACGAACGATCATCAGTCGATCAAGCAGACCGAGTGGACCTACGCACTGATGATGAATTTCTCGCAGTCCCTGGGGGTCAACTGCACCTATTGCCACGAAACCCGGTCATTTACCGCCTGGGATCAGAGTACCCCGCAGCGTGCGACCGCCTGGTATGGTATCCGCATGGTTCGCGACCTGAACAACAGCTACCTCGACCCCCTGCGCACGACCTTCCCGTCCGTCAGGCTCGGTTTGGAGGGCGACTCGCCGAAAGTGAGTTGCGCGACGTGCCACAATGGCGTTTACAAACCGTTATTCGGGGTTAGCATGGCGAAAGATTTTCCGGAGTTGACGGCGGCGCAGTAGGCAAACCGCGCCGCCGCCCAATTTCCGGGAACGGTTTGATGGGCGCGCGGCTGGGGAGCTAGGATTGAATGGACTCTATGGATATCAACAAAACGATCGCGGCGGTGCTGGTCGCCGGGATCGTTTTTTTTCTGACGGGAACGATCGGCGTTAACCTGGTCAGAGAAACGCCCTTGAAGCAAACCGCGATCAAGATCGATGTGCCGCAAGCCGGCCCGGCCTCCGGTCAGCCTGCGGCGCCGCAGTTGCCGCCAATCGCGGCATTGCTTGCGAAAGCGGACCCGGCGGCGGGCGAAGCGGACACCAAGAAACTGGGTTGCACCGCGTGCCACACCTTCACGGACGGCGGCAAGGCGGGTATTGGTCCCAATCTGTATAACGTTGTCGGCGGCCCGCACGCGCACATGCAGGGCTTCGACTATTCCGCGGCTTTGAAAAGCAAGACCGGTCCCTGGACATTTGATGAGCTGAATGAATGGCTGCACCAGCCCAGCGCCTATGCGCCGGGAACACGCATGTCATTCGCCGGCATCAAAAAGGATCAGGAGCGGGCCGATGTAATCGACTATCTCCGCACACTGTCGGCGAAGCCGGAGCCACTGCCTTCGCCAACAGCGGCACCGCCGCCGGCACCGGCTGCAAGTGCAACACCGGCGGCGGCCCCCGCGCCGGCCGGCGATCCACCTGTGGAGACACTGCTGGCGGCCGCTGATCCGAAGCAGGGAGAGGCCGATACCAGGCAGTTGGGTTGCGTCGCATGCCACACGTTCACCGATGGCGGAAAAGCGGGCGTTGGACCTAATCTGTATGGCGTGGTGGGCGCTCCGCATGGTCACATGCAGGGCTATGATTACAGTGCCGCGCTCAAAGCCAAGGCAGGGCCGTGGACCTATGACGAGCTTTACCAATGGCTGAAGAAGCCCAGCGCCTACGCACCGGGTACGAAAATGACGTTCGCGGGAGTCGCCAAACCCAAGGAGCGGGCTGACATCATCAGCTATCTGCGGACGTTGTCAGCCAATCCGGAGCCGCTGCCCGCGAAGTAGGCCGGATCGCGCCGGCCAGACCGCTTTCAGGCGGAGCTTACAGCCTGAAAGCGGTCTGGCGCGATATGCTTTGGCCCGGCGCCGAGCGCCTTATACCAACCTGCCGATACCTTGCCACACGACCGGCCGGGCCATCAGGCCATGGCAACCGGACGCCCGTCGCCATCCCTTCGGTTTACTCATGTGGAAACGCGCGGATACCGACCTTCACCGGCTTGACGGGAAAGAGTCCGTCTCAACACCGGTTGGTATTATCCCTTGGTTTGTTCTTTCGGCGCGTAAGCGATGCACCATCCGTCCGGGTTGATCGTGCCAGCCACGATTTTGCATGAAGCAGGTGCCTCGAAATTGACGCAGGTGCTGCACTTGGCGCCATCCTTTGGCGTGGTCTGATACTGGACCTGCGCCTGGGCGATCTTCTCCTGCGCCCGTGCACTAATCGCCACCACGCCGCCGACCGCGGCCAGTCCGGCCCGCATGATCTGTCGCCGTGTCGCCTTGTCGTCATGTCGAATTGTCACGTCAGCCAACTCCTGTTGTTGCGCATTTCGGATGTAGTGGTCAGGCGGCTCTGCGCAAGCTCAGTTCCGACCAGATCGTGCCCAGTGCATCCACCAGGCGGGCGATATCGGCATCTGTGTGCAGCGGCGATGGCGTGATCCGCAGCCGCTCCGTGCCACGCGGCACGGTGGGGTAGTTGATCGGCTGCACATAGATTGCGAATTCATCGAGAAGTCGGTCGCTGATCTGTTTGCACAGGATCGGGTCGCCGACTATCACCGGAACGATATGGCTTGGGTTGTCATAGTGCGGCACGCCGATCGCATCAAGCTGGCGCCGCAACGACGCCACGCGATCCTGGTGGCGTGTACGCTCCGCGCGGCTGATCTTCAGGTGGCGAATGCTGGCCACCGCGCCGGCCGCGACCGCCGGCGGCAGCGCCGTGGTGAAGATGAACCCCGAGGCGAAGCTGCGCACGAAGTCGCACATGGACGCAGAGCCCGCGATGTAACCACCGACGACGCCGAAGGCTTTCGCCAATGTACCCTCGATCACGGTCAGCCGGTGCGCCACACCGTCACGTTCGCTGATTCCGCCGCCACGCGGACCGTAGAGGCCGACGGCATGCACCTCATCGAGGTAGGTCATCGCGCCATACTTCTCTGCCACGTCGCAGAGCTCGGTGATCGGCGCGATATCGCCGTCCATCGAATAAACCGACTCGAAGGCCACCAGCTTTGGCCTGGCGGGGTCGAGTGCGGCCAATTGCCGCTCAAGGTCCTTGGGGTCGTTGTGGCGGAAGATCCGCTTTTCCGAGCGGCTGTGCCGTACGCCCTCGATCATGGAGGCGTGGTTGCATTCATCGGACAGTACGACGCAGCCAGGCAATTTCGCGGCAAGTGTGCTAAGCGTCGCCCAGTTGGACATGTAGCCGGAGTTGAACAGCAGCGCCGATTCCGTGCCGTGCAGGTCGGCCAGTTCGCGCTCCAGCATGACGTGGTAATGATTGGTGCCGGCGATGTTCCTTGTGCCACCCGCGCCCGCGCCGCACCGATCCAGCGCCTCATGCATCGCGTCTAGTACCGGCTGGTGCTGTCCCATGCCCAGATAATCATTGGAACACCATACGGTTACCGGGACCGATCCGCGTTCCCGGTAATGGGTCGCCCGCGGGAAGTTGCCGGCCTCACGTTCCAAATCAGCAAAGACCCGGTAGTTACCTTCCCGGCGGAGGCCGTCCAACTGCGAGCGGAAGAAGGTCTCATAATTCATGGTCGTCCCCCAATTGTTGCTTCCCCGGGAAGTGGTTGCGGTGTCTTGCGGCCGTCGCGGCGTGATCCCAAACTCCATTGCCACATCCTGTTCCAGACGCGGGTGGCGGAGATCGGCAGCACCAGGAACCAGTGCTCCAGTATCGCCAGAACCATCATCGTGGTCAGCAAGGTGTAACCCGTTGCATTGAACGTATCGGCCCCGAAGGAAAGCGCTCGCTGCGCCATCAGGACGGCGCAGAACGTTGAGGCGGTGACCGAGAACGGAAACAACAGGTTCATCGGCGCGTCGCGGAAGAAACTCTTGATGTGCGCCAGATGCTCGGGGAGGAAATCAGCGTTCAGGTTGCTGACACCCAGGAACACGTTCAGCCTGGCGCTTTGGTGCATCCACCACAGTACGATGAACGTCCACAATCCGAACAGGTTCGGCTGTCCCCGGGTCAGCATAATCACAAGTCCGGCCAACAGCAGAACCGCGACCTCGTGATACAGGCTGGCCTGGATGGCGTGACCGAAATGACGCCAGCCGCCGCACCCATGTCCGCAATGATGATTGCGCGGTCCGGTGACGTATCCCATGTAGAAGCTGATCTCCAGCCAGCCCCAAATTAGCACGCCACAGGTGAAGGCAGTGTAAGCACCGGTGATACTGGTATCTTTCGCACTGACCACAAGCCCGTACAGCGCGGCGCCGAGGATCGCCGTGGCACCGGCCATGCTCCACCGAAAGGTTCGAGGCGGCAGGCTGTCGAGGAACAGGATCATGCAGGTGCTGATCCACCAGATCAGCAGGCCGTGCAGCGCCGGAAGTCCATGTTGATACATGCGCTGTCTTACCAGGCCGGCGCCATGCGAATCTGACCCGGCAGTTCGTGCCGTCGAGGCCGCATCAGGAACAGGCGTCCGAGGGTCAATCCGGCCGCCGCCGTCAGCCCCGCGCGCTTCAGAACGCCGCCCAACCCGTCCTGTCTCTTTGAAGCGGCGATTTGGTCGCTGATCCGCAGCAGGCGTTGCAGGCCCGCGAGGAACGCCGGGTTATCCAGATCCAGCGTCACCGGGAAGACCTGCTTGCAGATCTCCGTCGTGATGCGAAACACCTGCATGTCGTATTGCGTGATGTCGAGTCCTAACGCCGCGTGGAACACCGGGCGGGCATGATCGCGGACGAACATCGTGGCGAAGACGGCCAGCAGGAAGAAGCGGATCCACAGCCGGTTCATGCCGGTCAACAGGCGTGGATTGGCACGCATGATCAGGGCGAATGCCTCACCATGGCGGAATTCGTCGTTGCACCACTCGCGGAACCATTTGAAGATCGGATGGATCCGGTTTTCCGGATGGCGTTCGAGTTCCCGAAAGATCGAGATGTAACGGGCGTAGCCGATCTTCTCCGACAGATAGACTGCGTAGAAAATAAACTTCGGCTTGAAAAAGGTGTATTTTTTGACCTTTGTCAGGAAACTCAGATCCACGCCGACGCCGAAGTCCTTCAGCGTGTCGTTGATGAAGCCGGCATGTCTGGCTTCGTCGCGGCTCATGTAGGCGAACCAATCGCGAATGTCCGGGTTCTTCACGCGCTTCTTGATTTCCGCATAGAGGATGCAACCGGAGAATTCGGACGTTACGGAACTGACGAGAAAATCGATGAATTCCTCACGCAGGTCATCCGGCATGGTGGACAGGTCGAGGTCGAAGTCCGCATTGCGCGTGAAGTGGTTCTTGTTCACGTCGCGGGCGAACTCGGCCATTAGTTCATCCCACTCGGCGCGCACCGGTGTTACGTCCAGCTTGTCCATCGCATCGAAGTCGGTGGTGTAGAAGCGGGGACTCAGCACTGTGTCGCGCTGGGCCAGCCTGGTGGATTCATTGGCCTGCCTCATGGTGTTGCCTTTGGCTGGAAACCGACCTCGAACAATTCGACAAGTTCAAACGGTGCGGTCAGGTGGGTCCAGAACCGGCCGAAAATGCCGGCACGCGTCACCGTCGCGGAACACTCGATGATCAGGCGCTGACCATATCCGATACGCGACGGTGCGCCGCATACCAGCACGGAATCGCCGGGCCGAATGTCAACACCTTCCGGTATGGCATGGGCGTGCAGGCTTTCCGCGGTCTGCTCGATATCGACGAAACAGGGAACGCTGAAGCGCTTCATGATCCGGCCTTCGCGGTCAGCAGATTGGCGAAGGCCTGCTCGTTTGTGATGCCGAATGCCTCCATCTCCACCCGTCGCCCAGTGGTGGGATCTTCCAGGGTCAACCGGCCGTCGGCCCATTCGGTCAGGCGGAACGGAACCGTCCGGCTCGCATCCTGTCGGAGGCGTTGTTGCGCGAGTCCGCGCATCGTGGCGCGCAGAAAGCCATTGGTTGCCGGCGCGAGGATGTCGATCGGGGTGGACGCGTTGCTTGCGTCGAACACCGCGACGGCGCCGTTCGGGCGGTCCTGGAATAACAATTCGCGCGAAGCAACCGGTGCCGCGGTGGGCGTACTATTCGCCGCGCCGGTCATCCGGCCAGTGGCAGCGGTCATGATTGATAGCAGGATGACCGTACCGGCGCTTATCAGCGTGTCACGCGGGAACGGCGGCGTTTTGCGGTCTTGGGCCAGTGGCATTCTCCGTTACGCCGCCGCGGGCACTTTCACGCTGCTGTCGGCCACGGCGCCGGCCGGTACCGAAACGGCCTTCGCCGGCTGCGCCGCCGATGCGGCCAGGGCACGCCCCAGGATTTGCGCAACGCGAACAGCATCCGGCACGCCGCGCAGGGTGGGCTGGGCTTTCGTGAGTTTCCACGGGCGCGCGTGAGGAAACAGCACGAGGTAAGCGATGCGTTGGCCGGGCCGTAGAGCGAGCGCGATATCCCCCGCACCGCCAGGCCAGACATGCAGGCCGGCCGAATTTATCATTGAGAATGCGATCTGGATCGTGATCGGCAGAGCAATCCCGAAACGCATCACCACCCGCCGCGTGGTGACCGTGTATATCGTGGAGCGGGCGATCAGCCAGGCGAACAACGTCACCAGTGCCATCGCGGCGATTCCGAGCGCTGCCAGGCGGACGGCTGAGATGGCCATCTGCATGGCCGGCGTTCCGGCGGAAATGCCTCCGCTGATGCCCCAGGTGATCAGGAAGGCGAAATACACCCCAACCACCCGAATCCGCAGCGCGCGGCGGGCCAGCGTCTCCCAATCCGGTGATCCCTGCCAGAGGATGGTTTCACCCCGCGGAAGTGGCGCGGGCAGTCCGGGAACCGGTTCGTAATCGTGCTGGTTCATAGCAGGGGCTCCAACCGGCCCGGTTCGGCATAAAGATGGCCGCTGGCGTAATAGGCCTGGATCTTGTCTTCTTCGCGCAACGTTACCTGGTCTGGGCTTGCGAGCAGCGGAACATCCGCGAACTGGGAACCCATGATGGATTTCACCATCACAAGTTCACGCCGCGCATCGATGCGCACCATTGGCATCGGCAGCAGTACCGATGGCCCGGCGACCAGGGTCACCTCCAGATAGCGGATCACGGCCTCTGCTCGGTCTATCCAAATGTCGGATATGATTCCCCCGGCCACTCCATCCGCTCCGACGACCTGCATTGTGCGCGGATCCGGGCTTTCGTCGTCCAGGTAGTAATCGGTCGCAACGCGCAACGGCACGATCCGAATATCGGTGGTTTCATTCATCAAGTCGGGCATGTCGGCGCGCAGCGCGGACGCGGCGGGACCAACGCCAGCGAGCATCGGGTTGCCAATCGGCTGCAATGGCGCGCCCGGCCATGCCGCGATGGGAACCGCATCGAATTCGGGCTGCGGCGGGTCCACGCGTGGGGCGGTGACTGAACCGCCATGCGGCAGCAGGAAAGTCTTCGGCGCTGGCATGCGCGGGAAGCCTTCCAGGAAGTGACCGGGACGATCCGTTACCAACGGATAGCCTTCCCGCTTGTCCTCCTTGCGGAGATAGAAAATAAGGCAGGCGAAGAATAGCCAAAATCCGTAGAGGGCAACTTGCGCGACGTCGATATGGCCTGTGATGGCTCCGGCTTGCATGGCATCACCTCGGTAGGCTGAGCGAGTGGGACGGAAGGTCGCCAAGGCCGAAGCCTGGCACGGGTTGCCGACGTGGCTCGGGCATGGGCCGCCGAACCAGCGGACCGATGGCGATCAACGTGGCGAACATCAAGAAAATCTCGTTATCGTACACGAATGAGTAGCCTGTGGCCGGCCCTGCCATCGCCTGACCGAGAAACCCGTTGGCCGCGAGGAATGATATTCCGTCGCGAATAAGGCCACCGGCCGCGACGGCCGATCCGGCCGCGGAAGCCTGAACAGCGCCCCACACGCCCAACGCCAACCCGATCTGACTCACGCGTGCGGTGCCCATTGCCGCCGTCAGCGTGCAGTGCCCGAACAGTCCGGCACCGAAACCGATCAGCGCGGTGCCGATCGCGAACAAAAGGATGGAATCGAGGGGAGCGGAGAAGATGACGGCGCTGAAGGCAACAAGCCCGACCAGCGTGCCGACGGCCGCGAGGCGATAAGGGTCCGTGCCACGTCCCAGAAGGCGGGCCGCGAGGCCGAAGCCGCTCAGGCCTCCGGTCGCGAGCAGCGCGCTCAGGATCGTCGTGGAACCGACGGTCAGATGCAGGACCTGGCCGCCATACGGTTCCAGGAGGATGTCCTGCATGCTGAAGGCGATGGTTCCCAGGCCAAGTGCGAACAGCCGGCGTTTGGCTCGCGGCGCCTGATTGAACTCTGCCCAGGCTTGCTGGAAGGTTGGCTGCACGCGGTCCCGCGCCGTGAGGACCGGGTCGCGCGCTTCCTGTTTCCACAACGCGGCGACGTTCAGCACTACGGTGGCAAGGGCGGTCCCCTGAATGACCTGGATCAGTTTGATTTCGGTAAAATGGGCCAGCAGCGCGCCATAGGTCAGGGCACCGCCGACCATGCCAAGCAGCAGCATCATGCAGAGCAGCGCGACGACTTTCGGATGCGACTCCGGCGGTGCGAGGTCGGTCGCGAGGGCAAGCCCGACGGTCTGCGTCGTGTGCAACCCCGCACCCACCAGCAGGAACGCGAGGGCAGCGCCGATCTGGCCGAAAATGACCGGACCGTTGGTGTCGCCGGACAGCACGATCAGCGCGAACGGCATGATCGCCAGGCCACCGAACTGGATTAGCGTGCCCATCCAGAGGTATGGCACGCGGCGCCAGCCCAGGACGGACCGATGGGTGTCAGAACGGAAACCGACTACGGCCCGGAACGGCGCGAAGACCAGCGGCAGAGAAATCATAACCGCGACGAGCCAGGCCGGCACGCCAAGTTCCACGATCATAACACGGTTCAACGTGCCGATCAGCAGCACCACGGCGAGGCCGACCGAGACCTGGAACAACGATAGGCGCAGCAAGCGATCCAACGGCAATTCCGGTGTCGCGGCGTCCGCGAATGGCAGGAATCGTGTACCGACACGGGTCCAGGTCCGGGCAAATTTTGTTCCGATGGCGCTCACCGGCGGGAAATCTCCAGTGCCTGTGAAATGTAGAAACCTCGGGAGACGCGGTGCGTGCGGTGGGTGGCCCAGCCGACGATGTCGGCCTCGATCAGGCGTGTGATGGTCTGCTCGCGGACGGGTTCGATGGCGGGAGCACGATCGCCGCGCGGGAACAGCCGGCCGATCGCGTGCATGATGCTGAGCGCCGCGGTACGCGGGGCGAACGTGAACAGCAGCGCCCGGCCGGTGCGCTGTGCCAGACCTTCGAGCACTTGAACCGTGTCGCGTGGCCGGTAGTGGATCAGCGAGTCCATTGCCACTACAAAATCGAACTGCCCGAGCGCGGGGTCGAGCATATCGCCAACGTGGAAGTCGATGCTGCCGCCGTCCAGGCTGGGCGGCAGTCGCACTTTCGCCAGGCCGACCAGGGTAGGCGAAAGGTCGACAGCAACCACATGTGCGCCGCGGCGGGCCGCTTCGACCGATAGCGCCCCGGTGCCGCAACCGGCGTCGAGAATGCGGGCTCCGTGCAGATCGTCCGGCAGCCAGTTCAGCAGGGTGCGCCGCATTTCCTCGCGCCCCGCCCGCACCGTCGCGCGGATACTGTTGACGGGCACGTCGGAGGTGAGGCGCTTCCAGGCGTCGACCGCTGTGCGGTCGAAATATTGCAGGAGTTCACCGCGACGGGCCGCGTAGCTGAGTGTAGGCATCAGTCGAACCCCAGCAGATCGAAGATATCGCGATCCTTCATCGACCGGGTCTCCAGCGGTTCGGTACCGGCCAGCAGAGTCGCCGCCAGGCGCAGGTATTCGTTCTGCACCGCGACGATCTCGGGCGACGGATCCATTTCGAACAGGGTTGATTTCTTCAGGCGGGACCGCCGGATGACGTCCAGGTCCGGGAAATGCGCCAGCGTCCTCAACCCGGTGCGCTCATTGAACTTGTCGATCTGATCTGTGCCCGCACTGCGGTTGGCGATCACGCCGGCCAACCGAACGTCGTAATTACGCGCCTTGGCCTGGATCGCCGCGACGATCCGGTTCATCGCAAAGATTGAGTCAAAATCGTTCGCCGCGACGATCAGCGCTCGGCCGGCATGCTGCAGCGGGGATGCAAAGCCGCCGCACACCACGTCCCCCAGCACGTCGAAGATCACAACGTCGGTGTCTTCCAGTAGATGGTGTTCCTTCAGCAGCTTTACCGTCTGACCGACGACATAGCCGCCGCACCCGGTGCCGGCGGGGGGGCCACCCGCTTCGATGCACATCACGCCATTGTAACCCTGATAGACGAAGTCCTCGACCCGCAATTCCTCCGAATGGAAGTTCACAGACTCGAGGATGTCGATCACTGTCGGGACCAGGCGTTTGGTCAGGGTGAAAGTCGAGTCATGCTTTGGATCGCAGCCAATCTGAAGGACCCGTTTCCCAAGCTTTGAAAACGCAACGGACAGGTTGGAGGAGGTTGTGCTCTTGCCGATGCCTCCCTTGCCATACACGGCAAAGACCTGCGCGTTGCCGATCTTCAGATCGGGTGCCATCTGCACCTGCACGCTGCCTTCGCCGTCGCCGCGCACTGGAATTCGCCGAATGACCGTCATGCTGCTACCCCTAAACCAACGCCTTCGAGGCGGTCTTCGAGTTCCTCACCCGCGCGTAGCAGGGCCTCCCGCATCGCCTCGCCAGGCGACCAGTAGTTTCGTTCGTGCGCTTCGATCAGCCGGTTGGCGATCTTTGCCGAAGCCGTCGGGTTCAACACCGCCAGCCGTTCCCGCATCTCCGGATCCAGCACGAACGTCTCGGATAGTTTTTCATAGATCCAAGGCGCGACATCGCCGGTGGTTGCCGACCAGCCGAAAGTGTTAGTGACGTGGGCTTCGATTTCCCGCACGCCCTCATAGCCGTGCTTAAGCAGTGCCTCATACCATTTCGGATTCAGTGCCCGCGTCCGGGTTTCCAGTGCGACCTGCTCAGAGACCGTGCGGATGATGCCATCGCCGCGAGTCTGATCCCCGATATAAACTGCCGTGGGGGATCCACCTCGCGCCTGTCTTACTGCTCGACTTATACCGCCAAGCGTATCGAAATAGTGGTCAACGGTGGTTACCCCGACCTCAATCGAATCCAGATTCTGGTAGGTGATATCCACATGCGCCAACGCATGGGCCAATACCGCGTCATGCCGTCGCGGCGGGGCATCAACGCCATAGGCGAAGCCCTTGCGTTTCAGGTAAGCGTCGGCCAGTTCGTCCTCATTGTTCCACGTGCCGCTGCCGACCAGGCTGTTGACGTTGGCGCCGTAGGCACCGTCCGCATTGCCGAATACGCGCAGCGCCGCGTCCTCCATCGTACCGCCATGCTCCGCAAGGAAAGCCAGGGCGTGCTTGCGAACGAAGTTTCGTTCGGTGGGTTCGTCTGCCCTGGCGGCCATCAGCGCCGCCTCCGCCAGAAGTTTCGTCTGCAACGGCAGAAGATCACGGAAAATGCCCGATAGGGTCGCCACAACGTCGATTCGAGGTCGGCCAAGGAGGTCCAACGGGACAAGTTTTGCGCCGCAGACACGGCCATAGCTGTCGGTGCGCGGTTCGGCGCCGAGCAACCACAGCACCTGTGCGATAGGGCTGCCCTCGGTCTTCAGGTTGTCGGTGCCCCACAGCACCATTGCCACTGTTTCAGGCAGTTTTCCGCTGTCCGCGTGATGTCGCGCCAACAGCCGTTCAGCCTGAAGTCCGCCGTCCCGCACCGCGAAGGCACTCGGGATCCGGAAGGGATCGAATCCGTGGAGATTGCGGCCGGTGGGCAACACTTCGGTTGTGCGCAGAAGATCGCCACCGGGTGCCGGGCGAATGTAACCGCCGTCCAACGCATGCACGATCGCCGGCACTTCGTGATCCACAGCCAAAAGCTCGCCCAGACGTTTGCGTTCGGCTGGATCCGTTACGTTGGCGGCATTCAGCATCGACTCGCTCTGTTCGGCGTTCAGGCCCTCTCCCACGACATGCAATCCATGCGGGATCAGCGTGTATTCCAATTCCAGCAACGCTACCGCCAGGCTCTGCATCCGGGAGGCATCGGTCCACACGGGTTCAGCCGCCGCCAGATCGACCGTTACGGCCTGCGCCTGAACCAGGGCCGCCAGTTCGACTCGCTGCGCCGGGTCGGCATCGGGCGGCAGTGTGCGCCAGCGATCAAGCGATGCCTTCAGGTCCAGCAGCCCGCGGTATAATCCGGCATGGACGACCGGCGGCGTCAGGTAACTAATAAGCGCCGCTCCCGCGCGCCGCTTGGCGATCATGCCCTCGGAGGGATTGTTGGAAGCGTAAAGATAGAAATTCGGCAAGTCGCCGATCAGGCGGTCGGGCCAGCAGTCTCCGGACATTCCAGCCTGCTTGCCGGGCATGAACTCCAACGCGCCATGGGTACCGAAATGCAGGATGGCGTCGGCCCCGCACTCCTGGTTGATCCAGCGATAAAAGGCGCAGCACGCGTGCGTCGGTGCGAACCCGGGGTCGACCAG
>VFSW01010351.1_pt1 | contig 13227 bp, 12 predicted proteins | sample 5358111 | NCBI WGS metagenome assembly VFSW01 (sample SAMN11554181, study PRJNA540505) | mine drainage metagenome | isolation source: sediment from site ElyBrook_90M | place: USA: Ely Copper Mine, Vershire, VT | collected 2017 | reverse complement strand
GTGCGCGGGGGCGGGGCTTTGCCGCCGGGGGGCGCCGGCCGCGGCGCGATCAGGACTGCGGCGGTGATGCTCCGGATCGTCCCCGGAGTCTGGGTGATATTGGTCTGCACCCGGTTGATCTCGTAGGTTGTGGAGACATTCTTTCGGTCCTGCTCCGTCGTGGAGGTCGGCCGCGACCCGGTTGCGGCGGGGTTGGCCGCCGCCTTCTCGGGCACGTTGGCGCTGACCCCGACCGGGGTGGCGGCGCCGCGGGACTCGGTCGAATTCGAGGTGTCGGTCGTGCTCGTCTGGCTGCGCACGACCTGGCCGTCCGGGTCGTATTTTTCCTCGGACGTCGTCGTCGCATTCGTGTCGATGTCGGCCGAGACCCGGACCACGGCGTTGCCCGGGCCGATCACCTCCGCCAGCATCGACTCGACTTTCCGGCTCAGGTAGTCCTCCACCTGCTCGCGGTAGCGGATCTGGGATGAGGCGGCGCCCAGCGTGGGATCCTCGTTGAGCTGTTCGGAGAGGACGTGCCCATGGTTGTCGACGACCGCGACCTGGTCGGGCACCAGCCCCTGGACGGCGTTGGCCACCAGGTGGCGGATGGCGTTGACCTGGTCGAGTTCGAGGGTCCCGCCGCCGAGATCGACGAATACCGAGGCGGTCGACTTCACGCTCTGGTCGGTGAGCAGAAGCCGGTTTTCCGGCTGGACGATCAGCACCCGCGCGGCGCGCACGCCCTGCAGCTGGGAAATGGTGCGGGCGAGTTCTCCCTGGATCGCGCGCATGTAGTCGGTTCGCTGGACAAAATCGCTCAGGCCGAACTGGCTTTTGTCGAAGATCTCGAAGCCGACCCCGTCGCCGGTCGGCAGCCCCTTCGCGGCCAAGTCCATCCGCACCTTGTACACTTGGTCGGTCGGCACCTCCACGGACGAGCCGTCCGCCGTCGCCTCATAGGGGATGTTCTGGGACTGAAGGTAGCCGATGACCGACGCCGCGTCCTTGTCGCCAAGGCGTGCGTACAGGAGCTGGTAGTCCGGGCGGCGGGCCCAGAGCGCGATCGCCGCGAGGCCGCCGATGACCACCAGGGCGGAGACTGCCAGCGAAACGCGCTGGTTCAGCCCGAGCTCCTTCCAGAGCGCGAGCAGGGATTGGGCAAAGTTCTTCATCGCAAATTTTCCGCGGCTTTTAGACCTGCATCTGCATCAGCTGCTGGTAGGACTCCACCAGCTTGTTGCGGACGGCGACCATGAGGGAAAGGGCGGTCGCGGCCTCCTGCATCGCGATCACGCTTTGGTGGAGCTGGTCGGATTGGCCGAGCAGCACGCGGTTGGTGATCGCATCGGCCCGGGCCTGCTGGTGATCGACCGCCGTCACCAACCCGTCGAGCATGTGGCCGAAGCCTCCGGCCGGGGCCGCCGCCAGGCCGTCCGGCAGCGGCGCCGGCTTGGCCGGCGCCAGTTCGGCCGGGTTGACGGGAGCGTTGGCGAGAAGGGAATTGATCGAACCGAGCGGGATCATGGGTCGGGCGGCGGCCTATTTGCCGATATCGAGGGTTTTCATCGCCAGTTCGCGGGCGTCCTTGGCGAACGCCAGGTTCGCCTCGTAGGCGCGGGAGGCGGTGATCAGGTCGACCATCTCGAAGGCGAGCTTGACGTTGGGCATCTTGACCATGCCGTCGGGGCCCGCGTCGGGATGGGTCGGATCGTACACCTCCTGGCCGGGCGTGGGGTCGGTGGTGATGCTGGCCACCTTCACGGTCTGCAGGGGGGTCCCTCCGGCCTGCTTGACCAGTTCGGTCTCGAAGGACACGACCTGGCGGTGGTAAGGGCCGCCTTCGGGGGTCCGCGTCGTCTCGGCGTTGGCGATGTTTTGGGCGACGATGTCGAGCCGCGTCTTCTGCGCGGCGAGCGCGCTCGCGGTGATGTCGATGCCGGAGAGTAGGTCCATGGGGCGGAGGATGGCGGTCAGCCCGGCTGGCCGCTGATCGCGACCTTGAGCTGCTTGATGTTATAGGAGACGATCTCGGTCAGGTAGTCGTACTGGACCGCGTTGCGGTTCATGGTCAGCAGCTCGCGCTCGAGCTCGACCGAGTTCCCGTCCGGCCGGACGCTGCGGGCCGCAGTGTCCTCGACCAGCTTGGGCTGGATCGCGTCGCCGCGACTGGCGAGGTCGCCCGCCTCGTAGCTTGCCTTGAGCCGCTCGGCAAAATCGGGTGCGAGGTCGACCCGGCGGTAGCCCGGGGTCTCGGCATTGGCGATATTGGCCGCAATCGCCTGCTGGCGCAGCGCCGCAGCGTCCAGGAACTTTTGGGCCAGCTCCATGGTGTCCGACTGGAAGACCGGATCGATCATCGCATGCGTCTGAAGGCAAAGTACGTGCCATCCTTAAAAGCCGAATTGCAACTCTCTGCCATAAAATGATATAAAACATCCGAATGGACGCGATGCCGGTTTCAGCCGGGCTTCCCGGCGGGGGCCGGACCCGGCGCGGCAAATTTTGCCGCGGATCCTGCGGGGCGCCGCGCTACATTCGCCCGGCAAACGTGCCGATAGCCAGTCATCAACCCAATGAGGGATAGTGAATTCGAGTTCATTCGCACCCTGGTCTACCAACGCAGCCGCATCAGCCTCGGGCCGGACAAGCGCGAGTTGGTGGCCGCGCGGTTGGGCAAGCGGCTGCGCGCGGTTCGCCTGGAATCCTTCGGCGAATACTGCCGCCTGCTTCAGGGTCCAGAAAGCGAAAAGGAGTCGGCGCGCCTGATCGACGCCATCTCCACCCACCATACCGCGTTTTTTCGCGAGAACGCGCATTTTGACTTCGTGCGCGGGCAGATCGTGCCGGAAATGCTCGCCCGCGCCCGCTTCGAGCGCTGGCCGCAGTTTCGCGCCTGGAGCGCCGCCTGTTCGAGCGGCGAGGAGCCCTACTCCCTTGCGATCCCGCTAGCGGAATGCCTTCCGGCCCGGGATTGGGCCGGGCGGTGCGAGGCGACCGTCATTTCGGCCCGGGTCCTGGACCAGGCCCGGGCGGCCGTCTACCCCTCGCGCGCGGCGGGGCCGCGGGCGCCGGACCGGCGCCGGGCGCACTTCCAGGACGGCGGGGGCCCGCAGGCGGGAAACTTCCGGGTCAAGGCTGCGCTCCGGTCCGCAGTCCGCTTCCAGCAGCTCAATCTCCTCGCCGGCCCGCCACCCTTCCCCGACCCGTTTCATCTCATCCTCTGCCGCAACGTGATGATCTACTTCGACCGGCCGACGCAGGAGGAGCTGGTCAATCGCCTCATCCCCCTGCTTGTGCCTGGCGGCTACCTGCTGGTCGGGCACTCCGAAAGCCTCACCGGGATCCGGCACGGTCTCGAGGCGGTCAAACCGGCGGTCTACCGCCGCCCCCTCGCCTCGTGACTCCGCTGCGCAAGATCCGGGTCTTGATCGCCGACGATTCCGCCGTCGTCCGGCGCTGCGTCCGCGACGTCCTCGCCGCCGATCCCGAGATCGAGGTCGTCGGCACGGCGGTCGATCCCTACGTCGCCCAGGGCCTGATCGCCGAGCTGGCTCCCGACGTGCTGACGCTCGATCTGGAAATGCCGCGGATGGACGGGCTCACCTTCCTGCGCCTGCTCATGGAGCAGCGGCCGCTGCCGGTCATCGTCATGAGTTCGCTGACGCAGGAAGGTTCCGCCTACGCCCTCGAGGCGCTCCGCCTCGGCGCGGTCGACGTGCTGGCCAAGCCCGGACCGTACGCGATCGGAGATCTCGGGCCCCAGCTCACCGCCAAGATCAAGGCGGTCGCCGGCGCCCGGCCCCGGCCGAGCCGCGCGCCGCTCAGGCCCGTCTTCCCCGCGCCCGCCGCCTTTCCCCGCCGGCGCGATCCGCGGGCGCTGATCCTACTCGGCGCCTCGACCGGCGGGACCGAGGCCCTGCGCGAGGTGCTGACTCACCTGCCGACCGAGCTGCCCGGGATCGTGATCGTCCAGCACATTCCGGCCATGTTCTCCCGGACCTTCGCCGACCGCCTGAACCAGCTCTGCGCCCTCGAGGTCCGCGAGGCGGCCGATGGCGACGAGGTCCGGTCCGGCACCGCGCTGATCGCGCCCGGCAACTTCCATCTCTTCGTCCAATGGAACGGCGACCGCTATGTCGTCCGGGTGGCCGGAGGGCCCGCCGTCTGGCACCAGCGGCCGGCCGTCGACCTGCTCTTTCATTCCGCCCTCGAGGCCGGCGCGGGCCCGCACTGCGTCGCGGGGCTTCTCACCGGCATGGGACGCGACGGCGCCGAGGGACTGCTCCAGCTCCGTCGCGAAGGGGCGATCACCTTCGCCCAGGACGAGGCCACCAGCGTCGTCTTCGGAATGCCCCGCGCCGCCTGGGAAAACGGCGCCACCCAGAATCTCCTGCCGATCGAGTCGATCGCGCGCTTTGTAGCCGGGCAGTGCAGCGCCGCCGCCGCCGCGCTCGCCGCCGTCTGAACCGATGAATACCGCCCCCTCCGCCCCCTCGATCCTGATCGTCGATGACGAGCCGGTGGTGCTGTCCGCGCTGAAGGAAACACTCGAACGAGAGCGCTTCCATGTCGTCGCCTGCGCCAGCCCGCGCAAGGCCCTCTCCATCGTCGCCGAGCGGGACTTCGCCGTCATCATTTCCGACCAGAAGATGCCGGAGATGTTCGGGCTCGATTTTCTCGTCGCCAGCCGTGAGCACCGCCCCAACGCCTCCCGCATCCTGATCACCGCCGTCCTCTCGCTGCCCACGATCGTCGACGCGATCAACAAGGGCGAGATCTTCCGCTTCGTCGCCAAGCCCTGGTTGCGCGAGGAGCTGATCGCCACCGTGCGCAACGCGATCCAGCGCCACGAGCTGATCACCCACAACCAGATGCTTCAGGCGGAGACCGCCCGCCTCAACCAGGACCTCACCGCCGCCAATCAGGCCCTTCAGTCCCAGGTGGTCGACCTGGAGCGGCAGCGCCTGCAGCTCGACACCGCCAACGGCGAGCTGCATTCGCGCTACGAGCACTCGCTCGAGCTCTGCCGGCGGATCCTCACCGCCTACGACCCGATTCTCGGGAACCAGGCCAAGGCGCTGGTAGAATTCGCCAACCAGATGGCCGAGTCCGAGCACTTCAGCGCCGCGGAGCGCCACGCCCTGCGCTCGGCGGCCTGGCTCTGCGACGTCGGCCTGATCGGGGTGCCCCGCGAGCTCCTGCGGTCGTTCCGCCAGAAGAGCGAAGAGCTCGCGCCGCGGGAGCGCGCCATGCTGCACCACCATCCGATCTACAGCCAGACCCTGGCCGCGCTGGTCGATTCCCGGCCCGACGTCGGCGAAACCATCCGCCATCACCACGAACGCTTCGATGGCAGCGGCTATCCCGACGGGCTCGCCGGCAAGTCCATTCCCTGGACCGCGCGCTGCCTCGCGGTCGCCGTCGGCTTCCTCGAGTCCGGCCTGCGGCAGCAGGCCGCGAGCAACGCGCTCATGGCCCAGGCCGGAACGGTCTACGATCCGGAGGCCGTGCGGCTCTTCCTCAAGGTGACCCACTTGGTCAATCTGCCGCGCCAGGTGCGCGAGATCCTCCTGCAGGAGCTCGAGCCCGGAATGGTGCTCGCCAGCGGGATCTACAGCCCCCACGGCCTTCTGCTGGTCGGCGAGGGCCAGTCGCTGGGGCCGAGCATGATCGCGAAGATCAACAGCCATAACGAGATCACGCCGATCAATCAGCGGCTGCTCGTCTTCTCCTGATTCCGGGATGCCGCCCGCCGGACACGGCCCGCCCTCTCTCCGCCATGGAAGCACCGGCCGCCGTCGCCCTGTACCGCCAGCAAGTTGTCATCGGGGTCGGCGACATGGCGGTGTCCAACAGCATCGAGGCGGTGCTGAGCACCTATGCGCTGGGTTCCTGCATCGGCCTGGTGGCCTACGATCCGGCGATCCGCGCCGGCGGCATACTCCACCTGATGCTGCCGGACTCGGCGATCTCCCCCGACAAGGCCGCGGCCCAGCCCGCGATGTTTGCCGACACCGGCCTGCCGGAATTCTTCCGGCAGCTCGCCAGCTTCCGGACACGTGCGCCGCGGCTGCGCCTGCTGATCGCGGGGGGCGCCAACGTCATGCTCGGGCACGACCCCTTTCGCATCGGCGAGCGCAACCTGCGAGCCACCGTCGATTTCCTGGCCCGAAACCGCTACGAGGTGACGCATTCGCAAGTCGGCGGCGCGCACAACCGCACGCTGCACCTTGATCTCGCGAACGGGGTCGTGACGATCAAGACCGCCGGAGGCCGGGAACAGATTCCGCTGGCCGAGTGACGGCACCGGACCTGCGACCCTACGATCCCGACACCCCCAGGGGGCCCAGCGCCAGCTTGTCGGCGAGGCGGGCGAGGGCGCGCTGGCGCACCTCGACCATCGCCTCCTCCAGAAAGTCGGTGGTGAATCCCCACTCGGCGAGGAAGGAGCCGTGGAGGTGGAAGAGAAACCCCTCCTCCGTCACCCCCGGACCCAGGGAGACGGCGAGGTAGCGCGCCGCGTGAAGGTGGGCCAGAAGCGGCAGCGCCTCCGCCGGCCCGCGCGACGGATCGAGCTGGTACTCCACCACCGCGGCGAAACGTTCCGGAAAGCGCCAGGCCCGAAGCAGGCGCGCCCCGACCTCGGCGTGGTTGTAGCCCAGCACCGACTTTTCCGCCTGCTCCCATGCGCAGGGCGCGATTTCGCAGCAGGCCGAGATCGTGGGATAATGGCGGGCGCAGACATACGCGAGCGCCAGTTTGCCGAGGTCGCACACCAGCCCGGCGGTATAGGCCACCTGAGGATCGATCCGCTCGGCCGACTCGGCCACCACCTCGGCCGCCACCGCCACGCAGAGGGAGTGCCGCGAGTAGTCGCCCGGATCCCACCGCAGATTGTCGGTGTGCACCGATTCCCAGCGGCTGACCAGCACCAGGGCCGCCAGGCGGTAGACCTCCTTCTGGCCCAGCCGGAGGATCGCATCGCCGAGCGCCGCCACCGGCTCGTGGGGCCCGTAGGCGGCGGCATTCGCCAGCCGCAGGGTCGCCGCGGCCAGCGCGCTGTCGAGGGCGATGATCCGCTCGATCTCCGCCGCCGTGCTGGTCTCGTTGTGCAGGGCGGCGATCAGCCGGGGCAGCAGCGCCGGCGAACAGGGCAGCTTCAGCGCCAGGGCGCAGACTTCGTCGAGTGAGGGAGGCGGGTGGGTCATGATGGCCGGGTTTCAGGCGGCCTGAAGCAGCGCCGCAGGATCGAGGATGAGGGCGATGCCGCCGTCGCCCAGGATCGCCCCGCCCGCGACGCCCGGAAGGCCCTGGAAAAAGCCGCCGAGGTTCTTGATCACGACCTCCTGCTTGCTGAGCATTTCGTCCACCAGCAGGGCGCAGACCCTGCCGGACGACTCAAGGATGACGACGATCCCGTCCCACGGCTCACGCGCCCGGGCCGGAATGCCGAAGCGCCGGTTCAGGCGATGGAGCGGCATCAGCCGGCCGTGCAGCTCGAGCACCTCCCCGCTGCCCTGGACCCGGACCACATTCTCGCGCGTGGGCCGCAGGGCCATCTGCACGGAGGTGCTGGGGAGGATGAAGCGGTCGTCCCCCACCCGCACGATCAGACCGTCGATGATCGCCATCGTCAGGGGCAGCTTGACCTGGAAGATGGAGCCGCGGCCAACCTCGGACGAGATCTCGATCTTGCCCCGCAGCTTTTCGATGTTCCGCTTGACCACGTCCATGCCCACCCCGCGTCCGGACACGGCGGTGACCTTCTCCGCGGTCGAGAATCCGGGCAGAAAGATGAGGCCCAGGATCTCCTCCCGGCTGAGCGCCGCGTCGGCCGCCGCAAGACCCAGCCGCCGGGCGCGGGCGAGCACCTTTTCCGGGTCGATCCCGCGCCCGTCGTCCTGCAGCTCGACCACCACGCTGCCGCCCTGGTAGCACGCCCGGAGCCGGACCTCCCCCGCCTCGGGCTTGCCCAGGGCCTGGCGCTCTTCCGGCGGTTCCAGGCCGTGATCGAGCGCGTTGCGCACCATATGCACCAGCGGGTCGCCGATCTCCTCGACCACGGTGCGATCGAGCTCGGTGTCCTCCCCGCTGGTGGTGAAGTTGACCCGCTTGCCGCACTCGCCGGCCAGATCGCGGGCCAGCCGCTCCATCTTCTGGAAGACCGGCTTGATTGGAATCATGCGCAGCGACATGGCCGTGTTCTGCAGTTCCTTCGTGATCCGGGCGAGCTGGGCCACGTCCCGCTGCAGCGGTGGCGACGACCCGCCGGCGCGCCGCGCGGTCTCCAGCAGCTGGCTTTGCACGATGACCAGCTCGCCGACGACATCCATCAGCGAATCCAGCTTCTCGGTCGCGACCCGCACCGTGCGGCTCGGCCCGGAGACCGCCGGCACGGGCTGGGCGGGAGCCTCTCCCCCGGCGCCGGGTCCCTTCCGGCCGGGCCCCCCTTCGGCCGGACCCGCTCCGGCGGCGCGGCCGCCCGGGCCCTCGCCGCCCGCCGGGGACGCTCCGGCGGCCAGGCTCCGCACTTCGGCGATCAGGCCGCCGACTGCGACCGCCGCCTCCGGCTGCCGTCCGTCTTCCAGAGCCGCCTCGATCTGCCGGTTGAGGGCAAGCAGGGCGTCGCGGCCCCGCAGGATCGAGGTCACGATCGTCGGATTGAGGCGGAGCCGGCGCTTGCGGGCCAAGTCGAGCAGGGACTCGATTTCATGCGCAAGCGCATGCATCGGGGCAAGCCCGAGAAATCCGGCGTTGCCCTTGATCGTGTGGAACGAGCGGAAAATCGAATTCAGCGCCTCCGGGTCGTCGGGCTGCCGCTCCAGCGCAAGCACCGCCGCCTCGATCTGCAGCAGGTGGTCGGAAGCCTCGTGATGGAATTCGGTCAGCAGCTCGCGATTCTCCCCTAGGTCGAAGCGCAGCACGGCCTCCCTCGAGCCGTCCGGTTCCGGCTCGCGGCGCGCAGCCACTTCCGGCCTGGTCCGTCCCGCCGCCAGCTCGGCCAAGGCCCCAGGGAGCCACTCGACCAGGGCGCGCAAGCGCTCCACCAAGGCGGCGTCGAACGGCCGGCCGGCGTCCAGGCATTTCTCCAGATCCGGGAGCAGCGCGTCGATCGCGCCCCGCATCGCCGGTTCGGTCGAGACCAAATCCCGCAATTCTCCGAGCAGGCTGTAGGCCGGGATCAGACCCTCGTCCCGGCCAGGGTTCGCGAGCACCGACTCGACCGCCAGGCGGTTCAGCGCCCCTTCGATCGCGGGATAGAGATCCGAGGGTATGGGCATGGGGACACGGTCCGGTGGGTAAAACGGCCCAAATCGCACCGGCCTTGAGCGTTTTCCCCCTCAAGCTGCGGCGCCGGCGCGCCGATGGGGATGGAGTCAAGCCATGAGCCCTGCCGCCCCGGCCACCGCAGCCGCATCTCCGGCGGTCAAGTATCTGACCGTCGCGCTGGATCGTGAGATCTACGGCATCGCCGTGCTCAAGGTCAGGGAGATCATCCGCCTGCAGAAGATCACCCCGGTCCCGCAGATGCCGGCCCACGTCAAGGGCGTCATCAACCTGCGCGGCCGGGTGATCGCGATCGTCGACCTGCGGGCCAAGTTCGGCCTGGCGGCCGAGTTGACCGATCGCACCTGCATCGTCGTCGCGCAGGTCGTCCTGCCCAACGGGCAGGCCGTGCCGATGGGCGTGATCGTGGACAGCGTGGACGAGGTCGTGACCCTGGCGTCCCGCGACGTCGAGCCAACGCCGGATTTCGGATCGGCCGTGAACGCCACCGCCTTCGTCGGCATGGCCAAGGTCAAGGGCCGGGTGATGACCCTGCTGGACCTGGACCGCGCCGTTGCGTCCGACGCGGTTCAGGCCGCCGCGGCCGTCTAGACGGCCTTCGGCCTACGGGACGAAGGGCCGCGGCTTCGCCGGGATGGTCCGGATCGTAACCATCCCTGTCCGCAGCCCCGCCGACCGCGCCTCCAACGTGATTGCGCCGCTCCGGCGGGTCGCCTGGACGATGATTTGGGCCAGGCCGTTGAAGACGCTGCGCCGCCAATTCACCGCCGCCGCCGGCTGTTCAAGCCTCAGCATGACCCCGCGGCTGATGCCCGCGGTCGCGCCGTAATTGGTCAGCGCCACCGCGACGACGTTGCGGCCTGGATGCAACAGGGCTTTCACGGCGTAGGTCGACGGGGCCCGGGGATCGCCGGCCGGCCCCGCCAACCGGCCGTTGACGTAGACCGATCCGTCTCCCTCGATCCGGCCGAACCGCAGTTCGACCACCGGGGCCGAGAGATCATCTGCCGTGACGTCGAACCGGGTGCGGAACACGCCGTTTTCTCCCGGACCGAGCGCTTCCCGGTCTCCGGCCACATCGGTCCTAGGCCAGCCCGAGTCGTCCCAACGCTCCCGCGCCTCGGGCAGATCGGGCGCCGACGGGTCGGCGACCCGCTTCCACCGCCAGCCGCCCACGGGCACGGTCCGGAAAGTCGGCGTCGCCACCACGACATCCGGCTCGTGGCAGCTCGGATCTCCGTTCCCCACGCCGAGGATCCGTCCCGGGCCGCTCAGATCGAAGGCGACGGTGTTGGCCGCGACCGGCACCACACGTCCCCGGTCATCGGCGACGGCGACCGTGACGACGGCGACATCCTGGCCGTCGGCGTCGATGACGGCGCGGTCGGGGATGAGCTCGACCTCAGCCGGCGCACCGGTGGTTTCCACCTTCGTCGCGGCCACGACCCGGCCGCCGCGGTAGCCCAGCGCCGAGAGGGTGCCGGGGACATACCTGACCATCCACGCAAGCTCGGCGTCCCGCGGCATCGACCGCCGGCCGAGGCTCCGGCCATTGAGGAACAATTCCACCTGGTCGCAATTGCTCAACGCGCGCACGTCGATCTCCCGGCCCTCGCGGCCGGGCCAGTTCCAGTGCGGCAATAGATGGAGCACCGGCCGCCTCGTCCACCAGGACTTGTAATACCAGTAATTGCCCTTGGGGAAGCCGCAGGTGTCCAGGATGCCGAATTGCGAGCTGATGCACGGCCACCCGTAAGGGGTCGGTTCGCCCCGGTAATCGAAGCCGGTCCAGACAAAGCCGCCGGAAAGCCATGGACGGGCGTCGAAATAGCTCCACCAGGTCTCCGCGGTCTGGGCCCAGCGCGGCGCGTCGTCGCCGTACGAGCTGACAAAGCCGCGCCGCGGGTCGTCGGCGTAGATGCCCCGTGTGCCGATCGTGCTGCCCTGCTCGGTGCCGATATTCGGCTGCTCCGGGTGCTCCCGGTGGTACGCGTCCATGTCCGGGCCGGGGTGATAATTCCAACCCCGGACTTCGATGATGGAGTTGATGCCTGCAAAGTCGTTTCCCACCGGCGCGGCGTAGGTCACCGGACGGGTCGGATCCAGGCGTTTTACCTGCTTCTGCATCGTTGCGGCGACGCGGCGCCCCGCCGGCGTGTCCTGCACGGCAAACTCCTCGTTGGCCAGCGACCAGATGGCGACGCTGGGATGGTTCCGGTCGCGGCGGATCTGGCCCCGGAGCAGCGCCAGGTTCGCCGCGTCGCTGCCGAGCAGGCGATTCTCGTCCATCACCAGCATGCCCAGATGGTCGCAGGCATCGAGCAGCTCGGGAGCCGGCGCGCCGTGGGCAGTGCGGTAGGCGTTGCTCCCCATGGTCTTCAGCCGGGCGATGCGAAAGTACTGGAGACGGTCCGGCAACGCCACGCCCACGCCCGCATGGTCCTGGTGGTTGCAGGTACCCTTGATCTGGTAGGGCCGGCCGTTGAGCAGGAACCCTCTCCTCGGGTCGAAGCCGACCGTGCGGATGCCAAAGGGCGTGTCCTCCCGGTCCAATACCTGTCCGCCTCCCGCGACCGAAGTGGTCAGCCGGTAGAGAATTGGTGTCTCCGGCGACCAAAGTTCGGGAGCGCCAATCCGCGCGCTCGCCTCCACCCGGACCGTCGCGTCGCCGGGCCCGCGGACGGCCCGGTGCACGGCGGCGCGCCACGCCCCATCCGGCGCGCGCATCTCCCCGGTGGTCACCACGTCGGCCGGCGAGTCCAGAGAGTTCATCAGGCGCGCCCGCAAATGGATCTAGGCCGGGCCCTTCGGAACGTTCCCGGCAAAGGTGCTGAAGACAAAGACGCCGTCGGGCGCGATAGCCACGGGAGCGGTCTTCAACAGCCAGACGTGCCGGTAGATGCCCGCGCCTTCGTAGAACCAGCCTTCGGGCCGGGAGGCGTCCACCCTGACGGCGACGAGATTCGATCCGCCGCAGTGGGCCAAGTCGGTGATGTCGTAGCGGAAGCTGTCGTAGCCGCTCTCGTGGTGTCCGACGAACCAGCCGTTGACGAACACCGTGCAGTCGCGGTAGACGCCGTCGAATTCCAGCCAAAGCCTCCGGCCGGCGTCGGCCTTGGGGAGCTCGAAGGTCCGTCGATACCAGCCGATGTCGTTCTGACGGAATCCCGGGCCCACCGGCTTGAAACCGTGCGAACTGTCCGCGTTCGGATCAAAAGGCAGCTCCACCGCCCAGTCGTGCGGCAAGTTCACCCGCCGCCATCCGGCAGCGCTGAATTCCGGGCTGGCCGGACCGAAACCTTCGCCGGCCTTGGCCAGGCTATAGCCAGAGCCCCACTCGTTGCCGAGATGAAACCGCCAGCCGAAGTCCATCAGCAGGCGTTCACGCCCGGCTGTCGCGGCCGCCGCCGGGGCTGACAAGCCCAGAAAGGCCAGAAATAGGCAGGCTCCGGCCGCCGAACTCCTCAACAAGCAAAGCCCCTTCGCTCGATACCGAACCGCGCCAGCCAAACCTCGAGCCGGACTCCCGATCCCGTGGGGTTGGACCGCCGGAGCGGTTGGAGTCGGGCCGATGGCTCCTCTTGCCGGCTTCGCCGGGGACCGTAGGCCGCGTGAAATGTTCATGGTGTAATTGAAGATGGGTCAGCGCGGCGCCGGCTTGGGGACCGCCGGCGGCGGACCGACGGAGGCCCGCAGCACCAGTTCGACAGGAAAGACGATCGGGCTTGGACTCTCTGCCGGGGCAGCGTGGCCGTGCCGAAGGCGGATCGTGGCCATGAGCACATCGACAGCCCGGCCGCCCATCGCCCGCAAGGGCTGCCGCACGGTCGTCAGCTGCGGCACGGTCGTGCGGGCGGCCAGGGTGTCGTCAAAACCCGTGACCGAAATGTCGTCCGGCACGCACACACCGATCGCGGCCAGGGCCTCGAGGCATCCGATGGCGATGCTGTCGTTGGC
>VFSW01010350.1_pt1 | contig 13227 bp, 16 predicted proteins | sample 5358111 | NCBI WGS metagenome assembly VFSW01 (sample SAMN11554181, study PRJNA540505) | mine drainage metagenome | isolation source: sediment from site ElyBrook_90M | place: USA: Ely Copper Mine, Vershire, VT | collected 2017 | reverse complement strand
TGTCGAAAGGCAGGAAGCCCGCCTCCTGGTTTTCAACCCACGCAGCGAGAGCTTTCTACGACGGGCAGATTCAGTTCAACCGAAATGATGGTGCTCAAGCATTCGCACGGGCTGTCTCACGCGTTGCATCGCGTCAAGCCTTGAATGCCGCGCCCTATGCTGCCGATGCGTGGAGTGCGTGACCACGCCAAGGCTTATTAGTTCTCGGTCCCACGTAGCGAATCAGGGAGATGTCCTGGTGAGGCCTTGACGACGAAAGCCCCACGGCGGTCTGAATAGCTCGCTTCATGGTATCTTTTGCTTATCCCCCTCTTCGCCGTACTCGCGGTGGTCGAGTTCTATCCGCTCCTGGAAGGAATCAACTTCAGTCTGACGAACGCAAGCGGGAACCTTTCCCTCACGAACTATGACCAGATGCTGACCGACAGCGCATTTTGGACTGCGCTCTTAGTGTCGTTGGGATATTCGATTGGCAGCACCGTCCTGTGCATCTTCATAGGCCTCGCGCTCACTTTTCTCGTCACCCAAAAGGTGCGCGGCCGAAGCTTCTTCGAAGCGATCTACATCTTCCCTCTTGCGATATCGCCCATAGTCGCTGGGGTAGTCTGGTCGCCTTCGTCGGTCTGGGACGACATCCAGACGTTCTCCCACTTCGTGCTGCACTTTGCCTATTGGAACGAGCTCCTCCCATCCTTCTACTTTCCCGTGATGACTCTCACGGAAGCTTGGGAGTGGGCGCCGCTAATCATGCTCGTCAGCCTGAGCATCATCAACTCTCAGGCCTCCCAGATATTTGAAGCCGCGGAGCTTCATGGCGCCTCGGCGTGGCAACGATTCGTGATGGTCGGGCTACCCACCATACTCAGGTCTCCGGTCCTGCAGTTCATCGTGGTCCTGAGGCTCATCGACGCGATGCGTGCCTTTGAGATACCTCTCGCCTGGTCCAATTGGGTGGGCTTCCAAAATACAATTGGCTCCACGGTGGACACCCTCAGCCTCTTCCTCTACAAACTGATCTTTGTCCCGCTCTACGGCTTCCCCATCGGCCTCGTCTCGGCAATCGGGGTGGCCCTCCTGGCGGTCACCCTGGTGTTCGCCTTCTTGCTGATCCGCCTGCTCGGGCGCGTCCTGCCGATCTCAGGAGGGCGATAGCGCATGCAAGAGAAGAGAAGGGGCTCTCCGGCGCTCGGGAGGATGCTCACCTACCTCGCCCTCGTCATCGCCGCCTTCTTCTCACTATGGCCGATCCTCATCATGGCGCTCGAAGGATACGGCATCGACCTATCGCCGCTCTTCTCTGGCAAGGGAGTCACCATCGTGGGCGGCGCGCCTTTCTACAGCGGCGGGATCTTTCCGACCCCGATACACTACCTCGACGCGCTGACCCTCGTCGCGTTCCCGAGCCGCATGGCTAACACGATGGCGATCTCTGCGATCAGCATCGCGATTGCCCTGGCGACGGGCATAACGGCTGCCTATGCGCTCGCGCGCCTTCCCATCAGGGGGAAGGGCGCCATCTCCTACATGCTACTCGCCCTCAGGGCCGTCTCCCCGTTCGTGGTGGTGGTCCCTCTGTACGTCATCTACACACGGAACGGCCTGTGGGACACATACACCGGCGTCGCCCTTGCCGAAGAGCTGGTTATCCTCTCCGTGGTGGTTTGGATGCTTCGAGGCTTCTTCTCGGACATACCTCGAGAGATATATGACGCAGCGGCGGTCTTCGGCGCCAGCGAAGGACAGATCTTCAGGCGCGTCGCGCTTCGCATGGTGATTCCCGGAATAATCGTGACGGCCCTCTTCGCCTTCGTCCTCGTCTGGAATGAGTTCGTAATCGCTGACATCCTCACTGGGCCGGTCACAAAGACCGTGGCGGTCGGCGTGTGGACCGGTCTGGGCGAGAACACGGCCTCCTTCAAGGTAATCAATTTCGACGACCTAAACGCCGGGGGCTTTCTCGCTTGGCTCCCCGCGATAGCGGTGATGCTCGCAATCAGGCGATACCTGGCGAAAGGCTACAGTCTCGGGACTGCTAGCTCCAAGTCATGAGAATCGCCACCCATTCTGGGACGGCCGCGTCGAGCGCCCTCGGCCACGGGAGACCGGGTTCCCTCGTCACAGGATATTTTGCGGTGATTCCATGATATTCGGCAGTAGGCGAAATCTCAAAATAGGTCCTGTGCGCACTCCAACTCGTGTTTAACGCTCGCGGCAGGAGGGGAATGTCAAAGCTAGCCGTTCCGGTCGCGCTGGTCGTCATCCTGGTGGTAGCCGGTGCCTATGTCTTCCTCGGCAGGAGCCCGACGACTTCCACCTCGTCCCAGAGCTCCGCCTCGTCCTCACAGCCTTCCGTCCCGTTGCGTACCGCGGTTAACCAATTCGTCCAAGACTTCAACTCCAGACAAGTCGACAGCATGCTCACATTCTACACGCCGACGTCCGTCGTCGTATGGTCAGGAAAGACTGGGGGCCTGGTGGGGCTTTACACCGGCGCCTCGAACATCAGGCTGATCTACGCTGCTTCCGTCGGCAAGACGTCGACGATGAACGCCAACATCAGCGACTATACAGAGCACGTGTTCAGCCCTAAGCACATCAACGCGACGTTCGTGCTGGTCATGCTCGCAAACAGCTCCGTGGCTGGGAAGCTCAACGCCACGGTCGAAGTCAGCCAGGAGTGGAACTGGGGCAGTGGAGGGTGGCAGATATCCAAGGAGAACTGGGCCTACAGCTACTTCGACGCCTCGCTCCTCGACCTGCAGTTCGGTTCCGCGACGACCTTCCCGCAATGGGGATACGCGCAGAAGGGTGGGAACCCCAACCTCGTCTCCGAGAAGAGCTTCGAGTGGCATGCAGGGCCGTATCTGGCCGCAGGCGTGTATGGCTTCTTGTTCAGCGTCGTCGCCGTGATGGCATTGAAGCTCAGGCCGAGGCACAGGCGCGCTCGGTCTGTTTAGCAGACAAGTCCGCCTGAAGCCCTAGCAGTGGCTCTATTCCCGGCCTAGGCGAACCCACGGAGCCGCCCCAAGGCGGAAAGTCCGAGAGAACTGCCCGTCGAAGCCGGTCTGGTCGAAGATTAACCACTGCTTGAGGCCGTCAAAGAAGTCGTCTGGTTGAGGGTAGTCCCATCGAGGTAGATCACGTCGAGCGTGACGTCGTAGGTCTTTCCTGCCTGCGCAGAACCTGCCCCTACTCCCGACGCGAAGCCTGTGAACGTGGCATTCGCAGGGAAGGAGCCTGAAGATGGGGGGGTGGCAGGGCAGTTAAAGAAAGAGAAACCGCCGCCCAAGCCCGTGCACATCTCTGATTGCGTGGGGGTGTGCAGAACCGCGGTCATCTCCTTGATCGTCTTCCCCCCCGTGGCCTGGACTTGAAGCGACCAGAGTCCGGAATTGTACCCCACCACGAGGGTGTTGTAGTTGACCTTGAAGGGGCCCGAAGTGTTGCTCCCCGCAGACTGGCTCGTGTCGCTGAGCAAAGAGCTGCTGGTGGTGGTTGAGGACTTTGATGGCGACGAGGTAGAGAGGAAGACCCCGACTCCGGCTGATGCGATAACCAAGACGGCTATCACTCCTAACACTAACGTGGTTTGTCGCTTCGTGCCGAAAAGCAGTCAGGCATCTGAATTAAACTTTTTGTTACCTCCGCCTCGACTCCCGAAGCTCTCGCAGATGATGTGGGGTCATGAGCCCGCGCAGGCCTCCCAAGGCCCGGCGCAACGCGCGCTTCGACTCGAGGAGAGTGATCTTGACGCAGACTTGCGTGCAAGTCTGCGGAGCGACGGTAGGGATCGAGCTCGGCCGTGCCGACGCGGGCGATACCTATTTAGTGGGGAGGAGAGAATGGAGACTTCTCGTGTCGCTAGACACCAGACCCGGCCGGAGGAAGACGGTCAACATGAGCGAGGACGTAGCCCAGGAGCTCAACCGGGTGGCCAACTCGCAGGGAAAGACGCTATACAGCCTGATCAACGAGATAGGCCTATGTGCGCTCGAGGCCAGCAAGCACGGGTTCAGCCTCGAAGACGCGGTGACGGCGAAGAAGTCGGCGCAGAGCGCGAGGAGGTCAAGGATGCTTCTTGTGAACCAGGACATGTGGTATTTCGCAAGCTCACAAGCAATGAGGGCTTCGAGGAAGAGGTGGCTAAAGCTGATCCGCGACTCCTCCCAATGGCAGGCCAACGTCTTTCTGACCGGTTCGAGCGCTGCGGAATTCATCGATTCGGTGAGAAGGTTGCTCGCGGACTTCTATTGGGACTGCGGCGAGGTCAGGCTTGAGGAAGGGGAGGGCGGCCAGAACCTTCTCTTGACGCTCGCATTCGTCCCCGAGATGCCGCTCGAGCACACGCAAGGGCTCTTCAAGGCGTTCGAAGGCATGTTCAACTCGCACGGGTACCTGGTGACCGACTCGATGGTGGAGCCGGGGTTCTTGACTGTCGAGTTCAAAAGAGTAAGCAACGGCCCGTCGATCAAGCAGCGCTAGTCGCAGGCGGGCTAGCCGCGTCTTCGATCCTCTCGGTCTCCCAGACGTCCTTGTGGGACGGGACGGACTTCTTCGTCTTCGAGTTCCTGATGTAGACGACGTACATCTCTCTCAATCCCAAGAAGATGAAGAACGCCGAGAGGGCAGATGGGGGGTCGTTGAGGGTCACCGCGATAGGATAGCCGAAGACCGTCGAGAGCAGGCTTGTGAAGAGGTCGAAAATGCGGTCGACCTCCAAGAAGACCAGTCCAAGGACCAAATAGTAAGGCGCGCGGCCGCCCCTCAGCGCGACGAACTCGAACTTGCCGGAGAGGCGGACTATCTTGACGGCGTAGTAGATCGCGAAGAACACAACCACGACGCTGATTGAGTTTGTGATGGCGTCTGGGACGACCTGATAGCCGAACATTATTGGAAGCGGCGAGCTAGCACGACCTCCTCACGAAGCCTCGGCGCAGACTCTTCAGGTACGCCAACCCTGGATTCTCGGATGATTCTCAGTTAGATAAACGTCGTGAGTTCACGTTCCGAGCCGGGCCGAGCTTTATGAGTGCATCGTCACCCAAAACACTTATTTCTTCGACAAGACGTGAATTTTCAGCTTGAAGAACGAGGGATGCAGATGAAGGTCACGAGGCAAGTCATGCTGGCGGTAGTCGTCGTCGCGCTTCTCGCGCTGAGCGGGGGATACTACTTCGTGAACGTGAGCGGCGGGAATTCAGCGAACTCGACCACCGTGACCATAATCGGAAGCACGCCGGGCCTCTACGGCCAAAACGCCACTACAAACCCCGACGCATTCATACCCAACAACGCCACAGTCAAACAGGGGCAGCGCGTGACCCTCGTCTTTGTCAACGAAGACGACGGCCCCCACGAGTTGGTGATCCCGGCTCTAGGAGTGACCACGGGGATAGTGCAGGGGGGGCAGACGGTGAGGGTGAGCTTCGTCCCGAGCACGACAGGCACCTTCGCCTGGAACCAGCCAGCTGGAGCCTGTAACTACGGGGGCATCTCGCCCCAGCAAGGCGGGTGCACCGGCGACCAGCTAACAAACGGAAACTTGACTGTGTTGGCCCCCTAAGTGGGAGTCCTCCCGTTCATCGCTCGAATAAATAGGACTGACCCAGAGGTTTGCGTCATTGAAGGGGAAGGGCGCCTGGACCCGGAGGCGGGCTATCGGAAGGCGGGGAGCGGTTCTCGCCGTCGTCTTGGTGTTCCTCGTGGCGGGACTCGCGGCGTATGTTGCCTTCATTTCTCCGCCATCCTCACCTCCTTCATGCACGAGCACGGGAAGTCCGGCGTCGACCTCCTCGGCGATAAAAATCGGGTACCTGGCAGAGCTGAGCGGCAGCTCGGTGTCCAACGGCTACGCTGCAAGGATTGGGGCAGAGATCGCCGTGAACCAGACCAACGCGGCCGGTGGCGTGGACGGAAGGACCATCGATCTTGTAATCTCCGACTCTGAGACCAACCCTCAGGTAGCCTCCCAATGTGCGGCAACTCTCGATCAACAGGATGGAGTGCTGGCGATCACAGGTCCTACCGATCAGAGCGACGCTGTTGCTGTACAAGCCTACGCGGAAGCCCATCAAGTCCCGTTCGTCGTCTCCGCAGTCTCTTCAGGGGCGTTTGCGGCGCCTGACTCGAACTGGACCGTCAGCGTCCAGCCAGACGCCGTACAGTGGGGGGCTGCCATGGCGAAGTACGTCTCTGAGGCAGTTCCGAGCGCCAGGATAGCGCTGATGACTCAGAACGCCGGGCAGCAGAAGGAAATGGCAGCGGGGGTGAACTGGTACGCCAGCACCTACAAGAACGAGAGCATCGTCTTCAACGAGGTGTTTTCGAACGCCCAGTTTCCTTGGGCGACGGCCGCCGCAGCCGCCAAGTTGTCGGGAGCTAACGCGGTGGTCGTCTCATGGATTTCTGCCGCGGGCTTCTCACAGTCCAACGTGATCCAGGCGTTGCTCTCTGCCGGTTTCCAGCAGAGCCAGATATTCGTCGTCTCCGCCACCAATCAGATCAGCGACTTGGGCACCAGCGCCACGGGCATCAGGGGCGTGACGGTCTTCGACGGAGCTCTGGCTCAAGGATATCCCAATGCGTCAGCGTTCGTGGACGAAATGCAGCCGTACGTGAATGGACAGCTGGGTTCGAACAGTTATTGTGGTGTGTGCCCAATGGAAATCGGCCCTGTCTACTACTATTCGTACCTCGGAATGAAGATGATGATCAACGCAATCCAGGGCATCCTCTCCAGCGGACAGCAGCTCACGAGGGCCGCCTTCATGTCATCAATGAGGCACGCTAGCATCCAGGACGCCTTCGGGAACGAGCTAAGTATCGGCACCGCCGGCTCCTCGGTCGGGACATACTACGTAGTCGAGGTCGGTCCCCCGACCGCTTCAGGGAGCACCTACGCTCTGAATCTGATCAAGAGCATCGGATTCGCTCCGGGGACAGTCCCTTCCTACGAGCTTGCGAAGACTGTCTGAAGGGCGCGGTTGACGGAAGCGCCTTGAAGGGTCAGCTGGCCATCCCTAGACTGAAGCCCTTTGCGAGATACTTCCTGATGAGCAGCATCACGACTATCGCGGGGACGTAGGCGAGCGCGCCTGCAGCGTTGAGGCTATCCCACGCGAGAGCGTTGAACGAGAGCTGATTGATGGACATGCCTTCCCACACTCCGACTGCGACGGTCCTGGTCGCGACTCCGGTCAGCGTGTCCGCTATCAGGAACTCGTTCCAGAGAAGCACCAGGGCGAACAAGGTCGTCACGACCACGCCTGGAATGACCATGGGGAGGATCACGCGCCTGAACACCTGCCACTCGTTCTTGCCGAACACCGTGGCCGCCTCGTAGATGTCGCGCGGAACGTCGGCGAAGAAGCCGCGCAGCATCCACACCACCACGGAGAGGATGAGCACCTGTTCCGCTAGGGCGATCCCCATGAAGCTGTTGTAGAGGCCAAGCTTCGAGTATGCCACGTACAGAGGAATTATCACAACGTACTGGGACACCGTCCTCAGGGCGAGCAGCAGGTACGCAATGACGCCCTTCCCTCTCACGTCGACCCGCGCCAAGACGTAGGCGACCGGTATGCCAACCGCCAGCGCAAGCGTAATGCTGATCGCCGCCACCAGCAAGGTATTGCCGACGAGCCTGGGATACGCCTCCAGGCTCAGCGCCTGCAGGTAGTAGTACGCCGTAGGGAATATCGCACCAGGATGGTAGACGTTGCCTCCAATCTGAATGCTGGTCGCCTTCCCGGCGAATATGATGCCTAGGTCGATGTTGTAGCCTTCCAGCACCATGATCATTATCGGCCAGAACGAGTAAAACATGGCCAGTATCGCGACAACATACAGAAGGGTCTTGCTGCGGCGACGCCCGCCGCGCGCACCGCTCCGCTGCGTCCGGCTTCCCTCAGGGCCGTTCTTGGTCTTCTCCACGCCGACTATCCTCCGATTGCCTTCATTAGGCGCAGCAACACTGTGGTGCCGATCAGCGTGACGGCGAACAACGTCACTGCCGCCGCCGACACCACTCCGATGGGGAAACCTTGGGAACTCGAGAAGAGCAACTTGTAGAGATAGAGGCTTATCGTGTCAACCGGCGATCCAGGAGTCGTCGTGTATCCAAGCCAATTTGACCAAGCTAGAGGGATCTCGAACGCCCTCATCGCATCTATGAATCTAAGCACTATCACAAACTGCATGACGGGAGACTTGAATATCGCGGGCAGGGTTATGCTCCTGAATTTCTGGAAGGTCGTGGCACCATGAAGGTCGGCCGCTTCATAGATCTCCTTCGGTATGTTGTTGACTACGCTGAGAGCCACCAGCATGATCAGCGGCGCCCACTCCCAGGACTCTGAGAAGACTATCACCGGGAAATAGAAGAGTGGCGTCAGCTCGTCGAAGTACGGGAACCCGAGGATGAAGTGTTGGAACTGCTGGACGTCGTCCCAGACTGAAGATGGCGAGAACAGCACGCCGACGACTATCGGGGCCACCGCTAGCGGGAGGACGTATGCCACCTCGGCGAACCTCTTCCCGCGAAAGTGCTGGGTCAAGATGTAGGTCAGCCCGAGACCGACTCCGACCGCGATGATCGTGCTTGCGAGAGAATAGAATAACGAGACGTTAAGCGCGCTCCAGAACGCCGGGTCGGACACCATTGTGACGTAGTTGGCCGCCACGGGCGCACCGCTGAGGTTGGTGAAGCTGAGGTAAGTGCTCATGATCAGGGGGTATATCACGACCAGCCCCAAGACCGCGAACAAGGGCACGAATAGCAGGTACCAACGTCTGGACTCCATGGGGAACCATCACCCTCGCTGCGGTTCCACCGTCATACGTCATTCCGACCGCGGCATGATATATGACTTTTTCCGCCTCACGCCGAAGGGCAGGTTCCCCAGGGTTCCGCTCCTTCTCATCGCGCAGCACGCACCGTCGCGACCCGAATCCGGCACTCTCTTCGCGACCGTCAGTCGTGGCGCGACCTCACGTCAGCGCTCATCCTCCAGCGGAGGTGAGGCAGTTCGTGGAGCCAGGAGCTCCGAGCGCGGGGCCAGACGAGGAGGAGGTCACGATGGTCGCATTCTGGCTCACGACAAAATACCCCTCCAGACAGGGGCCTGTTCTCCCCTGGCTTACTGGGCTCGGAGGAGTCTTGGGGGACGTGAACGTGAAGTTCCCAAGCGTGGTAGTTTGGAAGGTCACCCGGTCGGCAGTGCCCGCCGGTAGGGTCATGTTGATGTTGAAGGCTGGCAGGATGAAGTACCTCAGCTCGTCATCTCCGTTCTGGACGGCGAGCGTCACGTTCTACCCGACCTTGGCGGCGACGCTGTCAGGGTAAAAGTGGTCGATTTGCAGCACCGGGTTGTCCTCGACGATGCGGACGTCGATCTCGGTAGGCGCGCCTGCGTTCGGCTTCGACAGCAAGAATACGCCCGCGAAGACGGCGATGAGAAGCACGACGGCTACAACCGCCGACAGCATCATTGAGATTGCCCTCCGCTTTCTTCTGAACACGGGCTCTATTTTCCCAGACGGCGGATTTATCTTCTTCGGTGCCTCGTGGAACCCACCCTGAAGTGCTCCGTCGATGGGCGGACCGCCCTCTCGGTCTGCAATCTTGTAAAAGTCGTCACTTGCCCAAAGCATAAATAAACGCCGGGCCGCACTCTCTATTACCGGTTCTACCTTGGGCAAGAATTATCTCACAGCGGCCCCATCGGACTCGCACAAGCTTTCTGCGTCCTGCCCGCCGACGAGGACCGCCCTTCGCAAGGATTGATGAGATCAAATGGCCAATCTAGAGATCGAAAACGTATCGAAGAGGTACGGAACCACCCTCGCGGTGGACGGAGTCTCGCTCAAGGTCTCGTCAGGGACCTTCACGGTCATCCTCGGCCCTTCAGGGTCGGGAAAGACGACGCTGCTTCGCTGCGTGGCGGGCTTTGAGAAGCCCGACTCCGGCTCAATCAGCATCGACGGGACCCCCGTCACCGACCTGCCGCCGCGGGAAAGGGACCTCGCCATGGTATTCCAAAGCTACGCGCTGTTCCCACTGATGACGATACACGACAACATCGCCTTCCCCATGAAGGTCCGCAACGCGCCCAAGGCCGAGATAGACGCGAGGGTGAAGCAGGTCGCCGACCTTTTGGTCATCAAGGACCTGCTCGACAAGAAGCCCAACCAGCTCAGCGGGGGAGAGCAGCAGAGGGCCGCGCTCGGGAGGGCCATCGTGCGCCAGCCGAACGCCCTGCTCATGGACGAGCCTCTCACGAGCCTCGATGCGCCGCTTCGCGCGCAGATGAGGACGGAGCTGAAGAGGATAAGGAGAGAGACCCAGATGACGGCCCTCTACGTGACCCACGACCAGGCCGAGGCCATGGCGCTCGCGGACATGATCGCCATCATGAGCGCGGGGAAGCTGATGCAATACGGCAAGCCCCTGGACGTCTACTCAAAGCCGCAGAACTCGTTCGTCGCGGGATTCATCGGCAACCATCCCACCAACGTCCTCAACGCGAAGTTCTCGGTCGACGGGAACGCGGGGACCGTCAAGATAGACAGCGCCGCCGTTCGCGTCGATGGTCCCACGGCGGCCATGTTGAGGCAGAAGGTGGGCGACGGCGCGGAGGTCCTCGTCGGGATCCGCCCTGAAGACGTCGAGGAGTTCACGTCTAAAAAGTCAGAGTCAGACCTCGAGATAGTCGTCGAGAGCATGGAGCCTCTTGGCTCCAGCATAGTCGTCAGCTCGCTCGTCGACGACAAGATCTTCAGGCTCGTCCTGCCGCCCGACAGGGCGGTCGCTCCGGGCCACCACCTGTGGCTCGAGTGGGAAGCGAGCAAGATGCACTTCTTCGAGAAGAAGAGCGGCGAGCTGCTGCTCTAGCTCGCGCCGAAAGAAGCCCAGCCGTTTTCTCTTCGTCGCAGACGCAACCCGGCCCACTCCGGCGACTCCCCAACGCGGGCCATCGCAGCAGCCGTCTCCCACTCTTGCTCTCCGCCTGGAGTCGCAGACGCTGGAAAGAGCGTAACTAATTCCTCAGTCCGGACAGCATTGTTATTGCGTGCGCGGCTCGCTGGGTCGCTGCAAAACCCATATCACATTGACGAGCTTCCTCACGCGATCCCCATAACATAATTTTCTTCCTTATTATCGCGATTTTGGGGCCGCGCAAAAAATAAGGGTTAAATAAGCGGCAAGTTCACTTATAGTCGAGGTTTCTTAGTTTGGTCAACCGAAAGGCGATTGCGAAGGTAAGTGCCCTTGCAGTGATGGCTCTCTTGATTGCAGGCGGAGCCGTTGGGATCTACTTCTACACGGCGGCACCGTCGAACATTTCAACGACGAGCTCAACGCACGCCTCGACCACAAATAGCAGCACCTCGTCGGGAGGGAACAGCTCGACAGTTGTGGCGCCGGCGAGCGGCTATCAGGACTCGTCAGGGCAGCCGCAGGGCTCCTGGGCTGACTACCTTGGTTACATCCCGGCTGGATACTCCCTCGCGCCGCACTACAACAACTCGGCCGTGTATCCGTGCCCCTCTGGGATGGACCCTGCCCAATGCACGCAGTTCCAGAAATCGTGCGGGAACGGAGTCTGCGACCCCAACGAGTCTTGTGCGACCTGCCCGATCGACTGCGGAGTCCCTGGAGAGCTCACCTGCGACCCATACACAGGGCGAGCCGGGGCACCAGTCAGCGTCTGCCAGATCCAGCACTAGCTGGCTGAGCCCGCCCTTCTTTCGGGCTATGGCCGTTCCAGACGCGCCTTTCGTCCGGACCCGGCAGGCTCCCATTCCTTAATATCTGGAACCAGGGGTTGGCTACCGCTTCACCCACGAACCGATTCAAGCAATTCGTCACCGTGGCAGCCAAGTCCGGAGTGACGGACGGCGCGCGTATCGTCCTCCGCGAGCTCGGCGTCCGCACCCTCGAGCCGATGGCTTATCCCGACCTCCCACGGAGGTTCGTAGTCGAGTTCGACCCAGTATGGAGGTGGATAGGAAAGGGCGTCAGGGAGCCGGGCGTCCTGAAGTTCGCCCGAGAACACATCGGCAAGGGGAGCACGGTCTTCGACATCGGCGCTCACGTGGGAGAATGGGCCCTCCTCTTCTCAGATCTCGTGGGACCCTCGGGGAGAGTCGTCGCGTTCGAACCCGACCCCGTCGCGCGGGCGTCCCTCAAGAGGAACCTCGAGATGAACGGGATATCGAACGTGCAGGTCGAGGAGCGGTGCGTGAGCGACAAGACGGGCAAGGCGCTGCTCTCGGCTGAGAGGTTCGGAAGCGGGCTCTCGTCCATCGTCCGACCGCCCGACCGCGGCGCTAGGCGCAAGGAGGTCGAAGTCCCTTCGACGACCCTCGACGACTATCGCGATGCGCACCGCCTGTCTCCCGATTGGATAAAGATCGACGCCGAAGGCGCGGAGCCGCTAATCGTCCGCGGCATGCAGCGCCTCATAGACGACCTGCACCCGTCGGTGATCTTGGAATTCCACTCAGACAACTTGACCGACGAGGAGAAGAGCAAGGCGTGGTCCACGGTGACTGAGCGCGCATCGAGCGTCGAGTTCCTGCAAAGCAGGCAGAAGAGCCACCTCTACCTCGAGAGGCTCCCGGAAGGGTACGCCCCGGACTGCGGGTTCCTGGTCGTCTACGTGAAGTACTGAGCTCCACACGGACTGCGCGGAACACATGAGCTTGAACCGGCTCCGGCGTCAGCGCTGAGAGGCTGCATCGCCGTGAGCGTAGCTGCAGAAATACGTCTCTGTTAAATCTCCGGGTGCTAGTCAACCCCGCCAACTACGAAAAGTGTCATTGTGGCATGTAGCATCTGGTGTAGATAATGATGCCAACGCCAGTGAAGTAGTGAGTTATTGACTCGTAGCCATTGTAAACCAGGGTGGGGTTCACGGCGTTGTTCGGAACAGAACAAGACATCGACGGGAATGCATCGGGTTGCGTAGTACCCGTATACCACGTCTCGCTTAAGGGAACTATAGGGGCTAGGAATAGGACAGCAAGAACAGCGATGACGATGATGATTTCGACTTCGCGTCTCATGCCATAGCTCTGCTCTTGTGGTGTAGATAGTTCTATTTTTTAGAACGCCCTCAAAGCCAACGCCCGATAGTTAACAGTCCATAGCAACACCCGAAGACTTGACAGGTGGGATGCTCGCAGAGGATTAAGAGGAAGAAAGCCACAGCCACGCGCATG
>VFSW01010349.1_pt1 | contig 13228 bp, 14 predicted proteins | sample 5358111 | NCBI WGS metagenome assembly VFSW01 (sample SAMN11554181, study PRJNA540505) | mine drainage metagenome | isolation source: sediment from site ElyBrook_90M | place: USA: Ely Copper Mine, Vershire, VT | collected 2017 | reverse complement strand
GCGTTTATTGCCACGGCAACGGCGGCAACAGCACCAACCCCGACATCCCGAACCTGGCAGAGCAGAATCCGGCCTATTTGCTTGCACAACTGCGGCAGTTCGCCCACGGCCAGCGCGCGGACGAATACGTAAGCGTCATGCAGAAGCTGGCAAAGACTTTCACACCCTCGCAGGAAGTGACGATTGCTGCCTACTTCGCTGCCCTGCCGCTCACCGCGGCACCAGCCGCCGACGCGGATCTGGCCCTTCAGGGCAAGCTGATCTATGCGCAGCGCTGCATTGCTTGCCATGGCCGCGACGGCCTGGGAAATGGCGAATACCCGCGTCTGGCCAGTCAGGAGCCAGGCTATGTCATCCGCACTCTGACAAACTTCCGTGACCACGCTGACAGCCGTCCCTCCAAGGTCATGTCAAGCGCGACCGCGGGACTGAAGGACACGGATATCCAGGAATTGGCCGCCTATGTCGCGCGCATGCCGGCCAGAAGAGGAAGCTACCTGGGTCTTTATCCCAAACCCGGCTTTCCCGGCGACAACTAGGCGCGCGACAGGCGCAGGCAGAACCAGACGACGGGAGCGCAATTACTCGCGATTATCTGACGGCACGGTTGCTACTGCCTGCTTCCAGTCGTGGAAAACGTCGATGTCGAGCCCATCCGGGTAGAACAAATAGCCGGGCTTGTGGCCGGGGTGGTCGGTCACGCCATACTGCCAGATGATCTTCCTGGTCCTGCGATCGATCACCAGCACCCGGTCCCGCCAGTCATCGTTAAGCACGATATTGCCGTTCGGCAGCTCCATGGCGAGCGACGGATGATTCAGCATGTTCTCTCCGCTCTTTACGTAATATTCCCATGTCGCCTTGCGCGTCGCCGGATCGAAGATCACGACACGCCCGGGCTTGGAATAGTCGGCCACAATCACCTGGCCATCACGCGTCGGGTAGGCATCAGACGGATAGCGTACATGCGGCGCCTGCACGCTCCAGACAAGCTTGCCTTGCGGCGTCACGCGCGAAATCCATGAACCTGGTATCTCGGTAATGAGGACATCGCCATTGTCGAGCGGAGTCGTCCCGTTTGGCAGGTCCAGATAGCGCGGCGGGTCATGACGGCATTTGCCCGGCTCGCCCCACTGCTTCAGCACCGCAGAAGTCGCGGGGTCGATAAAAAGAACCCGACAGTTGCGGATATCGGCTGTCAGGACCTTGCCGTCAGGCAACAGATGCGCATCGTCCGGAAAATTGAACAAGCCGGGGCCGCTGCCGCGCATGTTCGACGCGCCATAGGTCCACACCAGCGCGCGCGTGGCATAATCGACGATGTGGATGTCGTAGTTGTCCTCCTCGTTAACCATGAGCTTGCGGCCGTCGGGCGAAAAGAACACATCGTCGTTACCGCGGTAAATAGTCAAATTGGGTGACGGAAACTCCCAGACGATCTGCTTGTTCGGCGCGATCTCGATCAAGCGGTTATTGCGCCGGTCGGCGATCACGATGGGATAGGGCAGCGCGTTGTCCCAGGATGGGACCGGATTGTGCCGATTGCCCGTTACCGGAGGGATATGCGGCAGCTTGACGCCACTTGACACTTGACCGGCGCCGATCATCGCGCGCGTTACGGTGACCGCAACACCATCCGGTTTGCCCGCCGCCGTGTCCTGCGCCTGCGCAATGCCCATTGCGAGCGCGGTGGCGAGCGCCGCAACACCGAGGACACTTGAGTGACCCGGACACCGCCGCGCCGTAGCACCTTTCCTGGTTTCGAAATGCATCGTTATAGTCTCCTGTTTTTCGGGATCATTCGCCCATCGCATTGCCGAGTCATGCACCGCGTCCTGCGAGACGGTGGATGTCCAGCGTATGCATCTGGACGCTCATGCGGACCACAATATCCATGGCCAGCCCGCAGAAGATCCCGTAAAAACGTCCGGACGGCGATGACCAGGATCAATTCCTGGCAGAATCCCGGGGCAGACCCCGACCCGCGCCAACGTGAATGCCGGGCACTGATTCGTCCGGGGTGCGTGGCAGGCCGGGAAAACACCAGAGCCACCGCAGGAACATCCGTAACCGCCGTCCGTCGGCTGGCTTGCAAACGGAATCCGGACGCTTTCATGGCCCGGGCGCACGGCCAATAACCGGGCGATAGGCAAAGGCGCAGTGTTCTAGTATCCTGCGTTCGAAGTGACCGCGGACTGCGCGCGCAGGCAGTACCTCGCCCTGGCGTGCCACCTTGCCGGGTTCAACTGCATATATAATGCGGAACGTTTACGGGTTTTCGCACCACTCCAGCACCCACGCGGCTTCGGCCGTTCGTCAAGGTTAAAGGTTTGCAACGGGTTAACTATGGAAACCGAGAAGACCGTTCGAGAAATCCGCATCAACCCCATCGTTCCCAGTGAATCGGTGTTGGTCGCGACCGCACGCAACATGCGCCCGAAGAAGGCCGAGGCACCCGCACCGCGCGACACGCGCCGGCACGTTGATACCTGCCCATTTTGCGTCGGGAACGAATCCATGACCCCACCCGCCATCGCCACCTATCCGGCACAGGGTCTTTGGGAAATCCGCATTGTCGAGAACCTTTATCCTGTGCTCGGTGATGATCGTGAAAACCCGAACCTGAACCTCGGCCTGCAGCAGACCATTGACGGCTACGGACGTCATGAAGTCGTCATCGACCACAACGCCCACGGTGCGGCGGTGCACGAAATGACCGAGTCCCATCTCGCCCTGCTGTTCGGGGCTTACCGCGCGCGCATGGAGCAGCTCTACCGCTCCAACCGGCGCCTGCGTTATGTTCTGGTATTCAAGAACTTCGGTCCCGCGGCCGGCGCCAGCATCGCGCATACTCACAGCCAGATCATCGGCATGCCGGTGGTGCCGGATAATGTACAGATGGAGGTAGTGAACAGCCGCGCCTACTTCGTGAAGAACCATCGCTGCATATTCTGCAGCCTGATCGACGAGGCGCTGACATTCGAGGCGACGCTCTACGACCGTGAATCCGGCCAGATCCGTCGCAAGATCGACGTCGGGCAGTTCGTCATCGAACGTGGGAAGAAATTCATCGCGATCAAGCCGTTTGCCAGCCGCTACGAATGGGAGGTGCATATCCTGCCTCTCGGGCACCAGGCCGACTTCCTTGACAGTAGCGCCGAAGACCATGCGGACTTCGCGCAGGTACTGCGCCGCACCATGGCGCGTCTCGACGCCGTGCTCGGCGGCGCCCAGTACAACTATTTCCTGCACTCGGTACCACACGGCGAAGATGCCGCCGGCAACGCCGCCAGTTTTCACTGGCACCTCGAGATCTGCCCGCGCACCACTATCCCGTCGGGTTTCGAGCTCGGATCGGGACTGTTCATCAACACGATCAGCCCCGAGATTGCCGCGCAGACGCTGCGCGCGGTTGCGCTGGATTGAAACAAAACGGTAATCTCGACAAGACCCGATCGATGCCATAATACCGCAGCGCGGCTGGCAGCCGGAGAAACACGATGGACAGAGTAAAGTTGGGACAACCGGTACCCGATATCGAAATGCAGGCAACGGACGGCCCTGCAATCCGGCTTTCGGACCTGCTTGGAAAGAACATCGTTCTGTATTTCTATCCCAAGGACAGCACGCCGGGGTGCACCACGGAAGGCCAGGACTTCCGCGACAGCTACGAAGAGTTCAGGAACCTCAATGCCGAGATACTGGGTGTGTCACGCGACAGCATCAAATCCCACGAAAACTTCCGGAAAAAGAACAGTTTTCCCTTTGAGCTCATCTCCGACGGAGACGGCAGGCTGTGCGGGCTTTTCGATGTCATCAGGGAAAAAACCCTGTACGGCAGGAAACACATGGGAATCGAGCGCAGCACGTTCATCATCGACAGGAAAGGCATCCTGCGTCAAGAGTTCCGCGGCGTCAAAGTCGACGGCCATGTGGCGCGCATGCTCGAGACAATCAGATCCCTGTAATCGATTCACATCCTGGTAACACCAATGCCTGAACCCAGAAAAAAGATTTTTGTGCTGGACACAAACGTCCTGATGCATGACCCGTCCGCGATTTTCCGGTTCAAGGAGCACGATATCTACCTCCCGATTGTGGTTCTGGAGGAACTCGACAACGCGAAGAAGGGAATGTCCGAGGTAGCACGCAATGTGCGCCAGGTGAGCCGCTTCATTGATGACCTGATCGAGAACCGCGACGCCGACATCAGTCACGGGTTGAAGCTGCCGTCTGCGGCCGAGTCCATCGTCACCGGACGGCTGTATTTCCACATGGATGCGGTGCACAGCCATTTGCCGAACGGGCTGTCCGACGGCAGCCCGGACAATACGCTCATCGGGATCACCCTCGATCTCGGCCTGAACCATCCGGATACCGATGTGGTGCTGGTGTCCAAGGACATCAACCTGCGCATCAAGGCGCAGGCCCTTGGCATTCGCGCCGAGGACTACGCGAACGACCAGGTACTGGATGACGCCAACCTGCTTTATACCGGCGCGACCAGACTCGGTCCGGATTTCTGGGAGAGCCACGGCAAGGACATGGAATCCTGGAAAGCCGAGCAGGGCCGCACCTTCTACCGCATCCGCGGTCCGCTTGCGCGCACCTGGCTGCCCCACCAGTTCCTGTTCGATGACGGCGAGCGCGCCTTCGAGGCCGTCGTGCGGCGGATTGAAAACGACACCGCCATTATCGAGGTGGTCAAGGACTACAGCAGCGCGCGCAATGGCATCTGGGGCATCCATGCACGCAACCGCGAACAGAATTTTGCACTCAATCTGCTGATGGACCCCGAGATCGACTTCATCACCCTTCTGGGCCATGCCGGCACCGGCAAGACCCTGCTGACCCTTGCTGCCGCTCTCACCCAGACACTCGAGGAAAAGCGCTACAGCGAGATCATCATGACCCGCGTCACGGTTCCGGTCGGCGAGGACATCGGATTTCTGCCAGGAACCGAAGAAGAGAAGATGGGCCCATGGATGGGGGCTCTCGAGGACAACCTCGATGTGCTCAATCCGAGCGACCACCAGGAACATGGTGCCTGGGGACGCGCCGCCACGCACGATCTGGTACGCAGCCGCATACGCATCAAGTCTCTCAACTTCATGCGCGGGCGCACTTTCCTCAAGAAGCTCATCATCATCGACGAGGCCCAGAACCTCACCCCGCATCAGATGAAAACCCTGGTGACACGCGCCGGCCCGGGCAGCAAAGTTGTATGCCTCGGAAATATTGCGCAGATCGACACACCCTATCTTACCGAGACCACATCGGGGCTGACCTATGTCGTCGACCGATTCAAGCACTGGGAGCACAGCGGGCATGTCACGCTGCAGCGCGGCGAGCGCTCACGCCTGGCGGATTACGCGACCGAAATACTGTGAACACCACCGCTAAAGCGACTGTGGGCATCTTTATCGCACCGCAAGAATAACCCCAGGGGAGACCAATGCAAGGGATACTGGATTGTTCGCGTGGACCTAACCGATCAGGAACCGTTCAAGGTCTATGCTGCGGCAACCGCCGATGCGCCGATGAAATACGGCGCGCGGTTCCTTGCCAGGGCGGGCCGCTTCACAGTTCCGGAAGGAACGACCAGAACACGCAACACCGTAGTCGAGTTTCCGTCCTATCAGGCTGCTCTCGATTGCTGGAGCTCGCCCGAGTATCAGGCGGCCCGCAAACTCAGACTGCCGGCTTCGTTGATCGATCTCGTAATCGTTGAGGGCTACGATGGCCGGCAGCCGTCCTGACTGAAACGATCGTTTCTGATTGTTAAGCTGACACCCGGCGACGCGTTCAGCGCTGGCTTGCCAGTGCGATGCTTCGCGCCCCCTTGGATCGCGGGCTGGCGCATGCGGCGGCCTACCCGAAGACCGAATGAATACTGATCAGACGACTTCTGTCCTGAGCGGGACGAGCGAAACTGCAGCAGTTGGGAGGCAGATTCCGATAATAAGTTCCTGATCTTTCAGAGAATCATGGATCGTACCCGGTGTTTCGGGTGTGCGAATAACGGGTCGTCTGCGAATGGCGTGCCTTTGGTAATATTTGGGGTTTATCCAGCCTTCATGTCGGCTGTTAAAGATGCGACCATACTTGCCGACATGCGCTCACTTGCGGAATTTGACTGCGCACCCGATGCGTACATTGCGATCCGTTCTTTATGAAACGACCCCGGCATAACCTGGTCTACGTCAAATCGAAGCAGTGTCAACCGCGAATGGCCTGATGCAGGGCCAACCCCCGGTAAAAGGGCTTAGGCGCTTATACCGAACCAGGTTCCCGTCTGGGCAAGGTTTCTCTGGGTGGAATTCGCGCCTCTTCTTAACCGCGCCGAGTATTCCGCGGCGGGTGGCAGACAAAAACATCGATCAAGACGTTACTTTTGTACGTCGCCGTCAGCGAGTTTCTCGTATTGGCGGCGGAACAGGATCTCGAGTTCATCGATCACTTCGACTCTATCGCGTCCGTGCATGACGTGCTGGGTCATCAGTGAGGAAGTCTCATTCAGCATCTTGGAACGATCGAGCATGGGGTAGGTTGCCACCAGGCGCTTGATCGCCTTCACCACGCTTTCCTCGGCCGGACGCGGGATGTTCTCCGGAACCGGCGCTTCAACCGGCGCATCACCCAATGCGGCCGGCTCACGCTGGCGTGCGTCCAGAAATTCCGCAAAATCCATAAGCGTCCGGGCCTGCGCCTCGGGCAGGCGCCGCAAGATATCGCGCAGGCGCTTTTCAGTCGATTTCGACATCGATACTGGATCTCCGAATTATCGCATTAACTGTCATCCCGCGAATTGTCCGGGACATTCAGATGAAACACCGGCATCTTGTGGCGCTCTTTCATCAGGTCAAGTTCTTTGACAAGCGCTATGATCACCTGGTCCTTGGTCTGCTGCATGCCCTGCCACTCCTGACGCGCCTGCGCCAGAAGCTCGCCGATATTGTCGGGAACCCGGCGTTTGGCTTCCATGATCATGTCCTCAATCATGCCCGGCTTGAGCTCCGGCCGGAAAAGCATGGCATAGGATTCCCGATCGGGGCGAAACGCCAGCCACCTGCCGTCATCATCCACTACGATCGGTTCCATGCCCGCAGGCAGAGTCGCGCTGCCATTATACATGACGAGCAGGCGGCGCCCGTCCACAGCCTCGGCCAGGGCATCGCCCGCGCCGGCATCGGTCCTGTGACCGGTCGTCCAGTAGGCGGTGTGAAACGGCTCGGGCGATATGCTGGCACCTTCATACTCCGCCAGAAGCAGCGCGCCGAAACCAATGGCGACAATCGGGCGATGCGCCTGGCGGAAAACTCCGATCAGACGCAGCTCATCGTCGATCCAGGGACAGGTCTCGCGATCGGCAGTGGGGCGCGAACCGCCAAGCAGGAACAGGGCATCGAACTGGCCGGCGCTGCCCGGCAGATCCTGGCCCACAAAAGGGCGGAAATAAACGAAACCGATGTCGCGCTTTTCCAGCTGGTTCTCGATGGTTCCGAGAAACTCGGAATAGGTGTGCTGCACCACGACAAACCGCTTCATGCCACGCCTGCCCTTTTACTCTTCAGGAAAACACGCGAGCGATACGAAACTTCCGGGTGCTGACGCAAGGATCATGCTGACGCCGGGTGGATTGCGCAAGCGTCAACCCGCGGCCTTGCTGTCGCCGGCCTGCGCGCCCTGACGTTCGCAGTGTTCGTGCGCGAAATTCATGAACTCCTCCACCGCGCGCAAGCGGAACTTCTGGCGCTGATGAACGAAGGAGAATGGACGCTCCAGCGCCGGCTTGAGCGGCAAAGCCACGAGCGTACCGAGCTTAAGCTCCTTGCCGACGGTAGCGCGCGATACGATCGATACACCGAGTCCGGCCTCGACCGCGCTCTTGATGGACTCCGGGCTGCCGAATTCCATGCACAGATTCAGGTCCTGCAGCTGGATGCCGTTCTGCGACAGATAGTCGCTGATGACTTCGCGCGTGCCGGACCCTTCCTCGCGGCACAGGAACGGCAATCCGGCGATTTCCTGCACCGCAACCAGGGACTTCTTCGACATCGCATGATGCGGCGGGCAGATAAACACGAGTTCGTCGTGCCAGCAAACTTCTACCATCAGATTCTTGTTGGTCACGGCCGATTCCACGATACCCACATCGACCGAATTGTTCTCCACCAGATGCACAATGCCAAGCGAGTTGGACACACTGAGACGCACGTTGACATCGGGGTAACGTCTCTGGAACTCGCCGAGCAGTCCGGGAAGCACGTACTCGGCGATGGTGGTACTGGCGCCGATAATGAGGATGCCGCTGACGTCGCCGGTCAGCTCGCGCACCCGGCTGTCCATCTCGCCGTAGAGGGCAATGATCTTCTCGGCATACCCGTAAACGCGCTCGCCTGCGGCGGTGAGACTGATGCGGTTATGGGTGCGGTCGAACAGACGCGTATTGAAGTGTTCTTCCAGCTGGCGTATCTGGAACGTCACTGCCGGCTGGGTCATATGCAGCGTCTCGGCCGCCTTGGTAAAACTGAGGAGGCGCGCTACAGTATGAAATACCTGAAGTCTGCGATCAGCCATAGCTCGTTGTCGCCGGGCTTGATACCCGATTTTCCTTAGAAATGGAGTAAGCCTGTCATTTCAGCATAAACTGGCTTTATTTGGTATATCTTTTCGCTAATAGGATCTTCATCTCTCCGATGACTCATGCGTGGGAAAAGCTGGACCTCGAAGGCAGCGGGCTGCAAAACGCCAATCGGCGCCTCATTAAGCGCATGAAAAAACGAGTCACCGCATATTTGCTGTGGTTTCTGTTTCCGGTGGGCGCCCATCGCATTTATCTTGAAGACAAAATCCCTGCCCTCGCCTATGCCGGTTTGAGCGCCCTCGCTGCAGTGCTGTATTTAAGCCATGCCGGACGGTTCGCATGGGTACCCGCCGTGATTGCGATTGGCTGGGCGCTCTATGATCTCGTGTGGATCGACCGGCGCATCACCCGGCTGAACAAGCAGATCCGCATGGCGGAATATCTGCGCCCGGGCGCTGGGGCACCTTCCGGCTTTCCCGGGCACTACACCGATGATGCCGGGCTTGGCGAATACATCGGGGAAAAGGAACGCGAGCGCGGCGGTCACGTGCATGCTCCACAATCAGCCTCAAGGCCTGGAAAGCGTGCGCCCTCCTTCGCCGAACAGGAGAGGATGCTGCGCGAATTGACCAGGAAGTGAGCGCCGGGAAGGGAAAATGAAGTGGCAACCAGACCGGAGTTTTACCCCACTATGCGGCTGTCGAAACCGGGGCCATGGATACCGTTGATGCGACCGCCAAGACACAGAACCTCGACCTGACAGGAGTACCGACCATCCTGGACTCACACAACGTCATTGCTTGGCGCATTGTCGAAGTCACCGAGAAGGAGAACATCGTCTGCGCGTTCATATCGCAGCGAAGGAAGTGAAGGAGTTTTCGTGTTGTGCCGGATGACGCGAGCGGCAAAGCAGGTATTTGAATAGAAGAACAAACCGGGGCTTCCACCTTCAGACGCAATGAAGGACACCCCTTGCTAAACCTCACCAATCAGTCAGCCACCAGCAAGCGCAAACCGACCGCCGAAGCGGCAGCGTTAAGCGCACCATCGAAAGAGGCGAAATTCAGGAAGTTCCTCCCATGGCCGATGAGCAGCGATTCAGCCGCCGCCAAGTGCACGCTGTCATAACCTCGCAGGCCGAAACTCTCAGTCAATTCGCCCGCCCGACGCAAAGACTGCTCATTCGGCAGAATAGCATTGAGCGCCCTCCAGTCTGCCTCGAATTCGCGCTTGTGTTCCCGGTAGACATCGGCAGTCTGGCGACCCATGCGATGCAGGCGCGCCAGCGCTGCGCGCATTTCAGGGTAGGCAATCCAGTGCGTATGAATCCGTGTCGCTCGAGCAACCGCGGCATGCACGGTTTCGGCGCCGGATTCGTTCACATATAGCTTGATAAACGCCGAGGTATCGAGATAGAGGATCAAATCCGATCCTCAATCACCGCTTCCGCAGCGCTCTTGTCGCCCGGTTTCAAGCGGATCGGATGTTTGGCGCCTTTGACACTTTTACCGTTGCCCGGCCGCACCCAAGGCAGCGCCTCGATATGCGCGATCACCTCCGCCTCGGTCTCCCCGCCCGCCGGTACCAGCGGTGTCAGCCGCGCCACCGGCTGGCCACGGTCCGTAATCACTACTTCCTTTCCCGTACGCACAAGCTTGAGGTACTTCGACAGGCGATTTTTCATGTCACGGATCGATACTTCCATCGCGATTCCTCAATGTAGCCACACTACGTCTAATTGTAGCCACATACAAGGAAGCGGTCAAACACTAGGATTCGCTGCAATCGTAATGATCTTGTCGATGAGACGTCCTGCCGGCTCGCAGATCCGGGCATCGGTGAGCAAGTTGCCGAGGATATGTATCAGTGGCAACCCATCGGGGCGGCAGGTCAGGTTGCTCTACAAGGTTGTGCTTCAATCATTGACCGTCGGGTCGACGGCGTCGCGGCTGTCATAAACGACGCGCCCGTCTGCAAAGGTCACCGTAGCCAGCCGATTGATATCGTCGCAGGCGTCACTCGTAGTGTCGGACATGCTGTCGGCAATCCAGGTCTGCCGGATGACGTTGGTAAAGGCATCGTCAATTGTTGTTATTTCTAGGGAAACTCTTAAGGATGGATCATCCTGGGTCGCAAAAAGAGGCCCGGTCAATATCCAAATATGGATTAACCGATGGTCGCAAGCGCACCGGAGATTGCCCTACAGGGGAAGGCGTCGCCAGAAAAGCCGCGATAAGCAACTTGCAGGCTGCGCCCGGCGCAGTGTGCAAAGGATTTCCCGGAACGCTAAAACCCTTCAAGCTTGAGCTTGAGATCGGTTGGACTCGTGGCGTACTGAAGTGCCGTCTCTTCGTCGATATCGCCGGTGCGAAACAGCTGAAAAAGACTCTGGTCAAAAGCCATCATGCCTTCCGCCATGGAACCCTTCTTGATCAAGTCGTTGATCTCCTTGATCTTGAGCGGATCGAGAATGTATTCGCGCACAAGCGCGGACACGGTCATGACTTCGCAGGCGACAATGCGCCCCTGCCCGCCCTTGTGCGGCAGCAGGCGCTGGCTCACGACACCCTTGAGGTTCTGCGCCAGCTTGGCGCGCATGGTCTGCTGACCTTCAGGCGGAAACGCGGAGATGATGCGCGACACTGTTTCTGCCGCAGCCGGCGAATGCACGGTGGAAAATACGAGATGGCCCGTTTCTGCGGCAGTGAGTGCCGTTTCAATGGTCTCGGGATCGCGCATTTCGCCGAGCAGGATTACGTCCGGATCTTCGCGCAACGCAGCCTTCATGGCGTCGGCAAAACTGTTGGTGTCGATACCGAGCTCGCGCTGGGTGATAATCGAGCGCTTCTCCGAAAACAGAAACTCGATCGGGTCTTCGATCGTGATGATATGGTTGTTCTGCTTGGCATTGATCTCGTTGATGAGCGATGCCAGGGTCGTCGATTTGCCGGAGCCCGTAGCGCCGGTGATGAGCACGAGTCCGCGCTCAAGCTGGGTAAACTGGTTTACGATCTCGGGTACATGCAGTTCGGCGAGCGACGGGACATTGGTGTTGATCACGCGCAGCACCATGCCGATCGATCCGCGCTGATAGAAAAGGTTGGCACGTACGCGTCCGATATCCTTGAAGCCGATCGACAGATCCGCCTGGTGATCCTTGTCGAACTGGGCAATCAGGCGCGCCGACATCATGGTGCGCGCCAGCCGTTCCATAAATTCCGGGGGCAATGGCGGAATCTCGCGCACGGCACGCAGCGCCCCGTCGACCCGCAGGATCGGGTGGTTGCGGGTACGCAGGTGTATGTCCGAGGCCTTGTGCCGTACCGCCATAGCCAGAATCTGGCTCAGGAGCTTAAGCGGATCAGTGTTGGCGGAAATTCCCTGGGCCGGCGTTGTCGGCCCGGCCTGTGGAGCAACGGAAGTGCTAGCGCTGTTCTGGTCTGCCATATGAGGTTAGTGTAGCCGATCCCGCGCGAGGTGCAATCGCGCGCCTTTTACCCGGCCTTTTCGTACATCGCCAGATAGTTCTTGCGCTCCATGGGAGGAATACCTGCCACTGCCAGGGCGGCGTCCAGATGTACCGGGGTGCTCATGCCGACCAGGGTAGTACCCAGACCCGGGGTGGAACGATTGAACTGGATGGCGCGCGCCGCGGCGCCGGCCAATCCCGGCAATGCCTGCTGCACCGCTTCGATGGACTGGGTGCCGAGATGTCCCTTGAACAGGGTATGACTGGCCATGGCATAGACCTTAAGCTGCATCGCCGCCTGCAGCGTCGATGCCTCATTGCCCTTCCCGGTCATCTGGTTGAAGCGCGTAAAGGCTTCGACCATGACCTGATTGAACGGCAGCTCAATCAGGCTAAAGTGGTGCACTGCGCCGTCGCCGGCGACACGGGATGCAGCCCTTTCCGCCAGGCCGAGCAGGGAGACAAGCGAAAGGAAAGCCGGTTCGTCGGTATGCGCACGAAATCCGTGGAAGGTCGAGATGCCGTAATGGCGTATCCTGCCCGCCTGCACGGCTTCCTCCAGCATCACGAATACTGCTTCGAGCTTAGCGAGCATTGCCGGCTTGCCGATCTCGGGGATATGCATCTCCGGCTGATCGACGAGAAAACCATCCAGCGTGTCCACACCGAGCCATTGGCAGCTGACGTCGATCTGATACCTTATATAAGGCGGCGACAAGAGGTGGACCCCGGCCGCCAGATCCGCACCGGTGCCGAGATTGCGATCGGCAATCTCGCGATTGAACCACGCCGCCGGGTCTGCCGGTGGTCCGTCGGGGAACAGCAGAAAGCCACCTTTCGAAACCAGAAATAGCGCATCGCGCGCAACGCCTGCGGCGAACGCCGTGCGCAGACCCGTACCGATTGCGCGCAGGGAACGGCCGTAGCGATAATGGGTTGCGGTATCGACGACATTAAGGCCATTTTGCAGGCCGCGTGCGACGATGTTTGCGATGCGCAGGTCAGCGTCATCGGTGGCCTCACCCGGAAAGGTGCCAATGCCGACAGAACTCAGCAGCAGGCCGCTGCGCAGAAAATCACTGTAATGGCCGGGGGCGCCCCCCCCCGCCCCGGTAATGGGGTTGGGCCCGGGGAGTTGGGGCGGGGGGGGTGACGGCCACCCGCGGGGGCCA
>VFSW01010348.1_pt1 | contig 13229 bp, 11 predicted proteins | sample 5358111 | NCBI WGS metagenome assembly VFSW01 (sample SAMN11554181, study PRJNA540505) | mine drainage metagenome | isolation source: sediment from site ElyBrook_90M | place: USA: Ely Copper Mine, Vershire, VT | collected 2017 | reverse complement strand
CGCGCTGAGCTCCACGCCGACGAAATATGTGCGCTGGGCAGCGGCACCACTTATGTTGTTGGTCACGGTGAACTCGAGTGTGTAGTCTCCAGAAGAGCCGCTCACCGTGTAGAACACGTTGATAGGATCGGCCTCCAATGCCGCTACGCCCACCGATAAAGAAAGCAACAGAATCTTCGAAAAGCTCATCATGTTCGTCTTGGCCTCAAGTACTCATTTTTGCTCCCGAACGCACGGAGTCGGGCAATTTTAGTTCCACGTCGCAAACGTAGTGTTTTCAAGCGGCGCACGCAGTAAAGGTGCCCCCTGGTCTCCAAAAGCCGGGGAAGTTTTCCAACTTCGTTGCCTAAAAGCCCAAATCAGTGCTGTTCGGTTATGGCTGCGCCCCGCCCGTCGGATAGGGCGGTGGTACTCGCCACAAAAAAGGTGACGCATTCCCCTCAGTCGAATAATTCACCCCGGGCAGGCGGCGCGGCCGTTCCCGTCGCTAGCCGGCGGTCACAGGACGTCCTCTATCAGATACCTCCGCGCTGCCATAAGCGCCGTGTCCGCGGGCTGGCCGGTATCCACGATCAGCTTTGGCCGGACAATCGCTTCGCACTCCGCGCGGACTTTCCGGTAAAGCTCGTAGGTGCGATTCTTGGCTGGATGTTCCCCGGCAAGCTCGATTCGCTGCCGGGCCACCTCCTCCGGGCACACGCATTCGATGATCCGCCAGGGCGTGTTCAGCCGCTCCGCCAGATCGATGACGCGGCCGACCTGATAGGCGCGGGAAAAGGTGCGGCCGTCGAAAAAGACAGTCAGCCGTGGATGCTTCGCGAGCAGATACTCCGCGGTGCGCTGCATCAGATCCTGCACGAAATCGTCCTGCTCCGCGGAATACTCCACGAACTCCGGCGGGAAGAGCGCCGCGCGAAGAATATCTTTACTGAGAACTACTCCCCGCAGTTCCCCGGCTAGCGCCCGCGCCAGCGTGCTCTTTCCCGTTCCCGGGAGTCCGGCCATCACGACGATCATGGGCTCATTTTAATGGAGTGCGCAACAAAGATTGCGGCATCGAAAAATGCGGGACAACCGGGCAGACGATTTGGCTTGCTCGATGCGGATCGATGGGAATCAGACGGGCAGGGAGCCGAATTGGTGAGGACATGTTCAACCACACGCGTGGCTTGGCGGGCCTTTTTTTGGGGAACAAGCGGAAAACCTCATGGAAGCGCAAGAATTTCCCGATATTCTGGATGCCATGAAAATCGTCTTACCCGCCCTTGCCGCCCTCGCCATCCTGAGCGGATGTACGCGCGCTCGCGTCACCACGGAGATCAAGAGCGATGCAAGCTTCACCCGCACCGTCGCCTTCACGGGCCCGGAGCCCAAGACGGATCAGATAAACATGGGGGGCAACATCGAGGATCAGTTCGTGCTGCCGGGCCCGGGCTGGAAATCGAGCAAGGAGACCAAGGACTCCAACATCACAACAAGCTTCGAACTCGTCTTTCCCTCCGGAGCGCCGGTGAAAGGCGACCTCACCATCAAGGGCGACGACGGCAAGCCGGTTCTGGTGAACGAAGTGTCCGTGACGCGCCTCGCGCCGCGCCGCTACGAATACCGTGAAACATTGCGCTGGACGGGCACGCCGCCGGTCGGCTTCAAGTTGAAGCCCGCGGATTATGCCAGGATCAAGGCCGCGCTGCCGCCCGAGCTCGCCACCGACGAAAACGCGCGCGCGTTGACGGAAAAAGTTGCCGCGTTGTCGGTCCCCATGCTGTTCGGCCCTGGCGACCCGCTGCTCACGATGGGCCTGCTGCATCCCGACCTGGCCGGACGACGGCTGAGCCAACGCGTGGGCGGGGTGATGATGAAGGCGATGGAAGAACAGTTCGGCGACAAGATGACGCTGGCGCAGCGCCGGGAAGTGGTTCAGAAGATGATCGAAATCTCGATCGCACAAGGTAGGCCGTCTGCGCCCGATCCGTCCTCCGGACCTCCGTCGTCGGGCAAGGGCGGCGGCCTGACGCCTCTGATGTTCGTGGTGAAGACGCCGGGGAAAATCTTGTCCTCCAACGGCGAATGGGACGAGGTGGCCGGAGAGCTGTTCTGGGGCCTGTTCCCTCCGGCGGCCACACTGAAGCCCGTCGTCATGACCGCGGTGATCGAGGTGGATCAAAATTAGCGGCCCGGCATCCAATATACGTTGAAAACCTGGATCTACGGTAAAGCGATCTCGCCCTTCGTCGAACTGCTGAGGCAGGGCGTCTCGCCGGAAAAAATCGCGCTGACGGTCGCACTGGGCATTTCGCTGGGCACGGTTCCGGTGCTGGGCTCGACCTCCCTGCTGTGCACTCTGGCCGCGCTGCGGCTGAGGCTGAATCTGCCCGCGATTCTGGCGGTGAACTGGCTGGTTTATCCGCTGCAAATCGCGCTACTGGTCCCGTTTCTGCGCGCCGGGGCATGGCTGTTTCGCGTCAACGGCCCGAGGCTCACGGTGGCGCAGATTTTCGGGATGATCCGCGCCAGCATGTGGCACACGATCATGGCATTGTGGACGGCGACCATGCACGCCTTAGTCGTCTGGGCGATCGCCGGGGCGATTGCAACGGCCGCGGTTTACCTCGCCGTTCTGGTCTTCCTGAGGCTGTTTTGGAGTACCGGCGCGGCCGCGTAGCTGCAACGCCGGCGGCAGGCCTTTCTGCTAGGGCGCCTTCGACTCCCGCGCGATGCGGCCGTCGAGCCCTTCGTCCACGGAGACCTTATTCACCTCGAGCGTCTCGCCGCGCGCCTTATCGAGGTTCGCCTTGGCGCGAATATAGGCCGACAGGCTATCGATCAGCGTGGTTTGGGCCGCCACCACAGCCCGCTGCGCGCCGATAATCGCGCTGGTCGTTCCGGTACCGAAAGAGAAACGATTCCGCTCCGCCTCGAGCAGCTCCTGTTGCAGCTTCAGCCCCTCCACGGCGGTTGCGTAGCGCGCCCGCGCCTGCTTCAGCGCGATCATCTCGTTGGAAATTTCCACCAGGATCGCGTTCTTGTCGCGCATGCTGCTAACGTCGTCTTGTTTCAACTGCAACTGCTCCACTCCATAGTCGGCTTGCGCCTGCCGGTTGCCCAAAGGCGCGCGGAAGAAGAACCCCCCCGCCTCACTGGGAAAGTTATTGCGGAACACCTGTCCGAGCGCCGTGCCGTACCCGCCCGAGAAGTATGCATTCGGACGGGCTCCGGGCACCGGCTGAGGCGTGCCCGCCGCGCCGCGATTGTAGGCCTGCGCATAGGCGATCCCGGTGGGCGCGAGCGCATCCTTGGTCCCGATGGCGGAGATATCCGCGTTCTCATCCCTCATCTTGGCGATCGCCATATCCGGCCGCTTGGCCAAGGCCCTGGCGAGGAGATCGCGCAGCGGCGGCAGATCGTCCTCGCTGGGAACCTCAATGCGGTCCAGAGTGATGATTTCCGCCGCGTCGATCTCGGGATCCGGCGCCCTGGTCAATTGATCCTTCACCATCGCTTCCTGCTGACGCACGGTCGCCTCGGCGATGCTCATGTCCTGCTTGCGCGCCGCTAGCTCCGCCGCTGCGCGCGGCAGTTCGACGGGAGCCAGAAAACCGAGGTCGATCTGCCCCTTCGTATCGTTGTAGAATTTCTGGGCGATATCAAACGCTTCGCGGCGCGACTTCAGCGTGTCGCCGTCGCTCACCAGATCCCAATACATATTCACGACGTTCGACACCACGGTTTCGAGCTGTCCCCGGAACGTCTCACGCGCGGCCGTTTTGTTATTGAGCGCCACTTTAATCTGCCGCGAGTTCACCGCGAGGCCTCGCCCCTGGAATACCGGGATCTGCGCGCTCAACTGGATGTACGGCGCGACGGCCGGGTTGAAGAGATCGCTGGGGGAGTTCTCCTGCAGGTATTGCTCGTAACTCTTCAGTTGCACGAAGCCGCCGGTGGGCAATCCCTGTTGGATCAGGTTATTGTAAATGCGCTGTGTGTCCACCAGCGTATCCACGCCGCTGAGGGCCTGGTTCGGCTGCGGATAGGTGATGTGCGAAAAGCTGGTCTGATTTTGGTAAAACGGGTCCATTACCTGCGCCGTGGTGCCGATCTGCGACGTGGTGACGCCGCCACCGCCGCCATTGCCGCCGTTGCCTGCGCCGCCCGCGCTGATGCCCGCGTTCGCCGCCGTTCCCAGCACGCCGAGGCCGGAGTCCGCGCCGCCGATCTGACCCTGCGCGCTCGACACGCCGCGCGGCGCGCCGCCGGCTTGCGCGCGTTACACCGCCCAGTCCGCGTTCGCTGGACCGTTGCGAGCCACTTCCAGATTCAAGTCGTTCTCCACCGCGAGCGCGATGGCGTCCTGCAGGGTCAGATACAGCTTGCCCGCGCGCATCAGCGAATGGATGCGCCGGGAATTGCCCATCCGCACCGGCGAGATCGTGCTGGGGACATAGGGTCTCCACCACACGGGCGCGGTAGGACGGCTCACTACCGGCGCCTGCGCGCGAAGCGTCGCGCATACGCAGAGGACAGCGAGGACGCGCCTCATTTCTTTTCTCCCGGAACCGTGGCCGGCAGCGAGGATTCCCGCGCCACGCGGCCCGACAACGCTTCATCCATCGACACGTGATTCACGTCCAGGGTCCGGCCAACCGCCTGGTCGAATGAAATCTTGGCGTGAGTGTAATTCGCCATCGCCTGGGCCTCCAGCGTCTGGTCATTTACCAGATCCTTCTGCGCGGTAATTACGGTGGTGACGTCCGTGCCGGTGGCGCCGTATTTGAACTTTTCCTGCTCCGCGCGGCGGCTCTCCTCGGCCAGCTTGCGCGTGGCGCCCGCCGTTTCATGCCGGGCCCGCGCCTGCTGCAGCCCGCTCCCCGCGTGGCGCACGTCGACGCGGATCTGGTTCACCGACCGCTGTAGTTGAAGCTGCTTCTGGCGGATGGTGAGTTGATCCATGGCGTAGTCGGCCTGCGCCTGCCGGTTGCGCAGCGGAATACTGAGCGAGAAACCGGCCGAATAATTCGGGAAATTGCGCCGGAATTCCTGGGCCAGCAAATTACTGTAACCGCCGACGAAATATTCATTTACCGGTCCGCAGCATCCGTTATAGTTTGGATTCACCGGACCCGTCAAGCCCTGGTTGTTCATGTCGGCAAACGCGCTCAACGTCGGCAGCAGGCTGTTCTTCGTTCCATGGACGTTGATCTTGCTGCTTTCCAGGTTGAGCCTGGTCTGCACGATCTCGGGACGGTTCTCCAGCGCCTCCTGAATCAGATCGGCCACCGGCGTGGTGTCGTCGTTTTGGGGTATTTCGAAACGGTCGAGCGGGAGGATGTGGACTTGCTCCAGCCACACGCTCTCCACGCCGTTGCGGCTCAGCGCGTTTTTCAGCACCGTTTCCTGCTGCGCCAGGTTGGTTTCGGAAATCAGCAGATCCTCCTTGCGCTGCGAAACCTCGGCCGCCGCGCGCGTGACCTCAATGGGGGGCAGTGTGCCCAGCTTCACCTGCACCACGTTGTCGTCGTACAACTGCTGCGCGAGCTGAAGAGCCTCTTTCTTGATGCGCAGGTCCTCATTGAAGCTCACCAGATCCCAGTAGAGATTCAGGACGGCGGAGATGGTGGTGATTACCTGCATCTTCACCGTCAGATCCATCACTTTCAGGTTGTTCCTGGCCACGCGGATGTTCCGGTTGTTCACCGCCCTGCCGAAGCCCTGCAAGAGGCTCTGGTTGATGTTGAAATCGATCGTGCCGGACGTGGATGGGTTCAGAAGCTGAAATGGACTGTTGATGTTGTTGTGGGAGCTGGTGAAGGATCCCTGAATCGAAGTCCCGGTGATGAACTGTTGCGAATAGGAGAAGTTGAAGAAGCGCGAGTCCGACACCAGCGACGTGGTTCCGGTGGCGATCGTGTTGGTTTGAGGAGCCGTGACGTGCGAAAACTGCGCCTGCGCGCTGATCGTTGGATCCAGGTTCGGGGGATTCGGGCCGTAGCCGATAACGAATCCGGCGGTCGATCCCACTCCCGCGCCCGTCGCCAGGCCGCTGCCCGCGCTGCTGACGCCCGCCGTGCTCACGCTCTGCGGACCCGCGATGATATCGGTGTTGATGTCGCTGCGCAGCAGGCCTCCGCCGTCGGCACGGCGCAGCACTTCCTGCGCCATGACGGGGCCATAGCGCTGAATCGCGATGTCGAGATTGTTCTCAAGCGTCAGCGCGATGACATCGCGCACCGACAGGTACAGATTCCCGGCCCGCACCAGCGATTCCAGCCGCGGCGTGTTCTGCAGGTTGGCGGGTGAAAAGACGCGCCTTTCAAGGTGAAAAGGCCGCAACAGCGGACCCACCACCGGCACGGGCTTGGGCATGTCGATCCGAACTTCGGATGACTGGCCAAACGCCGTAAAGCTCAGTAACAGCAAGAGGAAGACACTTCGGATGCAATTCATTGGTTTAGATAAGCTTCTCTTAACGACTACGAGGGGATTGCAATTCCCGTTCCACTCCATTATCGTCGACAAGGGGACGGCGGAATGTTAAGGTTTATTACAACTTACGATGAAGAAAGGGATCTGTCCGAATTTTCACTGTCCGGTTTCGCTACAAACTGTCCGTCTGAGGGATTACCGGCCCGTGAACCGCGGCGGGCGCTTTTCGGCGAAGTGCGCCACACCTTCCTTAAAGTCCTCACAACGCAGGCTTTTGAGGATTTCTTCTTCGGCGCTGGCGGCCGCTTCCTCCAGCGTCTCCAATAGCCCGTGATACACCTGCCGTTTGATCACCGCCATCGAGCGGGGTGAAACGGACCGCGCCAGGTCGAGCGCATATTCGCGGACATTTTGCACGAACGTCTCCGCCGGAAACACGCGATTCGCCAGGCCCATGCGCTGCGCCTCGGCTGCATCGATGATGCGGGCTGATAGCAGCAGATCGAGAGCGTTGGCCGGTCCGATCAGCCGGGGCAGTATCCATGCGACGCCGTATTCTGCGATAAGCCCGCGCCGGGCGAACGCCGTTCCGAACTTGGCCTCCGACGACGCAAAGCGCAGGTCGCAGTAGAGCGACAGAATGAACCCGAGTCCCACGGCATGCCCGTTGATCGCGGCGATCACCGGCTTTTTGATGGACGGGAAGTAGGAATACGTGCCCAGGTAATCGGGCCTCTCGTCTTCGCCGAATTTCGATTGGCGCTGATGCCCCAACACCTGCGCTGCCGCCGCATCGTGCCCCTTCGCGGCCAGTTCCGTCAGCAGGGACATATCCGCACCCGCGCAGAATCCACGGCCCGCGCCGGTAAGGATAATCACGCGGACATTCTCGTCGGCCTGCGCGGCCTCCATCGCCTCGCGAACCTCGATGCCCATCCGCCCGGTCCAGGCATTCAGCTTGTCGGGCCGGTTCAGGGTAATGGTCGCGATGTTCTCGGATACGTCGTAGAGGATTTCGGTGGTCGTCATGGCCGGCTAGGAGTATAGCATCGGGAGTAGCCAGGAGCGAGACTCCAGACCGCCGGGAAGATTCCCGGCCCCATCATTGCTCCTGCAGGACCGCGCGCTCCACAGTCTCCGCCGCGTGGACGCCTTCCATCAACCGGTGCACCACATCCTCCGCCGTATAGAGAATTCCATCCGGCGGGAAAAACTGCGCCAGTTCGGTGACATCATCGCCCGAGGTGATCAGCCCCCGCTCCACGCGGTTCCCGGCCCTCACCTGGGGATGCCCAACGTTGGCCATCAGGCCATTACACAGGCACTTCCGGCCTACGGTATTTTCGGCCTTGCCGCCTTTGGCGACGTAGGTCGTGACCGGCTCGGCGGCACAGCGATAGTCGATCTTGCCGTCTTCGGTCCGGTAGGCTTCGCGCAGATAGCCGAGGTCGCAGATGCGGGGCCGCTCCTCGAACATCTCGTCCTCCGAATTGGTTCCCTCCACGCGCGCTACCTTGAACGGAAATCCGGTGGGCGAGGCGACCGGATCCGTCTTCAGCCGGGCCGTCCCTTCTGCCACGCTCTCCAGCACGGATACGCGATACTCTTCGGTCAGCCCTGATTCCTCGCAGAACGCAAAAGCAGTGCCCACTTGCACGCCCGCCGCGCCTTCGGCCAGCGCCTCGCGGACCTTATCCGGACTGCCGTATCCTCCGGCCAGCCAGAAGGGAACGCCCAATTCGCGAAGTTTGGCCAAATCCACCACGTCGCGGTCGCCGTAAATGGGTTCACCGGCTTCGTTCAACTGCAATTTCCCGCGCGGCGGAGCGTTGTGTCCTCCCGCCGTGGGGCCCTCCACGACGAACCCATCGACGCGTCCATTGGCTTTTTTGAGCATTGTCATCGCCAGCGTATTGGAGGCGATGATCGGCAGGAACATCGGCCGCTTGAGGGGAGCGACGGAAAACTCCATGAAGTCGCGCGGATCGAAGCGGAGAGTGGTGTCGTCCTGATCCGTCGCGCCACTGACCGGCAGGGGATAGGAGACTGCTTCGTGCCCTGCCAACCCGTCCAAGACCGCCGGAATCTTCAGCGGGATGCCCGCGCCCATCAGCACATAATCGACTCCGCCCAGCATGGCGCCATAGATCGACGGCAGGAGGGGGAGCTGAATTTTCTCCATGCAGTTGATGCCAACCGGGTTGCCATGTCCTTCCTTGGCCAGAAACACTTCGACGAAGTTCGATACGATGCACAGCTCCTGTCGCTGGCGGGGCGTGTTGAGCTCGAAGGAAGGTATCTTTTTATAAGACGCGTAGGCGGGCTTGCCGCCGGGGATAAAATACTCGCTCCAGACGCGTTCCGCCATCTCTCGAAAGGGGAAATGGTCCAGCCCGTGGCGCATGAAGCCGCCCGGATCGCCATCCTGCAGACGCCGCGCGAAAACCTGGTCGAGGGCGGTGCTCGAAATCACTCCAAGTTGCCCTAGCGAGGAGACCGCGTGGGCCAGCCGCCAGTTTGACACGGCAACGCCCATGCCGCCCTGGATGATCGTCGGGAGTGAGGTATACACATACAAGTTTTCCACAATCCGGCCGGGAGCAAGTGTCAGATTTTTGTAATAATTACGCGCCAGCCTGTTCCACCGGGACAAGGCCGCACCGGCGGACCTCGCGTCGGCCGAGATTACACTCGCGTTCCGGCCCTATTCTAGCGCGAGGGCGGCTCGGCGACGTTGACCCAGCTTATCATGAGCTGCTCGCGGCCCATTTCCGCCTCGCAAAGTAAGACGGCGGGCACTCACATCCCCAGAAGATTCGTTTCCACCTTCGAATATCCCCGCTCGTCCGCCCACAAATTCAGCACGACCGTGGCGATTTCATCGACTTGCGGGACTGCGAAGCCGTCTTTGGTGAGGTCGACGGATTTTATGTACGTGCGGCAGGTGTCGCACGCCTCGAGGCGGACGTGTTCGATCTGGGCGGCTTTATAGACGGGCAGTTTCTCCCGGTCTTCTTCGCCGCAATTCGGGCAGATCAGGCGGCGGTAGGGCCATTCGAGCGAGCAAAGCGAACAGAGCAGGCTGCGCTTCGCGCCGTCGCCTTCGCCCCGCAGCACGCCCACCACCGGTTTCTGGCCGCAAGATGGGCACACGCCGCTATACACGGCGGCTGAGGGTTTACGAAGCCGCTCGGCTTGCGGCTGCATCAGGACGCGCCAGAAAAACCTCCCTTCCGGACTGGAAGGCTCGGCTTTGAGAAGATCTTCGGTCAGGGGAAAGGACGCCAGGGGCTCCGGCAGCGGCAACGCGCGGAGTTTCTCCTTAAGGAAGGCGAAGTTCTTCTGGCCGCCCGCGATCTCTTCCTGTATCAGAGCTATTTGAATATAAAGTTCGAGCAGATGCGCGGTTTCGGGGAATCTGCGGGCCAGCAGCCTGGCCCGCTCGATCTTTATTCGCCCGTTTTCTGATGGAACCATAGCCGGTGATGGGCTCTGGCCCAATCCTTGGTGACGAAGCCGTGCAGCATGGCGTCGACGCTTCCCGGAACCATGAAGACGCCCATATAGACGTGGATAATAAAGGCTCCAATGGTGATGAGCGCCGCGCCCTCATGCAGAAAAATCGCCAGCGGACGAATCCAGCCGAGCGAGCCGGGCATGAGCTCGGGGAACCACATCACCGCGCCCGAAAATACCAGCAGGATCGCGCCGTAATACATCGCCCAATAGAAGACTTTCTGGCCGGCATTGAATTTGCCCGCGGGCGGGACTTTGTCGTCTTCATTCGTGGCGTAATATTTCGCCTTATCGAGCCATTCGCGATCGCCCGGTCCCATTCTGACGTCGCCGCGCCAGATGCGATGCATCCACATCGCGGCCATCACAAAAACCAAGCCGATCATCGGATGCCAGAAACGGGACGAAGGTCCTCCGCCGAGGATTACCGCCAGCCAGAACAGGTACGGCGAATAGAACGCGAGGCCGGTCGCCAGGCAGTAGAGGTAGGCGAGGCCCGTCGTCCAGTGGCAGATGCGCTCGCGAAACGGGTAACGTTCAATCACCGTGCGCCCCCTCTTTTTTCGGTCCGAAGCGCAGGTAGTGAACGGCCGCGCCTAAAATGCCTCCAATGATGGCCGCGTTGCCGAGCCATTTCAGCGGGCCCTTCCAGATGCGCACCAGGATGGGAATCGCCGGGTTCTTGGGAAGGCCGCCGTAGCGTTCGGGATGTTCGATGTCGTGCAGCACATACATCACATGCGTGCCGCCGACGCCCGGAGGATCGTAGACGCCGGCGCTTGTATGCGAGGTGTGCTCGCGAAGCTGCGCCGCGCGCTTTTCCGCCAGTTCCTTCATGTCGTCCTTGGTTCCAAAGTGCAGGCAGCCGGTGGGGCAGGCCTTGATGCAGGCGGGCTCCAACCCCGCACCCACGCGGTCCGAACAGAGCGTGCACTTGTGGACCTTTTTCGTTTCCGCATTGAACTTCGGAATATTGAACGGGCAGCCGCTGACGCAATACTGGCAGCCGATGCAATGTTCCTGATGAAAATCGACGATGCCGTTGGCGTACTGCACGATGGCTCCGTCGGCGGGGCAGGCGCGGAGACAGCCCGGATCGGCGCAGTGCAGGCAGCCATCCTTTCGCATCAGCCAGCTCAACGTGCCGTCCTCGGCCACGTGTTCATTGAAGCGGATCAGATTGTAGTAATTCCAGGCCGTATCCGGCATGGTCTGATACGTATTGTCGAAGGTCGTTTCGCGGAACGGGTAGCCGTTCCATTCCAGACACGCCACTTCGCAGGCCTTGCAGCCGATGCAGGTGGTGACGTCGATCAGCTTGGCGACGGTGTAATCGCGCGACGTGTCGCGGCCGGGAACGGGCCCGGCGTGGCCGGAGATGGCTTTGATTTGGAGGACGCCGTTAGACATGGCGGCTCCGGTCAGCCCCAAGCTGACGCATGGGGCTATTAAAATGCGCCGCCAGCCCCATGCGCTCGAGTGGGGCTAGGAGGTGTCGCAGGCACGACCGGTTCTCCATCACGCCTTCTCCAGTTTGACCATGAAGCCCTTGAATTCCGGGGTGAACGCATTCGGATCCGTCACCGCGGGCGACAGCGAATTCACCAGCGTTCGCGAGGTGAGCCCTTCATCTTCCTTGATTCCCCGGTAACCCCAATGAATCGGGATACCGATCTGATACACCTTTTTTCCGCCGATGTTCATGGGCTTGATGCGATGGGTCACCATCGCTTTGGCCAGATAGAGGGAGCGCGCGCTCGACACCTTCACCTTGTCGCCGCCCTTGATGCCCAGATCCGCCGCCAGCTCCATGGGAATTTCCACGAACGGCTCCGGCACAAGCTGCACGTTCATCGGATTATTTTTCGTCCAGTAATGATAGTGCTCGGTCAGGCGATAGGTCGTGCAGACGATATTGAACCCGTCGCCGGTGACGGCGAATTTGTCCATGTCTGAGTGACGGCGGGTCGCCACCGGATTCTTCGACCGTTTCGGATGCAGCGCATTTTCCACCGGGCTTTCGGTGGGCTCGTAAAATTCGGGAAACGGCCCGTCGGCGAAGGCGGCCAGCGGAGCGAAAATACGTCCCACGCCTTCGGCGTTCATGATGAACGGACCCATGTGATCCTTCGGAGGCGAATCCACCTTGAAGTCCGGCACATCGTTGCCGGCCCATTTTTGCTGCGCCTCGTTCCACCAGATCTGCGGACGCGCTGCATCCCACGGCTTACCGGAAACGTCGCACGACGCGCGGTTGTAGAGCACACGCCGGTTCATCGGCCAGGACCAGGCCCAATTCGGATGAGCGCCCAGCCCCGACGGATCGGAGTTGTCGCGCCGCTGCGTGAGCGCGCCCGCTTCGGTCCAGGAGCCGCACCAGATCCAGTTTCCGCAGGAGGTTGTGCCGTCGTCTTTCAACGCGGCGAAGCCGGGAAGCTGCTGGCCGGTAGCGAGATCGCGCCCGTTCAGCTCCTTGGCAACTTCAGAAAGAGATGGATTCCCCGGAACCGTGTAATTCCAGGTTAGGTTGAGAATCGGATCGGGGAACGCCCCGCCTTCTTTCCTGTATAGGTCGCGAACCGACAAGAAGATCCGCGCCAGAATTGCATGGTCGAGCATGGCGTCACCTGGGGTGGGAACGGCGGCCCATTTCCATTGCAGCCAACGCGCGGAGTTGACGAAGTTCCCGTCTTTTTCGGCGAAGCCCGCGCCGGGAAGACGGTAGACTTCGGTCTGAATGGCCTTGGTTTGTTCGGGAGTGATGCCGGGGGCGCGCCAGAAGTCGCTGGTTTCCTCAGGATAGATGTCGCAGACGACGAGGAATTTCGCTTTCTTCAGCGCGTCGATGTTTTTCTGCGAATTGGGGCCGATGGCAACGCCATTCATGCCGAAGGCGATCAGGCCTTTTAGTTTGCCCTCATACATGTCGTCCCAGATATGGGTCCAGGAATATTCGCGATCGACTTTTGGAAGATAATCGAAGGCCCAGTGATTTTCCTTGGTGGCCGCAGCGCCGTACATCGCTTTGAGCAGCGATACCGCGAATTTCGGCGTGTTTGACCAATAATTGAACGACTCCCATTCGCCGGGCTTGGACGATGCCGGCGTGATGCGCTTCATCCAGGAATCGAAATCCTTGTCCGCGACGGTGGGAATCTTCAGATAGCCGGGAAGATTGTCGAAAATACCGGCGACGTCGGTTGCGCCCTGAATATTGGAGTGCCCCCGCAGCGCATTGACACCGCCTCCCGCGCGGCCGATGTTGCCCAGCAGCAATTGCAACATGGCGGCGG
>VFSW01010347.1_pt1 | contig 13231 bp, 9 predicted proteins | sample 5358111 | NCBI WGS metagenome assembly VFSW01 (sample SAMN11554181, study PRJNA540505) | mine drainage metagenome | isolation source: sediment from site ElyBrook_90M | place: USA: Ely Copper Mine, Vershire, VT | collected 2017 | reverse complement strand
ACGGTGTTCTCCCAGGTGTAGCCCATCCAGCCCCAGTATTGTAGGCAGCTGTCGTTCACCTCGCGGAGCAGGCGCCCCGCCTTGAGCTTGGCCATGGAGGCGAGCTTCAGCGCGTCGCCGCCCTCCACGTACGACTCGACCGCGCGGTAGATCAGGGCGCGCAGCGCCTCGACCTCGGTGCGCAGCTCCGCCAGGCGAAAGTGGATCACCTGGTTGTCGATCAGCGGCTGGCCGAAGGTCTTGCGCTCGCGGGTGTAAGCGATGGTCTGGTCGATGACTCGATCGAGGCCGGTCAGCGAGCTCGCGGCGCCCCAGAGCCGCTCCTCCTGGAACTGCAGCATCTGGAGGGAGAAGCCCGCGCCCTCCTCGCCGATGAGGTGCGTGCGCGGGACGCGGACGCCGTCGAAGAAGAGCTGCGCGGTGTCCGACGAGCTCATGCCGAGCTTGCGGATCTTCTGGCGGGTCACGCCGGGTCGATCGAGCGGGACGAGGATCAACGACTTGTTCTTGTGCGCGGGGCCGTCGCTGGTGTTGGCGAGGAGGCAGGCCCAGTCGGCCTTCATGCCGTTGGTGATCCACATCTTCGAGCCGTCGATGACGTAGTCCCCGCCGTCCTTGCGCGCGGCGGTGGTGACCGCGGCGACGTCGGAGCCGCCGCCGACCTCGCTGACCGCGATGCAGCCCAGGAGCTCGCCGGCGATCGACGGCGCGAGGAACTCCCGGCGCAGCGCGTCGGAGCCGAAGCGCGCGAGGGCCGGGGTGCACATGTCGGTGTGGACGCCGATGGCCATGGGGATGCCGCCGCAGTCGCACCAGCCCAGGGCCTCGGCCATCACCATCGAGTAGGAGAAGTCGAGCCCGGCCCCGCCGTACTCGGTGGGGTACTTGAGCCCGAGCAGGCCGAGCGCCCCGAGCTTCTTCAGGATCTCGTGGGAAGGGAACTCCTCCTGCGCCTCCCACGCATCGACGTGGGGGTTGAGCTCCTTCTGGACGAACTTCTTCACCGTGTCGGCGATCTGGTGGTGTTCGGGGGTGAGCTTCACGGGACTCTCCTTGGCGCCGGTGCGGCGCTATGCGCGGGCAACTCCAAAGGTGCTGGGATGCAGCGTGCGGGCGTCCCCTTCGCGGGCGGTGCGCAGGCAGAGGCCGAGCACCCGGCGCGTGTCGCGCGGATCGAGGATCCCGTCGTCCCACAGGCGGGCGGTGCCGAAGAGGGCGGTGGACTCGCCGTCGAGCTGGACCCGGATCGCTTCGGCCATGCCGCGCAGCGCGTCCTCGTCGAGGGGGCGGCCGGCCTTGGCGGCCTTGCCGCGAAAGACGATCTCCATCACCTTCGCCGCCTGGGCGCCGCCCATGACCGCGGTGCGCGCCGAGGGCCAGGCGAAGAGGAAGCGCGGATCGAAGCCCCGGCCGCACATGCCGTAGTTGCCGGCGCCGAAGGAGCCGCCGAGGACCACGGTGAGCTTGGGGACCCGGGCGTTGGCGACGGCCTGGATCATCCGCGAGCCGTGCGTGATCGCCCCGCCGCGCTCGGCGGTAGCGCCCACCATGTAGCCCGTCGTGTTCTGCAGGAAGAGCAGGGGCGTGCCGCTCTGGTCGCAGAGCTGGATGAACTGGGCGGCCTTGGTGGAGCCCTGGGGCTGAATCGGGGCGTTGTTGCCGAGGATGCCCACGAGCTGCCCCTCGATGCGGGCGTGACCGCAGACGGTGTCCGTCGCGTACTGGGCCTTGAACTCGAGGAAGTCCTAATCGTCGACGAGCCGTGCGACGACCTCCTTCATGTCGAAGGGCTCGCGGTCGTCGACGGGCACCAGGCCCAGGAGCTCCTCGGCGTCGAAGCGCGGGGGCGGGGCGGCGCTGCCCGCGGTAGCCGGATCCCACTGGAGCTTGTCGACGACCTCCCGCGCGACGGCGAGGGCGTGCGCGTCGTCCTCGCAGAGGTGCTCTCCCAGGCCGGTCACCCGGGCGTGGGTCTCGGCGCCGCCCAGCTCCTCCTCGGTGGAGTCCTCGCCGATCGCGGCCTTCACCAGCGGGGGGCCGGCGAGGAAGACGCTGGAGCGCTTGCGGACCAGGATCACGCAGTCGGAGAGCCCCGGCACGTAGGCGCCCCCGGCGGTGGACGAGCCGTGGACCACGCAGATCTGGGGCAGGCCCGCGGCGGACAGGCGGGCCTGGTTCGCGAAGCTGCGGCCCCCGTCGACGAAGATCTCGCTCTGGTACAGGAGGTTGGCGCCGCCGCTCTCGATCAGCGAGACGATGGGCAGCTTGTTCTCGCGTGCGATCTCCTGCCCGCGCAGCGTCTTGCGCAGCCCCATCGGCGAGATCGTGCCGCCCTTCACCGCGCTGTCGCTCGCGGCCACCAGGCAGCGCTTGCCGCTGACCACGCCGACGCCGACGATCATGCCGCCGCCGTACACGTTGCGCTCCCCGTCGTCGTCGTGCATCCCGAGGCCGGCGAGGGTGCAGATCTCGAGGAAGGGCGCGTCCCGATCGAGCAGCCGGGCGAGGCGCTCGCGGGGCAGGAGCTGCCCGCGCTCGTGGAACTTGTCGCGCTTCGAGGCGGACTCGGCGCGGACCCGGCCCTCGAGCGTCCGCACCCGCTCGAGCCGCTCGGTCATGCGCTGCGCGTTGGCTCGAAAGGTGGCCGAGCGGGGGTCGAGCCGCGAGCAGAGGACGGGCATCGCCTACTCCAGGGCCCTGGGGAGCTTCGCGCGGTGGAAGCCGTCGAAGGCCTTCGCGGCGGGGCGCGCCCCGCTCGCGAAGAGGGCGCTGTCGAGCGGCGCGCCCCCGTCGACGGGGAGGGTGACGCCGGTGATGAAGGCCGCCGCGGGGCTCAGGAGGAAGGTCACCGCCGCGCTGATCTCGGCCTCGGTGCCCAGCCGGCCCAGCGGGACGTGGTCCTTGAGGGAGCGGATCAGATCGCGCATCGGCGCGGGGTAGGTGTCGAAGCCGCTCGAGGCGATCCAGCCCGGCGCGACCGCGTTGACGCGCACGCCGTGCTGGGCCCACTCCACCGCGGCGGTCCGGGTGAGGTTGACCATGCCCGCGCGGGCCGCGCCGGAGTGGCCCATGCCCGGCATGCCGCGCCACATGTCGGCCACCATGTTGACGATCGCGCCCCCGTGGGCGGCCAGGGACTGGGTGAAGACCTCGCGGGCCATGAGGAAGCCGCCGGTGAGGTTGGTGGTCACCACCGCCTCGAAGCCCTTCTTGGTGATGGAGTCGAGCGGCGCCGGGAACTGGCCGCCGGCGTTGTTGACCAGGCCATGGATGCGACCGTGTCTGGCGACGATCTCGCCCACCACCGCCTTCACCCGGTCCTCGTCGCGGATGTCGAGGACGTGGGTCGCCGCCTGGCCGCCGTCCTCGCCGATCTCGTGGGCGACCGCCTGCAGCTTCTCCGGCTTGCGGCCGATGAGGACCACCTGGGCGCCGAGGGCCGAGAGCTCGTGGGCGACGCAGCGGCCGCGGCCGCTGCCGCCGCCGGTGATGACGTGCACTTCACCGGCGAAGAGACCTGGGCGGAAGATGCTGGCATAGGCGGTGGGCATGGTCGGGGCTCTTCGGAGGCATTTAAGTCAAAGGCGACGTTAACGTCAACCAGGTGACGTATATGACACGAGGGGGTTGCAACCGTCGGCCCGGGGGATCTAGTGTCGAGGCGTGCGTCGACCGGCCTCCCAGCCCGAACGAGCCCCGGCGGCCAAGGAGTTCGTGGCCACCCTGCGGGGGCAACGCGAGGGCGAGCTGTTCGGGATCGGCGACCTCTGCCGGGAGTTCGGGGTCACCCCGCGAACCCTGCGCTTCTACGAGACCAAGGGGCTCCTCGTCCCGCGGCGCGTCAACGGCAGCCGGATCTACACCCGGCGCGATCGCGGCCGCCTCTCGCTGATCCTGCGCGCCAAGGCCATCGGCTCGCAGCTCTCGGAGATCAAGCACTTCCTCGACCTGTATGGCGCCCATGGCGAGGGCCGCGTCCGGCAGGCGCGGTACGTCCTCGACCGGACCGACGCCGCGATCCGGGAGCTCGAGGAGCGACGGGCGCAGATCGACGAGACGCTGGCGGAGCTGCGGGTGATCAACGGCGCCTGCCGCCGTCAGATCGCGGAGCGCAGGCGGTAGCGCGCGAGCGCTGCGGCTCCGGAGCTGGTCCGGCTTGACTTGTCCGCCGGCGCCGCGTCACATGCGCGGGCGTGTCGGAGCATCTGCGCTACGTCCTCGCCATCGACCTCGGCACCAGCGGCCCCAAGGTCGGCCTGGTCGATGAGCGCGGGCGCGTGGTCGCCTCCGCGGTGCGCCGCAACCGCCTGACGCTCTTGCCCGGCGGGGGCGCGGAGCAGGACGCGCGCGAGTGGTGGCTGACCGTGCGCGAGTCGGCCCGGGAGGTGCTCCAGACGGCCGGGGTGCCGAAGGAGGCGGTCGTGGCCGTGGGCTGCACCAGCCAGTGGTCGGCGGTGGTGCCGGTCGATCGCGACGGGGAGCCGGTCATGAACGCGGTGAGCTGGCTCGACACCCGCGGGGCGCCGCACGCCCGCAAGGTCGCCGGCGGGTTCCCGAGCGTCCAGGGGTACGGCCTGGCCAAGCTCGTGCGCTGGATCCGGCTCGTGGGGACGCCGCCGACCCAGACCGGCGCGGACTCGTTCGCGCACATGCTGTTCATCCAGCACGAGCGGCCCGAGGTCTACGCGAAGACCTACAAGTTCCTCGAGCCGATGGACTTCCTCAACGCGAAGCTCACCGGGCGCTGCGTGGCCTCGCAGGTCACCGCGCTGCCGATGATCCTCACCGACAACCGCACCACCGACTGCCGGCGGTACGACCCGAAGCTGCTGAAGCTCTCGGGGCTCGACCCCGACAAGCTCCCCGAGCTCCTGGCCAACGACGCGGTGGTCGGGCCCGTGCGGCCCGCGGTGGCCGACGAGCTCGGCCTCGCGCACGGCACGCCGGTGATCATGGGAGCGGGGGACAACCACACCGCGGCCATCGGCGCCGGGGCGGTGAGGGACTTCGAGACCGTCGCGGTCCTGGGCACGTCGGGCTTCTTGTCGGCCCACGTGCCGGCGAAGAAGACCGACCTCTTGCACTTCATCGGGACCGTGCCGAGCCCCCTGCCGGGGCGCCACCTGATCTTCGCCGAGCAGGGCGGCGCGGGCAGGGTCCTGGACGCCTTTCTCGCGACGCACTTCGACGCGGGGCCCACCGCCGAGACCTACGAGCGCCTGAACGCGCTGGCGGAGTCCGTCGCGCCGGGCAGCGACGGCGTGCGTTTTCTCCCGTGGCTCGGCGGGACCTTGAGCCCGCACGAGGACCCCCTGATGCGGGGGGGCTTCCTCAACCTGTCCTACCGGACCACGCGGGCGCACCTCGCGCGCGCGGTGCTCGAGGGGCTGTCCTTGAACTTCCGCTGGCTGCTCGGCCCGGTGCAGCGCTTCATGGGGCGCTCCGTGCCGCACCTCCGGCTCGCCGGAGGCGGGGCGAAGTCCGATGTCTGGGCGCAGATCCTCGCCGACGTGCTGGAGCTCCCCGTCCACCAGCTCGCCGATCCGCGCAACGGCAACGTCCGGGGCATCGCCTTCCTCGCCTTCCACCGGCTGGGGCTGCTCGGGCTCGACGACGTGCCCGGGCGGGTCGTCGTCCAGCGCGTGTTCGAGCCGCGCGCCGAGCTGCGCCCGGTCTACGACCGCGCCTTCGAGGACTTTCTCGCGAGCCAGCAGAGGCTCTCCCCGCTGTTCCACGGCTTTCAGCGCGCCTCGGGCGCCAGGTGATCGCGCATGTCCGACGACTCGAATGATCCCTTCGGCGGCGTCCTCGGCGACCTGCATCCCTACCGCGAGCGCTTCCCGGTCCACGCCCGGCTGCCGGAGCGCGGCGTCGATCGGGAGGAGCTCTTCCGCGAGGTCTCGGCGATGGCGGGCGAGGAGCGCGCGCGCTGGGAGCGGGGCCAGGTCTCGGGCACCTACTACCACGGGGGCGCGGAGCACTATGCGTTCCTCACCCGCGTGTTCGGGCTCTTCGGGCACGCGAACCTCCTGCAGCGCGACCTCTGCCCGAGCGGCACCAAGTTCGAGGGCGAGATCCTCTCCATGGTCAGGCACCTGCTCCACGGCGGGGACGAGGTGGTGGGGTCGATCACCTCGGGCGGGACCGACAGCATCCTGCACGCCATGCTCGTCTACCGGGACTGGGGCCGCGCGCGCGGCATCCCGGAGCCCGAGGTCATCGCCCCCGAATCGATTCACCCCGCGTTCCAGAAGGCCGCGCACTACTTCGATCTGAAGCTGATCCGGGTGCCGGTGGGGCGCGACTACCGGGCGGACGTGGGCGCGATGGCGAGCCACATCGGGCCGCGCACCGTGGCCCTGGTGGGCTCGGCCGGCAACTACCCCTGGGGGCTCATCGATCCCCTCGCCGAGCTCTCCGCCCTGGCGCAGCAGCACGCGCTCGGGCTGCACGTCGACGGCTGTCTCGGGGGCTTCATCCTCCCCTTTGCCGAGCGGCTCGGGTACCCGGTGCCGCCGTTCGACTTCCGGCTGCCCGGCGTGACGTCGATGTCCTGCGACACCCACAAGTACGGGTTCGGGCTGAAGGGATCCTCGGTGGTGCTCTACCGCGGGGGAGCGCTGCGCCGGCACCAGTACTTCCGGAGCTCCGACTGGCAGGGCGGCGTCTACGTGTCGCCCCCCTGGGCCGGCCGCCGCCCCGCGGGGCGCGGGGCGGCGCCCGGGGCGGCGCTGGTCTCCCTGGGCGAGCTGGTCTCCGTCGAGTCCGCCCGCGGCATTCGCGCCGCGGCGGACACGGTGAAGGCGGGGGTGCGGTCGATCCCCGAGCTCACGCTCCTCGGCGAGCCGACGTTCCTGATCGCCTTCGCGGGCGAGGGGCTCGACGTGTTCCACGTCAACGATCACCTCTCGCGCCAGGGCTGGCGGCTCAACGGGTGCCAGCACCCCGCGGCGCTGCACTTCTGCGTGACGCGACCGCAGAGCGCCCCGGGCGTGGCCGAGAAGTTCGTGGCCGATCTGCGGGCCGCGGTGGCGTACGCCAAGCAGCCGCACGACGTGCCCGCCAGCAGCGGGGCCCTGTACGGCCTCGCCGGAAATCCAGGCGGGCGCGAGATGCTCGACGAGCTCCTGTTCGCGTTCCTCGACGCGACCTACGAGCCCTGAGCGGGGTCGAGGCCGGCCCGGCGGGGCCAGTGCTTCGACCGCGGCGTATTGTCTGTTCAGGCCGCTGCAGGCGGCCCGGCCGGGAGTCCGGCCGCAGCAGGGTGGGCGGCACGCCCTCCTCTGAAGGGGCTGGTGCTGCGGTTCCTTCGAGGAATGTGGCTCCTGTAATCAGGAAACTCCGGTCGCAGCACTAGTAGGGCCATGAGGCGCAGAACGTGTTGCCGGGGCTCCCGCTGGTCTGCACGTAGTACGAGGGGATGTAGTAGGGCGTGGTGTTCTGGTAGTGCGCGTAGGTGTCGAAGCACGCCCACAGGGTGAACGCGCCGCCCGTGTTGCTCCAGCCTGCGCCGGGCTCGACGTGCGCATCCTGGATCGTCCCGTAGTACTGGTGGGTGAAGGGGAAGCCCACGCCCACGTTGCCGGCCTGGCTCCACTGGACCACCCGGTAGAATTCGTTGTCCAGCGCGCTGCCGGCCAGCGTGGAGAGCCCGGCCCCGGGGTCGTAGACCTCGCCGGTGAAGACCGCGATCACGTCGGTCGCGCCGCAGTAGATCCCATCGCCGTTGCACAGGTTGGCGTCGTTGACGTCCGGACCGGTGAGGCCCAGCGAGCCGCAGAGCCCTCCCGCGCTCACCGGGACCACGCTGATGAGGATCGGCCCCAGGCCGCCGACCGGGCTGATCCGCTGGCCGTCCGCGTTGCCCGACTGGCCCATCTGGTCGGTGTAGTCGCAGCTGTAGCTCGGCGCATCGACGCCGCTCGCGGTCATGTTCTGGGGTGTCAAGCACGAGAACCCGTCGCAGTACTGCGGCCAGGTGCAGGACCCGAGGGTGTTGGCCGCGCCGCAGCCGGTGCTGCCGCCGCTGCAGGCGCCCGCGGTGCAGGCGCTGAACCCCTGGGCGTAGCAGTCGTTGCCGCAGGCCCCGCAGTTGAGCACGTCGTTCGAGAGATCGGCGCAGGCACTGCCGCAGCAGGCCGGGGAGGTGCCGACGGTGCACGCGTTGCCGCAGGCCCCGCAGTTGAGCCCATCGCTGCTGACGTCCGTGCAGCCGCCCGCGCAGCAGCCGGGGCTCACGCCTCCGCAGATCGCGCCGCAGGCGAGGCAGTTCAGAGGGTCGGTGGCGGTGTCGGTGCAGATGCCGTTGCAGTCCGTCAGACTGCCGCAAGCCGGGACGCACTGGCCCGCGGTGCAGCTCTCGCCCGAGGCGCAGCTCACCCCGCAGCCGCCGCAGTTGGCCGGGTCGATGGCGAAGTCGACGCAGCCCGCGGCGCAGCAGCCGGGGCTCGCGCCGCTCGTGCAAGCGTTGTTGCAGCCGCCGCAGTTGTAGGGGTCGCTCCACCCGTCGGCGCAGAAGGTGCTGCAGCAGATCGGATCGATGCCGTTGCACCCGTAACCGCAAGCGCCGCAGTTGTAGGGATCGCTCGACAGGGTGACGCAGCTCCCGGAGCACTCCGCCTGGCCGCTCGGGCAGGTCGTGCCGCACGAGCCGCTGGTGCAGGTGGCGCCGGTCGGGCAGGCGTTGCCGCAGGTGCCGCAGTTGAGGTTGTCGGAGTCCAGATCGGCGCAGCCGCCGTAGCAGCACGCGGGGGACACCCCCGCGGCGCAGGTGTTGCCGCAGGTGCCGCAGTTCAGGCTGTCGTTGAGGGGGTTCACGCAGCCGGAGCCGCAGCAGTAGCCGGTGGAGCAGATGCTTCCGCACCCGCCGCAGTTGTAGGGATCAGAGGCGAGGTCGGTGCAGGCCGCGCCGCAGCACTGGTTGGAGCCCGCGCAGGTGTTGCCGCACGCGCCGCAGTTGCTCGGGTCGGCGTTGACCGCGACGCACTGTCCGCCGCAGCAGGTCTGGCTGGCGGAGCAGATTCTGCCGCACGCGCCGCAGTTGAGCGGATCCGTCTGGGCGTCGGTGCAGGAGCCCGCGCAGAGGGCGAGGCCCGCGCCGCAGGTCGACTGGCACTTCCCGCCCGAGCAGACCTCGCTCGAGAGGCAGTAGTTGCCGCAGTAGCCGCAGTTCAGGTTGTCGTACTGCGTGTCCACGCAGTTCCCGTAGCAGTCGACCGTCCCGGAGGGGCAGGTCGACACGCAGGAGCCGAGCTGACAGGTGGCGCCGTAGGGGCAGACGTTGCCGCAGAAGCCACAGTTGAATTCGTCGTTGGACAGGCTCGTGCACCCGTAGGCGCAGAGCGTGGTCCCGGCGCCGCAGGTCGTGCCGCAGACGCCGCTGGAGCACACCTCGCCGGCGGCGCAGACCGTGCCGCACGCGCCGCAGTTCGCGCTGTCGGTCGAGGTCGAGGTGCACTGCCCGCTGCAGATCGTCTGGCCTTGGGCGCAGCTGGCCGCGCACAGGCCGTTGGAGCAGAAGGTGCCCGGGGCACAGGTCTGGCCGCAGGCCCCGCAGTTGAGGTTGTCGCTCGCGAGGCTCACGCAACTGCCGTAGCAGAGCGTGGAGGAGCCCAGGCAGAAGGGGGAGCAGCGGCCCGCCGAGCAGTAGGTCGTCGCCGAGCAGGTGTTGCCGCAGGTGCCGCAGTTGTTGTTGTCGGAGGAGACGTCGGTGCACGCGCCGGTGCACAGCTTGAGCCCCGCGCTGCAGGTGGCGGCGCAGTGGCCCGCGGAGCAGCTCTGGCCCGCCGGGCAGGCCGTCCCGCACGCGCCGCAGTTCTTGTTGTCGGTGCCGGTGTCGGTGCACTTGCCCGCGCAGTCGGTGAGCCCGCCCACGCAGCTCGCGGTGCAGGCCCCCGCGACGCAGGCCGCGCCGGCCGCGCAGGTGTGTCCGCACGTGCCGCAGTTCTGTCCGTTGTTCTGGGTGTCCACGCAGGTCGAGCCGCAGACCGTCTGGCCGGTGGCGCAGGTGGTGCTGCAGGTCCCGTTCACGCAGGCCTGGCCGGCGGCGCAGCCCTTGCCGCAGCCGCCGCAGTTGTGGGGATCGGTCTTGGGGTCCGCGCAGGTGCCCGCGCACGCGCTGTCGCCGGTGGGGCAGCTGAGGATGCAGCTGCCGCTCTGGCAGACCTCGCCGCTCGGGCAGCTCTTGTTGCAGCCGCCGCAGTTCAGGTTGTCGGAGGTGGTGTTGGTGCAGGTCGCCCCGCAGAGGGTCGCGCCACTGGGGCAGCTCGCCGAGCACGCGCCGTTCACGCAGGCCTGGCCGCTCGGGCAGACCTTCCCGCAGGCGCCGCAGTCGAGGGCGTCGGTCTTCGGGCTCACGCACTGCCCGCCGCACGAAAGCTCCCCCGTGGGGCACGACGCGGAGCAGCTCCCGCCAGCGCAGGCCTGGCCCGAGGGACAGGCGGTGCCGCAGGCGCCGCAGTTGCTGGGATCCGTGGCGGTGACCACGCACGCCGTGCCGCAGAGCGTCTCACCGGAGGGGCAGCTCGTGGAGCAGGAACCCCCCACGCAGCGCTGGCTCGAGCTGCACCCGTGCCCGCAGGCGCCGCAGTTGTGGCTGTCGGAGGAGACGTTCACGCAGGCGTTGCCGCAGAGGGCCTGGCCGGCGGGGCAGGCCACCGAGCACACGCCGCTGGCGCAGCTCTGGCCCGAGGGGCAGGCCTTGCCGCAGCCGCCGCAGTTCGCGTTGTCGACGCTCGTCGACACGCACGCGCCGTTGCAGAGCGCCTTGCCGCTCGGGCAGGTCGCGGCCATCCCGGTGGTGCTCCCGGAGGTCGTGTGGCCGCTGGTCGAGCCCGAGGTCGAGCCTGAGGTCGTGCCCGAGCTCCCCGTGCTGGTGCCGCCGGCCGGGGTCTGGGTCGAACAGGCGCCGACGAGCGCCGCGGCGACGAGAGGCAAACAGGATGCTCGGGTCATGTGAGGTGTCCCCCTGAAGTTGCAAGTGAGTGCCGCCCCCTTCGGCTGGCACGGCCAGACCATAGCAGCGGCTCGGCCCGCTTCGCCAGCGGGGCTTTCGTCGACCTCGGGCAAGTCAGGGAGTCCGACGAAGCCCCTGGAGACTCCCGAGGCGAACCAGATCCTGGCCGCGCTACTTCTTCGGAGCGTGGGCCTTCAGATCGGCCGTCAGGCGCCGCCGCTGATCGGTCTGCTCCTGCTGCCGCTTCTTCGTGTTCTTCTTGTTCTTTGCGAAGTGGTCAATCCGGTTCTTCTTCACGAGCGACATGTTGGAAGGCTCCTAGAGAGTGTTGAAAGCACCAAGTACCAGACCGACCACCGCGGAGTCATCCCCCACCTGAGCCCCGGCCCAGCTATGCTGGTCCACCGGTGAAACGCGCCCCTGCCCTCGCCCTCGTCGCCGCGGTCGGCGTGGCCCTCTCTGGGGCGGTCTGGGGGGTCGCCCTGGTCCGGCGGGGGTTCAGCGCCAACGACGCGCCCTCCTGGCTGGAGCGAGTGGCTGCGCGGGCGATGCGCGACGCGGCGCTCGTCCGGGCGCGCGGCGTGGCGAATCCGCTCGAGGCCACCGCCGAGAATCTCACGGCGGGGCGAGACCGCTTCCTGGCCCGGTGCGCCGTGTGCCACGGCCAGGACGGCAGCGGGCAGGCCGGACTCGGGCCGCACCTCTATCCCCGGGCGTCCGACCTGCGTGCGCCAAAGACGCAGGCGCTCACCGACGGAGAGCTTCACGCCATCATCCGCGACGGCGTCCGGCTGACCGGCATGCCCGCCTGGGGCGGCGTGCGCGGGGCCGAGGAGCCCGAGATCTGGCGGCTCGTGCTGTTCGTCCGCGGCCTCGCCCGCGTGACTCCTGCCGAGCTGACCCAGCGGGCAGAGGCCGTGGCCACCGCCCGCTACGTCGGCTCCGCGGCGTGCGAGAGGTGCCACGCGGAGATCTACCGGCGCTGGCGCAACACCCCCATGGCCAACGTGGTCCGCGACCCGAAGGAACATCCCGAGGCCATCCTGCCCGACCTCGCCACCAACACCCTCGCGCCGTTCGCCCGCGCGGACGTGGCCCTCGTCTACGGCAGCCTCTGGAAGCAGCGCTACTTCACCAAGGTCGGCGACGACTACTACCCCGAGGGGGCCCAGTGGGACGTCGTCAACAAGGTGTGGCGGCCGTACCACGTCGAGAACGGCGCCGACTGGTGGGTCGCCTTCTATCCCCCCGAGAACCTGAGGCGTCCCACCGGGCCGACCTGCGACGGGTGCCACTCGGTCGGGTACGACGTCGAGACCCACCAGGTCGTCGAGTGGAACGTGGGCTGCGAGCGCTGCCACGGGCCCGGCAGCGCGCACCTCGAGCAGCCGGGCCCCTGGACGATCCTCAACCCGGGCCGCCTGGACGACGTGCAGGCCAGCGACACCTGCATCCAGTGCCACTCGCAGGGCCGGCCCCTCGAGAACCCCATCGGCGGCCGGACCTACGACTGGCCCGTGGGCTATCGCGTCGGGCTCGCGCTCAAGGACTTCTGGCGCCTGGAGCCCCACACCCTCGGCGAGACGACCTTCACCCACTTCGCCGACGGCACCGCCCACAAGAACCGGATGCAGGGGAACGACTTCGTGCAGAGCCTGATGTACCGGCGCGGAGTCACCTGCGCCACCTGTCACGACGTCCACGGCACGGAGAACGAGGCCCAGCTGCGCAAGCCCGCCTCCCAGCTCTGCCTCGACTGCCACGGCCCGGGCTCGCCCAACGGGCCGCGCGCCGCGACCCTCGAGGCCCACACCCATCACAAGCCCGGCTCGACGGGGAGCGCCTGCGTCGCGTGCCACATGCCCGCGATCGAGACCACCCTCGCGGACGTGAAGGTTCACGCCCACACGTTTCGGGTCGTGACCCCGGCGATGACCGACCGCTACCAGATCGCCAATCCGTGCACGACCTGCCACACCGGCCAGTCGACCGCGTGGGCCACGGCCGCGCTGGTGAAGTGGCCCGAGCAGTCGCCCTGGAGGGCGGAGTAGGGCGCTCTGCGGGACCTTCGGTTTCGGGGCCCGAGAGAGGCCGTGCCCAGCCCACCGGAAGATGGTAAAAGGGTCGGTGCAGGTTCCCCGGGCACGGTGAGCGTCCTTTTCGTGGCAGCCATCAAAGACAGGAGCGACAGGAACCCCACCCCCCCCGCCCCGCAGCGGGATCCCGCCGGGCCCGCCTTTCAAGCCGACGCCCTACCGGCAGGCGGCGGCGGCGAGA
>VFSW01010346.1_pt1 | contig 13231 bp, 2 predicted proteins | sample 5358111 | NCBI WGS metagenome assembly VFSW01 (sample SAMN11554181, study PRJNA540505) | mine drainage metagenome | isolation source: sediment from site ElyBrook_90M | place: USA: Ely Copper Mine, Vershire, VT | collected 2017 | reverse complement strand
CTACAACGAGTACGTCAAGACCCTGCTGCAGCTCGCCGCGCTCGCCCCCGAAGCCGACGAGAAGATCTCGCTCTACTCCAAGGCGGCCGATCTCTACGTCTCGAAGTTCGCAAACCAGGCCGAGGCCGTGAAGGCCTACGAGGCGGTGCTGGCCGTAGACCCGGACAACGCAACGGCTGCCGACTACCTGCGGCAGATGTACGAGAAGCGCCGCGACTGGGAGAAGCTCCTGGGGTTGCAGCGGCGGGATGCCGAGCGGCTGCCCGCAGGCTCGGAGCGGGGCACGAAGTTCCTCGAGATCGCGAAGCTCGCCACCGAGCGGATCAAGAAGCCCGAGATCTGCATCGAATTGTGGCAGGAAGTGCTCGCCAACGACGAGAGCAACGTCGAGGCGCTCGGCGCGCTCGCCGGTCTGTACGAGCGGGCCAAGGACTTCGAGAAGCTCGCCAGCGTGCTCGAACGGCAGGCCGAGGTCACGTACGACGCTCCCGCGAAGATCGCCGTCCTCAACAAGCTCGGCACCATCTACGGCGAGCGCCTCAACAACGACGAGGGCGCGGTCGGCGCCTGGCGCGCGCTTCTGACCCTGGACCCCAACGATCGGCGCGCCCAGGACGCGTTGAAGAAGAAGTACCTGGTGCTCGGCCGCTGGGACGACCTCGAGGTCTTCTACGCGGAGAGCGGCAAGTGGGACGAGTTCATCCGCGTCCTCGAGCAGCAGGAGGCGAAGGAGACCGGCGCGCAGGCGAAGATCCCCCTGCTGTTCAAGATCGCGCAGCTCTGGGCGGACAAGAAGCAGAAGCTCGACCGCGCCGCCAAGGCCTACGAGAAGGTCCTCGAGCTCGAGGCCAACAACCTGCAGGCCGCCGAGGCCCTCATCCCCATCTACTCGCAGGCCAACAACTCCAAGGCGCTGGCCAACGTGATCGAGGTGAAGCTCGGCCACGTCGAGGAGCCCGACGCGAAGCTCGAGCTGTTCCGCGAGGTGGCCGCGCTCTACGAGGGCAAGGTCAAGGACCCTCAGAAGGCCTTCGAGCGGTATCTGGCGGCCTTCGAGCTGTTCCCCGGTGACGCGCGGACGTCGGAGGACGTCGAGCGCGCCGCGAAGGCCACCTCCCGCTGGGAGGAGGTCGTTGCGGCGTACCGGCGTGCGGTGGAGTCGGCGGACACGAACGGCGACCGCGACGTCGCCGTCATGCTGCGGTTGCGACTGGGGCGCGTGCTCGTCGACAGCCTCCAGCGCATCGACGAGGCGCTCGATGCGTACCGTGCGGTCTACGAGGCGGACGGGGAGAACGCCGAAGCCATCTCGGCGCTCGAACGGCTGTACCGGCACACCTCGCGCTTCACCGACCTGCTCGGCATCTACGAGAAGAAGCGCGACCTCGCGGCCACGCCCGAGGAGAAGAAGGCGATCAACTACGAGATCGCCAAGCTGTACGAGGACGAGACCAAGGACATCGACAAGGCCGTCGAGACTTACGTCCAGATCCTCGAGGACGAACCCGGTGACACGCGCTCGCTCGCGGCCCTGGATGTCCTCTACGGCCGTCTGGCGCGGTGGGAGCCCTACGTCGACGTCCTGCGGCGTCGGATCGAGCTCGACGTCGGCGAGGCCGAGCTCATCGATCTCAAGTTCCGGCTCGGCAACACGCTGGAGCAGCACCTGAGCGACGCGGCCGGCGCGCTCGAGAACTACCGCGAGATCCTCTTCCTCGATCCGCAGCACGCGGGTGCGCGGACGGCGCTGGAAGCCATGCTCCAGGGCGACCTGCGCGCCGAGGCGGCGGCAATCCTCGAGTCGATCTACGAGGAGCGCGGCGAATGGCCGAAGCTGATCCACGCGCTCGAGATCCTCAGCTCCACGCAGGACGACGTCGAGAAGCGCGTGGCCCTGAAGCGCAAGGCGGCACGCTTCAGCGCCGAGCGCGTGAACGACTCCAAGCACGCGTTCTCCGTGCTCGCGTCGGCCCTTCGAGACGACCCGTCGCTGGCGGAGACGCGCGACGAGATCGAGCGCATAGCCGACGCGTCCGGTGCGCAACGCGAGCTCGTGGCGCTCTACGGCGAGCTGGCCGAGAACCTCACGGACGCGGCTCTCGCGCGCGACTACTGGCTCCGCATCGCCGGTATCGACGATCGCCTCGGGGACGTCGACCAGGCGGCGGCGGCCTACTACAAGGTCCTGACCCTCGATCCAGCCGACATCGACGCGCTGGCGGCGCTCGAGCAGCTGTTCACGCGCACGCAGAGGTGGCAGGACCTCATCGGCGTCGTCGAGCGGCGCATCGAGCAGACCAACGACGTGCGCGAGCAGGAGTCCCTCTACGGGACCATGGCGCAGATCTACGACACGCGCCTGGGTCGGCCGGAGGACGCGGTCGCTGCCTACAAGAAGGTCCTCGAGCTCGACCCGGGCAGCGAGCGCGCGCTCAAGGCGCTCGATGACCTGTTCTCGCGCCAGAAGATGTGGGCCGATCTGGCGGAGAACCTCGAGTCGCAGCTGGCGCTGGCCACGACCGAGGAAGCCCAGCTCGCGCTCATGCTCCGTCTCGCGGCGCTCCGCGAGTCCGAGATGGGCCTGGTCGACGTCGCCATCGAGGGCTACCGGCAGGTCCTCGAACGCGCCCCCACGAACGCCCAGGCGCTTGCCGCCCTGGAGCGGCTCGGCAAGGATCCCAAGCACGAGCTGACGATCGCCGATCTCCTGGAGCCGCTCTATCGCCACATCGGCGACTGGGAGAAGCTCGTCGGTGTCCACGAGGTCCAGGTACGCCGGGCTGACGACGCGACCCGGCGGGTGGAGCTCTTGCACCAGATTGCGCAGCTCTACGAGGACGCAGCGGGCGACCTGGGCTCGGCCTTCGCCACGCTGGCGCGCGCCCTGAAGGAAGATCCCTCCAACGACGCGACTCAGCAGCAACTCGACCGCGTCGCACGTGCGACGGGCCGCTTCGGCGACCTCGCCACCGTCTTCCAGGACCTCGCGTCGCAGATCGACGATCCCGCCCTGGCCAGCGCGCGGTACATGACGAGCGGGCGCGTCCAGGAGAACGATCTGGGCAGCGTCGATCTCGCGATTGGCCTGTACCGGCGCGTCCTCGAGATCGACCCGCTCAACCTCGCGGCCGCCGAATCCCTCGAGCGCTTGTTCCGCGCCTCGGAGCGCTACCAGGATCTGTCCATCATCCTGCAGCGCAAGTCGGAGATGCTGGAGGAGCCGCAGGACAAGAAGGACGCGCTCTTCCAGGCGGCGTCCATCGAGGAGGACGTTCTCAACCGTCCCGAGGCGGCCATCGCCGTCTACAACAAAGTCCTGGAGATCGACGGCGACGACGTGCGCGCCGTCGACGCGCTCATTCGCCGCTACCTCGACCTGTCGCGCTGGCAGGACCTGCTCTCGGTCTACGCGAAGAAGGCAGACCTCGTCGCCGACGTCGAGGAGAAGAAGGCCATCTACTACCAGGTGGGCGCCGTCTACGAGCGCGAGCTCGGCGACGTGCCGCGCGCCATCGACACGTACGCGAAGATCCTCGAGCTCGATCCGGACGACATGCAGGCCCTCTCGCGCCTCGACGTCCTCTACGAGCAGGCCAAGAACTGGGGCGAGCTGCTCTCCGTGCTGACGCGCGAGAGCGAGATGACGGGCGACGCGAACGAGGCGATCAGCTTCCAATACCGCATCGCCGAGCTGTACGAGAAGCACCTCGACGACGTGCCGCGCGCCGTGGAGCTGTATCGCGAGATCCTCCAGCGCCAGCCGGATCACGAGCCGACGCTGCGCGCCCTCGAGGGACTCAAGGACGGTGACAAGGATCCGCTCGGGGCGGCGGCCGTGCTCGAGCCGGTGTACGAGGCGACCAGCGACTGGCCGAAGCTCATCGCGGTCCACGAGGTCCAGGTCCGCCGCGCCACCGATCCGTTCCAGCAGGTGGAGCTGCTTCACCGCGTGGCGCGTCTCTACGAGGATGCGCTGGGCGACCACGCCTCGGCCTTCGACACGTACGCCCGCGCGCTTCCCCTGGACGACGGCAACGAGCAGACGCTCGGCAACCTCGAGCGCCTCGCCATGGCGGTCAATCGCTGGCCCCAGGTGACCAAGCTCTACGACGCCCAGCTCGACAAGCTCGAGGGTGGCGACAACAGGGAGAGGTTCGTCGAGCTCGGGTTGCGCAACGCGCAGATCTTCGAGGTCCAGCTCGAGGACGTCGATGGCGCCATCGCGCGCTACCGACGCGTTTCCGACGCCGACGCAGAGAACCTGACGGCCATCCGCGCGCTCGATCGCCTCTATGCGATGACCGAGCGCTGGGCCGAGCTCGCGGCCGTGCTCGCGCGCGAGGCCGAGATTGCACAGTCCCCCGACGAGATCCTCGAGCTGCGCTACCGGCTCGGCCAGGTGCAGCAGTCCAAGCTCGGCGATCTGGACGCTGCCATCGCCGCCTATCGCGACGTGATCAGTGCCGCCCCGGAGCACCAGGCAACGCTCGAGGCGCTCGAGGCCCTGTTCGCGAGCGGCGCGAAGACATCCGAGGTCGGGGACATCCTCGAGCCGCTCTATCGCTCGATGAGCGAGTGGGAGAAGCTCGCCACGGTCTACGAGGCGCAGCTGGCCCACACGGAGGGAGCCGAGGCGCGCCTGGCCGCCTACTACCGTCTCGCGGAGCTGTTCGAGGAGAAGCTCCTCGACCCGGCGAAGACGCTCGAGGTCTACCTGCGGGCGCTCAAGCAACACCCGCTCGACGAGAAGACCGGCGAGGAGGCCCCGCGGTTGGCGGGTACCGTCGACGGTGGGTGGGAGACCCTGGCCAACGCGTACGCCGACGTTCTCGGCGCGCACGAGGACACCAGCGTCCAGCGGACCATCGGTCTACGGCTCGCCCGCACGTTCGAGGACGAGCTGGGCGACATCGGCAAGGCCGAGGAGACGTTCAAGTACGTCCTAAGTGTCGACGACAAGGACGCCGAGGCGCTCGCCAACCTCGATCGGATCTACGTCTCGCTCGAGTCGTGGCCCGATCTTGCCCAGATCCTGGAGATGCGGGTCAAGGCGACGAGCGACACGGTGGAGCTCGTGGACCTCTACGCGCGCCTCGGCGAGCTGTACGAGGTGAAGCTCGCGGATCTGCCGAACGCCATCCGGGCGTACCGGCGAATCTTCGACGAGCTCGACAAGACGCACGAGGGGGCCATCGCGGCCCTGGCGCGCATCTACGAACAGCAGGGCTCGTGGCAGGAGCTCGATGCGGTGTACCTGCGGGAGCTGGAGAACGCCGCGGGAGACGCCGCCGAGGCCGACATCCGCGCGAAGATCGCGCACATCGCGGCCGACAGGCTGGGTCAGCCCGACCGGGCCATCGAGACCTGGAAGGCCGTCCTGGATCTCCGCGGCGAGGACCCCGAGGCACTGCACGCGCTGGCCAACCTGTACGAGTCGCAGCAGGAGTGGGCCAAGCTGGTCGACATCCTCGAGCGCGAGTTCGACATCGCAGCCAGCGACGAGGACCGCGTGAACATCCTGACGCGGCGCGCTCAGGCCACGAGCTCCAAGCTCGGACGTGACGACTCCGCGCTCGAGGACTGGAACCGCGTCCTCGATATCGACTACGCCAATCTCGCGGGCCTCAGGGCAATCGCCGACATCCGGCGGCGTCAGGGGGATCCCAACGAGCTGGTCTCGTCGCTTCATCAGCTCGTCGATCGCGCGGCGTCGCTTCTCGAGGGCGACGAGCTGAAGGAGATCTTCCGCGAGCTCGGCAAGACCTACGGCGAGCGCCTCCAGCAGCCCTACGACGCCGCCGACGCCTGGCGGAAGCTGCTCGACGTCGGCCCGGACTTCGAGGCGATGGATGCCCTCGAGGCCATCTACCGCGCCGAAGAAAAGTGGACCGACGTCATCGACGTGAAGATGCGCCGTGCGGAGGCCCTCGGCGAGCCCGCCGAGGCCATCGCCGAGCTACGCGCCGTCGCGGCGCTGTGGCGCGAGCAGGTGGGCGATCCGGACGGCGCACGCGCCGCCTACGAGAAGATCCTCGAGATCGACGCGACTCACGACGAGGCATTCACGGAGCTAGAGAAGCTGCACACGGCCGCGAACCGCTGGGAGCCACTCGTCGAGCTCCTACTCGCCCGCTTCGAGACGCGCGACGAAGTCCCCGAAAAGACGGAGCTGCTCCGCCGCATCGCCCGGGTCTTCGAGGAGAAGCTCGACGACAAGAGCCAGGCGCTCGACGCGCTGGTCAACGCGCTCTCGCTCGACTTCCACGATCGCGAGACCGCGCGATACTTGGAGAGGATGGCCCAGGCGACAGGGCGCTGGGGCGAAGTCATCCAGACCGTCAACGGCTGGCTGAAGCAGCAGACCGAGCCACGCGAGAAGATCCGCCTCTGCCTGCACCTGGCCAAGTGGTACGGCGACGACCTCGGGCACCCCGAGTACGCGCAGCCTTACTACGCGCAGATCATCCAGCTCGATCCACACAACGTCGGCGCGATGCGCCAGCTGGCCAGCCTGTACAAGAAGGCGGCCAACTGGCAGCAGATGGGCGCGACCCTCACGCGTGCCCTCGACGTCGCGACCAACGATCTCGATCGCAAGGAGGTTCTGAACGACCTCGGCGAGCTGCTCGACGCGCAGATGCAGCAGACCGAGCAGGCAATCACGTACTTCCAGCGCGCGCTGGAGGTGGATGCCCACTTCCTGCCGGCCATCGAGAATCTGGAGCGGATCTACGCGGCACGCGGGCAGAACCGCGAGCTGGTCGACGTGCTTCAGCGCAAGGTCCCGGCGCTCAAGGAGCTGTCGGAGACCATCGCGACGAAGCTGCGCATCGCGCAGCTCTACGAGACCAGCCTGGGTGACGCGCCCCGCGCACTGCAGGTGTACCGCGAGATCGTCGAGGCCGACGGCACCAACATCCAGGGCCTCCGCGGCCTCGGGCGCGTGGCCGAGGTCCTGGAGCAGTGGGCCGAGCTCGTGACGGTGCTCGAGCGGCAGCTCGAGGTCGTCACGACCGAGCGGGAGAAGATCGAGGCGCTCATGCACCTCGCTACCCTCCACGAGGAGCACTTCCTCAAGCCGGATCTCGCCGCGCAGCGCCTGGAGCAGGTGCTCGAGATCGACCCCAACCACGAGGAGGCGTACTTCAAGCTCGAGCGCTCCTACCGCAAGCTGCGCCAGTGGCTCGACCTGGTGAACACCTACGACCGCCACATCGCGGCCACGCTGGACCGCAAGACGAAGGTCGACCTGTACGGTGCCATCGCGCAGGTCTACGCGGACGAGGTCGAGGACTCGGAGCGCGCGATCGACGCATACAAGAACATCGTCGATCTCGACGAGCAGAACGTGCCCGCTCTCGAGGCGCTGGCGAAGCTCTACGACAAGATGGGCGACGCCTCGCAGTCCATCGAGTTCATGACCCGGGTCGCCGAGCTGACCCAGGACAGCAAGCAGCGGGTCGAGGCCTTCTACCGCATCGGCAAGGCCCTCGACGAGAAGCTGGGCGACCGTGTGGCCGCCCAGGAGCGATACGAGATGGCTCTCGACCTCGAGCCTTCGCACCTGCCCAGCCTGGCTGCACTGCGCCTCATCGCCGTGGACACGGCCGACTACGACAAGGCCGCGCGGTACCTGGATCAGGAGCAGAGCTACACGCAGGCTCCCCGCCAGCGCGCCAAGCTGCTCGTCGAGCTCGGCAAGTTGCGCGAGGAGATGCTCGGTGATCATCCCAGCGCCGTCCTGGCGTGGGAGGCCGGCTACGAGGCGGACCCCGAGAACGAGGAGGCCGCACTACCGCTCGTGGACGAGTACATCGGCAAGGAGGACTGGACCCGCGCCGAGCCCCTGCTCGACATGCTGGTCCGCAAGAGCGGCAAGCGCGAGCGCGGGGAGCAACACGCCCTGCAGAACAAGCTCGGGCAGGTGTGCGCGGCGCTGGAGAAGGACGAGAAGGCCCTCAAGGCGTACACCGCGGCGCACCAGCTCGACCTCACCGATCAGGTCACCATCCGCGGCCTAGCCGACGTGTGCTTCCGCCTCAAGGACTGGGGTGCGGCGCTCACGAACTACCAGAAGGTCCTCACCGCGCTCGGCGAGGACGAGACGGCAGCGCGCGCAGACGTCTACTACCGGCTCGGCTGCGTCAAGCGCGAGCAGGGGCAGGCGAAACAGGCCATCAACAACTTCGAGAAGGCCCTCGCGGTGGACTCCGCGCACCGGCCGACGCTCGAGGCCCTCGTCTCGCTCTACAACGAGCTGAAGGACTGGAAGCAAGTCGTCGCGTACCGCCGTCAGATCCTCGACAACGTGTTCGAGGGCGACGAGCGATTCCGCATGCTCAACGAGATTGCGGACGTCTGGAACGACCAGGACAAGAATCCGCTCAAGGCGATCGAGGCGCTGGAAGAGGCGCGGGAGCTGCAGCCGCTCAACCCGGGCCTCTTGCACAAGCTCATCGCGCTCTACCAGGCGACAGAGAACTGGTCGAAGATGATCGACACGCTGCAGACCATCGCGGAGAGCGACAAGGATCCGGTTCGCAAGAGCAAGTTCCTCTACACGATGGCGCAGCTGTATCGCGACAAGGAGGGCGACCAGGACAAGGCGGTCGAGCTCTTCAGCGAAGCGCTCGACCTGAACCCCCAGTATCTCGAGGCCTTCGAGCGCATCAACAAGCTGCTCACCGCGAAGAAGGACTGGAAGGCGCTCGAGCGCGCGTTCCGCAAGATGCTGCGCCGCATGTCGACTGCGAACATCTCGAGCCCCGATCTCGAGTTCAACCTCTGGCACAACCTGGGGCTCATCTACCGAGATCGCCTCAAGGACATGCAGAGCGGCATCGAGGCCTTCAAGATGGCCACGCGCTTCAAGCCAGACGAGGCGGTGGAGCGGCAAATCCTGGCCGAGCTCTACGAAGCGACGGACCAGACGGAGGCTGCGGTCGGCGAGCACGCGCTCGTCTTGCAGAAGGACCCGCTACGGGTCGATCCCTACCGGAGCCTGTACAAGCTGTATCTGCGGATGCACGAGTACGATCGCGCGTGGTGCATGTGTGCCGCGCTGGCGTTCCTGCGCAAGACCGACGAGGAAGAGCAGCGCTTCTTCGAGGACTACAAGCCCCACGGGATGATCCAGGTCAAGAGCCGCCTCGACAACGAGGCCTGGGTCAAGAACCTGTTCCACAAGGACGAGAACCTCTACATCGGCAAGATCTTCGAGATGCTGACGCCTGCAGCTATCGTCGCCAAGACGAACCAGCTGCGCGCGCAGAAGCAGCTCCCCACCCTCGACCGGCGGTTCCGTCAGGACCCCGCCACGAGCACGGTCACCTTCGCCAAGACCTTCGGGTGGGCGGCGCAGGTCCTCAGCGTGACGATGCCGGAGCTGTACGTCCGCAACGACGTGCCTGGCGCGCTCATGGCGGTCCCCGCCACGCCGCCTGCGAGCGTCGCCGGCCAGACCGTCCTCACGGGCTTCACCCCGCAGGAGCTCACCTTCATCGTCGGAAAGCACCTCTCCGGGTACCGCGGGGAGCACTACATCAAGAACCTGTTTCCCACGCTCAACGAGCTGAAGGTCATCCTGTTCGCCGGGGTGAAGATCGTCATCGCCGACTTCAGTGTTCCGGGCGAGATGGCGCAAGCCGTCAACGCCACGGCCACGGAGCTGGTGAAGCACATGATCCCCGTGCAGCGAGAGTCGCTGAGGCTGGTCGTCCAGAAGTGGATGGAGGACGGCGCCAAGGCGGACCTGAAGCGCTGGATGCAGGCCATCGAGATCACGGCCAGCCGGGCGGGCCTCCTGCTCTGCGCAGATCTCGAAATCGCCAAGAAGATCATCGCGGCAGAGCCACAGCTGCCCGGCGATCTGCCGCCGGCCGAGAAGATGAAGGAGCTGCTCGTCTTCTCGGTCAGCGAGCAGTACTTCATGCTCCGCAAGACCCTGGGCATCGCCGTCGGTCAACAAGCGCAGCAATAGCGGTCGCGCCTCTCCGGCACTCGCCACGCAACCGCCGGTCTCCGGCGGCCGATGGGTGGACGAGCCGAGAGAGGTACAGCCCATGCCGAACGTCGAGGAACCGGCGCCCTCGTCCGCGACCCTGGAGATCGCGGTCCTGGAGGTCGCCGACGGGTGGAACATCGAGCTGCAGGACGACGCAGGCGCTCGCCGGTTCGCGTTGACCAAGCATCGCCTCGTCGTCGGGACCTCCTCGACCTGCGACGCTGTCGTGCAGGATGCCACCGTCAGCTCGCGTCACTGTGCGCTGACCGTGCTCGGCGACGGAGTGGCCATCGAGGACCTGGGCTCCAAGAACGGGACCTTCGTGGGCAGCGCTCGCGTGCGCGAGGCATGGGGGCGCGCCGGCGCCACCATCTCCATCGGGCACTCGACCATCGTCGTGCACGCCGACGACGGGCGTGGCCTGGGGGCTCCCCCCGGCGAGCCGCTGTCGGGGGTGGCTGGCGGCTCCATCGCCATGCGCCGCCTGGCGGACCAGGTGCGACGTCTCGCCCGCCACGCCTTGCCCGTGCTCGTGGCGGGCGAGAGCGGGTCGGGCAAGGAGCTCATCGCGCGGGCGCTCCACCAGGAGGGCCCCCGCCGAGGCCGTCCGTTCGTGGCCATCAACGTGACGGCGCTGCCGCGCGAGCTCGTCGAGAGTGAGCTCTTCGGGCACGAGCGAGGGGCGTTCACGGGAGCGCACGCGAAGCGCCTGGGAGCGTTCGCGGAGGCGCAAGGGGGCACTCTCTTCCTCGACGAGGTGGGGGATCTGCCCCTGGACGCGCAGCCCAAGCTGCTGCGGGCGCTGGATGGCTACGAGATCCGCAGCGTCGGCGCGGCGGGCGGTGGCGCGCGCGGAGACGTCCGCGTCATCGCGGCCACGCACGCCCCCCTGGAGGAGCGCGTCACCGCGGGCTCGTTCCGCCGCGACCTCTTCCACCGGCTCGAGTGCTTCGTCGTTCACGTGCCGGCCCTTCGGGAGCGACGCGGGGACATCGCCGCGATCGCGCGCGCGCTGCTGCTGCAGCTCTCGCATCAGGTGGGGCCCCGCAAGCTGTCATCCTCCGCGCTGGCTCGGCTCGCTGCGCACGACTGGCCGGGCAACGTGCGGGAGCTGCGCAACGTCCTCTGCCGCGCCGCGGACGGGACGGCTCGCGGCGCGGTCATCGACGCGCGGCACGTCGACGCCGCCCTCCTGCGTGCGGCCCCTTCGCGGGTCAGCGAGCTGACGCCCGCTGCGGCGCAGTCGCTGCTCCGCGAGCACGCGGGCAACCTCAGCGCGGCAGCCCGTGCCGCGAGCATGCCCCGCACGTCGTTCCGCAAGCTGCTGGGCTCCTGAGGCGGCCGGGGTCTGGTAGTGTCCCCACCGAGGCGTCGATGACAGGCATGGCGGGCGTTGCAGGCGTGGGGCTTCGGGCGTCGCTGGTGATCCTGCCTTCGCTCGCGCTCGCCCCGGGTTGCACCTGCGGCGCCAGCTCGTCGGCGGCGCCCGCGATGGCGAGCGCGTCGGCCTCGGCCTCCTCGGCCTCCTCGGCGACTCCGCCGCCCGCGGCCTTGGCCGGAAGTGGCGACTCGTCTTCGTTCTCCGCCACCGTCGGCGGCGCCCGCTCGGGCGGGGGCGACGTCCTCGCGGGCCTGGTGGCCAAGGCAGGGGGGGTGCGCGTGATGGGGCTCTCGGGGGGGTCGATGGCCTGGACCTCCGATGCACTCAAGGACGTCGCGTGGACGCCAGACGCCGAGATCGTGTTGCAGCCGGCGAACGGTGGTTTCGCCCTCGTATGGCGCGGCATGCACGCCGGAAAGACCGGCCGCACGCTCGTGCTGGTCGGTCCCGCGGGCCAGGTCAAGGACCCGCCCGTCGACATCGGACCGGCCTTCTGCGTGACCGCCGCCGGCATCGCGTGGGTCGAGCCGCACTCCACCGGGCGGGCCCGGGTCATGGCGCGTGGCTGGGCGGAGGCCGCTCCCCGGCAGGTCGGCTCCGTCCCGACGGACCGGGACCCGGCCCTCGCCTGCGGCGATCACGACGTGGTCATCCTGGGTGACGGGGACGACGACCTCACCATGGCGCCCCTGACTCCCGGCGACGCCACGACTCACCCGCCCACCGTCGCTCTGCGGGACGCGGATTTCGGCGACGACGAAGAGCGCGAGCACGACGCCTACACTGTGGGCGACGATCTCGGCATCGTGCGAGTGGCCTCGTCGGGCGCGGTCGCCCTGCGGGACTATCCGCGCGGGGCGGCGCCCGCGCCATGGCGGCGACTGAAGCATACCATCCCCGCGGACGACGACGTCATGGCCGTCGATGGCGACGCCGATGCCACCCTGATCGTCTACACGCAGGACGCCGACGACGCGTGCCCCGGGGTCGGCTCCACGGCGGAGGCCGTCCACGCCCTGCGCGTGGCCCGCAAGACGGGCGAGGAGACGCTGCTCGACCTCGCCCCCGCCGATTGCGCGCGCTCGCCGGGGCCCTTCTGGATCGCCACCACGCCGCTCGGCCAGGCCGTCGGTTGGATCGAGCGCACGGCAAAGGGGGCTGCCGCGTCTGCTCCCATCGCCGGCGCCTCGTTTCGTGTGATCACGGCAGGCGGGGTGCAGTCCCGGCGCATCGAGCAAGCGGCCGACGCCCTGGTCGACGCCGGGTGTGACGCCAAGGGTTGCTCGCTGGCCGCGCTGGTCAGGCCGGCCGACGCCGACGGCATGCAGCCCGAGTCGCTGCGTGCCATCGCCTACCCCTGACCGTGGCAGGGTGGCGGCGCCGCGCTCTACGCCTCAGAAGCTGCCGCCGAGGGACAGCCCGCCGGTCGAGTGGCCGATCATGGGCGTCACCTGGGGGACGTGGACCAGGGCCGAGCTGCCCCCGCTCTTGTTCGCGAGGCCCCAGTACAGCGCCGCGCCGACGAGGCCCGCAATCCCGACGCCGATGCCGATGTTGGCGATCGTCGCGTCGGTGTTCACGTCGTTAAGGTCCGAGTTGTAAGCGTTGATGCCGCCCTGGGTATTGGGGCCCGGGCCGCCCGCGTCACTAATCTTCTTCGCGAGATCGTCGGCGTTGCTCTGGGCCGAGTTCTTCGAGATGCCCATGATGATGCCAGTACCGATGCCGACGACGCCGACGCCCGCGAGGATGACGGCGGGAACGATGTTGTCGGGCGGCGTGAGAAAGTGCGGAGCGTGCGAGCCCGGAGACTCGTGCTTGGGAGGCTCGGGAGCCGAGGTGTTGTC
>VFSW01010345.1_pt1 | contig 13232 bp, 9 predicted proteins | sample 5358111 | NCBI WGS metagenome assembly VFSW01 (sample SAMN11554181, study PRJNA540505) | mine drainage metagenome | isolation source: sediment from site ElyBrook_90M | place: USA: Ely Copper Mine, Vershire, VT | collected 2017 | reverse complement strand
GGCCTACCTCTCGGTCCGCGGCTGGTGGGTCGTCCGTGCGATCGTGCTGATCTCCTACCTCGGCGAGATCGCGCTGCTATTCGCGGTGCCGTCGCTCGGGCTGCGGCTGATGTGGGGCATCGGGATCCCGCTGCTGCCGATCTTCTTCTTCCTGGCACCGGGCATCTGGCGGAACATCTGCCCGCTCGCCTCGTCCAACCAGGTGCCGCGTAAGTTGGGCTTCACCCAGGCCAAACCGGCGCCCGAATGGCTGAAGCGCCATGGCTACGCGATCTCGATCTTCTTGTTCTTCGCTTTCGTCTCGCTGCGCAAGATCGGCCTCCAGGACAACGGCCCGGGCACTGGCCTGCTGCTGCTCGCCTGCGTGCTCAGCGCCTTCACCGGAGGCGTGCTGCTGAAGGGCAAGAGCGGATGGTGCAGCTCGATCTGCCCGCTGCTGCCCGTGCAGCGGGTGTACGGCCAGACGCCGTTCGTCCTGGTCGGCAACGCGCACTGCCAGCCCTGCGTCGGTTGCGCGAAGAACTGCTTCGACTTCAACCCGAAGGTCGCCCTGCTCGCTGACCTGCACGAAGATCCGACCTGGAGCGCGGGCCGCAAATACTTCCTCGCCGCGTTCCCTGGCCTGATCCTCGGCTTCTTCCGGGTGCCCGACGTACCGATGGCGTCGGTCCCGGTTATCTACGGCGAGCTCTGCCTCTACATCGCGGCCAGCGTCGGGATCTTCTTCCTGATCGATTCCTACACCAGGCTGAGCACCCACAAGCTGACGACGATCTACGCCGCGACGGCGCTGAATATCTTCTACTGGTTCGGTGTGCCGCACGTGTACCAGGCGGTGACCGGTGCGGTCGCGCCCATGGCGCTCGTATGGGCGGCCCGCGCGGTGCTCCTGGCGATTACGTGCGTCTGGGTGGTCAGGACCATCTTGAAGGAGCGCGCCTTCCTCCAGCGGGCCGGCGGGCAAGCCCAGCTGCCCGCACAGATCGTGACGGGAGCCCGCGGCGACTCGATCGCCAGCCACGCGGCCGCCAGCCAGGGCAAGCCCGAGGTCACGTTCCTGCCGGACAAGCGCCAGGTGATCGCCGATCCCGGCCGGACCATTCTCGAGCTTGCCGAGGCGAACAACCTGCCGATTGAGGCCGGCTGCCGGATGGGCATCTGCGGCGCCGATCCGGTCGCGATCGTCGAGGGAATGGCGAATATCTCGGGGATGACCGACGACGAGCGGGCCACGCTGGAGCGGCTCGGGCTCGCCGAGAACACCAGGCTCGCCTGCTGCTGCCGGGTGAGCGGGCCGGTCTCGGTAGGTCTCACCCCGGAACAGCCCGCCCAGCTGCGCCCGAGCCAGATCCTGCGCCTGGATTTCGACAGATCGGTCCAGCGGGTCGTGGTGATCGGCAACGGCATCGCCGGGATCACCGCCGCCGACTACGCCCGCCGCAACCATCCCGAGTGCAGCGTCGACGTGGTCGCCGACGAGGCGTACCACCTGTATAACCGGATGGCCATCACCCGCCTGATCTACGGTCGCTCCGCCATGCAGGGGCTGTACCTCAACCCAGACGCCTGGTACGACTCGCGGTCCATCACGCCGTGGCTGAACACGCGGGTGCGTGAAATCGACCGGGAGGCGCGGGTCGTGGTGACCGGGACCGGCGAGCGCCTGCCGTACGACCGGCTCATCCTGGCCACCGGTAGCTCCAGTACGGTGCCGCCGATCACCGGATGGGGACTCCCCGGCACGTTCGTGCTCCGCTCGGCCGACGACGCGCTGCGGGTCCGGGCCTTCGCCCAGCTGCGTGGCGCCCGCCGCGCCGTCGTCGGTGGCGGCGGACTGCTGGGACTCGAGGCCGCTTACGCGCTGCACAAGCGCGGCCTGGCCACCACGGTGCTGGAGCGCTCAGAGCGGCTGCTGCGACGACAGCTTGACGCTCGCGCCGGTGAGCTGCTGCTGCGGTATCTGGAGGGAATCGGCATCTCGGTCTGGACGCAGGCGGAGACGGCCGAGGTGAGCGGCACCGACGGGCTCGGCCGGGTGACGCTCGGGGATGGCCGGTCGCTCGACGCGGAGGTCCTGATCATCGCGGCCGGGATCACGCCGAATGTCGGCCTGGCGGCCCGTGCCGGGCTGGCGATCGGGTCAGGAGTCCTCGTCGATGAGTTCATGCGCACGAGCGACGAGCGGATCCTGGCGGCGGGCGACGTCGCCGAGTTTCCCGGGCAGGTGCCGGGATTGTGGCCGACAGCGGTGGAGCAGGCCCGCGTCGCGGGGGAACGGGCGGTGCTGTCCCAGGTGACGCCCTATACCGGCACGATGCCGGTGACCGTGCTGAAGGTGGTGGGCGTGGACCTGACATCGATCGGCCGGATCGAGCCCGGCGATCCGCGAGACGAGGTGATCGTGCAGGAGGAGGGTGACGCGCTCAGGTACGGCAAGCTGATCATCTCCGGCACAGTGATCACCGGAGCGATCCTGCTCGGTTACTCCGCCGAGGTCGCCGCCGTGACCAGCGCGGTGAAACAGGGATGGGACATCAGCCCGATCCTGGGTGACCTGCGGACCGGCCGTTGGGAGTCCCTGGAACGGCTCGGCTCCGGCCGTTCGCTCTCACCGCTCAGCGTGGTCGGCGGGTAGCCGCGAAGGGAGCACTGAATGGACACTAGCGGCTTCTTCGCTTACCCCGGTGAGGCGGCGCCAGCTCGGCTCGGGCCCTCCGGCCTGCTCGACCAGGCCTCGGCCCGGGATTGGGAGATCGTGCTGTCCGCCATGCAGACGCATCGCCTGCGGGCTGGCGATCCGATCTGCGAGCTCGGGCAGGACGATCGGTCGCTGTACCTGCTCAGCACTGGCACGGTCGAGATCCGCGAGCCTGGCTCGGCGCCGGTCAGGCTCACCGCGCCGCCAGCGGAAACGCTAAACGAGGCCGCCTTCCTCGACGGCGGGCCGTGCCCGGCGACGGTCCGGGCAACCAGCGACGGAACGGTGCTGCGGCTGAGCTACGACGCGTTCGAGGCGTTCGCTGCCCGGGAGCCACACCTTGCCTGGAGGCTCGTGCTCGACCTTGGCGCGATCATCAGCCGCCGGTCGCGCCGTCCGGCCTGACTCCCGGGCCGAGCTGTGTGGGCTCGTCGTACACCGACGGCGCCGGATCCCCGGCACCAGCCTGCGTGGACGCGTCGGAGGCGGACCCGGCCACATTGGCGGGGCCGGGCTGATCCGGGCCGGTCCCGATGCGCCGGGTCGGCGGCGCGTGCCGCGTTGCCACCGGCAGTGCGGGAACTGGCGGCATGAGCAGCGGCTGCACGGGCCGCGGCGGCACAGGACGCGGATGCGCGGGCAGCGGATGCGCGGGCCTCGTCTTCGCCGTCGTCAGCGACTCGGCCGGCGCGCCAGGCGGCGAGGCGCGGGTTACCACGGCCTTAAGTGCGGCGGACAGCTCAATGGCGAACTCCCGGCAGGTCTGGTACCTGGCGTCCGGGTCCTTAGCCAGCGCCCGGGATAGCACGACGTCCGCCATTGGTGACAGGTTGGCGCGGCGGGCTGTAACTGGCGGCGGCAGTTCGGTGAGGTGCGCCCGCACCAGCGCCATGCCTTTTCGCATGCCGAAGGGAGGCACGCCGGTCAGCAGCTCGAAAGCCGCACAGGCGAGCGCGTACTGATCCAACCGCCCATCGACGTGGACCTTCGTCACCTGCTCTGGAGCGATGTAGTCCAGAGTTCCCAAGAGCTGGCCGGTCGCGGTCAGCTGGAATGACTCCAGCGACGGCTTGCTCAGCCCGAAGTCCGACAGGTAGATATGGCCCGGGACACCTGCCAGCCCCTTGTCGACCAGCATGTTGGCGGGTTTGACATCGCGATGGACCAGTCCTGCCCGGTGCGCGGCGTCGAGTGCCGAGGCGATCTGGCCGACGAAGTCCGCGACGGTCGCGGCGGGCAGGGGGCCCTCCTGGGCTACCAGCGACCGCAGGTCACCGCCGGGCACATAGCGCATCGAGATGTAGAGCACGCCGTCGGCCGCGCCCGCGTCATAGACCGGGATGAGGGGCGGATCTTCCACCGCCGCCGCGGCGCGCGATTCCAGGATAAACCGCCGCTGAAAATCGGAATCCGATGCGAGCGCGGCATCCAGCACTTTCAGCGCGACGCGCCGCCGCAGCCGGTCGTGGTAAGCACGGAAGACGGTTGCCATCCCGCCCGCGCCGATCCGCTCCTCGATGCGCAGGCCGGCGACGACTGAGCCGGGCGCCAGCCCAGCGGATCCGGCAGTACCGCTCGGCACGTCATCCTCCGCAGTATCGGCACGGGAAGGCGTTATCGCTGGACCAGCCTAGTATCCGGCATTGGCCCGGTGTTGAACATGGCCGCCGGGAGGTTCGTGAGGTCGATCGGCGGAAAGGCGGCGGGTGTGCCCCCGGACCGACCAACCCATACCCCCCACGTCGCCCCTCGCTTTTCTGTGCCTAAGCGCGGTGGTAGGACCAGGAGGACGAAGATCGCCGAATGCGGGTCGACTGGCAGGCCACGGCCTGGCCGCCGCGGCGGTGAGGTTGAGATTGGGCCGCGCTGCGGGCATCGCCGAGGCCGCCGCCGGCTTACGTCAGGTACTGGCACTCGCCGCGTGGCAGATACCGGCCGTGCCCGGCCCGCCCGCGCCACGAACCGGCCTCGACGAGGATCTCGCCGCGAGATAGCACCGTGATGACCTTGCCCTGGACCGGAAGGCCCTCATAAGCGGAGTAGTCAACCGCCATGTGATGCGTCCGTGCGGACAGCACGTGCCGCGCGGATGGGTCGTAGATCACGATGTCCGCGTCGGAGCCAGGGGCGATGGTTCCCTTCCTCGGGTAGAGGCCGAACATCCGGGCCGGCGTGGTCGAGCTCACCTCGACCCAGCGCGCCAGCGACAACTTGCCGTCGGCCACGCCCTGGTGCAGCAGGTCAATGCGGTGCTCGATCCCGGGGACGCCGTTCGGGATCTTCGAGAAATCGCCCCGGCCGAGCTCCTTCTCCTTTACGCAGAACGGGCAGTGGTCAGTGGAGACGATCGACAGGTCATTCGTGCGCAGGCCGCGCCACAGGTCCGCCCGGTGCTCCGCGGGCCGCGGCGGCGGTGAGCATACGTACTTCGCGCCCTCGAAACCGGGCGCGTCGAGATCATCCTGGGATAGGTACAGGTACTGCGGGCAGGTCTCGGCGAAGACGTCGCCCCCGGCGTCCCGCGCCCGCGTGACGGCCGCCAGGGCCTCCCGCGCCGACAGGTGCGCGATATACAGCGGCGCACCGGCGACCCGCGCGAGCTGGATGGCGCGGGCCGTCGCCTCGCCTTCCAGTTCCGGCGGCCGGGTCCGGCCATGCCAGCCGGGATCGGTGTGACCGGCGGCCAGGGCCTGGGCGATGAGCGCGTCGATCGCGATGCCGTTCTCGGCGTGCATCATGACGATCGCCCCGTTGCCGGCGGCCCGCCGCATGGCCAGCAGGATCTCGCCGTCGGTCGAGTAAAGGCGGCCCGGGTAGGCCATGAAGAGCTTGAAGCTCGTCACGCCCTCCCCGGCGAGTCCGTCCATTTCCCGCAGCGACTGCCCCGTGACATCGGAGATGATCATGTGGAAGCCGTAATCGATGCTGGCCTTGCCGTCGGCCTTGGCATGCCAGCCGTCCAGCGCCTGCCGTAGCGACCCGCCCTTATCCTGAACCGCGAAGTCAATAATGCTGGTCGTGCCGCCCCAGGCCGCGGCCCGCGTCCCGGATTCAAAATTATCAGCTGAAAATGTGTCACCCCACGGCATGTCCAGGTGCGTATGCACGTCCACGCCGCCAGGTAGTACGTACCTCCCGCTCGCGTCGATGATGCGGTCGGCCGACGCGGCGAGGGCGCCGGTGTGGGCCGGCTCAAGCAGGGCCGCGACGGTCTCGCCGTCGATCAGGACGGCGGCGGCCGCCGCCCCGGTCGCGGTGACCACCGTGCCGCCCCGGATCAGGATCCGCATCGGGTCCTCCAGCGGCTAGCCACGGCCGCCGGGCGGGCCGCCGGCGTTGGCCTCGCGGTCCTGCCCGTTGCCGATGAATCGCGTTCCGGCCCTTCCCGCCAGGGCACGTTCGAGGTGCTGCGGATCGGTGATGATCGCCCTTGATCCGCCGCTGTCCAGGAAGGCCAGTACCGCCCTGATCTTCGGCTCCATGCTGCCGGCGGCGAAGCTGGTCCCTTCATCTAGCAACCGCCTCGCCGCCTCGACGCTCAGGGAGTCGAGCCACTCCTGCTCGGGCGTGCCGAAGCGCAGCGCGACCCGTTCGACCGCGGTAGTGATCACGAACAGGTCGGCCCCGATCGCCGCGGCCAGGAGCGCCGACGCGAGGTCCTTGTCGATGACCGCCTGGACGCCGCGCAGCGAGCCGTCCGCGCTCACCACGACGGGGATGCCGCCGCCACCGGCCGCGACCACCACGAAGCCCGACTCAAGCAGCCGGATGATCGCCGGCTCCTCGACGATCCGGACCGGCACCGGGGACGATACGACCCGGCGCCAGCCCCGTCCCGCGTCCTCGGCGATCGCCCATCCCTCGGTCCCGGCACGCTGCCGCGCGGTCGCCTCGTCCATGAACGACCCGATCGGCTTCGTGGGGTGGTCGAACGCCGGATCGCTGGCGGCCACCTCGGTCTGGGTCACGATCGTGACCACCTGGGTGGCGATGCCCCGGCGGCGCAGCTCATTGTCGAGCAGTTGCTGGAACGCGTAGCCGATGGCGCCCTGGGTGTCCGCGCCGCAGACGTCCAGTGGCACCTCGTGCAGCTCGCGGCGGGCCAGCTCGGAGCGGCGCAGGATGAAACCGACCTGTGGCCCGTTCCCGTGCGTCACCACCACGGTCCAGCCGGCTTCGATCATCGCGGCGATGTGCCCGCAGGTTTCCGCCGCCGCCAGCCACTGGTCCTTGACCGACTGGTGCGCGGCGTCGGAGATCAGGGAATTGCCGCCCACGGCCACCACGGCGCGACGGCCGCTCACCAGGTCCATCCCATCCGGCGCCGGGTCATTCAGATTCGACCTCGCCGTCGTCCGCGGTGGTGACCCGGGAGACCACCGCCGACGCTCCGTAGCGGAACGCCGCGTCCTGAACCCGGCGGAGCAGATCCAGGATCGCGGGCAGGTCGCCGCGGACGATGGTCCCGAACGGGCCGACCTCGACGGCGAGCCCGGAGTTCTTCGCCTCGGTGAGCGCCGCCGTGACATAGGGCTCGAGCCGCTCGGTCACGAACGGGTAGATGGTGAACTCCGCGTACGCGGACGTCACGCGTAGCCGCCCATGGTGAGCGCCATCAGGGCCTTTCCGGTGTGCAGCCGGTTCGCCGCCTCCTGGTAGACGACGGACTGCGGGCCGTCTATTACCTCGTCGGTTACCTCGTTACCCCGGTCGGCGGGCAGGCAGTGCAGATAGAGGGCGTCGGCCGCCGCGAGCGACATGCGGCGTCCATCGCAGATCCAGTCGCGATAGGCCGCCGATTCCGCCAGGGCCCGCGACCCGTCCGAGAACGCGTCCAGCCGCCCCCACGACTTCGGGTACACCACGTCGGCGCCGGCGAACGCCTCGTCCATGTCGTGGGTATAGGTGACGGACCCGCCGCCCTCTGCGGCCGCGGCTTCGGCCTTCGCCCGCGCCTGCGGCATCAGGTCGAAGCCCGGTGGGTGCGCCACCACGACGTCGATCCCGAACCGGGGCAGCAGCATGGCCAGGCCCTGCGGGACAGACAGCGGTTTCGCGTAGGAGGGGGCGTAGGCCCAGGAGACCGCGACCCGCAGGCCGTGCAAGGCCTCGCCCCGCAGCTCCCGCAGCGTCATCAGGTCGGCCAGCGTCTGGGTCGGATGGTCGACGTCGCATTGCAGGTTGATGACCGGCACCTCGGCCCAGCGGGCGACCTCGCGCAGATAGGCGTTGCCCTCCTGCGGCACCAGGTCGTGCCGGATCGCGATTCCGTGGCCGTAGCTGGACAAGATGATGCCCATGTCCTTCGGGCTCTCGCCATGGGCGACCTGGGTCATATCGGCGTCCAGGAAATGAGCGTGCCCGCCGAGCTGGGTCATGCCCGCCTCGAAGGCGTTACGGGTGCGCGTGGACTTGTCCAGGAAGAGCATGAACAGCGTCCGGTCCGGCAGCAGCCGGTGCGGCTCGCCGCGCCGGAAGCGCTCCTTCAGCTCACCGGAGACCGCCAGTGCCTCCTCGATCTCCGCCACCGACCAGTCGGCGGTCTCGATGAAGTCACGCCCGGCCAAAGACTTCCTGTCCGTCACTAGTCCTCCTCTAGTCATCGCCCGGGTCCGGGGTACTCATACAGCGGCCTCGGCCCCGGCACCGGCGGGGCTGGCGGCGGGGTACCGCCGGTTCCCGGGGCCGCCAGCCCGATCAGGTCATCGGGAGTTACCGGCGCCCGGTTCAGGGCGCGGCCCGTGGCGTCGCGGAGCGCGGCGACGATCGCCGCGGTGGCGACGATCGTCGCGCCCTCGCCCACGCCCTTGGCTCCGAACGGGGTGCCTGGTTCGGGGTCCTCGACCACGGCGGAGAGCACCGGCGGCATGTCGAGGATCGTGGGGAGCAGGTAATCGGTGAAGGAGGCGTTGCGGATCCGGCCACCGTCAAGCCTGAGCTCCTCAAGCAGCGCCAGCCCGAGTCCCTGTGCGGCGCCGCCCTCGATCTGGCCTTCGACCCCCTGCGGGTTCAGTGCCCGCCCGACATCCTGGACCGCGGCGAGCTGGACCACCCGGACCAGGCCAAGCTCCTCATCGACCTCAACCACGGCGCGCTGGGCGCCGAACGCGAACATCGCATGCGGCTCGCCCTGCCCGTTCTCATCCATCGCCGTGGTGGGCCGGTGCCGGTAGACCTCACTCGCCTCGATCGGCTGATCGAGAAAGTCGCCGATCTCGCCCGCCGGCCCGTCGCCGGAAAGCACCAGGCCGCCGGCGAGCGATAGTGGCTCAGCCAGAGCGGCGCCACGGGCCGCCTCCCGCGCGGCAACCCGGCGCAGCAGCTCGGCCCGGATGGTGGCGCAGGCCGCCGCCACGGCGCCGCCCGACATCACGGTCTGCCTGGAAGCCGAGGTTGAGCCCGCCGAGCCGACCAGCGTGTCCGGCGGGAGCACCAGCACCTGCTCGACGCCAAGCTCCGTCCGCACGATCTGAGTCAGGACCGTATGCAGGCCCTGACCCACCTCAGCGGCCGCCGTGTGGATCAAGGCGACGGGCCCGCCCGGCCCGTTGCTGAGCCGCACCCGCGCCGCGGCCGGGTCGTCGAAACCCTCGCTGTAGGCGACGTTCTTGTAGCCGACGGCGAATCCCGTGCCTCGGCGGACCCGCTCGCCCCGGCTCACGTTGCCGGCCCCGCCGGGCAGCCTGATCGGGTCGCGGCCAGCCGCCGGGACCTCCGGCGGCTCCGGCAGGGCGGCACATCGTTCGATGACCTCGCGCACCGGCGCCGACCCGGTGATGACCTGTCCGGTCGGCAGCACGGAGCCGCGGGCCAGGGCGTTGCTGATCCGGATCGCGACCGGGCCCATCCCGAGCGCCGCGGCCAGCTTGTCCATCTGGGCCTCGTGGGCGAAGCAGACCTGCACCGCCCCGAACCCGCGCATCGCCCCGCAGGGCGGGTTGTTCGTGAACACCGCCGTCGCCTCTATGAGCGCGTTCGGCACCCGGTATGGCCCGGCGGCGATCGTGGCCGCGTTGGAGATCACCGCGGGGGAGGAGGAGGTGTACGCGCCGCCGTCGACGAGCAGCCGGGCCCGCACCGCGACCAGCGTCCCGTCCCGGCGCGCCCCGGTGCGCATCCAGATCCGCGACGGGTGCCGGTGCACGTGGCCGTGGAACGATTCCTCGCGGCCGTAACTCATCTTCACCGGCAGTGTGGTGTGCAGGGCGAGCAGGCAGGCGTGGATCTGCATGTGCAGATCCTCGCGGGCGCCGAACGCGCCGCCGACGCCGGCCAGGTGCAGCCGCACCTGCTCCTCGGGCAGGCCGAGGCAGGGCGCGATCTGGGCCCGGTCGACGTGCAGCCATTGCGTGGACACGTACAGGTCGATGCTGCCGTCGCCGGCCGGGACGGCCAGGCCGGCCTCCGGCCCGAGCGGTGCCTGGTCCTGCATGCCGGTCTCGTAATAGCCCTCGACCCACACGTCGGCCTCGGCGTCCGGATCGCCGTGGCTGACGCGCAGGTGCCGGAGCACGTTGCCGAGCGGGTGCACCCGGGGCGCGCCGGGCAGCAGCGCCTGCTCCATGTCGGTGACCGGGGGCAACTCCTCGTAGGCGACGCGGATGGCCGCTGCCGCGCGCCGGGCGGACTCCGGGTGATCCGCCGCCACGATCGCGACCGGCTCCCCGACGTGGCGTACCTCGCCGTCCGCCAGTACCGGCTGGTCGGCGTAGTCGAGCCCGAACGTGCGCTGGCCGGTAAGGTCAGCCGCGGTCAGCACGGCGCGCACCCCAGGCATCGTGAGCGCTGCCGATATGTCAACGGACTGGATGCGCGCCCTCGGATGCGGACTGCGGACGGTCCGGCCCCATAGCATTCCCTCCAGCCACAGGTCGCTGCCGTAGGCGAACGTCCCCTTCACCTTCGGCACACCGTCGATACGGGGAGCGGACGCGCCGATTCCGGGCGCGACCCGTTCGGCGGCCTCGGCGGCGGCTGGCGCTGTGCCGGTCATCGCGGCGCCGCCGCTTGGGCCGCTCATGCGCGCTCCCGTGCGGCCGCGATGTGCCTGGCGACCCGGTGAGCGTCGGCGGCGATCGCGGCCTCGTCGGCGGTGGCAAGCTCCCCATCACGCACCACGTGGCGCCCCTCGACCAGAAGGTGGCGAACCCGGCGCCCCCAGGTGACCAGCACGCCGGCCAGCGGGTCGGCCTCCGCGCCAGCCGAGGCCAGGTCGTCAGCGGGAAACAGGGCGATGTCCGCGCGCTTGCCTTTTTCTATCGACCCGATGTCATCGCGGCCCAGGCAGGCGGCGCCGCCGCGGGTCGCCAGCCGAAGGGCCTGCCGCGGGCTCATCACATCGGCGCCGTGCTGCCCGCGGGCGACGAGCATCGCCTGCCTCGCCTCCCCGAGCAGATGGCCACCGTCGGTGGCGGCTGAGCCGTCGACGCCGATTCCGACCGGCGCCCCGGCGTCGATCAGGTCGCGCACCCTGGCGACGCCCGAGCCGAGGCGCAGGTTCGAGGTGGGGCAGTGCGCTACTCCGGTGCCGCTCGCCGCGATCCGGCGGATGTCGGCGTCGGAGAGGTGCACGCAATGCGCCAGCCACACGTCCGGGCCGAGGAACCCTAGCTCGTCCAGCAGCTCGACCGGGCGCCTGCCGAATCGCTGGCGGCAGAAGGCCTCCTCGTCGCTGGTCTCGGCGGCGTGAGTGTGCAGGCGGACCCCGAGGGACCTGGCCAGTCCGGCCGATTCAGCCATCAGGTGCCGCGACGCGCTGAACGGCGAGCACGGGGCGATCGCGATCCGCACCATCGCGCCCTCCGCCGGATCGGGGAAGCGGCGGACGGCCGCCTCGGTTTCCGCGAGCACGGTGCCGGGGTCCTGTACCACCGAGTCAGGCGGCAGCCCGCCGCCTGAAGTACCCAGGTCCATGGAACCCCGGCACGGGTGGAAGCGGACGCCGATCCGCGCGGCGGCCTCGACCTCGGCCTCGATCAGGCCGCTGGCACCGGCCGGGAACAGGTACAGGTGGTCGGTCGAGGTCGAGCAGCCGGACAGCGCCAGCTCGGCCAGGCCGGCCGCGGCCGAGGCGGACACCCACTCCGCGTCGAGTCCGGCCCAGACCGGATAGAGCTCGGTCAGCCAGCCGAACAGGCCGCTGGACTGCGCCCGGGCCCGGGTGAGTACCTGGTACAGGTGATGGTGGGTGTTCACCAGCCCGGGCACGGCCACGCAGCCGCGCCCGTCGATGACGTCGGCCCCGGCTGCCGTCGCGGGAGGCTCCCCGGTGCCCACCCAGGTGATCACGCCCCGCTCGACGAGGATCGAGCCGCCGGCCAGCTCGGTCCCCTGGTCATCCATCGTCGCGACCACGTCGCAGCCGCGCACGAGCAGCCGGGTCATGGCGCAGGCTCCGGCCGCGTCATCCGCTCCTGTGTCATCCGCTCCTGTGTCATCCGCTCGGAGGCGAGCCGGACCGCGTCGAGGATCTTCTGATAGCCGGTGCAGCGGCACAGGTTGCCGGACAGCGCCTCGCGGACGGTCTCCTCGGCCGGGCGCGGGTCACGCGCCAGCAGGTCGGTCACGGCGACGATCAGGCCTGGCGTGCAGAACCCGCACTGCACCGCGCCCGCGTCGAGAAACGCCTGCTGCACGGGGTGCAGGCGATCCCCGTCGGCCAGAGACTCGATGGTGGCGACCAGCCGGCCATCGGCCTGGGCGGCAAGCACCAGGCACGAGCAGACCAAATCCCCGTCCAGCCACACCGAGCAGGAGCCGCACTCGCCTTGCTCGCAAGCGTTCTTGGAGCCGGCCAGGCCCAGGTCATCCCGGAGCGCAGAAAGCAGGCTCGCCCCGGGCCACACGTCGGCGCTGCGCCATTCCCCGTTCACGTTCACCTTGATCAGCATTGCCCGGCTCCCGACTGTGCCGCTCCCGATTGGCCCGCTACCTGGCGGTCGGCGAGGGCCCAGGTCAGCGCCCGGCGCGCCAGCACCGTGCACGCGCGACGCCGGTACCCGGCGGTGCCGCGGACATCATCTATCGGGGTCGCCGCCGCCGCCACCAGCTCCCCGAACCGGTCGACCGCGCTCGCGGGCAGCCCGGCCTCCGGCCGGTCCCACACCCCAGATTCCGTCATCGCCGCCGCCGCGAAGGTCTCCGCGTCAGCCGCCCGCACGACGGTCGGCGCGACGGATCCGAGCGCCACCCGCACGGCCCGCTCATCCTCATCCACCTGCAGGCACAGGCCGACGATCGAGATCACCATCGCGTTGCGGGTGCCGACCTTGGAGAACGATCCCGGGCCCCGGGGCACCCGCCATGACGTTCCGACGATCAGCTCGCCGGGCGCGAGCCCGTTGCGTTTCGGGCCGAGCAGGAACGCCGACCAGGGCAGCCGCCGCTCGCCGGCGACCGAGGCGACCACTACCTCCGCGTCGTAGGCCGCCAGCACCGGCAGCCCCGCCCCCCGCCCGGCCGCCCGTCCGGGGAGTGCACCCCGCAGGGCCAGGGATGGGGAAAAGGCGGGGCGGCCCGCACAGGCGGGCCAGGG
>VFSW01010344.1_pt1 | contig 13236 bp, 13 predicted proteins | sample 5358111 | NCBI WGS metagenome assembly VFSW01 (sample SAMN11554181, study PRJNA540505) | mine drainage metagenome | isolation source: sediment from site ElyBrook_90M | place: USA: Ely Copper Mine, Vershire, VT | collected 2017 | reverse complement strand
ATGCAGCGCGAAAAAATCGCGGGCTATATCGGCTTTGATTGCACGGCGGATAGTTTGCATGTGGGCAGCATGGTGCAGATTATGCTGCTGCGGTTGCTGCAAAAACATGGCCATACGCCGGTGGCGGTGTTGGGCGGCGGGACCACGCGGATTGGCGATCCGTCATTTCGCGAAGAGGCGCGGCAATTGCTGAGTGATGCGCAAATTGCCGCCAACATGGCGGGGATTCGCGCCAATATCGAACGGTTTCTCCGGTTTGGCACCGGCGCCGACAAAGCGATTTTGGTCAATAATGCCGATTGGCTGGATCGACTTTCCTATATTGAGTTGCTGCGCGAAGTCGGCGTGCATTTCAGCGTCAATCGGATGTTGTCCTTCGACTCGGTGCGCTCGCGGTTGGAGCGCGAACAGGGGCTGACCTTCCTCGAATTCAACTATTCCATCTTGCAGGCGTATGATTTTCGCGAACTGAATCGCCGCCACGGGGTGACCTTGCAAATGGGCGGTTCGGATCAGTGGGGCAATATTGTGCAAGGGATCGATTTGCTACGCCGGACCGATGCCAAGCAGGGTTTCGGCCTCACCGCGCCGCTGATTACCACCGCATCGGGCGCAAAAATGGGCAAATCGGCGGCGGGAGCGGTTTGGTTGGCTGCGGAGAAATTGCCGCCCTTCGAGTATTGGCAGTTTTGGCGCAACACCGAAGATGCCGATGTTGGCCGGTTTTTGCGGCTATTTACTGATTTGCCGCTCGACGAGATTGCCCGGCTAGAGCAGTTGGGCGGCGCTGAAATCAACGAGGCCAAGAAAATTCTCGCCACCGAAGCGACCGCCCTTTGCCACGGCGCTGACGCCGCAGCAAAGGCGGCGGAAACCGCCCGGCAAACCTTTGAGCAGGGGCTGACGGCAGAGTCGTTGCCGAGCATCACGATTGCGCAGAGCGAGCTTGTGTCCGGCATTCCGGCTTTCGCTCTGCTGGTGCGCGCCGGATTGGCGAGCAGCAATGGCGAGGCGCGGCGGCTGATCCAAGGCGGTGGTGCGCAGGTGAATAATCGCGTGATTGGCGCGGAAACCGATGCTATTTCGGTCGATCATCTGATCGATGGCGTAATCAAGCTCTCCAAAGGCAAGAAAAATCATATCCTGGTCAAGGCAGAATGAGCCCGTTTGTCGCCCCGATGCATGCGACCACGGCGGCCGCGATCGAGGCGCTGCATGACGAGTTGTTCTTGTTTGATGATTGGATGGATCGGTATGAGTTCATCATCGAATTAGGGCGGTCACTGCCGCCCTTTCCTGCCGAATGGCAAACCGAGGATCGGCTCGTGCCCGGCTGCCAGAGCCGGGTTTGGTTGCAGGCGTGTGGCGAGGGCGCGAAACTGGTTTTCGCCGGCGCTTCTGATGCAGCCATTGTTAGCGGTTTAGTGGCCATGTTGTTGCGGGTTTATTCGGGGCGCACTCGGGCCGAAATTCTTGCGACGCCAGCGACATTTCTGAAAGATTGGGGCTTGATTGGCGCCCTTTCCGGCAATCGCGGCAACGGCGTTGCTGCCATGGCCGAGCGGATACAGCAATTTGCCCACACCCAAGGAGCGGAACCATGAAAATCATCTTGATTGCTTATGACAAGCCGGGATCGCTCGAGCTGCGCAAATCGGTGCGTCCGCGGCATTTGGCCTATCTCGAGCTCATTTCGGGCCGGATCGCCTATGGGGGTCCATTGTTGGATCATGATGGTCAACCGTGCGGCAGTGTGATCATCTATAATGTCGAAAATCGCGAGGAAGCCGAACAGCTCATCAGCGAAGACCCCTACACCAAGGCGGAATTGTTCGGCCATACGGAAATTCGCGGCTTCCGCACCGTGGTGCGCGATGGTGTGGTAACCGCCTGAATGCACTATTGGCTGGTGAAATCAGAGCCGGATGCATTTTCGTGGGACCAGCAAGTGGCCAACGGCACCGAGCCTTGGACGGGGGTGCGCAATCATGGTGCCAAGCTGAACCTGAAGGCGATGCGGCTCGGCGATTGCGCGTTTTTTTATCACTCCAATATCGGCCGCGAGATTGTCGGCATTGTCCGCGTCGTGCGGGAAGCCTATCCGGACCCAACCGCCGAGGCCGGTGACTGGGTGACCGTTGATATGCAGGCGGTGCGCGCCGTGCCGAAGCCCGTAAACCTTGCAACCATCAAGGCTGATCCGGCCTTGCAGGACATGGCGCTGATTCGCCAATCACGATTATCCGTTTGCCCAGTGACCGAAGCACAATGGCGGCATCTATGCGCGATGGGCGGCGTCCCGGTCCCTTGATCAACGGAGCAAACTTACGCTAACGGCGCGCCGGTGACCGCTTGAACATCGGCCCGCGATACGCCGGGTGCGCATTCGCGGAGCAAAAAGCCGCTCGGCGTCACATCAACCACGGCAAGATCGGTGTAAACCCGCGTGACCGACCCGCGTGCTGTGAGCGGATAGCTGCAGCTTTCGACTAATTTGGCCGCGCCATCTTTCGCAACGTGCTCCATCAGCACCCAAACCTGTTTTGCTCCGGCGCCGAGATCCATCGCTCCGCCAACCGCCGGCGCTTCACCCGCACGGCCCGTGGACCAGTTCGCGAAGTCACCATTCGTGGCTACTTGATAACCACCAAGCACCGCCAAATCGAGGTGCCGGCCGCGGATGACGGCGAAACTATCAGCCTGCCCCATCAATGACGCTCCGGGGCGCAACGTGATGAGCTGTTTGCCCGCATTGATCATCCACGGATCTTCCTGCCCCGGTGCCGGTGCCGGGCCAACGCCTAGCACGCCATTTTCCGAGTGGAAAATCACTTCGCGATCGAGCGGCACGTGATTGGCCACCAACGTTGGCAAGCCAATGCCCAAATTGACGGCCCATCCCTCTGGAATATCAGCCGCGAGCCGCCGCGCCATGTCGGGCCGCGACCATCCTTTGATCTCTGTCATGGCGCACTCCCTGCCACAAAAACCCGCTGTACGAAAAGCCCTGGCGTCATCACATGCTCAGGGTCCAGCGCCCCCAACGGCCGTGCGTGATGGGCCGTCGCAATGGTCACCCGCGCCGCTGCAGCCATGATCGGATTAAAATTGCGCCCGGTGCCCCGATAGGTCAAATTACCCCAGCGATCCGCCTCCCAAGCTTGTACCAACGCAAAATCGGCATCCAACGCATATTCGAGTACCGATTCTTGGCCATTGATCATTCGCGTCTCTTTGCCCATGGCAAGTGCTGTGCCCGCCGCAGTCGGCGTATAAAAAGCTGGCACGCCGACGCCAGCCGCCCGGATGCGCTCAGCCAGCGTGCCTTGCGGCACGATCTCCAGCTCGATTTTTCCTGCCGCTAACAAGGCATCAAACGCCGTTTTGCCGGTCGCGCGCGGATATGAGCAGATCACCTTGGCAATAGCCCCCTGCTCGATCAATTTTGGTAAGCCACCAAAATCGCCCCCCGCATTATTGGCAATCACCACCAAACCGCGCAAGCCGCGCGCGATCAACCCATCCACCAGAATATCGGGCTGCCCTACCGTGCCGAACCCACCAATCATCAGGCTGGCCCCATCACCAATCCCATCCAACGCCGCCTCAACCGATGGCACAAATTTATCGATCATCAGACACCCTCAATCGGCAAACCAACATAATTCTCGATCAGCGATGTGCGACCGGTTGGTGTGTTCACATAGTAATCAAGCTCAGCCCGCTGAATGCGCCGATCAAACGCTGAATGATCGTCAAAACGGTGCAGCATCGATGTCATCAACCAAGAGAATCTCTCGATTTTCCAAATGCGCGCCAAGCAAGTCTGCGTATAATTCTGTAACGGTGCGGGATCATCGGTTAGAATTTCAGCCTCAATCGCGCGAGCCAAAATTACCGCATCGGCCACCGCAGCATTCAACCCTTTCGCGCCCGTGGGTGGAACAATATGGGCAGCATCGCCCGCCAGAAACAACCGCCCCGCCTGCATCGGTTCGGCGACATATGAGCGCATCGGGGTGATATTTTTCTGAAAAATCGGCCCCGTCGTTAGTGAAAATCCCGGATGGGCCAGCCGCGTCGACAACTCATCCCAAATGCGGCTATCGGGCCATTCGGCCAAGTCGGCATCCAGCGGACATTGCAAATAGAGTCGGCTCACGCTGGCTGATCGCATCGAGAGGAGCGCAAAGCCATGATCATGATGGGCATAGATCAATTCATCCATCGATGGAGGCGCCTCGGCGAGAATACCTAGCCAACCAAACGGATATTCCCGATCATACTCACGCACCAAATTTGCGGGCAGGCTTGCACGGCCAATACCGTGAAAACCATCGCACGCCGCAACAATCTCGCAATCGAGTTCGGCCGCTTCGCCATTGATCCGGTAGCAAATGCGCGGTTCGCCCTGGTTGAAATTCTCGATTGCGTTGACCTCGGCCTCAAACATGATCTCACCGCCCGCCACGAGACGCGCCGCGATCAGGTCACGCACCACCTCATGCTGGCTATAGAGCATCACATGCTTACCCAAAGCACCGAAATCTAACCGATGTAACGCGCCATCGAACAAAATATTGGTGCCGTCATGACGAAATCCAACCTCATCCATCCTCACCCCGACGCCAGTCTCCCGGAGCAACGCAGCGACCTCATATTCGAGAATGCCCGCCCTAATCCGATTTTCCACATATGAGCGGGTATGGCGTTCAAAAATCACCGTCTCGATGCCAGCCCTTGTCAGCAAATGGGCTAACATCAACCCGGCTGGTCCCGCGCCGATAATCGCAACTTTGGTTTGGCGCTTCACGGCATCACCAAGACGGCTTTCACGCATGCACCGGTTTCACTGTCGCGCACGGCTTGATTGATTTCAGAAAACGCATAATGCCGGATCATCTTATCCACCGGGAACCGTCCTTGTTCATAGAGCTTAATCAGTGTGGGCAGAAACAGTGCAGGTTCCGCATCGCCTTCGACAATGCCACGAATTTGTTTGCCGTTCGTCATGACATCGATAATGTTGAGTGTCATGGTTTCGTCGGGATGCGATGCGCCGATGATGCCGAGCGTTCCACGCGGCGCCAAAGCACTCACGGCTTGGGTAATCACCGATGGTACTGCGGTTGTGTCCAGCGCGTAGGCAACGCCGGTTCCGGTCAGAGCCTGAATCTGCGCTACAGCGTCTTCGCGTGTTGGGTTGATCGTCGCCGTTGCACCCAGTTCTGCTGCTAAAGCCAAGCGAGAATCGCTGCGATCAATGGCGATGATCGAGGTGGCCCCGACAATTTTCGCGGCCATCACCGCCGATAACCCAACTGACCCTGTGCCGAACACGGCCAGACTATCACCCGCGCGCACATGCAGGGCATTCATCACCGCACCAGCGCCCGTTTGAATACCGCATCCAAACGGCGCGAGAATGCCGAGCGGTGCAGTGTCCGCTACTTTCACCACATTGCTGTAATGCGCGATAACATGGCTGGCAAACGCCGATTGTCCGAAAAAATGACTATGCACCGTCGCGTCGCGTGAACCGGTGTCGCAGCGCAAGGACGTGCTGCCGTCCGCCCGCGCACCGCCGAAATTGAGCGGGAAAAACCGATGGCAATAGCTCGGCGCATGGGCGCTACAGCTTGGGCAAGCGCCACAGGCCCGATAACTCATCAGCACGGCATCACCGGGTACGAAATCAGTAACCCCCTCCCCCACCGCGTCGATATAGCCAGCACCTTCATGACCAAGCACAATCGGCAACGGCACTGGAAACACCTGATCGCGCATCGCGATATCGGTATGACACACACCAACGGCGGTAATGCGCACGCGCACTTCTTCGCGCTGAGGCTCATCCAGAATCAGCTGTTCGATCGTGAATTCGGCACCCCGGGATCACGTCACGGCCGCTTGAATCTTCATTATATGTTCCCTATCCGACAATCGCTAACGACAGATTTGCCGTGCATTGTTGCGTCTCGGCATTGCTCGATGGGCCTTGCTTGATGCTATGCATGGCTGTCGAATTGAATGGCAGCCGATGCGGCGGCGTCATGCTGTGATTCTGGCACTAACACCAAACGATAGCCAACAGGGAGCAATCGCCAACCCAGCCGCGCCTCCAACGCCCCCCAAATGCCACGCGGCGCAAACAAGGCAAAACCAACCGCCGCCGCGCCAAGCCCGATCAAATACCAAACACCAGTCGCGCCAAACATCGTTTCGAGCGCGAAGAACAAGAGGGCACCGAGAATGGGGCCTTCAAAAGTGCCGATACCACCGACCAGCACCATAAAAATCATATAGGCGGTCCATTGCACACCGAAATATGTGCCCGGTTGAAAAGTGATCGAGGCTGCGAGCCACAACGCCCCTGCCATTCCGGCACCAAATCCTGCAAACACGAACACCAGCCGCTTGGTCGGCGCCACCGCAACACCAACCGAACGCGCCGCCTCCTCATCATCACGAATGGCTTGCATCGCCGCGCCCTGTCGACTGCGAAGAAGCAAAAATAACAAACCAAGCAACCCAAGAAGCACGGCCAAGGTCAACCAGTACGTATCGGCACGCCGAGCCGCTGGCGAGAAATGATTCAGTGCCAAAAGTGACGTTCCCGTTGACCCTTGGATCAACGGGTCTAGACTGACCAATTGCTGGATCAGCGTTGCTAACACCCACATACCGATCGCAAATTCACCGCCGCGAAGCTGCAACATGAACAACGAGGCGACCCATGCTGCAGCAGCACCGGCAACGCCGCCGAGCGGAAGAGCCAGATAAACCGGCATCCCGTAATATGACAATCTGATCGCCGCATACGCGCCGATCCCAAAAAACGCCTGTTGCCCCACCGAGACCAACCCGCCATAACCGGCCAACGCATTCCAGGCAATCGCCAGAATAATATAGATGAACAGCACAATGAGATGATCAAGGTCATTGGCGGAGAGTAACAAGGGTGCGGCAGCAAGCCCTGCGACCAGAATGAGTAAAATAGCGAGCAAAATTCGGATTTTCGAAGTCCCTCGCTCAATGGAGTAGTTTTGGTTCATGTTGGCGCCATCGGTTGCCTGCGGATTTTGCGACGCAAATCGCCCAGCAACCCGCCAGCACCGCGCATCCTGAGAACTAACACCAACAAAAATACCACATGACCGCTGATTTGCGACAAATGCGGGTTGATCGTGGCACCGACATTTTGCGCAATACCGAGCACGATCCCGCCGATCAATGTCCCCCAGAGCGAGCCGGTGCCGCCAATTACGACCGCTTCAAACGCATAAATCAGCTGTGCTCCGCCCGCATAAGGCTCGAAACTCGAGCGCATGCCAAGCGCGGCACCGGCAATACCCACCATCATCATCGCCATCGCGGCAGCCGCCACCCGCACCCGACGCGGATCAATACCGGAGAGCGCAGCCGCATCGGCATCAATCGCGGTTGCGCGGATCATCCGGCCTAGTTGGCTGCGCGTGAGCAAGAGATGCATGCCGCCCAGCAGACCCAACGCCGTTGCGAAAATCAAAGCATCAAGCTGACTGATATCGATTGAGCGGTTAATCGCCCAACTACCATAGGACAACGTGCCGATATCGGACGCGAAAGATCGGGTGTTGGCGCCGAACAACGCAAATAATATGTTATCAAGCAGCAGAGAGACACCGAAGGTCGCGAGTAAAGGGATCAGCACGCCGCCGCGTAAACTCCGCTCAAGAACGCCAAGTTGAAACACCACGCCGACGAGCGCCATGGCCGGGAGCATCAGGAGCAATCCAACAAAGGGTGAGATACCAAGCCAATGATCGATCACCAGCAGCAAGAAGGCTGCCAATACGGCAAGGCTGCCATGGGCAAGGTTGATCACGCGCATCACGCCAAACAGGAACGATAACCCCGCAGCAATCAGGGCATAATAGCCCCCCAGCAAAATACCCTGGAGAATTTGATTGATCCAAATCACGCGGCAATCCGATTCAATCCGAAATATGCTGCGGTTACCGCCTCGCGTGTCAGATCCGCCGCCGGCCCCTGCAACACGATCTGGCCTTCTAACATACAGATCAACCGATCAGCCGTAGCCATCGCCCGGCGTAAATCCTGCTCAACCAGGATTATCGCAATGCCCGCCTCGATCAGCCGCGGCAACACGGCGTACACACCCTCAACCGCAACCGGCGAAAGACCCAGCGACACTTCATCAAGCAGCAATAAACGCGGATTCGTCATCAATGCCCGGCCAATGGCGGTCGCTTGTTGTTGCCCCCCGGAAATCTGGCCAGAACGCCTAGTTAGAATGGGCTTGAGTTGCGGCAACGCATCAAGCACCGTTGCCAAACTCCAATCGCCACTTCGCTTCGCCGCGCGTGCCACAAGCAGATTTTCCAGCACTGTCATATCAGGGAACAATCGACGGCCTTCGGGCACGAGCGCGATTCCCTGAGCCGTCCGGCGATGCGCGGCCAGCGACGTGATATCCGCCCCGGCAAAATGGATCTGCCCTTGGCTGGGCCGATGGGCGCCTGCCAGGCAGCGCAGCAACGTGGTTTTTCCCGCTCCATTGGCGCCGACCAAGGCCAGAACCTCGCCCGCCTCAAGTGAAAATGCGATGTTCTGGCATGCCACGAGCAAGCCGTGACCCGCCGTCAGGTGAGCAACCTCCAGCAAGCTCATATCGCGCCGCCGCCGAGATAAGCGCTCATCACCGCCTGATTCGCTAACACGACGGCCGGAAGCCCATCGGCGATGATGCGGCCAGCATCCATGCAAATCAGCCGATCAACCACCTGCACCAAAATATGCACAATATGCTCGATCCACACGATTGCGATCCCGCGCTTGCGCAATTGCTGAATGATCTGCACCAGCTCCTCGGCTTCGCCATCGGTCAAACCGCCGCCAATTTCATCGAGGAGCAGAATATCGGGCTTGGTCGCGAGCGCACGTGCAAGTTCGAGTCGCTTGCGATCGAGCAGCCCCAGCGTTTCCGCGCGGCGATTGGCACGCTCCAACATGCAGCAGGCTTGCAGCGCATCCACCCCGCGCTGATAGGCGTCGGGACCATGCGCGTTGCCACCTTGCTGTGCTGCGACCAACACATTCTCGAACACAGTCATGCCGATGAACGGCCGTGGCACTTGGTGCGAACGGCCGATTCCCAAACGACAGCGCGCCGCCGCATCATGATCCTTGATGTCCGCGTCGCGATAGGAAATCTGTCCGGCGGAGGGTTGCATCGCGCCGGACAGCAGGTTCAACAAAGTGGTTTTGCCCGCACCATTCGGCCCGACAATGCCAACCGCTTCATCGGCACCTAACCGAAAATCGACTTGGTCGATCACGGTTAGGGAGCCAAATCGCTTGCATAATGCGCGGGCCTCAAGCACCCTAGGCCATCCGATAAGGCAACAGCTTAGCCTGCACCGGCACCTTGCGGTCCTCGATATTCTCGATCGTGTTATAATCGAGCTTATATTTGCTGCCGGGTTTCGATTTTATCCATTGCGCGCCGATCAAGATGGTGGTTGCAACATGCGGCACCGGACCGGTGGTGAAATCCACCACCCCAACCGTCGTGGTGGTTTTCAGCTTACCCATCGACGCTGCTAACGCGACTTTATTGGTCGGCATACCGCTGGCTTTGAGGGCCGCGATACCGGCATCGATCAACGACATTGATGCGCCAAGCTGTTGCTGCCATTGATGGCCGGATTGATGCTCATAGGCGGTGGCAAGCTGCGCCGATGTTAGACCCGATACCGGCGAGGCATACGGGAATACCGGATGCCAATAGGCCGCTGCCGCGATCCGGTAGCCCAACGGTCCCAACACCTCAATTTGCGAGGGAAATAGACCGGTTTTGGCAACTTCGACGATTTTCATCTGCCGTGTCAGCCCCTGCTGCGCAGCCTGTCGCCAAAAACGCGTGAAATCCGGCGGGATCGGGAAGGTGGTAAGAATTTCGCATTTCTCGCGCTTGAAATGCGCAATCTGGGCAGAAAAATCGGTGGCCCCATCCTCGTAGCCACCGGGATCGATCACATCGAAGCCGGCCTTGCGCAAAATTGGGAACAAATGTTGGCGCACCGCGTTACCATCGGCATCGTTGGGTGCCAGCGCTGCAACCTTGCGGTTGGTTTTCACATCGCCGTTCCAGGATGACAGATAGGTTTGGGCGAACTGCTCAACACCAAAGCAAAAATGATAGCTCCATTTGAACGGACAGGGTTGGCCGGGTTTGGCGCCACGACCAAAATACCAGGATTCCCATGGCTCAATCGTGGAAAGGCACGGCATGCCTGCCGCTTCACAGGCGTCGGCGACGGGGTTCACCACTTCGGGCGTCGAGGTGGTCAACATCATGTCGATCTTCGCACCGTTGATGAGGTCCTTGGCAAGTTGGCTGGCCCGCGTTGGATCCGACTGGGTATCGCGATCAAGAAACACCACCTCATAGGTATCCCCGCCAATCGTCAGCCCTTTGGCCAGCGATTTGCGCGCAAGCTCAAGCACAAACGGATCGGCCTCACCAAAGCCGGCCAAGGGCCCGGTGCGCGGGCTGATAAAACCAATTTTCAGCTTTTTCTCCGCCCCAGCCCACGCACGCCGCGTCGGCAGCAGCGCGCTCGCCGCGCCCATTCCAGCAGCGCCAAGCCCGGTGGCAAGGACTTGACGGCGGCTCGAACCACCGGATCGTGATTGATCGTTTGATTTTGTCATAAGCGCGTTCCTTCCGTCGTTTCTCGATTATGGAGGTATGATGACTGACGTCTGAGCAGAAACCATAAATTACCCATAGCGCCAAGCAAAACGGTAATGCGGTACTGGGCAAGATTATGCACCGCTGCATTCGGGTCTGCGCGCAACCTACAGGATGTGGCGTTCAAACGGCGCAAAGAAGCAGCTCTCACTCCCAATTCATGGCAATCAAATGTTCGTCTTGCGAACATTAGTTTCTTGGACGCACAATTGATAAAACAACCGATTGCGCTGTCAAGTGTTTTCTTTCAGCGAAAACCGACTAAACAACGTCGTGATGGATGACACCGACCCGTCTGAGATTGAGCTGCCCGACCAAGCTGACCGGCGCGATCAGGTCGAAAGCTTCGCCCGGGGCCTTACCGTGCTGCGGGCCTTCGGACCCGGGCGGCGTGCACTCACCCTGACCGACATCGCTAAAATCACCGGCCAGCAGCGCTCAACCTCGCGCCGGTTTCTGCTGACCCTCTGCGCCCATGGCTATGCGGTGCAGGAAGGGCGCCTATTTTCGCTCACCCCGCGCGTTCTCGAACTCGGCTATTCCTATTTATCCAGCCTCGGCTTTCCAGCACTCATCCAGCCGCATCTGACCGGGCTCACCCGCTTGCTCGGTGAGTCCAGTTCCGCCGCCGTGCTCGATGGGGCGGAGATCGTCTATATCGCGCGCTCCGCCGCCCCGCAGCGTTTGATGTCGGTAACACTCGGCGTCGGCAGCCGATTGCCAGCTTATGCGACCTCCATGGGTCAGGCGTTACTCGCCCAGTTATCAGATACCGAAATCGATAAATATTGCGCCATGATATCGTTTGAGAAATTCACTGCGCGCACGGTTCACGATGGCGCATCGCTGCGCGCCAAGTTGGCCGATATACGCCAAGGCGGTGTTGCCATCGCGGATCAAGAGCTCGAAATGGGCCTCCGCTCGATTGCGATTGCCATCGCCGCGCGCGGCGCATCGCCCGCCTTCGCGATCAACGTCGCCACCAATGTCGCGCGGGTGTCGCGCGCCGATATCGAGCAACGCATCCTGCCTGCCATGCGCGAAGTTGCCGCCGCCTGTCGCGAAACGGTCGAGATGATGCCTTGATCGGATCAGCTATTAGGTGTGGGCATTGAAATTTACGCGCCGCAGCAAGCAAAAGCTGCGGCGCGCAAAACCGTGATTATTGGACGTGATGCACATCCTGCAAACCATAGACCGGTGTTGGGAGTCCAACCTGCCGGGCCTTCAATTGCAGCGCAAGGTAAAGCGAATAATGGCGCGATTGATGCAGATTGCCGCCATGAAACCAAAGATTTTGTTGTTGCGTTGGTTTCCACATATTGCGCTGCTCGCCCTCCCATGGTCCCGGATCTTTGGGTGTATCAGATCCCAAACCCCAAACCTTGCCGACTTTATCAGCAACCTCCTGGCTGATCAGCTCTGCGGCCCAACCATTCATCGAACCATAGCCGGTGGCATAGACGATCAAATCCGCTGGCAATTCCTCGCCATCAGCCATTTTTACGCCGGTTTCGGTAATTTCGGCGATCTGCACACCGCTTTTGAGCTTGATACTGCCATCGATCACGAGGTCGCATGCCCCAACATCGATGTAATATCCTGAACCCCGGCGGAGATATTTCATGAATAAGCCGGAATCATCGGCGCCAAAATCAAGCATGAAACCCGCCTTTTCGAGAGAAGCGTAGAAATCAGCGTCTTTTTCGCGGATGGCGTTATAGACCGGTATTTGAAATTCATGGATGATCCGATAGGGCAATGAGGCAAAAATCATGTCCGCTTTGCGCGTCGTAACACCGTTCGCCACCGCCTGCTCAGAATAAAGGGCACCAAGCCCAATCTCCATCAGCGAATCTGATCGCACAATATGCGTGCTCGAACGCTGCACCATGGTGACATCCGCACCATGCTCCCAAAGCGCAGCGCAAATATCATGAGCGGAATTATTGGAGCCAATGACAACAACTTTCTTGCCCGCATACGCATCCGGTCCTGGATGGTGCGAACTGTGATGCTGCTCGCCTCGAAAACGCTCCATCCCCTTGAAATGCGGCATGTTAGGCTTGCCAGACATGCCAGTCGCGAGCACGAGTTGGGTTGGTCGAAGCTCGATATCCTTGCCGTCACGTGTCACCGTCACCCGCCACGTGCCGCTCGCTTCGTCAAAGGCAGCATTTTTCGCTGTCGTGCTGCTCCAGTAATTGATTTCCATCACTTTGGTATACATCTCCAGCCAATCGCCAATTTTATCCTTTGGCGAAAATACCGGCCAATTTGCTGGAAAATCGAGATAAGGTAAGTGATCATACCAAACCGGATCATGCAGACAGAGCGATTTGTAGCGCTTGCGCCATTGATCGCCGGGCCGTTCATGCCGGTCAATCACGATCGAGGGCACGCCGAGTTGGCGCAACCGGGCGCCGAGCGCAATCCCGCCCTGCCCGCCGCCCACCACCAGCACGTAAGGCTGGGTC
>VFSW01010343.1_pt1 | contig 13237 bp, 8 predicted proteins | sample 5358111 | NCBI WGS metagenome assembly VFSW01 (sample SAMN11554181, study PRJNA540505) | mine drainage metagenome | isolation source: sediment from site ElyBrook_90M | place: USA: Ely Copper Mine, Vershire, VT | collected 2017 | reverse complement strand
ATTGATCGAGTCCTCCGACATGATGTCTTTCATCTGCTGGGGCGTGTGGCCGGTCGAGTAGAGTGCTGCGATGATGGAGCCCATGCTGGTTCCGGCGATAACATCGACGGGAATCCGGTGCTCTTCGAACCATTGCAGTACGCCAATCTCGGTCATCGCCTCTGCACCGCCGCCGCCCAGCGCAAGTCCGATGACCGGGCGATCTTTGGGCAGGTCGGTGGGTGGTGTGGAGGGAGCCAGCGGGCCCAGTTCCAGTCGTGAGGTGCTCGCTGACTGCTCGCCGGCGCTTGCAGGTTTTGCCGCCGACGTCAGATCTTCTCCGGTTTGCATGCCGGGGGCAGGGGGCTTGTTCTCCGGCTGCTTCGCCGGTTGTATTTTTGCGGCCGCCTGGTCGGGAGTGACAGCAGGCTGCGTCGGACTCTGCGCTCGAGCCTGAAGACAGAACGTCATCCCTGCAACCGGGAGCAGTATGCCGAGAACAACGCGGCGAGCGGCACGGAGCACAGCTTCAGGCAACCGAGGGATTTCCATCAGCCGGACGTTCCGTTTCGTTCCGCGATCCAAACAAGCATAGACCGATAACCTCCACTGGGTGCTTGAGTTATTAGACGCTCAGAACGACGAAGCGGATGGTTGGTCGAAGGCTCTGACGCTTCGCCTAATGTCCGTACTCCTGAAATAACTCCGGAAACTGTTGCCCAAGCGACGCAATCTTCGGGATGTCGCACACCTGGATATAAGGATTATTCGGGTTCTTCATCGCATAATCCTGGTGATACTCCTCGCCGCGATAGAACGCCTCGAGTGGAACGATCTGCGTCACGATGGGTTTGGCAAAGACGTGCGCTGCGTCCAGTTGCTTCACGTAGGCCTCGGCGGCCTCGCGCTGCGGCTCGCTGACGTAGAAGATAGCCGAGCGATAGCTGGTGCCGATGTCCGCGCCCTGGCGATTGAGCTGCGTGGGGTCATGCACCACGGAGAAGAAGACGCGCAGCAGCGTTCCGTAGCTCACGATGGCCGGGTCATAGACGATCTCGATGGCCTCGGCGTGCCCCGTATCCTCAGCGCAGACGGCGCGGTAGTTGGCGGTCGCCGCCGCACCGCCGGAGTAGCCGACAGTTGTTTGAAGGACGCCCTTGACGCGCTGAAAAACTGACTGCACGCCCCAGAAACAACCTCCGGCAAAGACTGCCGTCTGGTGCTGGCCTGCATCCGATCCGCTCGTGGGTGCCGCGATATCTTGAAGAGGAGCCGGAACGGGTTCCCTGAGAGTTGTTGCCATGCTTCTACGCCTCCAGCGGGACAGGCCGAGCCACAGTGCAAAGGCAATCGCAAGTGCGCGAAGGCCAAAACTAAGCAGCGTCGGGATGGTCACACGTTATTGGACGCTCTGGGTAGCAGGAATGACGCATGTGGGCCAAAAGGAAGCAGGGCAGAAGGGGAGCCCAGGTGGTTAACCCCCTCCTCAACCCCTACTTGAAGTGTTAAGGTTCTCTCAACAGCGGGTTACTGTACGAAGAACTCTGGTAACCTCAGCCCGGTGGCCAACCCATGTGCCTTTTGCCCAAAAGATGCACGTGGAGGTGGTCGCCGGTCTGGCCGCCGGCGGGGCCTGTGTTGATCACCAGTAGATAGCCCTTCGCCAGATTTTGCTGCCGGGCGACTTCGGCGGTGGCGGTGAGCAGATGCCCGAGCAGCGCGGAATCTGCGGCGCTGGTGAGCGCGAGCGAGCCGAAGTGCTGCCTGGGGATGACCAGAATGTGGACCGGGGCTTGCGGGTGAATGTCAGGGAAGGCGAGCACCTGCTCGTCCTCGTAGAGGCGAGTGACAGGGATCGCGCCGGAGGCGATCTTGCAGAAGAGGCAATTGGAGACAGTAGACATTAGACAGTAGACAGTAGACAGTAGATGCGACCTGTTCTTCTACTGTCTACCCTCTACCTTCTGCTGTCTACTTCTTGAAGTACTTTGGCTCCAAGCCGGGAGCCCACGGATCGTAGGCCTTGGCGAAGGCTGCGCGACGGCCGATGGCGGGGTGGCTGTAGGTCCAGAACTCGTAGAGCGGGCTCGGATTGGGATCGGCGAAGGAGGTTTTTCCGAGCACATTGAATGCTCCCTTGGCAGTGGCCTGTGGGTCGGCGACGAGGCCGTGGATGGCCTCCTGCCCGTAGACGTCGGCGGCGTGTTCTTCGTAGCGGCTGAAGGTATTTTCGACGGGCTCCAGCAGCGCTCCGAAGAGTGAGAAGGCCAGCAGCAACACAGCCAGCGCTGCCCAATCGTTTTGCGAGGGCACGCCCCAGCGTGCGCCAAACTTCGCGATCGCCCACTGCACAAAGACGTAGCCCACATACAACGACACCAGCAGGATGAAGACAGTGAACAGGACGCCCAGCACGATATGGTTCAGCACATAGTGGCCGGCCTCATGGCAGAAGAAGAAGACGATCTCGTCGGGCTTCATCTTGGCGATCGTGGTGTCCCAGACGACGACACGCTTGGACGCGCCAAAGCCCTCGACGTCAGCGTTGAGGGTGGTCAGCTTGGCGCTGGCCTTCATCAGGAACATGCGCTCGGGTGGGATGTTCATGTGGCCCTTCTCGACGACCTTCTCGAGCTGCGCAACGAGCGCGGGATTGGTCTGCTGAAGCGGCTCGTAGTGGAAGAAAAGCGGCTCGATATAAGGCGCTGCGAAGATGCCGAAGAGGACGATAGGAATCGACACGCCCCAGAAGACCAGCCACCAACTGCGCTGTAGCTTGCGGATAATCCAGAAGAGCAGCATCAGCAGAAGGCCACCGATGACCCAGGTGAGCACGAAGGCCTTGGCCTGATCGCCAAACCAGCTCGCCCAGCTCTGCACGGAGAGGCCGTACTTGAGCGAGAGGTGCTGCGCGTAGAGATCCAGCGGGAGGCTGAGCAGGAAGCCCACGATCAGATAGAGCAGCAGAAAAAGATAGCCCTGCGCCCAGCGATTACTGCTGGCCTTCACCGCAGTGTCGCGCATCCATGCGATGACGCCAAGTGAGAGCAGGAGCAGCAGGCTGACGAAGCTCCAGGCTTCGTCGACGAAGTGCATGGTGACGTGCACGGCGCTGAGGTGCTGCGACTTCGCGAGGTCTTCAGGAGAGAGCGAGTAGTCGGGCAGGTTGCCATGTAGCGGCGCTGCGGCCAGCTCTTCTGCGGCGTAGACGTTGGCCGCATGCTCTGCGGGAGTTTCTGCCGCCCGTGCGGTCAGGCCGCAGCACAAAAGGAGGCAGAGGGCTACAGCTAGGGCAAATCGACGCAAATTCATAGGCATCCTTGGCAAGGTGCTGATTTGTAGTGCTTTGAGTTTGCGCCCCTGTCATAAAACGAGCAAGTAAATTGTGCTGGAAAACATGGACAATGAACCGGAAACCAACGATGCACGACATTCGATACACTCGATGGACGACATGCTTTGTCCATGGAAGCTGGCTTGCCTTTGATCATTTCTGATTCTCCCCGTATCGCTTCGTTGCACCTCTCGTCTACGCGTTCCCTTGCTGTCAGCCTGCGATTCGCCGCCCTCGCGCTCGCCGCGACGACGATGGCGTATGCCGCTGTGCCCGCGGACAAGACGACTTCAGACACCAGACCCGCAGCCTCCCCGCAGGAACCCGTCCTGATCCAGGCAATGGAGACCGAGCTGCATCGCGCGATCGCCGAACTCGGCAACGCGATCACACCGGTCGCGTCTGCCAGCAGCAAGACGCCTGCGCTGAAGCCGTACTTCCTTAGCTACTCGGTCGCAGACGCGGAGAGCGTCAGCATCAACGCGCAGTATGGGGCGATCACCAGTTCGAATGCGATGCATTCGCGGACGGCCGATGTGCAGGTGCGGCTGGGTTCGCCGGTGCTCGACAACACGCACGATGCGCATCGCACCAGCGCGCTTACGACGCTGCCGTTGCCCTTGACCGACGACCGCACCGCCATCGAGAGGTCGCTTTGGTTTGCTACCAATCGCGGATATGGCAAGGCGCTGGACGCGTTGGAGAAGGTGAAGACGGAACAACAGGTCCGCGCCAAGGAAGAGGACTCCTCCGCTGACTTTTCCGCTGAGAAGCCGGAAGACAACATTCTTCCGCCGGAGCCGCCGTTGTCGTTCGATCGTGCTGCATGGGAGTCGCGACTGCGCGAAGTCTCCGGTATCTTCAGGGCGTATCCCCACATTTTCTATGACATGGTGGCGCTACAGGCGTCGCATGAGACAGACTATTTTGTCTCAAGCGATGGAACGAAGGTCGTAGCGCCGAACCACGTCGCACGGCTGATCGTGGTCGCTCGTACCCGCGCTGCGGACGGCATGGATTTGTTCCGCGACGAGACCTTCGAAGCTGACTCGACGGGGAATTTGCCTGCGCAGGCCCGGGTTCTTGCAGAGACGGTGGCGATGGCAAAAAACCTCGACGACCTGCGCGTCGCTCCCATCACCGAGCCTTACAGCGGACCTGCGATTCTGTCGGGGCGCGCTGCGGCGGTCTTCTTTCACGAAGTGCTCGGGCATCGCCTCGAGGGTCAGCGCCAGCGTGGCGATGAAGAGGGTCAGACGTTTACCAAGCTGCTCGGCAAGCCAATTCTGCCCAGCTTTCTTTCCGTCGCAGACGACCCGACGCTAGCGAAGTTCGACGGCCATCCGCTGAGCGGCCACTATCTTTTTGACGACGAAGGCCAACCCGCGCGACGTGTGCAACTCGTCGACGATGGCGTGCTCAAGACGTTCCTGATGTCGCGGCTGCCGGTCGCCAGCTTCGCCCAATCCAACGGCCACGGCCGCGCCGAGACAGGCAAGATGCCCACCGGCCGCCAGGGAAATCTCATCGTGACGTCCCCCAAACCCGTCTCCGATGCGCCACTCCGCGAGATGCTGAAGGCAGAGGCGAAGAAGCAGGGCAAGCCTTACGGCCTCTACTTCGAGGACATCAGTTCGGGCTTCGCGGTCACAACGCGCCGTTCGCCGCAGGCCTTTCAGGTGATTCCGCTGGTGGTATATCGCGTGTACGTCGATGGCCGACCGGATGAACTGGTGCGAGGCGTGTCGATTGTTGGAACGCCACAGGCCGCGCTGAATAATATCGTCGCCACCGGCGATCACCAGGACATCTTCAACGGCTTGTGTGGTGCCGAGTCGGGCACGGTTCCGGTCAGTGCCGTCGCGCCGGCGATGCTGGTCTCGTCCATCGAGACCCAGCGCCAGGCGCAGGGAACAGCACGGCCACCGATCGTCGAGCCACCACCCCTGGATGACAAACCCGCTGCCTCCGCGATGCCGAAGGGTGGCCGCTAATGCGTAGACCCACTCTTGGAATGACACCGTTCTTGATGCTTGCGCTGTGCACATTCGCCTTCGCGCAAACGCCGCAGCCTACTGATCCGATCCTCACCGCGATGCATGAGGAGCTTGCCCGCGAGCAGGCGCAACTTGTTCTCCCCGGCATGCAGCGGCCCTACTTCATCGAGTACCGGCTCGAAGATATCCGCAGCTATGATGTTGTCGCCAACTACGGCGCGCTCACCAAGGAGAGTGAGAATCGTCAGCGCGTCGTGCGCGTTGAACTCCGCATCGGCAATGATGCCTCCGACTCCAGTTCTGCGCGTGGCGATGGCTCGCTGGCGCTCGCACCACGGGACGACGATCCCGCTGCGCTGAAGTTCGCGCTCTGGTCCGCGACGGACGAGGCCTACAAGAATGCATTGCGCGCCTATGCCGCGAAGCAGGCTACGCTCAAGAACTTTCAGAGTGCGCCTACGGCCAATGACTTCACGCCGGTGAAGCCCGTCACGCTCATCGAACCGCTCGTCACGCTCGAGCTGGATCGCGACGACTGGAAGCATCGGCTGATCGAGGCCAGCGGTCTGTATGCGAGCGCGCCTGAAGTCCGCAGCTTTGCGGATGCAGTCCAGTACAGCTCCGCGAGCCTAAGTGCCATCGCCGTCAATCGCTACACGGTCAACACGGAGGGCACGGTATTGCGCCACGGCTATACGGGCTATACGGACGTGATCAATGTGGGTGGGCAAGCTCCCGATGGCATGGAATTAGGGCGCAGCAATGGCTCGACTGCAGTGACGGCTGCAGGCCTGGAGAGCGCGGCTACGCTGCGTAAGCGCACAATCGAAGACCTGATCAGCTTCAACGAGTTGCGCAATGCTCCCGTCGTCGGCTCTGAGGACTACCACGGCCCAGTGCTCTTCTCCGCCGACGCAGCGGCCGATGGCTTCAATCGGCTCTTCGTGCCTAATATCGAGGCCGATCGCCCTGACATCGGAACCTCTGCGCGAACGCAGGGTATCTACCAGTCGAGCTTCAAGACTCCCGTGTTGCCGCCGTTCCTCTCTGTCGTAGACGACCCGACGTTGCGCAGCTTTGAGGGCCAGGCGCTGCTCGGCGCCTACAAGGTCGACGATGAGGGCGTGCCCGTTGCGCCGGTTGATATCGTCGATCACGGCAAGCTGATCAACTATCTGATTGGCCGCGAGCCGGTTAAAGACTTTCCCAATTCAAACGGACACGGACGCGCCGCGCTGGGGCAAGCCGCGCACTCGCACGCTGGCATACTCATCGTAAAGTCCAGCAATGCTCTCTCGTCTGAGGAGTTGCGTGCGAAGCTGCTGGCCTACGCGAAGGAGCAGGGTCGCGATGTGTACGAGGTGGAGACGCTCGGCGGCGAACTCGTACCGCGCCTGCTCTACCGCATCTCGCCAGACGGCAAACGCACGCTGGTACGTGGTGCCATCTTCGACGAGCTGGACCAGCGTGCCATCCGCAGCGGCATTGTTGCTGCTGGAGGCAAGCCGTACATCGCGCAGACAATCGGTCCCATCCCGGAGACGACGATTGCCCCCGAACTGCTCTTTGCTGACATCACCGTGAAGCGTGCCAACGAGGCGCAGCAGAAGCTGCCGTACTACGAGCCGCCGGCCGTGACATCGAAGTAGCCAGCTTTTAGTTCTCAGCGAAGAGCAAGGTCAATCCAGGCGAACGAGATACGGTACAGCTTGTGGATCAGGGGTGCCAATCCAGTCCTTGATCGCCGCAGCGTCCGCATGGTCATGCTGCGCTGGGTCGATGCGCACCCAGTACCCGGTGGCCCCGGTAAACTCGGTGACGCGCGACCCGGCGTACCGCTTGATCAGTGCACTCTTGAGATCCAGCGCATCCTGTTGGCTCTTGAAAGCCCCTGTTTGCACGCACCACTTGCCAGCGGTACTTGCAGCCACCTTGCCAGCCGAGGTTTTGCCATACGCCTCGATCTTCACCTTCGCCACGCCCATGCGATACAGGCCGATCTCCTTGGCCGCGCTCTCAGAAAGATCCAGCACGCGGCCATGAGCAAACGGTCCGCGATCCGTGATGCGCACCATGACGGACTCGCCGTTGACGAGGTTGGTGACGCGCGCGATGGTGCCCAGCGGCAAGGTCTTGTGGGCGGCCGTCATGCCCTTGCCGTTGTAATCGGAGCCGTCCGCAGCGCGATGTCCGCTCGGTCCATACCAGCTCGCCATTCCGGTTTCGACCAGGAACGGCTTGCCTGTGGGCGCGGCAATTGGGCCCCGCGGGGCGGGCTCGATTGCCGTCCTGTTCTGATGGGATTCGCTGCTTGGATGCGATGGATGACTGCCCAAAGGAGGCGGAGGAGGGACGTATGTCTGTTGACTGTGATGGTGGCATCCGGTGGCGAGTAGCGTCAGCACCGCTGCCAGCGTCAACGCCGCTTTGCTGCCACAGCCGTGGATACGTAAGCGACGCGGGCTCTTGCTGGTCATGCTGTGCGTACGGTCGCGCGCAATGCTCTGCATCAGCCGGTCCCTTTCGCTGAAGATCCAACCTCCATCATTAGGGGCTGTTGAACCTGCGTCAACGCTGGAGCACGCTCTGTGTGCCTAGGTGGTAACTCGTTCTTAGATGCATTCCAGCGCCGTTTAAGCGTCGCAAGGCGCCTGTATCTGTTACGCTCCGCGCGCTCTGGTGCCATCCAAAGGCCGAAGAGGAACAACCATCCCCGTCAAGAGTGCGTCCGTACAGGGTAGCAACTTAACCACAGGGCCGCTGTCGTGCGCATATTGGGTGAGCATTCCATCGCAGCCATGAAAGAGATGATGACCCCACCTTTCGTCCCACAAAGAGCAGCGATCGCCAAGGCGAGCATGCATCACGGTGCCACCTCTCGGCCTCTGATCCTGCGCGCGGATAACGGACGGAGCCGAGTCAATGGGGCACTTCTGCCAGGCTATGCTGCAGTGACGGAGCTCCCCTGTTCCTGCTATCCGCACGGCAATCGAAACTGTCACAATACAATTGCAGCTTTCAGAGGATCAATTAGAGGCGAATCCCTGAACTACAGGATCAGGAAATTCCCGTCTGATGTATTAGGAGAAATTGCGCTTGGTAATACGGGAGCAACGTGGCAGGCACCCGTACTCGATCTAAGTGAGAGCGGTCACTTGCAGGAGAGACATAACAAGTCTCGGGGTAACGTAGGATCAAGCGAATCCTTTGGTAGAAAGTGGAGATGAGCTTCGGCGTGCACGATCTGAAACAGCAGGGCAACGGGAACGCCTCTCGAGTTCCGTGGACAACTGGCGCTCTAACGGCGCTGGCGACAACCTCTTTGTTGCTGGCGCTGTCAGCTCGCGTACACGCGCAATCTCTCTCCGGCCCCCTGCCGGATGCGCCCAGTGCGCTGCTGTTCTCTGCGAACGATTCAGCGAGGACAAACGCTCAACAGGTCGTGGATCAGGATGAGCCGCAGACGGCGCAGCCTGTTCCACCACAGGCTGTTCCCCCGGCCACCATGTTGCCACCCTGTCCAAAGACCAAGCAGAGAGGCCATTTCCCGATTATCTTCACGCCATCTACGCAACCATCCTGCGCGGATCCGCTGCAGTTTATCGTTGACACGGGCTACGTCACGCCTCTTACGAGCAGGCAGAAGGGCATCCTCGCCACCCGCGACGTCACCGACCCGTTCAATCTAATGACGATTGGCTTTTTTTCCGCGATCACCGTCGCGAGCAATGCGCACTCTGCGTACGGCCCGGGCTTTGCCGGCTGGGGCAGGGAGAGCGGATACAGCTTAGCGGTGGATATTCAAGGTGAGGTTACCGGAACGTTTCTCATCCCCAGCCTGGCACATGAAGACCCGCGTTACCACCGCATGCCCCGGGCATCCGTCTCGCGCCGCATCAAGCATGCACTCATCCACACTCTTGTCTCGCAGCATGATGATGGTTCGCTCATGCCCAACTACGCCACCCTGATTAATTACCCACTCAGTGCCGAGATTTCCAATCTTTACGTGCCCAACGTTGGCACCAACGGTGCTGCTACCGCCCAGCGAATCCTCGCCGGGTACGCTACGGATCCCATTGGCCCACTGGTCGCCGAGTTCCTCCCCGACTTCGCCAAGCGCGTCCACATTCACGTCATCTTCGCTCAGCAGATTCTCAACCACATGGCCCCCGGCGCTGGCGAGGGTTCCTCTTCGTTCTAACCTGTCCCAACAAAAAACTCGAGTGGTAGCGAGAATCTTCTTCGCTACCACTCGAGTTTTTGTTGCGTGTTCCTGTTCTTGCCTGCGGTTAGAAGGACGTGCTCACAGTCAGCCGGAACGTCTTGCGCGGCTCGCGCAGGATGTAATCCGCGCCGTAATATTGCAGCGCCTGCTGATAGCTGTATGCCGCCGCTGCCGGAGAGGTAGCGAACGGGAAGAAGTCCTTGAAGCAATTGATGGCCGTTCCCGAGCAACTTGCTCCGCTCGGTGCAATCAACTGCTGCGGCAGATCGTGGTAGAGGCGTAGTGGATTGTAGGCGTAGTAGATGATAAACGGCGCATTGATGATCGGCAGTGTCACCTGCAGATACGCACCGTTCGACATACGCGGTACAAAGTTGGTGTTGGGCACGTTCTTTAGATAGATCGAGAACGGCGGCAGTTGGTAGCCTCCAACGCAGTTTCCGTTGACCACTTGCGGGCAGCCATACAGCGGGCTGTTGAGCGTCGAGATACCCTCGGGGCTCTGTCGCAACTGGGTCGGCTCGGCGTTGAACGTCAGGCCAAAGTCGGTGTAGAACGCAAACGTCACCTGGTTCATGATCGGGAAGCGGTATTCCAGATTGGACGTAATGGAAGTATCGCCACCGATGGGTGCCAGACGATAGACGGGCAGAGGAATCTGCACGTTGCCCAGCGTTGGGTTGCTAGGATCGCGTGGGACCGTCGAGCCGTCCGGGTTCGTCAGGTTGAACATCACCTTGGTTGGAAGGAACGTGTACGGTGAGATCGCACGAATGTCGAAGCCGCGCAGATCGTTCTCACCACCGCTGTAGAGACGCGAGAACGGCGGAGCTACCTGGCCACCATAGCCGGCGATGTTTGCCAACTGGATGCGGTAGCCCAGTACGTTGTGCCCTTCACGGTTGATCTTCAGGCCCTTCATCGGGAAGAACTGACGCCATGTGGCCACGGGCGAGTAGAACTTGGTGTTTCCGCCCACGCCCGCTAACTGGAACGCGATACTGAGATCCTTGCCGGAGTGTGGCCCGATCGCACGATCCAGTGTGGAGAAGCTGAAGCTCGGTGTCAGCGTCGATGTAATGATGCCGTTCAACTGGTTCGCACCCGCAATGCCCGACCGGAATGCCAGCGTCTGGAAGACGCTCAGCGTGTTCTGGTTGAACGTCGTGACGCCAGACCGGGAGAGGGAATAGGACAACCCGATACGTGCCACGCCCGTCCGCCGGAAGAGCTTACGCAGCGCTTCACTGGTGGAGATGGTCAAGCCCGTACTGGACTCGTTGTAGTTGTTCAGCAGCGACTGCTCCGCATTGGTCAGGTTCGTGCTCTGACCGCTGGTCACGGCGTAGCTCTTGGCTGGGTTGAAGTCCGTCTTGCGGGTATAGATCTGGATGCCCAGGGATACCGGCTTGTTGCGCAAGTAGGGTTCGTTGAATCCGAAGCTCAGGTTGCGTGAGAGATCGCCGATGTTGGCGTTCACGCTCAACGTCTCACCCAGGCCGAGGAAGTTGTTGGTCTCGTAGTTCATCCCGAGGAATGATCCCGACAAGCCGCTCACACCGCCATTGATGCCGATCGAGTTCTTGCCCTTTTCATGCAGCTTGATCAGCAGATCGACCGTGCCGGCGTCCGCATTCTGGCGCGTCTCCACGTCCTGATCGCTCTTCAGCACATCGAAGTAGCTCAGCTGATTCAAGCGGAGTAGCGACAGATCGACGAGACGGCTGTTGTAGACCTGACCCTCTTCGACCAGCAACTCGCGACGGATAACCCGGTCGCGGGTCAGCGTGTTGCCCGTGAATTCGATGCGCGAGACATAGAACTGCTTGCCTTCGTCGATGTCGACGTCAAGATAGACTATCTTCTTTGCCTCATCCGTTCTCGGGATCGGGCTCGGCACCATGTTGATGTAGCCGCCCTCGCCGTAGGCCTTCTGCAGATTCTTCAAGCCTTTTGCGAAGAGTGTCGCGCTGAAGTAGTCGCCATCTTTCAGCGGGAACTGTGCGCGCAGCGCCTTCGAGTTGCTATAGGCCTTATTGCCGGTAAAGGTGATGCCACCCAGACGATAGCGCTCTCCCTCTTCGATGGGGATCACGATATCGACGCGCTTGCCGGTCGATGGATGCAGCGTAAAGGGATTGATGCCTCCGGCGGTGCGGACGTTGGTCTGCGGCTCGCCGGTGATCGCCTTGAAGTAGCCCTTGTCGCGATAGGCCTGGCGCACGCGCTCCGCGTCCTCGTCCAGCTTGCTGGCATCGAAGGTGCGAGGAAAGATGTTCTCAAAGATGATGGAGTGTGGAATCCCGATCGGTCTCAGGTTTCTCATCGAGGCCACGAGTTCGCGGTGGCTCAACGCATGGTTCCCGGTGAAGGCGATCTTGCCCACCTTTACGGTTGGACCTTCCTTCACAATGAACGTCAGTGCGACGCGCGCCGGAGGAATCGTCTTGACCTCGGTCTTGATCGTCGCAAACTGGTGGCCGTGCTCGCCGAGCATCTCACGCAGTACCACCTCTTCACGCTTGATGCGGGTCGCGTCATACTGGCTCTCGACTGTAAGGCCAACCTTCTCCTTCTTCAGCCGCTCCAGCACATCCGAGACCGTGATCGAATTCAGGCCTTTGTAGTTGATCTCGCTGATCGTGGGCTTTTCGCGCACGTACACCAGCAACTGCAGACAGCCCTGGCCCGCGACCTTCTCGATGCGTACATCATCGAAGTAGCCCGTGTTCCAAAGGGAGTTAAAGTCGCGCTCCACCACCGCTGGATCATACGGATCGCCGGGGCGGCTGAACAGACGCGCAAGGATCGACTCCTTGGGAATGCGGCGGTTGCCGATCACCTGCGTCTGGCAAAGAATCTGCGGCGCGGATGCGGCGGAGAACTGCGGCGTGGCCTGAACCTGCGCACCAGCCCTGGAGACCAGGGTCGGGACAGTTGCCAGCAAGGCCACGATCTCCAACCTCGAGAGGCTCGAAAGCGTGGCGCGGTGCTGGCCGAAGCCAAGGATGCCCAAATGGCTCGAGCGCGTGCGCACAGGCTGGGTCGTACACTTCAGGGAGCTTGCGCTCACTCGGATTCCGGTAAAGATAACCACACCCTCACTGCTCTTTGAATCTGTCAAAGCTTGTTGGATTCTTGTATTGATTCCAGCCCTGCGGTACACGAAGGGAGAGCTTTGATTATAGGCGACCAGCGGCAACCGATGCGAACCGGATCTTCGCCAAAGATCAGCTTTTGCCGTTAATCGCCGACAGGCCGCCGGAATCGGTGAGCCGCAGCTTACTTGCTATTAACTCAGCCACTACCTCTTGCTGAAGGGGAAGGTGAGCGCAGACAGGTTCGCGTCCTTCAGGAATTCGGCCAAAGTAGCTGCCAACTGCGGCTCAATCACGTTTACCGGACTGGTGGTGTCCAGCGTCTCCACCTTCAAAAGCACCGGGATGGGGCGTGTTGTATCGGATTGCAAGGGAAGTCCGCGATGGGGTCGCGCATAGATTACGGTCACATGCTGACTGGTCTCCGAATACTGCCGGCACGTGCCGTTATCGCACACCGTCGAAGCCTCCAGCTTCTGGGTCACGCCATCGTTATACGCCGCCGCCGTCAGTTCCACCTGGCCGCCTGCGGTTGCTGTCACGATTTGCCCATGCCAGGTGGGGTCTTCCCCGCGCGCGATGTGGCACACCTCGGCATCAT
>VFSW01010342.1_pt1 | contig 13237 bp, 9 predicted proteins | sample 5358111 | NCBI WGS metagenome assembly VFSW01 (sample SAMN11554181, study PRJNA540505) | mine drainage metagenome | isolation source: sediment from site ElyBrook_90M | place: USA: Ely Copper Mine, Vershire, VT | collected 2017 | reverse complement strand
GGGGCGGAGGGTGGAGTACCTGGACGCCTGGCGATTTACGCAGTGGTTCAACGCGTTGGCCTGCCCGGCGGCGGTTGTGCCGGTGGGCCGCTCGCCGGAGGGCTTGCCCATCGGGGTGCAGATTGCGGCGCGGCCGTTTGAGGATGAGACGGCGCTGGGGATTGCGGCGGTGGTGGACCGGGCGTTCGGCTATCGCGCCCCGGCCATGGTGCTGGGGTGATTGTTTTTTTGGGGCGCAGGTTTGTGGTTTTCCACCCTTGCGGCAAAATGACGCCGTGAGGATGGGGCGCCGACGATGGGACGCATTGAAAGGACGTAAGTTACCGATTCTACAATGTCCTAAATCTCCAAGAACTCCCTAAAGCCCACGGTAGCACCAGAATTTAGCACAAAATCCTCGGACCGCGCCTTTGGATGGCTTCTCAGTTTGCAGGCCTTTCGGTCTGTCCATTCCGAATTAACCCACCCGTGGAGGTGCGGGACGCTAACCAACTCCAAGTGTCCGGATAGGCGGTTAACCGCCCCATGGTCCAAATTCCCAGCAACTGTGCCTCGGTAAGCGCAAAGCGATCATCCACTTGCGGAAAAGGCCGTCAGCTCAATGAAAGGCGGGATCGGCTATTCCGGCACACCGTCGTTGATCTGAGCGCAATCCATGCGCAGCGTACCATTGTCGTTGAAGACCAGGCCGTAGAAGCGAAACTGCCCGCCCGCGCTGACCGTGCTCGTGTTGAGCATCTGCGTGTTGCTGTCGGCGTACACCACAACCGTGTTTGGATTTGTTAGCAGTGCGGGTTGTCCGGATCGGGCTGCAAGATTTGGAAATAAATTGTAGGGAGCGAGTGTGACGGTATAAATGGTAAAGCTGCTGCTCGTAGAAACCGCGCTCACCGTGCCGTCGATGGTTTGCGGCATTAGCTTCATTGTAGTTGCGGGAAGCGGAAGAGCCGGAAAGCCATTCACCATGGGCGCGTTGGATGCAACGAGGACATTTTGGCCGGGAACGGCGTTCGCCGCGCTGAAGTTGGCGGCAAAGGGAAGGCTCTGCAGATTTGTGAATTGATTCGATACGCCGAAGGTGGCATTCCCATAGCCGAATTCGTCGCTCATTGTGGGGAGGTCACCTACGAATTGAGTGGTGAGCCCGCTAAAGGCGGATTGGGAGGTTCTCGCGATTAACAGTTGGCCGCTGGATAAACTGAGGTTCGTCGCGTCCGTGTCGTAGACCGCGACTCGTGTAGCCAGCAACGTTCCGTCCTGCTGCAACGCGACATCCATCTCGACAGGCATGCCAGTGCCGAGCTCTGAGGCATTGGCTATCCCCTGAAATACAGTGCTGCCATTGGTGCTCACCTGCCACGTGGGAGGGTTGCCGTTCCAATAACCGTAGGGGACACTCACTGTGAATTGAGTTCCTGTCGCGCCGATCGAAGCGATCGCTCCTACAAGTCCAAGCGCTTTGCCATTGGAGCTGTTCGTGGGCTGTGCCGCAATGACCAGGGACGTCAGGTCAAACGTTGGGGCGATCGGAACCGAAAAGGTTAGAGCCTGACCGCAACCCCCAGAGAACGGCGCCGATTGCGAGACCTGCAAATTCAAAACCAGCCCCGTGGCTGTTCCAGTGACCGTAATCGGCTGCGGCAAGTTCACCGTGACACTAGGCGTCCCCGGTCCATTAATCGCGCCGTCAGTCAAAATTTGTCCGGAAGATGAATCCACGCCAACGCAGACAGGAGGCGTGCCGCCGACTGCGGCGGAAGCAGAGGTGTAAATGCCCGGAGGGATGCTCACCGTTGCGAGTGGTTCAAGATTGCCGTTCAAGTGGATAAATTCAGCGCTCAGAGGCTCGGAGAGCAGCGTCGCGGTCTTCCCCGATTGGCTCGTGAGCGTCAAACTGTTCAACGTTAGGGGAAACTCAACCAGTTGATCATTCGCGGTGCTCGACGCCAGGAGGACGACAGTGGTGTTTCCACTGAAAGTGGTCCCCGTCCCGTTGCTGCCGCCGCACCCCGCGGCGAGCAAACAAGCAAGCGAGAGAGCCAATGGCGGCGCAGAGCGAAAAAAACGGAAGTCAGGGCGATAAACGAATGTGCAGAACCGGGTGTTCATGACTACCCCTCGATGGGCTTAGTACTAGTAATTATAGGGCCGACCTGATTGAAGCTCGAAAGAATTCGGTGAGACCAGTAACGAGGCTCACGTGGCTCAAGGGAAGCGTCATGGCACTTTCCGATTGTGAGCGGGGTGGCTCTCAACCCTGCCTCTGAGCGTATCGCCGCCTACTCGACAACTACCTGTGAAACGGAGTTGCCGTTGGTGGCGTAGCACAAAACCAGCTCTCCAAGAACTCCCTAAAACGCAAGGTAGCAGCACAATTTAGCACAAAATCCTCGGACCGCGCCTTTGGCTGGTTTCTCAGTTTGCAGGCCTTTCGGTCCGTCCATTCCGAACTCATCCATCCGAAGAGGTACGGGGTGGTAACCAGCCCTAAATGACCGGATAGGTGGGTATTTGCTCCGAACTCCGCTAGTCGAGTGGTTATTGGGCTACGAGCTTAATCTCACCTGACGGCCTTGGCGAACCTGTCCGGGTCAGGGTCTCCCCATATTGCCCATGCCATCGCGGCTACCCAGCCGATGATCGTCCAACTCAGGAAAAAGCTCAGAAAGTAAATCCAAGGCAAATTCTTGCACTTCCGTTTTTCCGCGATCACGATGGGAGTCGCAGCAAGGATAACTCCAGCGATCCAGAAGAAAGTTCGCATCCCGAACTCCTGTTAACCGCTAATTGTAGAACTCATCGGCAGCGAATGAACGGACGGGGGCGAGTTCTGGTCGGATCGCCTACTCGGGAATCTCCTCGTGTTAAACGGAGTTGCTGTTGATGGGTAGCACAAAACTAGCACAAATACTTAGACGTATCGCTCAGGGCGCTGATTTTAAGGCACTTCGAGCGCACTCGCGAGCTGGGACACCCAGCTTTCAGGTGAGAAGCGCGAACAGCAGACCGCAGGGGCTATTTTGATTGGAAGAACGCCCGGCTTTGCGGGGGAGGCAGTAGAAGGTTGGCGTTTACGGGAGTGGCTCCCGGTTTTTTGTTGTTGCATTGTTCTCGCAAAGAGGTTGAAGGGCGCGGGGTATGAGCGCCGTCCCTGCGGGACTCCGGATGAAAGATTGGTTTCGGCAACCCCACGCTGAAGCGCGGGGCAAACAGCCACTGCGCCTACGGCGCGGGCGAGGCGCGGCTCGCTGCATGGAGCGCTTCTGAACAGGCCCCTTCGAGGGGCCACCAACCATAATGCCTCCGGCTCGGCCGGAGGATACTTACTTTTATTGACTTGCGGCACGGGACCCAAAGGGTATCCAGGCCGTGTCCTGTTACAAATTTCCGGAATCTATGCCTGGTGAAGTTTTTCCGCAGCCTGTCTAACCCAGGTGCGGGGTGGGATTCGGGCTCCCGCGCGCCTCCATCTTTGGGTGGAGGCGGGTTGCGGACGATGGGGGTAGTCTGGTGCTTCCGCTTCCCCAGAAACGGAGCGCGCAGCGTGCGCGAAACCTGGCACGAAAGATTTACCGGATCCCCTGACGTTCTGAGGAGCGCGCTGCGCGAGCAGACAGTCGTGCGCGTGCTGGACCTTCAGATCGGCGGTGACGATTTCATCACCATGGCGGGGCCCTGCTCGGTGGAGACCGAGTTCCAACTGATGGCCACGGCCAACCATGTGCGGCGGGCCGGCGCGCGCATTCTTCGCGGCGGAGCCTTCAAGCCGCGCAGTTCTCCTTATGCATTTCAAGGGCACGGCATCGAGGGCCTGAAGATGCTGGCGCGGGCGCGCGAAGAGAGCGGCCTGGCCATCATTACCGAGGTGATGAGCGAGGACGATGTGCCGATGGTGGCCGAGTATGCCGACATTCTGCAGATCGGCACGAGGAACATGGAGAACTACTCGCTGCTGGAGGCGGCGGCGCGCAGCGGGCGGCCGGTGCTGCTGAAGCGCGGCATGGCGGCGACGATTGCCGACTGGCTGCTTTCGGCCCAGCTGATTCTGGACCAGGGCAATCCCAATGTCATTCTCTGCGAGCGCGGCATTCGCACCTTCGAGACGGCGACGCGCAACACCTTCGACGTGGCGGCGATTGCGCTGCTGAAGCAGATTTCCCACCTTCCGGTGATTGCCGATCCGAGCCATGCGGCGGGGCATCGCGAACTGGTGCCGGCGCTGGCGCGGATCGCGGTTGCCTCGGGCGCGGATGGTCTGCTGGTCGAGGTGCATCCGAATCCCGAAAAAGCGTGGAGCGATGGCGAGCAGTCCCTGGATTTCGCCGGCTTCGACGCGATGATGTACGGACTGGAACCGTGGCTGGAGTTGCGTGGGCAGGAACTGGAACGGCGCGAAGGTGCGGGCGCCCAGCCCATGGAGGCCGTGGGATGAGGTTTCCGGTCCGCCTCGCGGCAATTGCCGCGTCGATGCTGCTGCTGATTCCAATATGCGCATTCGGACCGGATGCGGAGCGGAACTCCGCCCCGGCAGACGTCATTGTCACGGCGGCGCCGTTGTACGCTCCGCTGGCCGCGCTGAAGGGCGGTGAGCGGTTTCCCAGGGGCGCGCAACTGCTGCTGATTCACGCGGGCAAAGCGGAGCCGCTGGTGACGGGCTTCTGGGCCACAGCCGATGCAAATGTCTCCTTCGATGGCGAGCGGGTGCTGTTTGCCGGCAAGCAGGCAGAGAGCGATCCGTGGCAGATATGGGAGATGACGCTGAAGGACCGGTCTGTGCGCAGGATCATTGCGGGCGAGGGGGATGCGATTCGGCCGTTCTATCTTCCCGGGGGGCGGCTGGTCTACGCGCGGCGCACTCGGCATGGATTCCAACTGGAAGCGGCTGGGAAGGATGCGGACTACGCATTGTCGCCGATTGATGCGCAGGCCGGAGCCACAACGCTGCCGCTGAGTCATGCGCCGGGGAGCGCGATTCCGACGGACGTGCTGCTGGATGGGCGGATTCTTTTCGAATCGGGATTTCCACTGGGGAGCGGATCGACTCCGGAGCTGTACCTGGTTTACTCGGATGGCTCGGGGGTTGAGTCGTACCGGTGCGATCATGGGCGAGCGCGCTGGGGCGGCAAGCAACTGGCGTCGGGCGACGTTGTCTTCACGCACGGCGGCGCACTGGGCCGATTCACTTCGCCGCTGGCGCACGAGGCTGCTGTTGCCGCGCCGCACGCCGAGTACGCTGGATCGATTGCGGAGACAGCGCAGGGAGACTGGCTGGTGAGCGCGCGGTCAGGGACCGGCGCGCATTTTGCGCTGACCGAGTGGAAGCCGGGAGCGGCGTCGCTGCGGAACCTGCTTGCGGTTGAAGGCAAGGAACTGGTTGAGCCGGTGGTGGTGGCTCCGCGGACGCGGCCCAAGCGGCATCCGTCGGGATTGCATCCCTGGAGCTACGCGAACATGATGGCAATCGATGTGCGGATATCGCGCGAAGGCGACCTGAAGGTCGCGCCCGCGCAGGTGCGCCTGGAGATTCTGGACGCGGAAGGCCATGCGGTGGTGACGGGAACGGCGCCGGTGGAGGCCGACGGTTCGTTCCTGGTTCGGACGCCGGCGGACAAGCCGATCCGCTTTGCGCTGCTCGACGCAAAAGGCGCGGTGGTGCGGGAGGAGCATGGATGGTTCTGGATTCGCGCGGGCGAGCAGCGCTACTGCGTGGGGTGCCATGCGGGGCCGGAGCGGTCGCCGGACAATCATGTGCCTGCGGTGCTGCTGCGCACGACCACGCCAGTGGATTTGACCGGGGGCGCGGCGAACGGCGGCGCCGTGACCAAAGCGGCGGGAGGCAAGTGAGATGAGACTGGGCTTGATTTTCTTGTTGGGCGCGGCATCGATGGCGGCAGCGCAGAGCGCACCGGGAGCGCCGGGCGTCCAAGCCACGCCAGTTGCTGCTCCTGCCGCGCAAGCGGCGTCTGCCCCACCGTCGGTGGCCGCTGCGCCGCCGTCCTTGATTCAGTTTCAAGATGCAAGCGACAAGGCGGGCATCGACTTTACGCACAGCTTCGGATCGCGGCAGCTTGGCTCGTTGCTGGAGGGAACGGGCGCGGGGTGCGTGTGGTTCGACTACAACAACTCCGGATTTCCTTCGCTCTACGTGGTGAATGGACGGCCGCTGGACGACGCGATGCACCCGTATCCGCTGAAGGAAAAGCCGGCCACACCGCCGCACAACCATCTTTATCGCAACGAAGGCAATGGGCGCTTTACCGATGTGACCGACAAGGCGGGACTGAATCCGGACCTGTATTCCGATGCGGTGGCGGTGGCGGACTACGACAACGACGGCAATGAAGACCTGCTCGTGACCGGCTACGGCAAGGTGATCCTCTATCACAACGACGGTAACGGGCACTTCACGGATGTGACGGAGAAGGCGGGCATCAAGGTGGACGGGTGGGCCATCAGTTCCACGTGGCTGGACTACGACAAGGATGGGTGCGTGGACCTGTTTGTGGGCCGCTATGTGAAGTTCGATCCGAAGTATCGCGCGTACTACGCGGCGGACAACTATCCGGGGCCTCTGGACTACGAGGGCGAGACCAACAAGCTATTCCACAACAACTGCGACGGGACGTTTACGGATGTGAGCGAGAAGTCGGGCATCAGCGCATATGTGGGACGCACGATGGGCGTGACGGCGGCGGATTTTGACGGCGACGGGTGGGACGACATCTACGTGGCCAACGACCGCACCGAAAACTTTCTGTTTCACAACAAGCACGACGGGACATTCGAGGAAGTGGCCAACGACACGGGCACGGCCTTCGGGCAGAATGGCGAGTCGACCTCGTCGATGGGGCCGGTGTTTGCGGATTTCGAGGGGCGCGGCGTTCTGGACCTGTGGGTGACGGACGGTCACTACAACCGGTTGCTGCGCAACATGGGGAAGCAGGGTTTTGAAGACATGGGCGCGTCCAACGGCGTGTCGCAGACCAACGCGCAATACGTGAGCTGGGGCACGGGCGTCCACGACTACGACAACGACGGATTCCTCGACATTCTCATCTTCCACGGCGGACTGATTCATTTGATTCCGCAGGAGCACACGTTGTTCAAGGGACTGGGCGGGGGGAAGTTCGCGGATGTTTCGCGCCAGGCGGGACCGGTGCTGAGCGAGCGCACGACGGCGCGCGGGGCGTGTTTTGCGGACTACGACAACGACGGCAAGGTGGATGCGTTTGAGGTGAACCTGGGCGCGCGTGGAACGCTGCTGCACAATACGTCGACGAACACGGGGCACTGGATTGAGGTGAAGCTGAAGGGGACCAGGAGCAATCGCGATGGCATCGGCGCGCGGGTTGAGGTGGACGCGGCGGGCAGGCGATGGACGGCGGAGCGCGTGGCGGCCTCGGGGTATCTTTCGCAGGACGATGGGCGGATGCACTTCGGGCTAGGCAAGGCGGCGACGATCGACAAGCTGATTGTGCATTGGCCCAGCGGGCGCGAACAGACGCTGGAGAAGCTGGCGGTGGATCGCGTGCTGACGGTGGAAGAACCGAAGTGATGGGAGACGCATTGAAGGTTCGCAATCAAGCCTCGCTTCGGTCCGGCGCAGCAACGAGCCTGTTGCTGCTGGCCGGGGCGTTGCTTGCGATTGCGGCATGGAGCGGACGAACGGTTCTCGCGGACGCGGAAAGGCCGTCGGTAGAGAGCATGGATTACGCGTCGCCGCTGGAACTACTGTTCTCGCCGGATGGGACGCGGGTTTATGTCCTCTGCCAGGATAGCGATGAGGTTCGCGTGCTGGATGCGGCGAGCTACGCGGTGATCAGAAGGATTGCGGTGGGGCACGTGCCGCGCGGCTTCTCGCTTTCGCTGGACGGAGAGCGGCTGTTTGTCACCAACGCCTGGGACGATACGCTCTCAGTGATCGATACGAAGGCGCTGGCGGTGGTGGCGACGTGGAAGGTAGGCGCGGAGCCATCGAGCGTGGTGGAAGACCTCAAGGGGGACCGCCTGTTTGTGGCCAATCGGATCAGCAGCGATGTGGCCGTGCTGGATGCCGCGACAGGCGCGGAGCAGAAGCGTCTGCTGGCGGGACGAGGCGCGAGCTACCTGGCCATGTCCCCGGATGGCGCGAAGATCTACGCCACGCATGTGTATCCCAATCCGGGCGCCTACAGGACTGCGCCTGAGTCGGAGATTACGGTGATCGATGCGGCGCGCGCGGTGGTGACAGAACGAATTCCGCTGCACGCGATTGCGGGCGTGTTCCACACCGCCTTCTCCCCGGACGGCCGGCTGGGCGCGGTGGCCGAGTACCACCCCAAGAATCTTGTGACGCTGGCGCACCTGGAACACGGCGGAGCTTTCGAGGATACGATCACGGTGTTTGGCGCCGATGTGGGCAAGCCCGTTGAGGTCCCGCTGGATGAGCTGGAGCGGTATGTCTCGCAACCGTTTGGCGTGGCGATTGCGCCGGACAAGTCGCGCATCTATGTAACCAGCGGCGGTTCGGAAGTGGTGACGGTGATCGATGTGCCGCGGCTGATGGCCTATATCCATGCGCATCCGGCAGGCTTTGTGCACGATCTCTCGGCGAGCGTGCATTACGTGGTGACGCGCATCGCGGTGGGCATGAATCCGCGCGGGCTGACGCTGACGCGGGATGGGCGCAGATTGTTTGTGGCCAACCGGCTGGACGACACGATCAGCGTGATCGACACGGATACGAACGCGGTGACCTCGACGATCAGGCTGGATGGGCCGGAGAAGGTCTCGGCAATCCGGCATGGAGAGCAGACTTTCTACACCGCGCGCTATTCGTTCCAGGGGCAGATTGCCTGCGCCAACTGTCACATCGATTCCACCTTCGACGGGCTGACATGGAACCTGGAGCCGGATGGGTTTGGACGCAACACGGTGGACAACAAGCTGATCGAAGGCATCAAGGACACGGAGCCGTACAAATGGACGGGGACGAATGCGAACATCCCCACGGAATGCGGGCCGCGGACGGAGAAGTATTTCTGGCGCTCGGAGCAGTACGACAATCTGACGCTTGCGGATCTGACCATCTACATTCGGAGTCTTGACCCGCGGCCGAGCCGCCTGAAACTGCCGGGCGACGAATTGACCCAGGCGCAGGAGCGCGGCAAGGGACTGTTCGAGCGGGATGTGGACAAATTCGGCAAGCCGATAGCGGAGGTGGACCGCTGTATGTATTGCCACAGCGGGCCCAAGGGAACGGATCAGAAGCTGTTCGACGTGGGGACAAAAAAAGCGCTCGACAATCCAGGCAACTTCAAGACGGCGCCGTTGACAAACATTGCGCTGACGGCGCCTTACCTGCACGATGGATCGGCGCAGACGCTGGAAGAGATATGGACGGTCTACAACCCTGAGGACAAGCACGGGCGGACCAACGACCTGACCAAGGACGAACTCAACGACCTGATTGAGTATTTGAGGACGCGATGAAGAAGTTTCTGAAGATGACAATGCTGTTGTCGGCGGGGTTCCTGACGCTGTGCGTAGCTGCGTCTGCCGCGCCGGCGACCTTCGTCGCAGCACAGGCGCCGCAAATGCCGCTCTACCGGTTTGAGACTTTCACCACGGCCAACGGGCTGCCGAACAATCACGTCTTCTGCGTGCTGGTGGACGGAGATCGCGTGTGGGCAGGCACCGAGGACGGGCTGGCGGTCTACGAGCATAAGGTTTGGAAGACCTACACCACCAAGGATGGCCTCGCTCATCGCGCAGTGCTGTCTCTGGCTCTGGACAAGCGCACCGGAGACGTATGGGCGGGGACGATGGCGGGATTGAGCCGCATCTCCGGCGGGCGCATCGACAGCTTCACGCAGTTGAACTCAGGTTTGAGCAACGATGTGGTGTACGGCGTGAGCGTGGAGGGCGAGAACGTTTGGGTGGCCACGGCGGCCGGGGGCTGCATGCTGAACCTGCGCACCGGCCAATGGATGCTGTACAACGAGCGCAACACGCCGATGATCGAGATCTGGGTTTACGGCGTCTCTGCAACACCGACGAAGGTGTATTACGCGGTGTGGGGCAGCGGGGTGCTCGAATATGACCAGAAGACCGCTCGCTGGGATAAGTACGAGGACCCGGACGGCGAAAACGAGATGGTGCTGTTCAAGGATCAGGGGTTGATCCACGAGATTGTCACATCGGTCAGTTATGTGGACAATATTCTTTGGGCCGCCACGTACTTCGGGGCGAGCCGATACGACGGGCGCTACTGGCACAACTTCCTCGCCAAAGACAGCGGGCTTCCGTCAAACTTCATCAACTCTTTGAAAGGCGTGGACGCGAATCGCGCCTGGTTCTGCACGGACAAGGGGCTGGCTTACTACGACGGAGTGAACTGGGCTGTGTATCGTCCCTCGCTCACGGATGGGAAGCCGGAGATGACGGTGCGCGACACGGACGGCAAGGTGACGGCTGTACCAGTAACGACTGCGCCGGCGCACAATTATGTACTGGGGATCGATTTCGACGGCGACGATATATGGGTCGCCACCGCCAAGGGGTTGAGCCATGGGACACGACAAAAACAATAAGGAGAAAGACGACATGAATGCATACGCGGATATTCTGGAAGCCATTGCGCACGCGCCGATTGAAAAGCGTGCAATGACCAATCACGGCGTGCTCAACGAGGCCTATTGTTACGACAAGCCGAGCTCGTTTTCGCGCGGCATGCGCATCGACATTGGCGGGGTCTGCATCCTGCTGATTTCGGGCACAGCCTCGATCGACGAGAACGGCGTGAGCGTGCACATCGGCGATTTTTCCGCGCAGTTGCGGCGCACGTTCGACAACATCACCGGGCTGCTGGAGAGCGAAGGCGCGACCTGGCACGACATTGTGCGCACCAGTTGCTACCTGCGCGATATCGATCGCGACTACGACGTGTTCAACGCCGGGCGCACTGCCTTCTTCAAGGAGCAGGGTCTCGATCCGCTGCCGGCGTCGACAGGAATCCAGGCGCACCTGTGCCGGCCGGAACTGCTGATCGAGATCGAGGCGATCGCGATGTTCCGCACCGACAAAAAGGAAGAAAGCAAGGGGTAGTTCCAATGCTCAGGGGATGGTCGATTGCCGCGGTCTGCGCCTGGGGCGTGGTATGCGCCGGTGTTGTTCTTGCACAGGAGACTGGCGCCACAAGGCCGCATGTTTGCGAGTGCGGAGCGCATCCGCCGGGTCCGCCGAAGGATCGCGTGGTTGAGCCGTACGCGGGCGAGCCCGCGGACCTGAGCCCGTATGCGAAGTTTGCCGCGCCCTACGACCTGAACTACACTCACCCCAATATTTATTCCGGAGCGGGCCGCGACCTTCCCGAGCCGAAGAATCTGAGCGAGGTGCGGATCGGGTTTTTCGGGCCGGTTGCGCCGAACCCGGAGTCGGTATTTGGGGCGCGCATGCTTCACGGCGCGCAATTGGCCGTGGAAGAGGCCAATGCGCGCGGCGGCTACGGGGGCAAGCCCTTCAAGCTGATGGAGCACAACGACTACGACAACTGGCAGGCGAAGACGGTCTCCGGCGAAGACCGGCCGACGGACCCGGCCATCTGGGGCGCTGCGTCGAACGAAGCGGTGAAGATGGTGTACGACGACCAGGACTGGGCGATCTTCGGATCGATCAGCTCCGAGTCGACGCACATCGCGCTGCGCGTGGCGCTGAGGGCCGAGATTCCGATTGTGAATTCGGCGTCGACGGATCCGACGATTCCCGAGACTTACATTCCGTGGTATTTCATCGACCTGCAGGACGACCGCGTGCAGAGCCTGACGCTGGCGCGGCGCATCTTTACCGAGCTGGGCCTGAAACGCGTGGCGATTCTGAGGGTGAACAGCCGCTACGGGCGCTTTGGCGTAATCAAGCTGCGCGATGCCTCGCGGCGGCTGGGCCACCCCATCGTCATCGAGCAGAAATACATGCCGGGCGACACGGACTTTACCAAGCAATTGCAGGTGATACGGTCTTCGCGCGCGGACTCGATTGTGCTTTGGGCCGACGAAGCGCAGACGGCGACGATTCTGAAAGAGATGCGCGCGGCGGGGATGAAGCAGCGGGTGTTTGGCGCGTATCGCACGCTGGGACCGGAGATGCTGGCCGCCGCAGGCGATGCGGCCGAAGGGTTCGAGGCCGTGTTCCCGTACGATCCCACGCGGAAGGACCCGCGCTGGCTGGAGTTCAACAAGCGGTTCGAGGCGCGGTTTCATGAGCATCCGGAGCAGTTTGCCTCGCTGGCCTACGACGCGATGAACATGCTGCTGGACTCGATTTGCAAGGCGGGGCTGAACCGGGCGCGAATTCACGATGCGCTGGCGAATATCGAGCAGTACGACGGCGTGACCGGGCACATGATCTTCGATCCAAACCAGAAGAATGTGGCGCCGATGTATCTGGGCACGGTGCACAACGGAGCGGTCTCCTATCGCGTCGCCACGATGGAGAAACAGCAAGCCAGCGATTCGGAGGCACCTGCGGTGCGGCAGACGCCGCTGGCGCGGCCAGATGCTTCTGTGGTTCACGAACCTTACGCCGTTGTCGGTGAGGATGGGGTGAGCTACGCGGGACCGCACATGGGCGACGTTCCCGCGGGAAGGCTGAAGGTGGTGCTGTTTGGGCCGCGCGCGGCGGAGGTTGCGCACTCGCCTGAAGTTGCGGCTGCCGTGGCGGCAGGCTCGGCAGAGGGGCGGGAGTGGATGCTGCTGCCCGTGGCGAGCGACCAGAACTGGGGCGCGGCGTCGACCCAACTGGTGCATGCGCTGATGGACGAGCATGCGCTGGCGATGGTGGCTCTGGATCGAGACGCGAGCCACCTGGCCGAGCAACTCGCGTTGAAGGCTTTTGTGCCGGTGGTGGCGCTGAGCAACGACAAGGCTCTGACTTCGACAAACATTCCATGGATCTTCCGGCTTCCAGCCGAGACCACGCCGGCCGCCGCGGTGCGGCTGCTGAAAGCTGCCGCGGGGAGCAGCGGGGCCAATGCCGAGCGGCTGCGGGATGTGCTGGCTTCGGGGGATGCGGTTGCCGGCGTTGCCTTTCTGCCGACCGGTGAGCCGCGCGGGCGCTAGTGGCTTCCCGTCTGCGAGGCCGGGGAGCGAACAGCAGGATCGGTGAGAGAGACGCACAATGTTGCGCGCGGATTCTGAAGGTCCGGGCCCGCGCCCATGCGGACGTCTCACGGGTTGCGCGCGGGCCGCTTTCTGGATAGAGT
>VFSW01010341.1_pt1 | contig 13237 bp, 12 predicted proteins | sample 5358111 | NCBI WGS metagenome assembly VFSW01 (sample SAMN11554181, study PRJNA540505) | mine drainage metagenome | isolation source: sediment from site ElyBrook_90M | place: USA: Ely Copper Mine, Vershire, VT | collected 2017 | reverse complement strand
TACACCTGCGCCATCCGCGCCGTCCACTCCGAAGACGGCATGACCGCCGACTGGGCCCCGCTGCCGCACGAAGTCCTCAAAACCATCTCCAGCCGAATTGTGAACGAGGTCAAGGGGATTAACCGCGTGGTCTACGACGTAACATCGAAGCCGCCGGGGACGATTGAGTGGGAGTAGGAAAGCAGTGGCCAGTGGTCAGTCGCCAGTAACCGGCGCTATAAATTAGCTCCTTGGTTGCAGCGCCCTGCGTCGTCGCAGCCCCGTCTTACTTTGCTTTGGGTGGGTTCGGGTTGGCAGCTGCTGGCGGGGTTTGGGGTTGCGGGCCGAGATCGACGGGGGTCTCGCTCAGCAGCTTCTTGAAGAAGCCATAGGGGACTTTCGCGGTCAAGTCGACTTCGCTCTTATCCTGGTGGACCTCGAGGCTGTTGAAGGCGGCCTTCACGTCTTTGTCCGTACCGCCCGCGTCCAGGGAAATCTCCAGCGACTTGAACAGTGTGATGTACGTGCTCATCTGCTCGCTGAACTTCTGGGCGGCAGCTTCGCTAGGGGTGATGACTGTCGCTCGCAGATGCACATCGGCCAAGGGCCGGGCCGAGGCAATGACAACGCTCTCGGGCGGGAGCAGGCCGCTCCAGCCCCCAGGAACGAGAAACTCGCTGTGCTCCTGGGAGGCGCCGGCGGCCGGGGGGCGGGCGAGGGTCCAGACCATGCTGCCCAGCGGCACACGGCGGTAGTACTCTGCGACCAGCGGGGGCCCGGCGAAGGGAAGCGCGGCGCGCTGGTAGCGGTCGATCATGCCGTGGATGACGCCGGAGTCGTCGACATTGGAGACGGCGGCGATGTCGATGCCGAGGAGCGCCACCCGCACGGTGCGGTCTTCCACGAGAATGTCGTAAATGTCGTAATCGTGGTAACGCTCGATGTTGGTGGCCAGCTTGTGCAGGTAGTCGCCCACGCGGGCGCTATTGAAGTGGCCTTGCAGGATTTCGCTGTAGCGCGTCTCGGTGGTCTTGCCGTTGACGGTGGCGCCGTAGTGAATGGCAAAGGCCGCCTTGTTCAGGTCGCGCTCGAAGTTAAAGCCAGTCTGGCGGACAAATTCCTGGTACTGCGGATCGAGTTCCTTGGGACGTTGCTTGCCCAGGCCGGCGAGCAGGCGGACGGGCTCGAGGTTGATATAGAGGACGGCGTCCGACGGCGGCAGCAGTCGCACCGCATCCGGGGGCCCTTGCCTGCGCAACAGGACCGCGGTCACAATCCCGCCCACGATCACGAGAATCGCGACTGCGGCCCAAAGGATGTTCCTGCGCCTTCGCATCGGCACGCAATGATGATACGGGAAGGAGCGGCGCAGTCGTCAACTTTCTCCCAGGTCTCGAACGCCGCGAGACCCTTCGGCCAGCTCAGGGCAGGCTCTGGGGCGCCCAAATTCACATGCAGTATTCAGCGGAGCCGGTCACACCTCGGCTCAACGCCTCGCCATGACGTGCTGCAGCTCAAGCTGAAAAGGGGCCGAACTGACGCGGGCCACCCCGGCATAGGGGCTGTCATAGGCAGCAATCAGGAAAAGGCTGAAGGTGAGAATCAGCGTCAGAGCGGCGGTCATCGCCCCTTGCGACAAGAGGCTGTCGTGCCCGAAGAAATAGGTGAAGGCGATGAGCACGGTCCCGCCCATATAGAGCAGGAACCACAACAGCTGGGGCACGGTGCCGCGGCTGGTGGTGACGCGGATGCGGCGGAAGTTGGCCAGGCGATCCAGGTGCTGCAGCGATTCCGCATAATTGGCCTGGGCTTGGACTGTCGATGGGGGGGCGGTAATGTAGATCCGCCAGAGCTGCTCGACGGCCTGCCAGGTGCGTTGGCTCTCGTGCCCAGCGGCCATGGCGGGGAATTCGTCCTGCACAACCGCGTCAATGTAGCCGGTAAGCGCCGCACGAACATTGCTGCGCAAGGGTTCGGGCATGGCCAGCGACAGCCGGGAAAGGTCGCCGACCTCGTTGGCTTCGTACTCCAGATTGGCGTTGGCGGCCTCAAACCCCGTCCACACCTGATAGATGGCGAAGGCGATCAGGACGGCGTAGAGCGTGCCGATCATCAGGAAGAAGAAGCTGGCCACCTCATGCTGGCGCTTGAGCCAGGCGACATCGGCGAAGCGGCGCACCACGGCCAGCCCGACCACGGAGAGCACCGTCGCCGCCGAAATAAACAGCAATCCGCCCCAAACGGTCTGCAACATTACTAGCCTTTAGGGAAAGTCGAAAGTGGGAGTCAGGCAGAAGGATAATTTCAGAAGGCCGAAATTGCCAGGGGAAGGGCTTGGCCGCCCAGCAGCGTGGTGACAAACTCGGGAAAAGATTTGGCGCGGCTTCGCCCGCTACAGCTTCTGCACCCGTTGCACGTCGCGCACGCCGGGGATTTTGCGCACCCCGGCGAGGATGCGCTCCAAGTGTTTGACGTCGGCAATGTCGGCGACAATTTCCACCGTGGCTGAGTCCTGGGCGGTGTTGGCTTCGATGTTGCGGATGTTGGTGTTGGCGTCGCTGATGACGGTGGCGATTTGCTTCAACATGCCGGGACGATTGTCGCAGGCAACGGACAGCTTGACGGGATAGCCGGCCTGCCAGGCGGGTGCAGCGGCGTCGCGGCCCCACTCCACGGCAATCCATCGCTCCGGCTCGAACATCAGGTTCTCCACATTGGTGCAAGACTTGGAATGCACGGCGACGCCCTTGCCGCGAGTTACGTAGCCGACAATCTCCTCGCCGCGAATGGGATTGCAACAGCGCGCGCGATACACCAGCAGGTCGTCGTGGCCCTTCACCTTGATGGCGGCGTTGTCGCCGCCGAAGACGCGCCGCACCACGCTGGTGAATCCGCCGGAGGCATCGTCGGCAGGCTGGGCCGGCGGAGCGTGGCCAGAGAACGACTGCGCCTCCTCGGGAGGCACCAGCCGCGCCAGAATGCTGCGCGCGGAAAATTTGCCGTAGCCGATGGCCGCCAGCAGATCGTCGGGCTTGGACAGCCCATTTTCCTGGGAGACGCGCTGCAGCTCGCGGTCATTGATCGACTTCATCGCAACGCGATACTTGCGCGCCTCTTTCTCGATCAGCTTGCGCCCGATTTCGATGGCGCGCTCGCGCTGATGCACGTTCAGCCAGTGCTTGATCTTCTGCCGCGCGCGGTTGGACTTGGTGAATTGCAGCCAGTCGCGGCTGGGGTGGTGTGCCGGCTGGGTCAGGATCTCCACAATGTCGCCGGAGTGCAGTTTATAGCGCAGCGCCACAATGCGGCCGTTGACCTTGGCCCCGACGCAGGTGTTGCCCACCTCGGTGTGGACGGTGTAGGCAAAGTCGACCGGCGTGGCGTCGCGCGGCAAGACCACGATGCGGCCCTTGGGGGTGAAGGTGTAGACCTCCTCGGGATAAAGGTCGATTTTCAGCGTGGAGAGAAACTCGTTCGGGTTCTTCACCTCGCGCTGCCACTCCACCACTTGGCGTAGCCAGGCCAGCCGCTGCTCGTCGCGCGCCGAAACCGGGCCGTCCTTGTACTTCCAGTGCGCCGCAATACCTTCCTCCGCCATCTTGTGCATCTCTTCGGTGCGAATTTGCACCTCGAAGGCGTGGCCCTTCTCGGAGATGACGGTGGTGTGCAGCGAGCGATAAAAGTTATTGCGAGGGATGGCGATGAAATCCTTGATGCGGCCGGGCACGGGCCGCCACTGATTGTGAATGATGCCCAGCACGGCGTAACAGTCGGTTTCCGATTGGGTGATGATGCGCAGCGCCAGCATGTCGTAGATCTGGTCGATGGAGATGTGCTGCCGCTGCACCTTTTGCCAGATGCTGTACAGCCGCTTGATGCGCGCTTCCACTCGGGCCTGGATTCTGTTCTCCTTCAGCTTCTCCTCGAGGATGCCCTGAATCTCGGCCAGAAACGCCTGTCCCTCCTTGCGCCGCGACTGCACCGCCTCTTTCACCTGCTGGTAAGCGATGGGATCGACGTACTGGAAGGCCAGGTCCTCGAGCTCGCCGCGAATTTTGTTCATCCCCAGGCGGTGAGCGATCGGCGCGTAAATTTCCAGCGTCTCGCGGGCGATCTTCTGTTGCCGCTCCGGCGAAAGGAACTTCAGCGTGCGCATGTTGTGCAGGCGGTCGGCCAGCTTGATGAGCACCACGCGGATGTCATCCATCATGGCCAGCAACATCTTGCGCACGTTCTCGGCCTGGGCGTCCTCGGATGAGGCGAATTCGATCTTGTTGATCTTGGTGACGCCTTCCACGATGTGCGCCACCTGCTCGCCGAATTCAGCCTTGATGTCGTCGGCCGTGCCGTTCGTGTCTTCGACCACATCGTGTAGCAAACCGGCGGCTATGGCAGTGGCGTCGAGCTGCATCTCCGCCAAAATGGTGGCCACTTGCAGGGGATGCGCTAGATAAGGCTCGCCCGATTCACGGGCGCTGCCTTTGTGATGTTGCATCGAGAAGTCGTACGCCTTGCGGATCAGGGCCAGATCGTCGTCGGGGCGGTAGGAGCGGACGGCGCGCAGCAGATCGCGATAGCGGGTGACGGTCAGGACATTGGTCGCAATCTGGTGGCGCAAAGTCGCCATAATTGATTATATGACGGCGAGGTTCGCGGAGCTTGGAATGCGGGGAGATTGCCCAGCCAGGGTCTCAGTTCATCGTTCGGGACCAACAATTTTTCGCTAAGCTGTGCAGAAGGCGTTCGAGCTGAGAGACGCCGTTGCCGAAAGTGCGTTGCGAATCACCGCTCCCGGCCTGTAGAATGATGCTGTTCCACAAGCAGCGAATGACTTGCTGCCGCCCGTGCCGAAGTGGCGGAATTGGCAGACGCGCATGGTTCAGGTCCATGTACCCGCAAGGGTGTGGGGGTTCGAGTCCCTTCTTCGGCACCAAAGATCTTAAGGCCTCCCTTTTGGTGGAGCGCGGCCATAGCGTGGTAAGATTCGGCTTTCTAGTCTCTTTGCTCAAGCCACGTTTGAGGTTCTCTGCCTGTCACAACCATCCACCACAGCTTCCGATCGCTGGCATGCCATGGGCGCCGGCTTCCTCGGCTGGACGCTTGATGCGTTCGACTTTTTCGTTGTCATTTTTCTCCTCGACACGCTGGCGGCGCACTTCCACGTTCCCAAGCGCGACATTGTCCTCAGCATCACGGCGACGCTGGCCATGCGTCCAGTCGGTGCGCTGATATTTGGCATGATGGCCGACCGCTACGGCCGTCGCCGCCCGCTGATGGCAAACGTGGTGTACTTCGCGGCCATGGAAGTACTGTGCGGCTTCGCTCCCAATTTCACCGTCTTCTTCCTGCTTCGCATGCTGTTCGGCATCGGCATGGGCGGCGAGTGGGGCGTGGGGGCGTCGCTTGCCATGGAGCACGCGCCGGTGCGCTGGCGGGGTGTGCTCTCCGGCATCCTGCAGGGCGGATACCCCATTGGCTACCTGCTGGCAGCGCTGGCGGCGCGGCTGGTGCTGCCGCACTGGGGATGGCGGGCGATGTTCTGGGTGGGAGGTATTCCAGCGCTGCTGGCGCTATACATTCGCATCAAGGTCCCTGAATCCGAAGCCTGGCAGCAGCACCGCGTGGCGCGGACCATCGACGGCCCGCGCATCGCCTGGCAGCATAAAGGGCTGGTGTGTTATCTCATCGGCCTGATGTTCCTGATGAACTGCCTGTCTCACGGCACGCAGGACCTCTATCCCGACTTCCTCAAACACGGCCACGGCGTCGCGCCCAACACCGTCGCCTACATCACCATGTTTTACAACCTGGGAGCAGTCGCCGGCGCCATCATCTTTGGCTTGCTCTCGGAGCGGATCGGACGCCGCTACAGCATGCTGACGGCGCTGGCGGTCACGGTGACGATCATTCCCGCGTGGGCCTTTGGCAACACCCTCACCGTCCTCGCCATTGGTGCATTCCTCATGCAGATGGGGGTGCAGGGTGCCTGGGGAATCATTCCAGTGCATCTCAACGAGCTTTCGCCGGACGCGGTGCGCGGCTTGCTGCCGGGATTTTCCTATCAGATTGGCATCCTGTTGGCGGCAGCCACGCCCACCGTTGAATTCGCGCTGCGCGACCATCTTGGCTATGCCTGGGCCCTGACCGCGTTTGAGCTGACCATCATCGCCGCATTATCCCTGATGTTGGTCTTTGGCGTAGAGAAGCGCGGCCGCAGCTTCGTGCGCAAGCCAGAACAAGTCGTGGCCTAGCACTACGCCGAGACTCAGTCGAGGTTAATCCTCTCCCACCTTCAGCACCGCCAGAAAAGCCTCTTGCGGAATATCGACGCGGCCGATGCGCTTCATGCGGCGCTTGCCTTCCTTCTGCTTTTCCAGCAGCTTGCGCTTGCGGCTGATGTCGCCGCCGTAGCACTTGGCCAGCACGTTTTTGCGCAGCGCGGCCACGGTTTCGCGGGAGATGATCTTGGCGCCGATTGCCGCCTGGATGGCAACTTCAAACATCTGCCGCGGGATCAGTTGCCGCATCTTCGAGACCAGCGCCTTGCCGCGCTCGTAGGCGAAGTCGCGATGCACGATGATCGAGAGCGCGTCTACCGGATCGCCGGAGACGAGAATGTCGAGCTTCACCATGGGCGATTCCCACGCGCCGGTGAGGTGGTAGTCCAGCGATGCATAACCGCGAGAGACCGTCTTCAGCTTGTCGTAGAAGTCGAGCACGATCTCGTTCAGCGGCAGCTCGTAGCTCAGCATCACGCGCGAGGAGCTGACGTACTCGAAGGCCTTCTGCTTGCCGCGTTTCTCCTCCACCAGCTTCAGAATGCCGCCGACGTATTCTTCATTCGTCAGGATGGTCGCCAGGATCACCGGCTCTTCGATCTTGGCAATCTCGCTGGGATCGGGCCAGCGCGACGGGTTGTCAATCTGAACTACAGAGCCGTCCGTCAGCGTGATCTTGTAGCGCACGCTTGGCGCGGTGGTGATCAGGTCGAGGTTGTACTCGCGCTCCAGCCGCTCCTGGATGATCTCCATGTGCAGCAGGCCGAGGAAGCCGCAGCGGAATCCGAAGCCCAGCGCGGCCGAACTCTCGGGCTCGAAAAAGAACGAGGCATCGTTGAGCCGCAACTTCTCCAGCGCCTCGCGCAGCAGGGTGTGCTCGTGCGCGTCGACGGTGTAGAGGCCGGCGAAGACCATCGGCTTGAGCTCTTCGAATCCGGGCAGCGGCTCGATGGCGGGATGATTGTCGTCGGTGATGGTGTCGCCGATCTTGCAATCGGCCACCGTCTTGATGGTCGCAGTCAGGAAGCCGACTTCGCCGGCGGAGAGCTGATCGATTTCAACCGGCTTGGGCGTCAGCACGCCGAGCGTCTCCACGTCGAAAGTGCGGCCGTTCGACATCAGACGAATGCGCTGGCCTTTGCTGAGTATGCCTTGAATGACGCGCGCCAGCACCACCACCCCGCGGTACGAATCGAACCAGGAATCGAAGATTAGCGCCTGAAGCTGGTTGTTGGCGCGGCCCTTCGGCGGCGGAATGCGCTGAACGATGGCTTCCAGCACCTCGGGCACGCCTTGTCCGGTCTTGGCGCTAATGCACAGAGCGCGCGAGGCATCGAGCCCGACCGCGCCTTCGATCATCTCTTTGGTGCGCTCGATGTCGGCGCTCGGCAGATCGATTTTGTTGATGACCGGAATGATCTCCAGTCCGTGATTGATCGCAATATAGGCATTGGCCAGCGTCTGCGCCTCCACGCCCTGCGAAGCATCGACCACCAGCAGCGCGCCCTCACACGAGGCCAGCGAGCGCGAAACTTCATAGCTGAAATCGACGTGGCCGGGCGTGTCGATGAGGTTGAGCTGGTAGGTTTTGCCGTCGTGCGCCTCATACGTCATGCGCACCGAGTGCGCTTTGATGGTGATGCCGCGCTCGCGCTCCAGGTCCATGGCGTCCAGCACCTGCTCCTGCATCTCGCGCGCGGTCAGCGATCCGGTCAGCTCCAGCAGGCGATCGGCCAGCGTGCTCTTCCCATGATCGATATGGGCGATGATGGCGAAGTTGCGAATGAGTGCTGGATCCATGTGAGTAGCAGAACGCTACTCTGATTCTAGCAGCGGAATCGGGACCGGGGATTAGTGGCCCTGGCACAGACCAGCCGCTGCGCGCCTTGCCGGATTGTAAATAAGTAAGGCATACTGTAAACATAAGGCAAGATTGAAAGGTAATGAGATTATGATGCTACATTCTACGGTAACGAGTAAAGGCCAAACGACCATTCCCGGTAAGATTCGGAGAGCCTTGCGCATCAAAGCGGGCGATAAGCTGGAGTACGAACTGGCCGGCGACCGGGCCACCATTCGCGTCCATCCTGGTGTGCGGTCGCTCAAAGGGGTGCTTGCCAGCAAAAAGGGGAAGGGAATGTCGTTCGCTGCGATTCGTGAGGCTGCGGCGGAAGCCCGGCGGGCCCGCGAGGTCTCGCGGTGACTAAGCGAAGGCTGGTTGACACCAATCTCATCGTCCGCTATTTGGTGCAGGACCATGAGGCTCACGCCAAAGCCGCGGGACGGCTGTTCGAGGCCTGCGACCGCGGTGAGGTTGTGGTTGTGGTGTTGCCTGCGGTGCTGGCAGAGTGCGTGTTTGTGCTGGAGTCATTCTACGGCCATGCGCGCGGCGATATCGCTCAAGCGCTCGGCCGGCTCATCTCCAGCCCTGGAATCGAGATCGCGGAGGTCCCGGTCCACCTGAATGCGCTGGATCGCTATCGAAAAACCAAGGCCCACTTTGTGGACTGTTTGATTGCCGCCACCGCTGCGGCGGAAAAGACCCCGGTGGCCACGTTTGATCAGGACTTCCGCAAATTCGGTGACGTGCGCGTGGAAAATGCGTAGCTGCCGGTATGCCTGCTTAGCCTGCATTATTCATGAAGCCAAAGAGATTCTTTGAAGGGGCGCAGCTTTAGCTGCGCCGTAACCGGCAACTCCGAGTTGGGCTTTAGCCCCTGAGGGAATTCGCAATCTGTCAAAACAGCGAAGTCCCTCCGTGGCTAAACTAAAGCCACTGCCAAAGAGAGCGCTTTACGGCGCGGCTGCAGCCGCGCCCCTTCAAAACTACAACTGTTCATGAATAATCCAGGTTAGATCGAGTCGACCGATTATGAAGAGCGTGAATTTACTGCCATTTTCCGCGGTTGATCATGTGCAACTGGCCGCTCCGGCCGGGAGCGAAGACGAGGCTCGACACTTTTACGGCGAGCTCCTGGGCATGCAGGAGATTGCCAAGCCTGCCTTGCTGGCGAAGCGCGGTGGCGTGTGGTTTGCCAGTGGCGACGTGCAAATCCATATCGGTATCGAAGCTGAGTTTCGCCCCGCGCGCAAGGCACACCCGGCGCTGCGTTGCTGCGAATACGATGATCTGTTGCGCCGTCTGCGCTCTGCCGGTATCGAGGTGCATGAAGTCGACGACATCCCCGGCGTTCGCCGGGCGCATATCTTCGATCCGTTCGGCAATCGAATCGAACTTGTCGCCGGAAGCTAAGACGAGATGCTATCGCCCTTGCACACTCACCGTATAACCATCTTCAGCGGACTGCAGTAGTTGGTTCCAGCCAGGCCTAATGGGAGACAATTTTCTATGCGGCGTGAGGGTTGCCGTCACTACTAATTTCGGCTCGTTCGCCGGCACCTGCATGGTCAGCACGCCATCGGCATAATGCGCAGTTGCGGTGCGCTCGCCGCGCGTTACGTACTGCCTGCGCAATAGCAGCAGCTTTTTGTACCACTCCAGCATCTCGCGGTTCTGCGGACCCTCGGCCCAGGTGAGTTTCGAGCGCTCGAAGGTCGCCGGATCCTCCGGATCGGGCACCTCGTTGAAGTTGAAATCCTTGAACTCGCGGCGGCGCCCATCGCTTACCGCTTTCTTCATTGCCGGATCCTGAAAGTCGGCGAAATATTGGAAGGGCGCTCGCTCGTCATACTCCTGCCCCATGAAAAGCAGCGGTGTATGCGGCGCAAGCAGCAGAAACGCGGCTGCCAATTTGCGCACGCCGCGCGGAACCAGTGCGCTTAGGCGCTCGCCCTGAGCGCGATTGCCTACCTGATCGTGGTTTTGGATGCAAATCACATTGGCGGGCAGAGGAACGTCTTTTGCGCTGGTGCCGCGCAGCGCCTTCCAGAAACCGAAATGCTCGCCTTGAAAGACGAACCCCTCGCGCAGCGCACGCGCCATCTGCTCCGGATCGCCGAAGTCCTGGTAGTATCCCTGACGCTCGCCGGTAAAGAAGGCGTGAATCGCGTGGTGGAAATCGTCGCTCCACACGGCGTCAAGGGCATATCCGCCGGCGCCCGCCGGCTTAACGTAACGCGAATCGTTCTCGTCGGTCTCAGCGATTACAGAGACGCGACGTCCGAGCTCGTGCGCCAGCTCCTGCACTCGCTCCTGAATTTCGGCCACGATGTGCTTGCCGGAATCGTCCTTGATGGTCTGCACCGCATCCAGGCGCAAGCCGTCGAGATGGTATTCGCGAACCCAGTACAGGGCGTTCTGCACCACATAGCGGCGGACGCCCTCGCAGCCTTCGCCGTCGTAGTTGATGGCATCGCCCCAAGGCGTTTTATGCCGCGCGGTGAAGTAGGGGCCGAACTTTGGCAGGTAATTTCCCTCCGGACCGAGATGGTTGTAGACGACATCGAGCATCACCGCCAGCCCCATGCGGTGTGCTGAGTCCACCAGCCGCTTAAGTCCCTCCGGGCCGCCGTAACTTGCCTGCACTGCGTAGGGAGAGGCGCCGTCATATCCCCAATCGCGCGCGCCGGGGAAGGCCGCGACCGGCATGACCTCGACCACCGTAACGCCGAGGTCCTTCAGATATTGCAACTTGCCGATTGCTGCGTCGAATGTGCCCTGCGGCGTAAACGCGCCGATGTGCAGCTCATAGATGACGTACTCGCGCAGATCGAGTCCGCGCCATCCCTCGTCGCTCCAGCGGAAAGCCGCAGGATCGACGATCTCCGTCGAACCATGTACGCCCTCGGGTAAAAAGCGTGCTACCGGGTCAGGTACGGCGGCGCCATCCTCGAGCACATAAGCGTAACGGTCGCCGGCCGATGCGGCTGCAGTTGCGAAGAAGTCCTGCCCATCCCGCAGCATTGGGATATCCTCTGCCGCTCCAGCGCCACGTATGAGTCGCAGCGTGATCGCACGCTGGACGGGCGCCCACACCCGAAATTCGGCCTGGTCACGGTCAAGTGTGGCGCCACAAGACAGGGTTCGGGTTGCCGTCTTCACCTCCCATCAGACGTGGCAAAGCTTACCAGAGATGCCATGGTGATACAGTAGCCAGTAGCCAGCCATTCTCCGCGACGGGTCTAGCAGAATGCTGAAAAAATCAGGAAGCAAGTTCCCTCGCGGGCTGGAGCCCGCTCGGGATTACAAAAATAAACGACTTATCGGCACGACTGAAGTCGTGCCCTGTTACAAAGCACTCGGAGTTCTTCAGCATCCTATGAAGTCCTGCCCTGTTCGAAACTGATTCATGGGATAGGTCCTGGCAACTAGCAACTGGCTACTGGCAACTAGCTACTGGCTACTGACAACTGCATGCTGCTTCTCGCTTCCGCCTCGCCTCGCCGCTCGGAACTTCTGGGCAACGCCGCCATCCCTTTCACGGCCGAGGCTGCCGATATCCACGAGGAGCCACTGCCAAACGAAATACCGCTTGCTTATGCTCAGCGCCTAGCCCGCGACAAAGCCCTTACCGTGGTAGCTGATCATCGGCATGACGTGGTGCTCGGCGCGGACACGGTGGTGGTCATCGACCAGCATCTGCTGGAAAAGCCCGCCAGTCCTGACGATGCCGCCCGTATGTTGCGCCTGCTGTCGGGCCGGACGCACCAAGTTATCACCGGCATCTGCCTGGTAGCCTCAGGATTCGAGCGGACGGAAGCCGAGATCACGCAGGTCCGCTTCACCCGGCTTTCCGATGAGGAGATCGCCGCCTACGTCGCCACCGGCGAGCCCATGGACAAAGCCGGAGCCTACGCGATTCAGGGCATCGCCTCGCGCTGGGTGGAGCGCATCGAAGGCTGCTATTTCAACGTGGTGGGATTGCCGGTGCCCCGCCTCTATCGCCTGTTGCGCGAAGCCGAAGCGGCCACGGGAAAGACACTGCTGTAGCTATTTCTTCTCGTCCGGCGTGCTGGTGGTAGTCTTTGTCGTGGTGGTAGAGTTGGAATTCGCCGACGAACTGCCATCGTTCAGCGACGATTTGAAATTGCGAATGCCCTCACCCAGACCCTTACCTAGCTCGCCCAGCTTCTTCGGGCCGAAGATCAGCAGGACAATCACCAGGATGACCAGCAGGTGCATCGGCTGGAATAGTCCTTCCATAGGGACCCCCCTTAACACCGCCCGGTGCTACTGCCTCAGGCAACGGGTAGCAAACTTCTAAGCCGATTCTAGGCTTTCGCCAAGGGTGCGTCAAAGTGGTCGGCGCAGAAGCCGTAATGCCACAGATTCGGTTTTGAGCTGCTAAATTCCCTCTCGCACGCAAAACGTATTTGAGAAACCGCGCGCTTGCAAGTAAATTACTCTTTACTAACTGAAGGAGCGAATCATGCATGGCAATGCCAAGGTATTAAAGGAATTGAACGCAGCCCTGAGCTCAGAGCTGACCGCCATTGTGCAATACATAACTCAGGCCGAGATGTGCGACAACTGGGGATACCAGCGGCTCGGCGCACTTCATAAGGCGCGGGCCATCGAAGAAATGAAGCACGCCGAGGGGCTGATCGAGCGGATTCTGTTTCTCGACGGAACTCCGGAAATCTCCGTCGGCCTCAAGCCGCGGCCGGGCGCCCAGGCGCAGCAACAACTGGAAATCGACCTGGAAGACGAGGTGGAAGCCGTGGGGCAGTATAACGGCTCGGTGGCTCTCTGTCGTGAGATGAAGGATGACGGTTCGCGGGAGCTCTTTGAGCAGATGATCAGGGACGAGGAGCGCCATGCTGACTTTCTGGAGGCGCAAATTCACTCCATTGGCGAGATAGGCATCGCCAATTACCTGGCGCAGCAGACGAGGTAATCCCAGTAGGCGAGAAACTGTTTTGCTTGGTCGCGCCCAGGCAGGAGATGAGGTCTCCTTAAGGGATCGCCCGAATCAATCCCGCCAGCAGCGCAGCGCGGCGCGGCAACTCAGCGGCGATGACGTGCTCATGGGCGGCATGGGCCCCCTCGCCCCCCGCCCCCCACCCCGGCCGCGGGGCGA
>VFSW01010340.1_pt1 | contig 13237 bp, 12 predicted proteins | sample 5358111 | NCBI WGS metagenome assembly VFSW01 (sample SAMN11554181, study PRJNA540505) | mine drainage metagenome | isolation source: sediment from site ElyBrook_90M | place: USA: Ely Copper Mine, Vershire, VT | collected 2017 | reverse complement strand
GTGATCGTCAAATCCACCATCGCGGTCTCCTGCCCCGGAGCCGTGGCGCGCGCCCGTGCATTCTCAACCTGAATGTCGCCCGCATATGCGCTGATACTGAACGACATGACAAACAACAGCACGATGATTTTATTCATGAAGCACTCCGATCTATGTGGTATGCGCGAATTATACGCCCAACGAATCATCAGATGACTGCGTATACAGTGCCCAAATTCCCCCCGCTTTGATTACAATCTCACCATGAATATCTTTTCCTCCCTGCCGGGTCACATCCAGTTGCGCCGCCTGGTCAATTTGCGCAGCCTGGCCATCGCAGCCCAGCTATTCACATTGTGGGTGACATGGAAAGTGCTCAGGCTGGAACTGGAATGGCTGCCTATGCTATCGGGGATTGCAACGCTTGCCGCGATCAATTTTTTCACCCTGCTGCGCCTGCGCATAAGCCGGCCTGTGACCAACCCGGAATTATTCGCGCAGCTGTGTGCAGACGTATTCGTGCTGAGCCTTTTGCTGTACTACGCGGGTGGTTCCGCCAATCCGTTTGTATCGCTGTACCTGCTACCGCTGGTGATCGCGGCCGCCACCCTGCCCGCCTCTTATACCTGGAGCATGGCGGCTCTCACGACCACATGCTACAGCTGGCTGATGATCTATCACCTCCCGCTTCCATACAAGGACATGGAAATGGATATGGACAACGCCTTCAACACCCACGTGATAGGCATGTGGATGGGCTTTGTCATCAGCGCGGTGGTGGTCGCTTATTTCGTGGTCAGGATGGCCCAGGCGGTGCGCAGCCGGGATGAGCTGCTGGTGCAGGTGCGCGAAGAGATCATGCGCAACGAGCGCATCGTGGCGCTGGGCACACAGGCGGCAGGTGCTGCACATGAACTGGGCACGCCGCTGTCCACCATGGCGGTTGTCATCGGTGAATTGCAACATGAGAACGTTGATCCTGCGGAGTTTAAGGAAAGTCTTGTCCTGCTCAATGAGCAGGTGCGCGGGTGCCGGCGCATACTCGACAAGATGTTGCACAACGCGCAGCTCACCGGCGCTGTGACCGTACAGGCGGCCGACCAGTTCATCGCGGAAGTGCTGAACGAATGGCAACTGCTGCGCCCTGGCGCACATTATCACTATCACGGAGATGCGCCCATGCCTATGATTAACGTGGATGTCAACCTGCGTGCCGCGCTGATGAATCTGCTCAACAACGCGGCCGATGCCAGCGAACTTGCCATTGAAATCACCACACGATATGACGATGCGCACTTCATCGTACAGATCAGCGATGACGGGCCGGGTTTAAGCGAAGAAGTCACGCTCAAGGCGGGCTCGGCCTTTTTTACCACCAAGACAGAAGGACGGGGACTGGGACTGTTCCTGGCCAACGCCACGGTAGAGCGCATGGGAGGCACGGTGCGACTGTATAACCGCGACGGAGGCGGTGCCACCACAGAACTCAGCCTGCCGATTGCACAAGGCGCTGCAACATGAAGGGCGAAGAATCGGCCACACTGCTGCTGGTGGATGACGATGCCACATTCTGCCGTGTACTGGCTGCTGCGCTGACCCGTCGCGGCTTTTGCGTGAGCATCGCGCACAGCGTGGAAGAAGCCATTCCGATGGCAACTGACAATCCGCCCGAATTCGCCGTGGTAGACATGAAAATGGGTGCAGCACCGGGGTTGGTGCTGGTCAAGGCATTGCACGAGCTTGACCCCAACACCCGCATCGTCGTTTTAACCGGCTATGCCAGCATCAACACTGCCGTTGAAGCCATCAAACTGGGTGCAACACAATATCTTGCCAAACCCGCCAATACCGATGAAATCGTCGCAGCCTTCAGTCATCAGGCAGACGGCAATGTTATTCTCAAGGTACCCGCGACCGACATCGGTATTCTGGAATGGGAACACATACAGCGCATAATGCGAGAGCATGACAACAACATTTCAGCCACCGCGCGCGCACTCAATATGCACCGCCGCACGCTGCAGCGCAAACTGAACAAACCGCCACCCGGCAAGTGAGCACGGCACCGTTAATTTTCTCGTATAATGCAGACAGGGGAATTTATCCGGGTTGCCATCCCTGAACTACCCGTATATTCCGATCCTCAGCTATAACTATTGCTTTCGAAAAGATCCCACTATGACTACAGAACAGATCCGCCTCAAGCTTACTCACGCTCTGGCCAACATCGATTCTCTGCCTGCCATGCCGGCTATCGCGCTGAAACTGATGGCGCTGAATCTGAACACGGACGAAGGCGAGGCGGAGTTGCTCAAGCTGATCGGGCAAGACCCGCAAATCTCTGCCAAGCTGATCAGTCTGGCCAACTCGCCCATGATGGGTCTGAGTCGAAAAGTCGGCAATGTGCCGGAGGCTGCCATGCTGCTCGGACTGAACCGTGTCAAAGCCGTAGCACTCGGTATTGCTGCAATGTCCAATTTTGCGCAGATTCCCGGCACGCAAAATTTCGCACCACAATATTTATGGCTGCACAGCCTGTCCATCGCCATCGCGATGAACACCCTGTCGCTCTCGATGCCAAGACAACTCAGACCCCAACAGGATCATATCTACCTGGCCGGCCTGCTGCACGACATGGGCTACATGGCGATACACCACATCGACAGTGCGGCAAGCAACGAGTTGCATCTGCAGTTTCTGCTGCAACCCACACGCCCACTGCTGGAAGTCGAACAGGAAGTGTTGGGCATTTCACATTGCCAGATCGGCGCAAAACTGGCTCAGCAATGGAACCTGCCGGAAGAGATCATCGACGTGCTGCACTACCATCACACGCCGTACGAAGATGAAGTGCCAACCAACAATGTTCTGCCTTACATGATCAATCTGGCCGAGAAGTTATTGCCCAATTTTGGCATCAACGAATACTGCGGCACGGAAATCAGCGATCGGGAATGGCAGACATTGGGCATCAATCCTGACGATGCTGACGAGCTGCGCGACACCATCAATGAGATTGCCATACAGGCGGCCCAAATGGCCGATATCTTTTAGACCATACACATCACAGGCTCATGAATACGCCGCAACTATCCGCCATAGTTGCGCAGGGCTATAATCGACTACCGTCACAACTCACGCCATCATGAAAGCTATCCAGTTACTTATCGGCCTGCTGTTAAGCTCAGCCGTCTTTTCCCTACCATTGCAACTGCCTGAACCGCCCGTTCTGGAAGCCAAGTCCTATTTGCTGTACGATTTTTCCAGCAATCAGGTACTGCTCAACCAGAACGGTGACGCACACACTGAACCCGCGTCGCTGACCAAACTGATGACGGCCTATCTTGCATTTACCGCAATCAAGCAGGGCAAGATCAGCCTGGATCAAAGTCTTACCATACCCGCGGATATGCCCGCCGTTACCAGCAGCGAATCGCGCATGCTGCTCAAACCCGGCCAGACGGTCAGCATTGACGAACTGTTGCACGGTCTGATCGTGCAGTCCGGCAACGATGCTGCGAAAACACTCGCGATCACAATCGGCGGCACCGAGACCGAATTCGTTGCAATGATGAACAGGGAAGCTCAGCGTCTGGGCATGAAGAACACCCATTTCGCCAATCCTGTCGGCATGCCCGATGCACAGCATTACAGCAGCGCCTACGATCTGGCCCTGCTGGCGGCGGCCGTGGTGCGCGATTTTCCGCAATACTATCCAATGTTCAGCCTGCGCGAATATACCTTCAACAATGTTGCACAGGCCAATCGCAACCGTCTGTTATGGCTTGATCCTTATGCTGACGGCATGAAGACCGGGCACACAGAATCCGCCGGATTTTGTCTGGTGGGTTCTGCCATGCGCGACAAGCGTCGCCTGATCTCGGTGGTGCTGGGTGCCAATACCGACAGCGAGCGCGCATCGGACAGTCAGAAATTGCTGAACTATGGCTTCCAGTCTTTTGACGCTGTACGACTCTATCAGAACAGTCAGCCTGTCACCCGTGTGCGCGTCTGGAAGGGCACTGCAGGCCACGTCGATCTGGGTTTCAGACAGGATCTTTTTCTGACCATACCCAAGGGACAGTTTGCCCAACTAAAAGCTGCCGTGGAAACGCATCAGCCCATCATCGCGCCGATCAGCTCAGGCCAGCAACTGGGCATACTCAAGCTCACACTGGCCGGCAAACCCTACGCGGAATTTCCGTTGCTAGCGCTGGACAGCGTGGCACAGGCCAACGTGTTCTCGCGCGGTTGGGACAGCATACGTTTGCTGATACAAAAATATAGCCCTTTATAATGCGCATATGACGATCTATCTGAACGGTCAGTACATGCCGATCGAGGAGGCCAAGGTCTCCGTGCTGGATCGCGGCTTCATCTTCGGTGACGGCGTCTACGAGGTCATCCCGGTGTATTCGCGCCTTCCATTTCGTCTGGAAGAGCACCTTAAGCGCTTGCAGCACAGTCTGGATGGCATCCGGCTTGCCAATCCGCACAGTGCTGAAAAGTGGGCAGAGATACTCACTGAAGTGATCGCAAGAAACGAGGCGGTGGATCAATACCTGTATCTGCATATCACGCGCGGGGTCGCCCGTCGCGATCACGCCTTCCCCAACCCCCCCGTGCCGCCTACCGTCTTCGTGATGAGCAATCCGCTGCTCACGCCGGCAGCATCGTTGTTGTCCAGCGGGGTATGCGCTGTCACGGCACAGGACAACCGCTGGCTGCGCTGCGATATCAAAGCCATCTCGTTGTTGCCCAACGTGCTGCTGCGCCAGATGGCGGTCGATGCATCATGCGCCGAAACCATACTGATACGCGACAATGATTTTCTGACAGAAGGTGCGGCGAGCAACATCTTCGTAGTCAAAAACGGCATACTGCTGGCCCCGCCAAAAGACCACCTGATGTTGCCCGGCATCACCTATGACGTGATACTGGAAATTGCCGAGGCCAATGCTATCCCGCATGAAGTGCGCAAAATTACAGTTGCGGAAGTATTCAATGCCGACGAGCTGCTGCTGACATCTTCCACAAGGGAAGTGATGGCGATCACCCATCTTGACGGGAAGCCGGTAGGAACGGCTCGTCCAGGACCCATGTTCAGCAAAATCCATTCCTTGTATCAGGAATTCAAACACAATGTGATGCGCGCAAAATGAATAATCCGCCCGTGATTCCGGAATCTGAAAGCCTGGTCAAATATCCCTGTGATTTCCCGCTCAAGATTTTCGGCGAGCAGCACCCCGAGCTTGCACAGTCTGTGCTGGATGTTGTCATCAAACACGCACCGGATTTTGTCGCCGCCAGCATGGAGATGCGTGCCAGCAAGACCGCGAAATACATCAGCCTGACCTGCACCATACGCGCCACCTCGCGCGCGCAACTCGACGCGGTGTATCAGGAACTGTGCGCGCATCCGCTGATCAAGATGGTGCTATGACAATTCAGGAATTAGGAATCAAGAATCAGGAATCAGACGAGAAGCATTTCGCTACTTCTGAATCCCGAATCCCGAATCCTGAATCCCGAATCCTCAATCCTGCATCCTGCATCCCGCATCCTGTAATCCACTCTCTGGGGCTTGTCGAATATCTGCCGATCTGGGAGGCGATGAAAAAATTCACCAATGATCGCACGGCAGATACGCGCGATGAAATCTGGCTGGTGCAGCACCCGCCCGTCTTTACGCAGGGACTGGCGGGCTTGCCTGAACACCTGTTGCAAAGCACAGAAATACCGGTGATCAAGATCGATCGCGGCGGGCAGATCACCTATCACGGTCCGGGCCAGATCGTCGCCTACCTGCTGCTCGATCTGCGCCGCTGGAAGCTCAACGTGCGCGAACTGGTGAACCTGATGGAGCAGGCAGTGATCGATCTGCTGGGCGAGTATGGCGTTGCCGCATATGGGCGTGTGGATGCGCCCGGCGTGTATGTCAACGATGCAAAAATCGCATCCTTAGGCCTTAAGATAAAACACGGCTGCTGTTATCACGGCCTCTCGCTCAACGTCGACATGAACTTAGCACCCTACAACTTCATCAACCCCTGCGGCTATGCGGGCCTTCGCGTCACGCAATGCGTGGAGCTTGGCATCACGGCCGACTTTAATGAACTTCAGGCGGAACTTACGCAAAACCTGATACACGGTTTACAGAAGCACTATCAGTCCAAGCAGCACCTGAAACCATAAAGAGAAAACATGCCATTAAGCTGGAATGAAATTCGCAGTCGCGCGTATGAGTTCTCCAAGCGCTGGGAAAACGAGAACTCGGAAAATGCCGAAGCAAAATCGTTCTGGTCGGAATTTTTCAGCGTCTTCGGCATAGACCGCAAGCGCGTCGCCAGCTTTGAAGAGCCGGTCAAAAAAATTGGCGACAAGCAAGGTTATATCGACCTGTTCTGGAAAGGCATGTTGCTGGTTGAACACAAGTCGCGCGGCAAGGATCTGGACAAGGACTACACCCAGGCGCTTGATTATTTCCCCGGCATCAAGGAACGCGACCTGCCGAAATACGTGCTGGTATCCGATTTTGCGCGCTTCCGTCTTTACGATCTTGAAGAACACACCGAGATCGAATTCAAACTCGCCGACCTGCACAAGCGCATCAAGCATTTCGCCTTCATCGCAGGCTACCGCACGCAAACCATCGCGCCGCAGAATCCGGTCAACATCAAGGCCGCCGAACGCATGGGCCGCCTGCACGATGCGCTCAAGGCGGCAGGTTACGAAGGGCATCCGCTGGAATTGCTGCTGGTGCGCCTGCTGTTCTGTCTGTTCGCGGAGGACACCGGCATCTTCCAGCCCGCCAGCGCATTTCGCAGCTGGATAGAGGAGCGCACCGCGCCCGATGGTTCCGATCTTGGTCCCCAGCTTGCGCAGCTGTTCCAGATTCTCAACACGCCTGAAGACAAACGCTCGAAAAAACTCGACGAGCAGATCGCCGCGTTTCCCTACGTCAACGGAAAGCTATTCGAGGAAATGTTGCCCATCGCCGATTTCGATGCCGACATGCGCGAAGCACTGCTCGACTGCTGTGCGCTCGACTGGAGCTCCATCTCGCCCGCGATCTTCGGCGCGCTGTTCCAGAGCATCATGGATGCCAAAGCACGGCGCAACATCGGCGCGCATTACACCTCTGAGGAAAACATTTTAAAACTCATCGGGCCGCTGTTCCTTGATGAGTTGCAGGAAGAATTCAGAAAAGTGAAAAGCAACAAGAACAAGCTGTTTGAATTTCACAAGAAGCTGCGCACGCTGACGTTTTTTGATCCTGCCTGCGGCTGCGGCAATTTTCTGGTGATCGCCTACCGCGAACTGCGCAAACTGGAACTCGACGTGCTGCGCGCCGTGCACGAAGGGCCTGGCTCACGCTTTCTCGACATCCACCAGCAGATCAACGTGGACGTGGATCAGTTCTTCGGCATCGAGATCGAGGAGTTCCCCGCGCAGATCGCGCAGGTTGCGATGTGGCTGATGGATCATCAGATGAACGTGCGCGTGTCAGAAGAATTTGGCATGTATTTTGCGCGCATCCCGCTCATCGCCTCGCCGCACATCGTCAACGGCAATGCGCTTCAATTGGATTGGAACGACGTGCTGCCGGCTGAGCGCGCGAGTTTTGTTCTGGGCAATCCGCCGTTTGTCGGCGCGAAGTTCATGGATGACGCACAACGCACAGACGCACAAAATGTATTTGCAAAAATAAAGAGCGGCGGTCTGCTGGATTTCGTCGCGGCTTGGTATGTCAAAGCGGCAGAATATATGAATACCGTTCGTCCTTCGACAAGCTCAGGACATGCTTCGACAGGCTCAGCACGAACGGATGTGCGTTGCGCCTTCGTCTCCACCAACTCCATCACGCAAGGCGAGCAGGCCGGTGTGCTGTGGGGTTATTTGCTCGCGCAAGGCATGCATATTCATTTCGCCCACCGCACATTCCAATGGAGCAACGAGGCGCGCGGCATGGCCGCAGTGCATTGCGTGATCATCGGCTTCGGCGCATTCGACGTGGAGAAGAAAACCATCTACGAATACGAGGACATCAGAGGAGAGGCACACGCCGTTGCCGCACGCAACATCAATCCGTATCTGGTGGATGCGCCGAATGTGAATATATCCAATCGCCGCAAGCCTATTTTGCCCGTGCCGGAAATCGTGTTTGGCAGTATGCCTAATGATGGTGGGCATTTGTTGATGAACGATGCGGAAAAGCACGAATTGCTCTTGAAGGAACCCGCCGCTGAAAAATATATTCGCCCCTTCATGAGCGCGAAAGAATTTATCAACAATGAGCCGCGCTGGTGTTTGTGGCTGGTGGATGTTGCACCGCACGAGCTGCGGCAACTGCCGGAAATATCGCGACGAGTTCAAGCAGTACAGCATCTACGCGAATCCAGTAATCGTCAGACCACGCGAGACCTTGCGGCGTTCTCAACGTTGTTCGGAGAAATTCGGCAGCCAGAAAATAGTTATCTTGCGATTCCTAAAACATCATCCGAGCGCCGCAATTTCATCCCAATTGCTTTCTTGAATGCTAACTGCATCGCAAGCACAGAGCTTTTTACAATTAATGCCGCCACGCTGTACCACTTCGGCATCTTGACCTCGACGATGCACATGGCGTGGGTGCGCTACACCTGTGGACGATTGGAAAGTCGCTACCGCTATTCGGCAGGCATCGTCTATAACAACTTCCCGTGGCCTGAAATCTCCGTTCGTCCTGAGCATGTCGAAGGGCGAACAGATAAAGATGAAAAATTGAAGGGGGCCATAGAAGCCGCAGCCCAAGCCGTGCTGGATGCACGCGCGCAATTCCCGCAAAGTTCGCTTGCCGATCTATACGATCCGCTCACCATGCCGCCCGTGCTGGTCAAGGCGCATCAGACGCTCGACCGCGCGGTGGATGCCTGCTACCGGAAAGCCGCCTTTACCAGCGACGCGCAGCGCGTGGAATTTTTGTTCGAGCGTTACCAGCAACTCACCAGCCTGTTGCCTGTGGAAAAAAGTCGGTAAGAAGAAAGGCAGTGTTTGGTAAAAATGGTTAACATAGCCAAATTTCCTGCATAACTATCGAAGGTAAGCAATGAATCGCAAAGATTTATCGATAATGAAGCGAGCCGCAAAGCGGTTGGAAAATGTGATATTTCATCCTGCCAAGAAGGGCAAGTTGCCAAAGCCGTTGGATAAACTTGGCGGGGCTCGCCTTTATACCACCCCACTACTGATTTTGGGAGATGACTTGCGCGCTGTTTTTGTGTGGAAGACCGCACCTATTGTCGAACAGCGCCAGCTTTATGGCTGGCTGTTCCAATCAGTTGAGAATAGTTTGCTCCCAATAGCGCGTATGGATTACCACCCAAGCCACAAAAATTTACACGTAGTTTTGAATTGTGAACGAGATCTTGATTTAAGTAACCGTGGCTTGCCGGGATGTAAAGAATTCGCCTTGCATGAAGTGACTCTTAACCCTGATAATGAGCAAGACCGCTTTCACTTTATAACGATTTTTTGTGAGCGATTGAACATCAAATTGGGCGAAGATACTGGATTACTATGAATCTCGATATTTGCAAGGACTTCATCACGCGTCAGACCGCAAATGGCCTGCTGCTGGTTACGCCTTTGCGTTATGACGATGGTGATCAAATAACTGTTTTTGCCGAACGTGTGGGTAGTATGTGGAAGGTACATGACAACGGTGAAGCTGCTCTACGCCTTATGTTTGATGGAGTTGATCCAGACACACCGCGCATTCAGAACTGGTTGTCAGAACAATCCGCGCGTATTCACTGGGATGAAGCACTTGACCAGATTGAGTCTGACCCAATAGATGAAGAAGATATTGTGCTTGCCGCATTTAAGGTAGCACAGGCTGCCGTTCAACTTCAGGCTTTCATCACATTACGTACAAACCGACACGAATCTGCATTCAAGGGCGAGATCATTGCCTTACTTAAGCAGATTTCCAAGGAAACGGGAGTCGCTGCACAGTTTGACGTGCCCTTGGATGAAAATCAATTACTGGTGGCAGATTGTCGTTTTGCCACTAGCAAGCCTGTAGCTATTATCATTGCCAATAGTACAGAGCGTTTATTGGAAGCAGAGTTGGCATTTTCTCATCTGCGCCGAATGGGCGATAATACCCAAGTACTAGCTGTTGTGGAAAACGCTAAAAGCATTGGCCATAAGCAAATTGCACGTGCTAATTATTTCACCGATAAAACTTATGAATATCAAGGGTTTGAACGTGCATTCCACGGTGCAATTAAAGACACATTGCACTAGAAACTCAGTGAAACATTGGTACCGTAGTCAAATAAACAGACAAAATTCCAAGCAGCTATTTGAAAAATGAAATGGCTGTCATATAGATGTATCAAGCATGTGCGAACGAATGCACGCCCTTAAGTCGTTTGCCTATTGTGGCTTCCGCCATTTTCAGGTCATAGCTTGATTGAAGGTTGAGCCAATATTGCGGTGACTGATCGAAAGCTCGCCCAAACAGCAGCGCCAGCTCAGCTGTCACCGGACGGCTGCTATTGATGACATGCGAAACTCGCATCGGCGATATGCCGATGGCACGCGCGAATTCAGCTTGAGTGATGCCCAGTTCTTGCAGCGTTTCCCCTAAAAATTCTCCCGGATGAATCGCGGGTAGTCCATTCTTCGTCATGTCCATGTCTCCTTAATGATAATCGGCGATTTCCACATCATAAGCATCGCCATTTTCAAAGCGGAAGCAAATGCGCCACTGGTCATTGATGCGGATACTCCATTGGCCCTTGCGATCATGAGCCAATGCTTCGAGTCTGTTTGAAGGCGGAAGCCGCAAATCCTCAATACGCACAGCCCCGTTCAATTGCGTTAATCGCATCGTCGCACGTTTGATAATTTCTGATGGCAATCGGCGCGTTTTGCCAGTGGCAAAAAAACGCTCTGTTTCAGAATCCGAAAATGACTGAATCATGGGAACAAACTATAAACACAATGTTTATGCCTGTCAACCATATTGCCGGTGGCAATTGCCTGGAAGTTGCATTTATGGATTGGGGAATATTACCTGCGCCTGATGTACAATAACCCACAAATCGTGGATTTCAAGCCTTCTCGTTATCGATCTTTGCGACAAACAACTGGATCGAGACAAGCCACTAGCTGACAAAATTAAAGATATCTATGAGCATTATTGAAAAACAAACGGGCGTGGCCAAGACCGCGCGCAACCCGATCAAGATCGTGCCCTTGCAGCAACGCCTGCGCAAGCCGGAATGGATACGCGTGAAAACAGGCACGGGTACAGGCTACAACGATGTCAAACGGCTGTTAAGGGAGCACAATCTCGTCACGGTGTGCGAAGAGGCTTCATGCCCCAACATCGGCGAATGCTTCAGCAAAGGCACGGCCACCTTCATGGTACTGGGCGACGTATGCACGAGGCGATGCCCGTTCTGCGACGTGGCGCATGGCAAGCCCCAACCGCCAGATAGCGATGAGCCTGCCAACCTTGCGCGCTCCATCGGCCTGCTTAAACTCAACTATGTGGTCATCACCAGCGTGGATCGCGACGACCTGAGGGACGGCGGCGCGCAACATTTCACCGATTGCCTGACCGCGATCCGCGCGAGTTCGCCCGCTACCCGACTGGAAATTCTGGTGCCCGATTTTCGCGGCCGTCTTGATGAGGCGCTCGATGCGCTGGCGGGAAGTTTGCCCGACGTGCTCAACCACAATCTGGAAACCGTGCCGCGTCTATACAAGCTTGCGCGCCCCGGTGCGGATTATGCGCATTCACTCAAATTGCTGAAGGATTTCAAGGCGCGCTTTGCCGGCATCCCGACCAAGTCAGGCGTGATGCTGGGTCTGGGCGAGACTGATGAGGAAGTGCTGGAAGTGATGCGGGACCTGCGCGCGCACGGCGTGGACATGCTCACCATAGGTCAGTACTTGCAGCCATCGGACGGACATCTGCCGGTGCTGCGCTATGTCCCTCTGGACACCTTTGCGATGTTCGAGCGTGAAGCAAAAACAATGGGCTTTTCCCACGCCGCCTGCGGACCGATGGTGCGCAGCAGTTATTACGCAGATGAGCAGGCGCATCTGGCAGGGGTTACCTAGTCGTCTGCACTTGTCGCGGCTACCAAAGCAGAGGGATTAAACCCAGCACCGCCAGACCCAGCAGGAAGCATAAACTCTGTATGCCCGCCTGACGGGAAGACAGTGCGTAGGCATAAATACCTTTGATCACATTGTTGCTGGATGCGGCGATCAGGATGCTGGATGACGCCACATGCAGCGGCGTCAGCGCAGGCACTGCCTGGGTTAGTCCCATGATAAATGGGTCCACATCTGTGACACCCATGATTGTTGCCAAGGTGTAGACGCCGGCATCTCCCAGATACTCGATGGCCAGATGAGTCGCCACAAGCATGCCAACGAAAAGCAATGCGAAGAGCAGCGCCGCACTGATTTCGAGCGGGTTCTTGGGTTCAGAACCACCGGATGTCTTTAACGCACCCGCGTCCGAACGCCTGGACCACAGCCAGCCGACGATCATCGCAAGACCCGCAAGCATGATGAAAGGCAGCGCCAATCTTGCCATCAGTGCCCGGTTGAACAGCGCAAGCAGGATAGCCAGTCGCAGATACATCATCCCCGATGCGATCAATATCCCGCCCGAGAAAAGATGCGGCTGCTCCTCGCTCTTTGCGCGCCTGGCAAGCGCAACGGTTGTCACCGTGGAGGAATAGGCCCCACCCAGAAATGCCGCCAGAATGACGCCACCTTTGCCCTTGGCCAGCCGCTGAAGCACATAGCTGCCATACGAGACGCCACTGACTGCAACCACCACAAGCCAGGTCTTGAAAGGATTGATCTGAAACTGGCTGTACGGCGTGTCGGGCAGCAGGGGCAATATCACCGCGGACAGAAGCAGAAATTTGGCAAAGGTGAGAATGTCCGTGCCTGCGATGCGCCTCGCCAGGCTTTCCAGCGCTTCCTTGAGTTCCAGCAACAGAATGCTCGATACAGTCAGCGCAGTAGCGATCCAGAACATCTCGTGATAAACAAATGCGCCCACCAGGTAAGTGGCAAGCCCGGACATTTCGGAGGTAACGCCGGAATAGGCTGAGGTGGCGAGCTTGTGCCAGTAGGAGATCATCAGAAATCCCGCCACCACCGCAAAGCCTATCGCCTGTGGCAAGAGCTCACCTGCGGACAACTGGCTCATGGAATAGCCGATCAGTCCGATCAGCGG